>Ga0335071_10002618_pt1 | contig 19186 bp, 15 predicted proteins | sample Lox_Sample_15_FD_206724 | JGI IMG/M metagenome (GOLD analysis project Ga0335071, IMG submission 206724) | Soil microbial communities from Loxahatchee National Wildlife Refuge, Florida, United States - Lox_Sample_1.5 | ecosystem: Environmental > Terrestrial > Soil > Wetlands | place: USA...
CAATTTGCGTTCCTCAACTCTACTTCAGTGCCTGCATCTGTGCCTCGAGTTGGTCGAGCGTGAAGCCTCCGGGAGTCTTACCTCCGGCCTCGATCCACTCGCTGTCGGCAATCGCATAGACTTCATCGACGTAGTGCGCGAAGAAGTTCCACGTCATGGTGTAGTACGAGCCCCAGGAGATCACCCTGGCGGTATTGGCGTCGTATCCGGCTAGAACGACGGCGTGGCCGCCAACAATCTTCGACGTGGCTGATACGAAGTCCCATGTCTTCGTGGGCAAACCGTCGGGCCCGTAGATACTCTCGGGCACGTTGAACCCGATGTAGGCGACACCGCAGTCGACGATGGTGCGCTTGACGTCGTCGGTATTGCGCGGATCGACTTCCACAAACGCTGCGATTTCCTCGCGCGTTGCCCCTCTGGGGCCAGTCGGCACTCCCTTCTTCAGCCAATACGTGAGAACATGCTGCTCATTTCCGCCAGGACCTTCGCCGGGGACATTCGGGTTGTAGCCGCAGGCCTGGATATAGAGCTTCTCCACATCTCCATCCGGCCATGTGACCATCTTCTTCCCTTTGGACGCATTGAATGTCCAGAGCTGGATGGCGTGATAGGCCGCGGCACACGTGCAGTCGCCCAGCGTGTCGTTCAGCATCACACCCAGGCTTGCGGGCATACCTTTCGTGTTGTCTGCCGAGGGAGGCGGTGGCGCCAGGGTCTGTCCTGCGAGCATGGCGCTCAGGTGGGGGACCCGGGCATCATAGGTGCGATGCAGGCGGCCGAGCTTGAAACCTTGGGAAGCCTGTTTTGTGGCCATTTTCGTTCTCCTCTCTTACTTCGATCGGTTCACATCGAACTTGCTGCTGCGGTGGAGGGGACCTCCGGCTCAAACCACAGTGTTGATGACAGCCCGCAAGTCATCAATGTTGACTTTCATCGCGTCCCTCCATTGCACGCATGCCGATGATGAGTGGAACGCAAAGTCGAGCCGGAATCCTTCCGGGGTGCTACGCAAATCGTGGAAAACCGTCGCGATCTTGTCGCACACCGAGCGATCTGCCCCAAAAAAACCGAAGCCGGCCGAAGCGTTTCCGCTTCGACCGGCCTCAATCTTTCAGGTCTCTGGCTTCCTACTGCTTTCCGAACCGGTAGACAAATCCGTAGCTAAAGCCAAATCCGTTCTGCAGCTGTGATCCGAATCCGGTTCCCACGTAATCACCCGCCAGCCGTAACGACAGGTTGGGGCTGATGTTTGCCTCACCGAAGGCGCCACCATCGACGGCGTATGTGGTCGAGTCGCCATATAGCCCCAAAGATTGCGGACTGAATCCGCTGGTATCGCCGGAGAAGTTGCCCATCGCCACACCACCCAGACCCCGGACGCCCAGGGAGTACTTGGGTCTGAGGCGAAACCGATAGGTCGGCCCAGCAAGGACGTCATATTGGCTGATCGCCGGCCGTGTCACGCTCGTCCCGTTCAGTCCGACGTAAGCGGTTCCGTAGTAACCGCGTCCGTCCAGAGTCACGCCGAGCTTTTCGCCATAGAAACGAGTGATCGCCGCATCCCACGAGTACATCGTCAATTTCTGAAGGCCCGGCCCGGGCGTTGTGCGCAGATAGCCTCCGCCCATGAAGGCTTCGTAGAGATGGAGATAGGTATCGCGGATGGCCTGGGCGCGACGTTGCTCGCGGCGCGCCTTGATGCGGGCCTGCACGCTGAGCTCGCCCTGACTTAAGCCCGATGCAGGCCGCTGGGTTTGGTCCTGTGCGGTTGGAGTGGAGCTACTTGAGGTTGTTGAGTCCTGTGCCTGAAGAACGTGCAACGCCGGCAAACTCATGGCCAGCAAAAAGGCAACACGGCGAAATGAAAACATCGCTTTCGGGATACCTCCACGACTGTACGGAAGCACCCGATCAAGAAAGCGCTCCCCCTTAGGTATTAAACCATCCGGAGGCGGCATTGTGGGCGGGTCCGCTGGAGGTTTGGACGCATCGGCGAGCTATTGGGCGCTTCGGTCCGATTCTGCCGCCCAAAGCGTTGCGCTGGCCGACGCGACGTGGGGATCTCCGGCCGGAACTCCTCACAGCCGATGCTGCAGATGTGGTCTATGCTCTACGATGGAATTCATCGGAGGCGCAGTTCATGGGTCGTATCCTGTTCGGGTTTATTGTGGGCTTATTGATCTTGCCCCTCGCCGTTCTGTTCTGGCTTTATAACGGCAAGGTCCCGGTTTCTGTCGCGGATCCGCCTTTCCCCGAAGAGAGAAGACTGGCCCACACTGCGCTTGACGCACGCATCCAGCGCGAGATGCCTCCTCGCGCTGGGCTGGATCCGACCGAAGCGAATCTGGTGGCCGGAGCGCATGTCTACGTGGAAAAATGCGCTGTCTGCCACGGTTTCCACGGCAAGCCCGCACCCATCGGCCAGAATATGTACCCCCCGGCACCGCAGCTCTGGGAAAAACACTATAACAACAATGTGGTCGGCGTAAGCGATGATCCTGCGGGAGAGACCTACTGGAAGGTCGCTAACGGCATCCGCCTCACGGGCATGCCAGACTTCAAGACTCAGCTCACCAACGACGAGATCTGGCAGGTGAGCATCCTGCTTGCAAATGCGGACAAGCCTTTGCCCCCCGCAGCGTTGAGTCTGCTACGCGGGGAGGGTGGCTCCGCAATCTCATCCAAGGGTGCGCACGCCGCAGCGGCGGGGATGCCCGCGGAATAGCCGCAGCAGGAGAGGATCGATCCTCATGAGCATCATGGATTCGCTACGCAAGGGACTTCGCTTCTTTCTTATGAGCTTCGGCGTGTCCAGTCCGGACAAGAAGCCCGCGCCGGCGGCGAGAAAGACCCCACCTTCGGGCCCACTCAAGCAGCCCCGCGACTGAGGGACCGCGGTGCTTTTCGTTTTACAAGCCGAGTAGCACGAGGCAAGATGATCGGCGGACCTGAAACTGGAGCCGATGGGATGCTGAGATATCTTGTCCACCCTATTCTTTTTGCCGCCCTTGCCGTTGCTGCGACCGACATTGCAGTCGCACAGGCCAACGAGTACTTCTCCGACTGGCCGGCAGGCACATCGCCGCAAGAGATCGGCAAAGCCCTCGCCGAGCACTTCGTCACGAGCCCGCATCAGTACTCAAAGACGATCCACTACTCGGAGGCTGACACGTGGTACGGCGCGCTGACCTTTGCGCAACTGACTCACGACGACTCATTGCGCGATGCTCTCATCAAGAAATTTGAGCCACTGTTGCCGGGGGGAGCCGAGGCTGACCACCGTCCCCTGCGCCATCATGTGGACGACTCGGTCTTCGGCATCATTCCACTGGAGATCGCAATCCAGACGAAAGAGCCAAAATATTTCGCCGAAGGCAAATACTGGGCCGACCGCCAGTGGGAAAACCCCACTCCCGACGGTCTCTCCGGCGAAACACGCCTCTGGGTCGATGACATGTACATGCTGACCATGCTGCAGCTCCAGGCCTACCGCGCGACCGGCGATCGAATGTATCTGGACCGTGATGCAAAGGAGATGGTCGACTATCTCGACAAGCTGCAGCAGCCCAACGGCCTCTTCTACCACGCACCGGATGTGCCGTTCTTCTGGGGCCGGGGTGATGGCTGGTTCGCTGCGGGCATGGCCGAGATCCTCCGCGATCTGCCCGTCGATCACCCGCAACGCGCGCGCATCCTCGAGGGATACCGCCTGATGATGACCGGTCTCTTGAAATACCAGGGCAAGGACGGCATGTGGCGCGAGTTGATCGATCACGACGAAGCCTGGCCTGAAACCTCCAGTTCCGCCATGTTTACTTTTGCCATGATCACGGGCGTGAAAGACGGGTGGCTGGATGCGGCAACCTATGGCCCTGCGGCCCGGCGCGCCTGGATCGCCGTCGTTGGATACATCGACCAGAACCATGACGTCACCAACGTGTGCGAAGGAACAGGCAAGAAGAACGACTTGGCGTACTACCTGGCGCGCCGTCGCCGGACCGGGGATTTTCACGGACAGGCGCCCGTCCTGTGGGCTGCGTCGGCTCTGTTGCGATGAGCCTGACCGAAATGCAATTCGCGGAAGAATTCATGCAACTTTCGCCGCTCGTCAATTCTCGAATGGCATGAGAGGCTAGAGAGGAATGACTACCGGGAGTGTTGAAACGAACGGCAGGAGTTTTCAGGAACGGCTTCGCGCCTTTTGGGACTTTCTGATTCTGTTCAGCGGCATTTCGACCGCGCGCAACCTTTCCCGGACGCGCAAGGACCCCATTCAACAGCGAGGGCTCTTCCTTTTTCGACGCCGTCGTCGCAGCTAGCGGGCATCCCGCGTTCTTCGGGCTTCCCCTGCCGTGCACGCTAGAATTGGAGTATGGGTTTAACGCGCCAAGAGGCCCTCGATTTCTTCGCTTCCCCCGATCTGATTGGACTAGGATTCGAGGCTGACGCGGTGCGCCGCCGCCACCATCCCGAGGGAGTGGTCACCTACATCATCGACCGCAACATTAACTACACCAACTTCTGCACGGAATACTGTACCTTCTGCGCGTTCTATCGCCCCCTGAAGGGCCCCAAGGCCAGCGAAGGCTACATCCTCGACTTTGAGACGATCCACCAGAAGATTGCTGAGACGGTGGAGATGGGTGGGACCGGGGTGCTGATGCAGGGCGGGATTCATCCCGACCTTAAGATCGACTGGTTCGAGCGCCTCTTCACCGGGATCAAAGGGCGTTTTCCGCAAGTCTGGCTGCATTGCCTCTCAGCGTCCGAAGTTCTCGCCATCGCCGAGTACTCGAACCTCGATCTCCGTACAACGATCGCCCGTCTACGTGATGCTGGCCTCGATTCCATCCCCGGCGGGGGCGCGGAGATTCTCGACGACGACGTGAGAAAGCGAATTGCGCGCCTTAAATGCCGCACCGAGGACTGGGTAAGCGTCCATCGGACGGCGCATCAACTTGGCATGCGCACGACGGCCACGATGATGTTTGGCGTGGGCGAGACCATGGATCAGCGGATCAATCACTTCGAGGTGGTTCGGCGCCTGCAGGAAGAAACGGGCGGATTCACGGCCTTCATTCCCTGGAGCTTCCAGCCCAAGCACACCGCGCTGGGCGGCCGCGGCTGGGACGAGGCGACTTCTGTTGAGTACCTGAAGGTGCTGGCCATCGCGCGACTGTATCTCGACAACATCGAGAACGTTCAGGCCTCATGGGTGACGCAGGGGCTGAAGGTGCTCGAGCTCGGCCTCCACTTCGGGGGCAATGATGTAGGTTCCGTGATGCTGGAAGAAAACGTCGTAAGAGCGGCCGGCACGTCGAACTGCACTACGGAAGAAGAACTACGGCGCATCATTCGCGATGCAGGCTTCAAGCCCGTTCAACGCGACACGCTCTACCGCACCATGTTTTTGAACTAGCCGCTGACCTTCACCACGCAGACCACGGTGTTCTTCTAGAACTACAGTCCGGAGCTTGCGGCTTGGGCTGAACGCTATGTCCTCGCGTCCAAAACCCTTCGCGTGTGTGACATACGTATGTCCTCCCCTGATAGTCACTAGAACTTCGCTAGCCGGCTGCCGATAGTGCGTCAACTGGGAATCTGCATTCCGACATCGGATACGAATGTCGCCGGGCCCCCGTCCGAAGCGAGTCAAGGTGAAGATCCTGCCAAAGGATGGGCGATTTTGCTCAAACCCAGGGCAAAGGATCTCACTGGCAAAACATTAAGCAGGCAAAACGGAAGCAACGTCCTGCACGAGGAAGATTATGGCTGTTATCGATGTAGAGAAGGGGCAGGCTCAGATCGCACAGGTCGTTTCCAGTGTCTTTGAAACGATGCTTGGTCTGAAGGTCGATCCGATTATTGAGAACTACACGCCGTTAAGTGGCGATGGCTTTACGGCCAGTGTCCAGTTCATGGGGGAAGAGAAAGGGTTGGCTTCCTTGCATTGCACCGCCGAGCAGGCACTTCGCTTCGCGGCTGCGATGCTGGGCGAAGAGCCTGAGGAAATCAACAGCGATGTGTGGGACGTTCTGGCCGAACTCGCCAATATGGTCGGTGGAAACCTAAAGTGCCAGCTGGCGCCCGGGGGCTCTCTATCTTTGCCAGTTGTCGCGCAGGGGAAGGACTTCGTGCAGCGTCTTTGCGAGCCGAGTTGGACGTCGATTGTTGGCTTTTCGAGTGAACATGGGAACTTCGAGTTCTCCCTCGTGCGGGTGATTCCCTCAGCTTCGAGACATCTTCACGCCCGTCACTGACGCTGACGTCGGCGCTCGCGCACAGGTCCTTGTCATCGAGGCACCTGACTTTTCAGCGTCTGGCTCCCGAGCTTCGCAGCGACCCGGAGCATCGGTAGGGCGCTCGATCCTTGCGTCTTTGCGATCGCTCGCGGATCGCCATCACTGTCCCCGCGCCATATCCCTTGATATGCTGTCGCGTGCAATTCGCCGACTTCACCTATCCTCAACACGAAGTGCCCCTCGCCGAAGCCTACGGCGGCCGGTTCGAGTCCGTCTTCGTCGCCTTGCACCCCTTCGTTCGTGTGCCCTCTTGGCTAGCCTGGACTGCCCAACGTTGCTACCCTAGCGACGCTCAGATTGCCGTGTCGGGCGCAAAGTGTTCCTGGACCGAAGTCGGTGCAGCGACCGGACTCTCTTCTTGTGCGCGACTGAACCAGGCACTCCTCACGTCCATTGGCTCACTCACTGACCATCTCGCCGATCCACACGGCCGCGATGCACTCAAAACTTACCTCCAATCAAATCCCGTCTGGATGCCTGTCGAGGGCAGCTTTGTTCCGCTTTTGAAGCCGGACATCCTGCACGCCTTCGCCACCGCGGGCGACCACGAACTCATCTTCGTTCCAGAGTTCCCGCACGCCGATCCTGTGGCAACTTTGCCTCTGGATGGCCTTGGCGAGGGGTCAATGCCCTTCCCTACCCGTGGCACACTTCTTGCGCCGGATGCTTCGTTTCTTTTTACCGTCGACTGGGACAGCTTCTTCACCCTCTTCTACGGCTCACGCTCTTTCGTAACGCGAATCGCGTCAGCGCGCAAAATTGAAGGCTTCTTTGCATCGCCCACTACGGAACACGCGTGGTTCAACTACTCGATGGGCTGTGCCACGGTTACCTTGTCGCCGGAGCACTGGCAAGCGGTGGGACGCTGAACGGCGCCGCGGACACACTCGATTTATCTCGCACTCCGATTCGCTGACAAAACACTGGAGAAACCCTGCGCTCCATTGTCCCCACGCCGGAAGATCCTGTTTGAACTTCAGAGAGTTCGCTATGCGATGAAGGCGCGAACTTGATGAGATGTGGGCAGCCGAGGCGCCTGGGAGGCTTCTGGCTCGATCGCCTTTCGGGCACGGCTGACTATTGCTCCGGCAAATTTAGAAATGGCTTGCGACAAGGACTTCCTGTATTGTGCTCTTGGAGTCGACTGCATGCTTTCCCCGCCCATTCGATGGGCGCTGCTCTTTTTCTCTTTCGGCAGCGCGGCATCCGCTCAGATGATGAGCTTTCCTGCGTCGGGCGCAGCGATGTCATCTCTCGATGCCATTCAACAAGGGCGGCTGGACTTTAATCTGTTCCTGATCGGTAGCCGGAACCCGCATACGACTGAAGTCCAAAGTCCCGACAGCTCCGTGTCACGTTTGGATCTCAAATCTCCGGGAAAGGCGCGGCGAGAATACGAACACGGCTATCAGCTTTTGATGCGGAAAGATCTGCAAGGGGCTGTGGAGCATTTCGACAGATCGCTCGCTATCTATCCGAAGTTTGTGGCAGCGCATAATGCGCTTGGTTCAGCACATCTCAAGCTCGGCGAGAACGAACAAGCCTACGACGAGTTCACTCAGGCTATTACGCTCGACGATCACCTTCCGAACTCGTACCTGAACCTCGGGTGCGCAGAACTGGCGCTCAAACGATACCCCGAAGCAGTTGAGTCTTTGCGCAAGGCCACCTCGCTCGCACCGCTTGACCTGCAGCTGAAGCTGGCGCTGGCTTATGCGGAATTCGCCGATCATGACTATGCGCGTGTGATCGCAACCGCCGACGAGGTACACGCGCGAAAACACGACGGCGGGTCAATTGTGCATCTATTTGCTGCGGCCGCCTTCGAGGCGCAGGGCGATCTAGCAGAATCGCAACAGCAGATGGAGACATTACTTCAGGAGGACCCGCAGTCGCCCTCGGCAGGCCAGTTCCGGCAAATCCTGGAGAAGATCACAACAGAACAGGCGCGTCTGGAGGAGGCTCGGCTTCATCCTGGCCCAGCGATAATGCAGGTTCCGAAAGCTCCGGCAGAACCGACACCGGAGGAACTCGAGCGACGGCGCCAGTTCGCAAAGCAGCAACAGGAGGAGAAGGAGCAGATCGCCGAGGCCGAAGCGGCGCCCGATCCTGCCTGCGTGGATTGTGCAGCGAACAGCGCTTCAGTGGCACCGGCATCGCCTTCTACCAACTCAGCCTTGAAACAACTCAGCGCCGATGCTCCAGGTGCAACCCTCCGCATCAATGTGGATGAGATTTCCGTTTTCTTCGCGGCAACAGATCGAGGGAGATCTGTAACCGACCTCGCACCTGCGGACGTCGAAATTCGCGATGACGGCCGCGCACCAACAGCGATTCTCGGATTCCGAAATGAGTCCCAGTTGCCTTTGAGGCTTGGGCTGGTCATAGATACCAGCGACTCGATTGCCAGCCGTTTCTCGTTCGAACAAGCCGCCGCAAGCCGGTTTCTGGACGAGACGGCTTTCCGAAAAGACGATCTCGCCTTCGTCGTCGGAGTGAATAACGTCGTACTTCTCGCACAGGACTTCACATCGGATCAGACCCTGACCGCTCGCGCGTTACGCGAACTGGCACCCAGCGGAGGAACGGCGCTGTGGGATGCGGTCGCCTTTGCTGCCGACAAGCTGGCAAGCACATCGGAAACGCAGCCAGTGGCACGAATTCTTGTTGTCGTCAGCGACGGAGAAGATAACTCAAGCTCCGTCTCTCTGAAAGAAGCGATCTCCCACGCACAACACGATGAAGTCGCCGTCTACACAGTCAGCACCAGCGACGGCGCCCAGGAAGCGCAATCGGACGAGTTGGTCGGCGATCATGCGCTGCGCGCACTTTCAGAGCTTACGGGAGGCGCTGCTTTCAGCCCCGGATCTGTCCGCTATCTGGGCCGGAGCCTCGCTGAACTACAGCAGGCAATTCGCAGCCGCTATCTCGTGTTTTACGAACCTGCGTCTTTCCAACGTGATGGTCGCTACCGAACCATCGACTTGCAAGCGCAGAAGAACGGTCGACCGCTCAAGATCTTCGCGCGTAAAGGCTATTACGCCTCCGCAGCACCGAGTTCTGTTACTCCGTGAGACTCGGTGCCTCGATCGATCGCATTGGCCTCTGCTGCGTCTTCAACGTTCACGATCACTTTTCCACGACGCCTTCAGATGGTATCCTTTCGCGTCGCTTCAAAGGCATCTGGAGGAGCACTTGAGAAAAGGGATCATTTTGGCGGTCGGAGGATTAGCGTTTTTGGCAGGCTGCGGAGACCAGGGAAGCAAAGCGCCCGGAATTCCAGTAGGTCCCAAGTGGAAGGGACCAGCGTACCGCATCTCGTTCGACACGCAGGCACCGAAGCCAAACCCAGCGGGAGTCGCCCTTCCGGGCATCAAGTTCACAGCCAATCCTGAGGCGCTGGAAAAGAGAGCCAGCCTCATCGTCCGCTTCGACGCTTCAGGGGTAAAGAAGGACACACCTGTGATGGACCAGATGATCATGGCACCGGTCGACATCTCAGGAGCCGAAGGGACTCTTCCCGACGACTACATGAATCTGGCTGACAAGGGCCTGGCTCAATTGCTGGGAGCCTACTGCATGAAGGGCAAGGTGAAGGTAACTGTGGCGCTGGCTCGTTCGTCGATCAGCCCGCAGGCCGCCGATGCCGAGATTAACGAAAAGCGGCTCTCCGACTGGGTACCAGCCGAGGTCACGTTCAAGAACCCGCACCCCAAGTGCTAGAGTGGCGCCGGTCCCTCCGATTTGACGCACGCCCGCCTCAGGGACTCTCTTGCCGATGTTGAGCGCCGAGTGGCATCGCGTTTTGCCCCTTTCGTTTTCGCGATGCCCCGGGGAGTGGGAGTCGGCATGGATGATCTCGCCCACGCCGGATCTGCGAGGCGGCCACGGGAGCCTTGGGACCGACCCGAACGTCTCCGAGGTCTATAAAGAAACATGACTTACGCTATGAAACTCACAGAGGGACGTCCCAAAATGGAAGGGCGGGGCTTACCTACGGGATCTCATGGAAGTGCGCGCTGCGTTCAGCGGCTTCGACTTCTGGCATAATGCCCTCGTACCAATGACCCCGGTTCCTCGCCATCAGTGCCTCATTTATCAGGGCCCAAGTTCCCGACACTTCTCTGCGCTTGCCACAATCGTGCGCCAGAAGCTACGACAGAGCCAGCGCTGCCTTTACCTGGACAGCGTGCCCATGGTTGCAAAGATGCGCGCGGCCCTGCTGGCGGCAGGGGTCGATGTTGGGCGAGAGATCGAAGAAACTGGCCTTGTGCTTTCTTCTTCCCAACAACATCTCATCGACGAGAGGACATTCGACGTCGATCGGATGATCGGCTTGCTGGAAGATGCTCTGCAGAAGGCGCTGCTGGATGGCTACGCGGGCCTCTGGGCTATGGGCGATATGACCTGGGAGTTCGGGCCGGACAGAGATTTCTCAAAACTGGTGGAGTACGAGTGGCGTCTGGAAGAATTCCTCCGCAGCCACACGCAGATCGGCGGGATCTGCCAGTACCACGCCGACACGCTCCCAAGGGAAGCCTTGCACAGCGGACTGCTCACTCACCGCGGGCTCTTCATCAGCGAGACTCTGTCGATGATCAACCCGCACTATCTGCCCGCGGAGAACTTCCCTCCCGAACCGACCAGGGAACCAGAACTCGACAGCTTTGTGACGCAACTCTGCAAGCAGGAAATCCCGAATTAGACGTGCCGATTTCCTCCGCAGTGAAACTGCTGATGCGCTTCAGCGTGTCTTCGCAAATGGCCATTGGGCAAGGCGTCGCGCGCGCAATAGGTAGAGCAGACTTCCGCTGCACGCGATGCCCGCGGCAACGGCTATCCCCGCGAGCGCATGGCTGCGGTTCATGAGCATGAAGATGAAACCGGCCATGGCGACAATCGGGGGTAGAGGAAAGAGCGGCATGCGGAACGGCCGTTCCAATCCGGGCCGCTGAATGCGGAGCACGATCACGCCGATCTGCTGCAGGAAGAACTGCAGAAGGATGCGAGTGATGACCAGCATCGTGATGACCTGCTGCAGCGAAAAGAAACAGAACGCGGTTGCAACGAGCCCCAGGGCGACAAGCGAGCGATGGGGGATGCCATACCGAGGATGAACCTTGTCCAAAGCGCGGAAGAAGTTGCCATCGCGTGCCGCGGCATAAGGTACGCGCGAGTAGCCGAGGAGGAGCGAGAAGACGGAGGCAAACGCCGTCCAGACGACGAGAGAGGCTACGAGCCTGCCCATCCACGCGCCAAAGGCCGAACCTGCAATCTCTGCAACCAACTGCAGATGAAGAGCGCTTGTGGAGCCATTCACAGCGTGCGACGCTATGTCACGAATCGCAGGAAGAGCGGCAAAATTCATTGCCACATAGAGCAACGCGACGAAAAGAACGGACAGCAGGATCGCGCGAGGGATAGTCCGCTCCGGATGGCGAACTTCGCTGCCAAGAAAAGTGATGTTGTAGTAGCCCCAGTAGTCGTAGGTGGCAATCAGAGTAGCCTGGGAGAGTCCCGCGATTGCGAGACCGGTAGATACGCCCGGAACTGCCGGCAGATGCCAGCCGCCTGATGTAGCCGCATGCGCAAAGCCCGAGGTGATGACGCCGGCCATTGCCGCCATCACCCCGCCGAAGAGAATCCAGGCAAGCCGCGTGATGGAACTGAGGTTCCGATAGAGCAGCCCGGTCACGACCAGGCATGCCGCTGCTGCAGCGAAATTCGAGTAATGCAGCCGATGCAGGGCGGCGATTGGCGTCCCATCCAGGCTTGGCCAGAACCAGGCGAGAAAGCTCGACAAGCCGATGCAACCCGACGCGATGGAGAGCGGTGCCGAAAAACTCAACTGCCAGACGTAGAGAAAGCTGAGCCAATTGCCAGCGCCGTCAGCTCCGTAAATCTCGCGCAGGAAGGCATACGATCCGCCGGCGCGCGGAAAGGCAGCGCCCAGTTCTGCCCACACCAAGCCGTCTGCCACAGCGACCAGCGCGCCCAACAGCCAAGCGGCGACGGACAGCTTGTAGCCGGCCGCTGCGATCACGAGAGGCAGCGTAATGAATGGCCCAACACCGATCATCTCGAGCATGTTGAAGAGCACAGCTGAGCGCAAGCCGATGCGCCGCTCGAGAGATGGGGATGTTCCGGTGCTAACTGAGGACGAGATCACCAAGGCCTTGTTCTTTCGACGCCACTCTCGCGGATTGTACACTGACGAAGACCATGGTCCTGAACCGGAGTGCTTTTCACGCAGCGTTGTTGGCGGCTTATTCTCTCGTAGTCTTGCATCGCGCCCTGGCGCAACAGCCGGCGGATTCATCTGCCGATCTTCCAGCAGCAGAGCCGAGTTCGATTGCACTCCAATTGCCGGAAGACCGCGGCCAGGCGGCTCTTGAGCAGTCGCTGAAGCGGCTTCGCACCACGGCGAGCCTCATGATGATTGTGGCTCACCCAGACGATGAGGACGGCGCGCTGCTGACGTACCTCTCACGTGGCCTTGGCGTGCGCTGCACACTGGTCACGCTCACACGCGGCGAAGGCGGACAGAACGCGATGTCTGCGGATGCATACGATGCTCTGGGCATCATCCGGACGAACGAGCTGCTGCGGGCCGGGGAGTTCTACGGGGCAAAGCAGCGCTGGGGTACGGAGGTTGATTTTGGGTTCTCCAAAACGCAAGAAGAGGCGTTTGCGCGCTGGGGGCATGATCGCGTCCTTTATGATGCGGTGCTTGCTGTTCGCCAAGAACGGCCACAGGTGATTGTTTCGACATTTGTAGGAGGGATCACGGATGGACACGGCCAGCACCAGGTCTCCGGCGAGATCGCGCAGGAGGCCTTCAGAGCTGCAGCCGATCCAAGCGTTTTCCCCGACCAGCTGAAGCCGTTTGCAGAAGGCGGCCTCGGCCTCACGGTCTGGCAGCCGCTTGCGGTCTACTCGATGGTTCCCTTCGCGCCTGTCACAGAAAAGGGAATGTTCGACTATGCGACGGGCAAGTGGGCTCCGGCAAGGTTTCACAACTATGTGACAGGCCAGTGGACGAGCGGTGTGCCGTCAACCGATGTAACCATTCCTGTTGGCGCGCTCGATCCGGCGTTGGGCAGGAGCTATGTGCAAATTGCGCGCGAGGGATGGGGCGAGCAGAAGTCGCAAAACGGGGGCGCGAATCCTACGTTGAGCGGCCCTTCAAGCACAAGCTACCACTTGTGGGCTGTCTCTCCGTCGGCCCAGGCTGCTCCTTCGCTTGATGGAGGTAGCGACAGCCTCTTCGCGAACCACCACGTCCAGATCGATACAAGCATTGCAGGACTGGCGCGCCTGGTAGATGGCACAGCACCCACATGGCTGACGGGTGGACTCCGCGAGATCGGCGATACACTCGCAGACTCGCATTCTGCGTGCCCATGCACCTCGGCTCACGAGACGGCGCAGTTCCTAGCATCTGCGTACAAACGCACCCTGGAGCTGAAGACAAAGATCGCATCCAGCTCTCTCGATGCACAAGCAAAGGCAAGCTTGCTGTTCGAACTCGGCACCAAGATCAACGAGTTTCAGGCTGCCTTGACAGAAACGCTTGGGCTCGATCTGGTCGCCTATCGAACAAACGAGAGCAAGGCCGCCACAAGCGGATTCCGGGGCAGTTCGGCGGATGAGACGGCACGCAGTGTTTCGCCGGGCGAAGAGTTGAAGGTGCACGTGCACACGACTAGCGCCTCGGCCGACACGCATTTGGTTAAGACATGGTTTGAGAGCCATAACCACGAACCATGGCTGCACGGCGAGGCAATCAATACAAACGCGGCGGGGCAGGTTTCCGATGCGGTCTTCGATCTGAAAGTGCCGGACGATGCCGAATCGACCAAGCCGTTTTTTACTCGGTCGTCGATTGAGCAGCCGTATTACGACATTGCGAATCCGATGTGGCGCGAGCGATCGTTTGCTCCGTGGCCTCTGGCAGCCTGGGTCGAATACTCCTACGAGGGCGTTCCGATCCGGATCGGCCGTGTGGTGCAGACGCTGCGCCGAGTCACCGGGCCTGGCGGCATCTACGAGCCGCTGGTGGTTACGCCGGCGATCGGAGTGCGGGTGGAGCCAGAAGCACGTATTCTGCCGACGGATGGGACGGTGCTTCCGGTGCGGGTTACGGTCCATACGCAGGCTGCGGCAGAGGGAACAGTGACGCTGGGGCTTCCAGAGGGTTGGCGATCCGAGCCAATTGAAGCGAAGTTCCATCGTGCGAGCGCGGGGGATACAGAGCCGATTCTCTTTTCAGTAACTGCGGCCGGAGCTGGAAATGGGGCATTTGTGGTCAAGGCTGAGGCGCACTCCGGCGGCAGGACGTACGAGACGGGATGGCGGAGCGTCGGCTATGCCGGCTTGCGACCCTACAGCCAATACCAGCCAGCCGAACTGAAGACCAGGAAAATCGATGTGAAGCTCGCACCGGGGCTGCGGATCGGCTACATCATGGGCACCGGCGATCTGGTGCCGGATGCTATCGAGGGCTTGGGGGCGCCAGTGCATCTGCTTTCCGCAGAAGAAGTGGCATCCGCCGACCTGTCGCGATGGAATGTCCTGGTCGTCGGGATTCGTGCGTACTCGGTACGGCCGGAGTTAGCGGCGGCACAGGCCCGCTTGGATGCGTTCGTCCGGCAAGGAGGCACTCTGATCGTTCAATACCAGAGCGCGGACTTCCCAGCTCCTCTCCCCTTGTCGATGGGGCGGATGCCGGAGAGGGTGGTCGATGAGGCGGCGCCGGTGAAGCTGCTGGACCCGAAGAATCCGGTGTTCACCTTCCCGAATCAAATCACGGCCGCCGATTTCGATGGCTGGGTCGAGGAGCGCGGGCACTCCTTTCTTGATACCTGGGACAGCGGTTATACGGCTTTGACGGATACGGAGGATGCCGGCCAGGATCCGCAACGCGGCGGACTCCTCGCGGCCCATTTGGGCAAGGGAAACTATATTTATGTTGCTTACGCGCTGTACCGGCAGCTGCCAGAGTTAGTCCCTGGATCGTACCGCATCTTAGCCAATTTATTAAGTAGCCGAGGACAGCAGTAGGAAATGTGCCAAGGCTTGAGTTAGGGCCGAAGTATGCGCAGGACAGGCAGAATCGCCCATTCGAGGCAGCTGCCCTACATTATGAACAGATGATGAATTTAGCGTTTATTTATTGCAGTTTCTTGTAGAAGCGGCCCTGTTAAAAATACGTGAATTAGTCAAATATTCATCAAAGTCTGCGAGCCTTTCAAATGGATGCGGCCGAAGAGAACGTCTCTGCGTTGGTTATCTCCAGGCCGTTCTGATTCCTTTCGCAACTCTGCAGGAACGACGCACTGATACCTGGTGGACCTTCCGGTGTGCGGAAGAAGTAAGCGTTTGTGCGGTTAACAAGCGCAGGCACGAAACAACCCGAAGCGAGGTAAAGAGAGGCCCAATGAACTTCAGATTCAGCAGCGCTGCCGCGATCGTTCTGGCAGCCAGTCTTGTCGGCTCGTATGCCTATGCAGGTGATCCCCCCGCGCCCGCAAAGAAGAAGCAAGTAGCGAAGAAGCCACCGAAGCCAACTGTGGAAGATCAGATCCAGAGCCTGCGCCAGGAATTTCAAGGACAGATCGACAGTTTGAAGAGCGATCTGGCCACCAAGGACGCGCAGCTGAAGCAGGCACAGCAGACGGCCGTAGACGCGCAGGCGGCAGCAGCCAAGGCCGAGGCGGATGCCACGGCGCAACAGCAGGCAACCTCAGATAATGCGACAGCGGTCTCGACTCTGCAAGGTACGGTGAAGGACCTGCAGCAGAATGCCGTTTCGCTGGCGGACACAGTTTCGACCGAAAACGCCAACATCAAGAAGGCGGTCGAGAGCCCGGAGGTCCTGCACTACAAGGGCATCACATTGTCTCCAGCAGGAAGCTTCCTGGCGGCTGAAACGGTGTGGCGCCAAGGCGCCACGGGCGGCGACATCAACACGCCGTTTACGGGCGTTCCTCTTGCCAATGCCGATGCAGCCAATTTGAGTGAGTTCTTTGGTTCAGGGCGTCAGTCTCGTCTGGCGCTCAAGGCGATTGGAAAGCTCAACTCGATGACGCTGACCGGCTACTACGAAATGGATTGGCTGAGCGCCGGTGTCACTTCGAATAACAACCAATCGAACAGCTATACGCTGCGGCAGCGTCAATTGTGGGCGGACGCAAAACTCGCCAGCGGCTGGGACTTCTCCGGTGGTCAGGGATGGTCACTGGCTACCGAGACGACTCAGGGTCTAACTCGCGGCACCGAAATCCTGCCGGCGACAATTGATGCGCAGTACGAAGCAGGCTTCGTATGGACCCGCCAGTATAGCTTCCGCATGTCGAAGAACGTCGGCAAGAAGTTCTTTATCGGAACGTCTGCTGAGAATGCGGAGACGCTGAACCCAGCGGGCGCCAACCTTCCCACCAATCTTCTCATCGGCTCAGCCGGTGTCGGCGGTGGTCTCTACAACCTGAACGCAAACTACTCGTTCAACCTCACGCCGGACTTCATCGCTAAGATTGCGGCCGAGCCTGGCTGGGGTCACTGGGAACTGTTCGGTATCGGACGGAGCTTCCGAGATCGTATCTACCCGACGACCGGAACCCCGTATAACGATACGGAATGGGGCGGCGGAGTCGGTGGCGGCTTCCGCGGTCCGCTGGCGAACAAGAAGGTCACGGTCGGCCTAAAGGGCTTGTACGGCAAAGGAGTGGGCCGGTATGGCTCCTCGACAATTGCTGACATCACGCTGCGTCCTGACGGCACGATTTCGCCGATCCATGGTTTCTCAGCTCTCAGTACGCTGGAGTTCAACCCCACTCCGCGCATGATGATGTACCTCAACTACGGCGGTGACTATCTGGACCGCGATTATGCGATCAGCGGCGGCAAGGGTGTTGGCTACGGCACCTATGACGTCAATATGTCCGGCTGCAAAACCGAAGTTGCAAGCGGAGGTTCCTTCAGCCCAAGCACGCCAAAGAACTGCGGCGGCAATAACAAGGACGTGCAGGAATTCACGGCCGGCTACTGGTACGACATTTATCGCGGGCCGAAGGGCCGTCTCCGTCAGGGTCTGCAGTACAGCCGGTTCGAGCGTGATCTCTGGTCTGGAGCTGGCGGGACCACCAATCCGGGCGGCGGCGCGAATGGCATCGACAACATGTTCTGGACGTCGTTCCGTTACTACTTGCCGTAGTTTCAGATCACGGCTTTGACCAAGCGGGCAGCCCTTGGGCCGCCCGCTCTCTTTTCAACGGTCAGAGATAGGCTAATTGGTGTTCGGTTCGCCGGTCGACGCGAAGGCAACCCCGGCTATGGATTGGCCGGAGGACAAGACATTGCGCAGACGCTCGGGATTGGGGCCGCTCAGCGTTTCGGCTGCCTGCAACAGACGGAGGCCTTGCAGAGCAGTCGCCCTGGCAGGGAGCCGGAAGATCCAAGGCACATTTGTGGATGTGAGCGCCTTGTCGTCACTGAGGGCCAGGACCGGCACGAAGGCCTTCAGCGCCAGTTGTTCCGACAGATGCGCTGCATCGCGATCCAGGGCGATGATCGCCAGGGCATGCCGATCCCAGAGTGCGTGCACGAGCTGGGTCGAGGCCGCGCCCCAATTCTGATCGCTCGCGACGGGCAACAGCTCCCACGGTTCAGCGTTCGCTTCAATGGCAAGCTGTGCTTTCAGTTCCGGCGACGCTGCGACGGTGTCTGCCTCAGGGCCAAACAGAACGACCCGCACCGGCCCTTTGGGCAAGTCAGGCCGCGCCGGACCGGAGTAGGTCACTCGATCCTCTCCGACGCGCGCGTAGGGGAACGTCGTTGCGGGTTCTAGCTGATCAGCGTCTGCAGTCTGTGCGGGAGCGGCCTTTTTCTCCATTGTTTGCACGCGATAAGCAATGGTCCCGTTGTGCACGGTGCCCAAATACATTGGCGAGACGTTCTTCTGATTCGGATCGAAGATCATGTGGCCGGTGACGCCGTCGTATTCCTCGAGGTCGGCCAAGGCGTCGTGAATGCGGGCTCGGTTCAGGCCTGCTTTACAAATTGAGTCCAGAAGGGCGTTCATTGCGTCGTAGGCGAGCGACGCAAACTGCTCGGGCTTCTCGTGGAACCGTGCTTCAAATCGCTGGTTGAATGCCATCCACTTCGGGTCGTTGCGCGTGGGGTCGTAGGGAAAGACGGCTTCAAAGCCTTCCGCGGCCGGTCCCGCTTGTGAGAGTAGTTCAGGTCCAAGCGTGCGATAGGAGCCAAAGACACGCTGTTTCATGCCGAGGGCCCGCATCTGCTTGAGAATTCCCGCCGCTTCAGCTTCATCTGCCCACAGAACGATGGCATCGGCGCGCGAATCCTGGATGATCTTCAGCTCGCGGCCAAAATCGGTATCGCCCGGCATGAATTTCTGCTCAATCACGATCGGGTGGCCAAGACGGCGGGAGGCGTCTCGCAGTTTGAGCACACCAAACCGGCCGTAGCGATTGTTGACGCGCAGCAGGGCTACGCGCTTCATGCCTAACTCGGTGAAGATTCGCCGCGCGAGGGTGAGGCACTGCACGCGATCATCCTGCAGGTCGGTAAAGTACCAGGGAATGTAAGTCTCGGGAATCGTAGGATCGGTTGAGGCTGAGTTGACGATGGGGATGTCGGCCTTCAGCGCGACGCGCAGCGCAATATGCGTCGACTCGGAGCTGATCGAACCGAAGATCGCCCAGTCTTCGTCGTCGTAAACCATCTTGACGGTTTCATTGGAAGGCGAGCCCCAGATCGTAGGATCGGTGGGGCGGTCATCGCCATAGACCGCTTTCGCCTGCCAGTTGTCGTAGTCGTTGTGCAGCATGAGCTTGAACGGCGTGCCGCCATATCCACCG
>Ga0335071_10002619_pt1 | contig 19186 bp, 19 predicted proteins | sample Lox_Sample_15_FD_206724 | JGI IMG/M metagenome (GOLD analysis project Ga0335071, IMG submission 206724) | Soil microbial communities from Loxahatchee National Wildlife Refuge, Florida, United States - Lox_Sample_1.5 | ecosystem: Environmental > Terrestrial > Soil > Wetlands | place: USA...
GAGCCGCACCTGCACGTTGGGATCAACCGACAGGACGCTCAGGGCTTCCTGCGCTCCCTGCCGATGACCTTCGAGAAGATCAAGGACGGGGCGGGCCAGTTCGTCTCGGGTGTCCCCGTGGATGGAGAGTTTTACAGCCAGTCCTGAGATGGCTTTCTGAGAAAAAATGACGGCGGTGTGATCCGCCGTCATTTTTTCGATGCCTTCAGGGCAGTGTCGATGAATTTCTTCCAGACTTGGGTCTCGTCCGGATTCCAGATCCGGTTCAGGTCCCGGAACGCCTTGTCGCGCGTCCAGCCCAGGCGCAGGATGCGGTAAAGCGCCACGAAGGCCGAGACGCGCATGTTGGCTGCGCAGTGGACCAGGGTTTTGCGTCCCTTGAGCCGGTCCATGCTGTCCATGAATTTCTCCAGCTCGACCAGATCGGGCTTTTCCCAGATCACCGGGATGTGGATGTAATCCATCCCCTGATTGCGGACGATGGCTTCCTCGTCCGCAAGGGCGTTGGTGCTGGATGACAGCGCCAGGTTGACGACCGTCCCGACGCCGGCGGCGGCGACCGTCGCGAATTGCTCCTCGGTGGGCTGCCCGCTGGTCAGGATAGTTTCCGTCAGGGGCAGAAAGTTGTAGATATCCTTGAGTTCGGCCATACGCAAATCACCTGCCTGTTGGACCGATCATACCTTATTCCATTGTGGGTGTCTATTCCGCGGTCGACCGGGTCTTTCCCAGCCGCCTCAGGATTTTGCGTCGAGGAGGCGAGCCTCCATTTCCGCTTTCCCGGCATAGTCGCTATAACCGCCGATGTATTCCTTCAACGTTCCGTCGTGAAGCAGGACGATCCGGTCGACGGTCCGGTCTAGGAAATACCGGTCGTGCGAGATGACCAGGACTGTTCCGATGAAATCCGCCAGGGCGTTCTCGAGCACTTCCGCCGAGGCGATGTCGAGGTTGTTGGTCGGCTCGTCCAGGAGCAAGAAGTTCGCTCCGGAGAGGACCAGCAGGGCCAGTTGCAGCCGGCTGCGCTCGCCGCCGGAGAGCTCGGAGACCTTCTGGGAGGCCTGCTGGTAGGTGAACAGGTAGCGGATCAGCAGCGCCACGGCGTTGGCTTCGCTCAGGTTGCCAGCCAGGCGGAGCGTGTCGATCAGTGTCTTGCGCTGGTCCAGCGTTTCGTGCTCCTGGGCATAATATCCCACCCGGACGCTCGGGCCGATCCGGACTTCGCCGGCGTCCGGCTCGTCCTTGCCGAGGATCAGCCGCAGCAGGACGGATTTGCCCGTGCCGTTTGGGCCGATCAATCCGACCCGCTCCCCGTGCCGGACCAGCAAATTTACGCCTTTTAGAATCGGTCGGGCGGGGCCAAAGGATTTCTGCAGGCCGATCAGCTCCAGCACCTGGTTCGAGCCGCGAAAGCCGTTCAGCTCGAGTCCCATCTTCCTGCGGTCCATTACGGGGCGGTCCCGGGCGTCCTCCTTGATCCGGGCGATGCGCGTTTCCATCGAGCGGACGCGGCTGGCGAATTTGTCGCTCACCTGGACCCAGAGCTTGTACCTCTTGAGCGCCATTTGCAGGCGAGCGATGTCCCGCTGCTGGATCTGGTACAGCTCCTCCTGGCGCTGCAGGCGTTCCTGCTTGTCCAAGATGTAGGTGGAGTAATTGCCGGGCATTGTCGTCAGGCGGCCGTCTTCGATCTCGGCAATGTGGGTGACGACCGAGTCGAGCAGGTAGCGGTCGTGGGAGACCAGGACGACCGCCCCGGGGTAGTCCACGATCAGCCGTTCGAGGAAGGCCTTGGCCGGCAGGTCGAGGTGGTTGTCCGGCTCGTCCAGCAGAAGCACGCCGGGTTTCGCCATCATCAGGCGCGCCAGGCCGACCAATTTCTTCTGGCCACCGCTCAGCAAGCCGATGGGCTTTTCCAGGTCGGCTTCCGGCAAGCCCAGGCCGAGCAGGATTTCGCGTACCCGCTTCGGGTAGCCAGCGCCTCCCATCGCTTCGAACTCCCCCAGGGCTTTTTGCTGCTGCTCCAGGGTTCGGGTGAGCGCGTTCGGGTCGTTATAGACGGACGGCAGGCTGAGCAGGGATTCAAGCCGGGCCAGCTCGGTTTCCACTTCGGCGTAACGCGGGTTGCCGGCCAGGGCCAATCCATAGGCCGTGCAGGCCGGGTCGAATTCCGGCTGCTGCGACAGGTAGCCCACGCTGACGCCTTTCACCCGGACGATCGCCCCGCCCGGCTCGGGGGTATATTCGCCGACGATCAACTTGAAGATCGACGACTTTCCGGCCCCGTTCGGGCCGATCAAGCCGACCTTCTGGTCATGCTGGATCTCCCAGTTCAGCTCCCGAAAGATCGCCCGGGCGCCCAGGATCAGGGTGAGATTGGATAAGCTAATCGCGATCATGGTATTCTCCTCAGGGTTTGGAACGCGGACAGATATTGGCAGGGCAGGTTCTGGCATATCGCAGCCGTCCGCCACTGCGCGTGTCCGCGTCCGATCCAAAGGGAACAAAAAACCGCAGGGGCGGCCTGCGGCTGTGGAAATTTCGGTGGGACGGTGGTCCTTTTTATCTCCGGGCAACAGGCGCGTAAACAGCTTCCCCGGCGGAAACGAATCCGCTGACCACCACGAAAAGAAGGGAAGTTGCCCGGTTGGCATGGATCATAACGGCAGAATTATAACACGAGCTACGGCGAATTTTTCAAGAGGGGATGTCAGCCCGCGTGGATAAAATCCGATTCTGCCAGTATACTTAGGCAAGAGTTGATCTCATGCCAAGTCGACTGAGGGAATCCCCCGCGAGCGTTTTCATCTGTTATGCACCGGGCGATCAGCAGGTGGCAAGCGAACTTGGGCGTCGCCTCCGCGCCGAGAGCTGGATTGATCCCTGGCTGGCTGCAGACCGGGTCCTTCCAGGTCAAAACCGGGCCTATGAAATCGAGCGGGCGATCAAGAACGCACGCATTGCCATCGTGCTCCTTTCGCGGTATTCGGTAGCTGCAGAGGGTGAGATCCAAAAAGAAATAAGAGTCATCCTCGATACTGCCAAGACCAAACCCGAGGGAACGGTGTTCGTGATCCCTATCCGATTGGACGCGTGCAAAGTACCATACCTGCTTGCTGATATGGAGTGGATCGATTTCTTCCCGTCATCCGCCCAGGACGAAGCATTCAACCGCCTGATGGAGAGCTTGGCGGTGAGGGCCAATCGTCCCCGGGTTCCCTCTCGACATCCCCCGGCGGAGCCGATCTTGCTGGAACCTGGGATCAGGCCCAAACGGATAGTTGTCTCTTCGGACACTAAGAAGGGCGCCCAGCCAGCTGTGGAATCGCATCCGGCGGTTTTGCCTAAGCCTAGCGGGAAACCAAAACAGCCTAAGGTCCGGAGACAATTGACCACGACCCAGTGGATTGCCATTTTCTCCGCTGTCATAGGCTTGGCTGGAGTGATTTTGGCAGCATTGATCGGCCTGGTCGGCGACTATATCACGGTCAACGGACCGATTAATGCGACCCGGACGGCTGAGGCAGCCTGGTTGCCGACCGGGCAGGTGACACCCACCAGTAATGACCAGCAGGCCCAGCTGGCGACCCCCATCCTCACCTTTGGAAGCCACTGGACGGGAGAGTATTATGCTAATGACAACCTCTCTGGAGAGCCAGTCGCCACCCGTGACGATCCCCTGCTCGATTTTATCTGGAATGGCCAGCCACCAGTCACAGGGTTATCGGACGAATACTGGTCGGCCCGCTGGCAGACCCGAAGTTGTTTCAAACCTGGCCCCGTGTATTTCTTTTTACACTACGACGATGCCTTACGCTTGATCGTTGAAGGCAGCCTCATCTACGACGACTGGACTGGGCAAAAGAGGCAGGATGTTCGCGTTCAGTATCTGGTTGGCCAAACGGATTGCCAGACGATTACTGTGGAATTTCGCCAGTTTGGAGGAGGCAGCTCGATCACGGTCGGTTGGATTCAGCCATAAAATTCACCGTACATCTTATTAGTAAGATAAGCCTCTGCCCAAATCGTCCACAATCTGATAGAATACATTCCGCACGCCGGAATCATTCGCTTGGTCAGGCCCCGGTCTCTACTCCCGGGGTTTTTGTATGGGAGCCATCGAAGGAATTTATTCGGGGCGGCAGGACGCCGCCTCCATGGGAAATCAAAATGCTGAAAGAACGGACCGATCTCCGCAATATTGCCATCATCGCTCACGTCGACCACGGGAAGACCACCCTGGTCGACGGCCTGCTCCGCCAATCCCACACGTTCCGGGATAACCAGCAGGTGGCCGAGCGCGTCATGGATTCGAACGATCTGGAGCGCGAGCGCGGCATCACCATCCTCGCCAAGAATACCGCCATCGTCATCCCCGACCCCGCCACCGGGCAGAAGATCAAGATCAACATCGTCGACACCCCCGGCCACGCCGACTTCGGCGGGGAAGTCGAAAGGGTCATGAACATGGTCGACGGGGTCCTGCTCCTGGTGGACGCGGCCGAAGGACCGATGCCGCAGACCCGCTTCGTCCTCAAGAAGGCCCTCGAGATGGGCCACAAGGCCATCGTCGTGATCAATAAGGTGGACCGCAAGGACGCCGAGCCTGAGCGGGTGGTCAACCAGACCTTCGACCTGTTCATCGAGCTGGGCGCCACCGACGAGCAGGCGGATTTCCCGATCATCTACGCCCAGGCTACCAGCGCCCAGGCCGGCCTGACCCCGCAGCTCGGCCCGGACTTGGCGCCGCTCTTCGACGCCATCCTCCGCCACATCCCGGCCCCGAAGGTGGACGACGAGGCCCCGTTGCAGATGCTCGTCACCACTCTGGGGTACGATGATTACCGCGGCGTCACGGCCGTCGGGCGCATCTTCGCCGGCAAGATCAAGGCCGGCCAGAAGCTGGCCCGCCTGACCGCCGAAGGAAAGAACCTCCCCGAAACCGCCCGCTACCTGTACACCTTCCAAGGGCTGAACAAGGTCGAGACGGATGAAGTCGATGCGGGCGACATCCTCTCGCTAGCCGGCCTGGAAGGGATCGCCATCGGCGATACCCTGGCCGACCCGCAGAACCCGATCGCCCTGCCGACCATCAAGGTCGAGGAACCGACCGTGCGGATGACCTTCGGGGTCAACACCTCGCCGTTCTCCGGACAGGAAGGTAAGTACAGCACCTCCCGCAAGCTCCGGGAGCGCCTCTTCGACGAGCTGCGCACCAACGTGGCCCTGCGCGTTGCCGAGACCGATTCGGCGGATACCTTCATGGTCTCCGGCCGAGGCGAGCTCCACCTGGGCATCCTGATCGAGACCATGCGCCGGGAGGGCTACGAGTTCCAGGTCTCCCGCCCGGAGGTCATCTTCCACAAGGCCGAGGACGGTTCGCTGCTCGAGCCCTACGAGGAAGTCCATATCGAGACCAGCACCGAGACTGTCGGCGTGGTGGTGGAAATGCTCGGCAGCCGGCGCGGCAAGATGATGGACATGCAGGACACCGGACAGGGGACGACCCGCCTGCGCTACATCGCCCCCACCCGCGGCCTGCTCGGCTTCCGCTACCAGTTCCTGACGGCCACCCGCGGCGCGGGCGTCATGCATACGATCTTCTATAATTACGACGAGATGGCCGGACCCATGGCCACCCGGACGACCAATTCGATCATCGCCTGGGAGCAGGGCGTGACCACTTCCTATGCCCTCAAGGCCGCCGAAGAGCGGGGGACGCTGTTCGTTGCCCCTGGCGTCAATGTCTACGAGGGCATGGTGGTCGGCGAGACCAACCGCGGCTCGGACGTGCCCTTCAATGTCTGCCGCAAGAAGCACCTTACCAACGTCCGCTCCTCCCGCGGCGAAATGGAAATCCGCCTGACCCCGCCGCGCACGATGAGCCTGGACGAGGCCATCGAGTACCTGGCGGACGACGAGCTGCTCGAAGTGACCCCAATCTCCTACCGCATCCGCAAGCGCATTCTCAACACGGACGATCGCGGCAAATGGGAGAAGCGGTCGAAGGAAGACATCGAAGAATAGGGAAACGAAAGGAGTGCCGACCGGCACTCCTTTTTTGTTCTATTTCTTCGGGTGGGCTTTGAAGAAGTCCCACATCATTTGCGTGACCGGCAGGACGTATTGAGTCGGCCAGTTGCTGCCCAGCGCGTCGATGGTGTAGAGCTCGACGGACGTCCCGTTCTTGCATTTTGGATAGACGGTATGGACGGCCACCCCGACCTGGTCGGTGGTCGGCGTCGCCGAGCATCCGTCCAGCCTGGCCCAGTCTGCCAGGGTTTGTTCGACCGGCAGGAAGGTATATGTGCCTGAAAGGAACCCGCCCTTCCCGCCGGCATACGGCATGGCGAGGTCCTGCTTTCCGTGGACCTGCATGATCGAGACCGGTTGGCTCGGCTGGCAGGGCGTGTACAGCTCCGAGCCGGCGATGGGAGCGATTGCCGCGAAGGTGTCGGCCATCTGGCAGGCCAGGGCGAAGGACAGCATCCCGCCCATCGAGAAGCCCATGGCATAGACGCGCTTGGGGTCGACCTTGACGACGGTATTCAGGTCGGCAAGGACGGCGCGGAAATAGGCCGGCTCGTCCACGTTATCGGTGGCAGCCTCGGCGCAGCAGCCCCCGCCTACATTCCAGAATCCGGAATAGGAGGAGGCATAGACCAACACGAAGCCGTTGCTGTCGGACATTGCGCTCAGGCCGGTGACATTCTGCATGTCGATGATTTCGTAGTGGATCTCGTTGTCGAAACCGTGCAGGGCGAAGACGACGGGAACCGGGCGGCTCGTATCGATGCCGGGGGGAATGTGCAGCAGGTAGCTTCTTTTCAACCCTCCGACGGTCAGGGTGCGTTCGGCTTCGGATGGCTGGAGCGTCGGCCCGAGGGTAGGGGTGGGCGGCGCGGCAGTCGTCCCACAGGCGGCGATGCCGAATAACAGGATGACAGCACTAAGCATAGATATGAAGTTCATGATCCTTTGTGAAGACATATGGGCTCCTTTTCGTTGACATCCCTATTCTAGCAAAGTTGCCGGAAGCGTTCAATGGCCTGATAAAAAATCCCGCAGCTGTTGGTGCTGCGGGATCGGAGCGGGTCACTGTTTCGGGTGGGCTTTGAAAAAATCCCAGATCATCTGCGAGGCGGGCACGATGTATTGCGAAGGCCAGCTGTGGCCGATGCCGTTGATCGTGTAGAGCTCGACGGACGATCCCGACTTGCAGCCGCCGTAGACGGAGTGGTTGAAGACGTTCGTCTGGTCCGTCCTGGGATTCCCCGAACATCCGTCGAGGCTGGCAAAGGTTGCCACGCTCTGGCCGACCGGAGGGAACGGTTCCCCCAGGCCTGGGATGACCCCGCCGCCAGCGTATGGGACGGTCGTGTCACTCATCCCGTGGAAATCGATCAGCGAGATGGGGCCGGCCGGCTGGCAAGGATCGAAGACCAGCACCCCGGCCACCGGGGCGACCGCGGCAAGCGTATCCGCCATCTCGCACCCGAGACGGTACGAGAGCAGCCCGCCGTTGGAAAACCCGGTCGCGTAGATGCGGGCCGGATCGATCTTTACCAGGCCGCCCAGATCCGCGATGATCTGGCGGACGAAATCTGCTTCCGATACCTTGTTATCCAGGGCATACCCGCAGCATTTGCCCGCATTCCAGGACTGCCCGCTGCTGGGGCCGCTCCCGTTCGGATAGACGACGATGAAGCCGTTCTTGTCGGCGATGCCGTCGAACCCGGAAGCCTGCTGGATCAGGCCGGCGCTCTCGCCCAGCCCATGGAAGACGAACACCAGCGGGACCGGTTTCGAGCCGTCCAGGCCGGCGGGGATGTGCAGGAGATAGGTCCGTTCCAGGCCGTCGACGGTCAGGCTGCGCTGGGAGTCCACCGGCTGGACGGTCGCGGCCGACTGGGGCGAGCCGGAGGTCTTCCCGCTACAAGCCGCCAGGCCGAACACGAAAATGACGATTGCCAGCTTGAATAAGGCCGATTTGAATTTCTTCATTGTGTCCTCCTCCTGTTTCGAATTAGTTCGATCGAACATCCGCGATCGTGCCCCCGGTGAGCCTGACCAGGTCGGCTGGGGAGAGCTCGAAGACGGTGTTGGGCGTGCCAGCGGCAGCCCACACGGTTGGATGTTTCATCAGCTCTTCGTCAACGAATGCGCGCATGGGCTGGGAATGCCCGACGGGCGGGACACCGCCGATCGCGAAGCCGGTCACGGAGCGAACGAAATCGGGATCGGCCCGCGCGATGGTTTCACCGAGATACGCGCCGACCTTTTTTTCGTCCACCCGGTTGATGCCGCTGGCGAGCACAAGGATGCCGGCGTTGCTCGGCACGGCTTTGAAGATCAGCGACTTGACGATCTGGGCCAACTTGCAGCCCACCCGGTCGGCCGCCTCCTGGGCGGTATGCGTGCTTTCAGCGAACTCGATCACTTGATAGGAACCGCCGAGACTGTTGAGCAGGTCCTGTACTTTTTGAGCGGTTGGGCTGAGCGGCTTCACCTGGCTGCCTCCTGGAAATGATTTTTCAAGTTTACCACGGGTCGTTATTGCCTCTCCGGCCGTGGTCGAATTCGTTTACGTTTTGAAGGATTTTCCTGACGATTGGCGCTATCCACCCGAAAGAAGGGAAACTATCATCTGGAAAACCTGACTTTGTGGAGGAACACCATGAAACGTATCATGCTCGTCGCGCTGATCCTGGCCGGGGTGGCCGGCTGTTCGCCGAGGACGGCGAAACCGGGGAACTGGCAGCCGGTCCGGTCGGAAACGATCAGCCATCAGTTCATGTACGCGGGCTTTGCCAGCGAAACCGAAGGCATGGTCCTGGGGCAGACCGGGAGCGGCCATACGGGCCGGATCTACACCACGACCGACGCGGGCGCGAGCTGGAACGAGGGACAGAACACCTCCCGGTTCCTTTACGGCCTGGACATTGTCGACGCGAACGTCGCCTGGGTCTGCGGTGACGCCTCCTTCGTCCGGAAATCGGTCGACGGCGGGAAGACCTGGCAGGCGGTCGGCAATTTCGGGTCCACCGAGCCTAACCAGTGCCGGTTCCTGAGCTTCCTGGATGCCCAAACCGGTTGGGCGGCCACCCCGACCGAACTGGGCCAGACGACCGACGGCGGGCAGATCTGGACGGACATCTCCCTCCCGACCGGCGGGCAGACGATCGCCGCCCTGGACCTGCGGACCCCTGCCGAAGGGGCGGTCCTCGACTCATCCGGCCGGCTGTTCATGACGCATGACGATGGGAAAAGCTGGTCGGAGCTCAAGCTGGATTTCACCGGGGGCGCCATGCTCGGGAAGATGCCTTCCCCGAGCGTCGCTATGCGCCTCATCGACGAGGCGCGAATCATGATCGCCCTTTACCGCAATCCCTCAGGGAGCGGCTTCACGATCTGGTCCGCCTACACCGAGGACGGCGGCAAATCCTGGCAGATGGCTCAGGTGCCCGCGGGCGACGGCCTCTTGAATCTTTACCTCTCCAGGGATGGCAGGATCCTGACGACCAGCAACACCGGCCTGCTTGCCGTCGCGACCTTCCGCTACCAACAGCCCTGACCTTTCATTTGTTTCTCGATAGCCCGGATGGCGGACCGCTTTCCGGGTTGTTTCGTTTCTGTTTCTGCGGCGGGAATCTCTTGTTATAATAACGGGACCAAATTTCGCAGAACAAATCACCGGAGCCTGAAATGGAAACATCCGAAGCCTTGCTGATGACCGTGGGACGGGTGATCTACCCGGGGACGGAAGTATTGCTCTGGCACAACCCCCACGAGACGTTCGACCGGTACCTTGGCAAGGGCACTCGTTTCCGCCTCGTCCTGGTCGAAAGCGGCACCGGGATCGTTGCCTTTGGCGGCCGGCCCCACGTCCTGACGGCCCCCGCTCTCGTCTGCCTGAGCGAGAACGACGAGCCGCAGCTCTCCCAATCCCGGGACCTCGAGGCGCAGGCTTTCTATTTCCATCCAAGTGTAATCAACAAGGATTTCGATTTCTGCAACGTGCGGGAGCAGGACCAGCCGAATTACTGGAACGACCAGATGTGGGTCCGGCCATTCTTCGTCCGGGAGGATCGCTGGACCGGCGTAGCAAAACTCGGCCCGGCGGCGTTCGCCCGACTCTCCCGCCTGTTTTCGGCCGTCAGCCGGGAACTGTCCCTCCAGCGGGACGGTTTCTGGCCCTGCCGCAGTCGCTCCTTCTTCCTGGAGATCCTCTTCCTGCTCGAGCGCCTGTATACCCTGGCGGACGTGGCCGAAACCGAGCTCCTCGCCACCGACACCTCCCTGACGGACGTCGAACCGGTCCTGCTCTATCTGCACAACAACTACAGCCAGAAGCTCTGCCTCGACGGAGTGGCGCGCGCCTTCAACACCAACCGGACGACCCTGACCAAGCAGTTCCACCAGTCCACCGGGATGCCGGTCATGACCTATCTCAACCGGCTGCGGATGAACCTGGCGGCTTTGATGCTCAGGGACACCTCCCTGTCGGTCAACGAGATCGTCGAGCGCGTCGGGTTGACCAACCCCACCCATTTCGGACGGACTTTCAGGAAAGTGACCGGGTATACCCCCAGCGAATACCGGCGCCAGTACTGCTGGCTTCTCCAGTAAGGTACCAGGCGATAAAAACCTTCGCTCCACGAGCGAAGGTTTTTGTTATAGAGCCTCGGACGATCCCTTAGCGGTACTCGATCCTTCCCGGGCTTCCCCCGACGGTTGCCGTTACCCGCCTGGCCTCAGGCGGACGGCCAGGTCGCGCAGCTGGCTGAAGCTGACGGGCTTGAGCAGTACGAAGTCGCTTTGTTCCCGCAAGGCGTCGGCCATGATCGAATCGGACGTGTTCAGGATGACGATGCTGTTCTTCAGGTGATCGACCTGCCGGATGTGGATGAGGATTTTTTCACCGCTCCCATCCGGGAGGTGAAGGTCCAGGAGGATGATCGCAGGGGCGCAAACCGCCAGCAGATCGAATGCTTTTTGGGCATTCGCCGCCAGGCGGATTTCGTATCCGGCCATTTTGATGGCCTGGGTGAAGATCTCGGCCAGTTTGCTGTCGTCTTCGACGATCAGCGCGATGGGATTCTTGGTTTCGCTCATTTCACTCCTAAAGGCCCAGCAACGGGAGGGTGACGGTAAACGCGCTCCCTTTTCCCACTTCGCTTTCCAATTGTACCTTACCGTCCATGAGAGTGATCAACTGGCTGACGATCGCCAGGCCTAGCCCGGAGCCTCCCCTGGCCCGCCCCTCGACCTGCCGGAATGCCTCGAAGACCGTTTTTTGGGCTTCGGGAGGAATGCCGATGCCGGTATCCTCCACCTGGATCGACCAATGGGAGCCGTCCGGTTTGAAGATGCGGACCGTGACGGAGCCGCTTTCGGTGAATTTCAGTGCGTTGTTCACCAGGTTGAGCAGGACCTGCTTGAGCCAGTACGAGTCCCCTTTGATCTGTCCGGACAGCTCGGGGGCGATCTCCGAGCGGAATTCCAGGCCTTTTTTCTTGACCATGAAACCGACGATCGAACGGACCCCATCGACCAGTTCATCCGGCTTGAACAACTCGGGCCGCAGGATAATCTTGCCGGTTTCGATCTGGGCCTGGCCGATCAAGTTGTTGACGAAAGCCAGCAACTGATTGGAGCTGTCCAGGATCTCTGAGGCGGCATTGCGCTGGTCCGGGTTTACCGGGCCGAGGATCTCTTTCTGGATCATTTCGGAATATCCCATGATCGCCCCCAGAGGAGTGCGCAGGTCATGGCTGACGCTGGCAAGCAGCTGGGTCTTCATCCGGTTGGCCTGCAGGGCTTCCTCGTGCGCCTGGCGAAGCTGTTCTTCTGCCATGCGGCGGGAGGTAATATCCTGTTTGATGGCAATGAAGTTGGTAATGGCCCCATTCGCCTGGACCAGGGGAGTGATGGTCATCTCCTCGTAGTAATCGCTTCCGTCCTTGCGGCGATTGATCAACTCCCCTCGCCAGACCTTTCCAGACAGGACGGTCTGCCAGAGATCCTGGTAGTACTCGACCGGCTGTTTGAAGGATTTGAGGATGCGCGGATTCTTGCCAATGGCTTCTTCGCGGGCGTAACCGGTCAGGTGGGTAAAAGCCTTGTTCGACCACTGGATGTTCCCCTTGTCGTCCGTGATGACGATCCCGTTTTCGGCGGCCTCCAGGGCCGTCGCCTGCAGGCGCATCTGCGCCTGGGCGAATTTCTGGTCGGTGATGTCCGTCAGGATGGCCATATGGCCAGTGATCCGGCCCCGCCGGTCCATGATGGGAGTATTCCGCAGGTTGAAGGTCCGCTGGGCGGGCGCATCGCCGTAGACGAATTCCTGGCTCGTTTCGAAGGCGGTCGCGGTCTCCGAACTCCAGCTGGTCCATTCGGGGAAAATCTCCTGGACGTGTTTCCCGATCATCTGGTCTGCACGCTGCTGGAAGATATTTTGACCGGAAGGGTTGATCTCGACGATCCGGCCGCGGCCGTCGACCACGATGATCCCGTCCCGCATTGCGTTGAACGCCGAGCTCTGGGCGATCGGCAGGATGTCCATCAACCCGAAGCGGGCGAAACCGATCTCGAATGCCACCAGGGTCAGGGTGAAAGCCAGGGGAGTCCAATCCAGCGTCGGGACGGGATTCAAGCCGACCATGTAAATGAAATTGCCGATCCAGGGTATCACCATCCCGGTGATCATGATGATCGCCTGGCTCCGGTACAGGTTGTGGCCGCTGGCTGCAAGGCTGATCAGGAAATAAGTCGCGAGCAGGACCAGCCCATATGAATAGGCGACATTGACGTTATACCAGGCGCCATGACCCACCGCCACCGGACCGAACAACGGGGAAGGCATGGCAATCGTCGACCAGAGCAGGTGGTGGAATTCATTCGTGGCGGCCAGCAGGAACGTCACTGTCGGGATGATTGCCAGCAGACCCAGGCGGGTGCGGGTCAGCCACTGGCCGCGGCCGCTGTAGATGAGAGTGAACGAGAAAATTGCCAGGGAGATGAAGGGGATTCCAATATATTCCACCTTCATCCAGGCGATTTTGTAGAATGAAGATTCGCTGGCGATCTCGAAGATGTATCCGAATGACCAGACGGTCACACAAAAGATGGCCCAGACGAGCTGGTATGCCCCAGCTGTTTTCCGGATCGCCCACAGGCGCGTGACCATGAAAGCCGAGATGATGATCCCGGCTGCGAGGAAGATGATGTAGATGGAAAATGCGACCGTCATGTCAGGCTCCGTCATGGATGGACGCCCAAACTATATCAAATTCTCCCGTAAAAATCGAATTTACAATCAAATTGTCATTTATCGCCGCCCCACTAAATCCGTTAACGGACGAAGGCCCTGTCCTCGTTTTCCATCCAGTCCCGGATGTGCCCGGTATGTCCGTGGAAGAGGTCCATCTGGACCGCTTCACCGACCGGGACGAACGCGGCCTCGGTCGTTTCGCCGCTCAAGCCCAGGGTTCCGCCGACGGGCTCCACTTCGAAACACAGGACGATGACGTGGGCTTTGTTTCCGTCGGGATAGACCGTCAACTTGTTCGGGTCACTGTAGACGCCGACCAGTTTGACCACCCGGACCCGCAAACCGGTCTCTTCGAGCATCTCGCGTTCGCAGGCCTCGCTGGCCGATTCGCCTGGGTCGATCATCCCACCCGGCAGGCAGAACAGGCCGTTATCGCTCCGGCGCGTGAGCAGGACCTTCTCCCGGGCGGCGTCCGGGACGATCGCCGAACAGCCCACCCTGAGTTTGCCCTCCCGGCCGATGTGATCCCCGTAGAGTACTTTCGTTTTGTTTTCAGCGGATGAAGACGGCATCTTGACCTTTCATGGTATCCAGGATGAACTGGCGATGATGCGGAAAGACGTCCAGGGCCTCGATCTCGGCTGGCGAAAAAAAGCCGGCCTCGGTCGTTTCGTCGCTCAGGCCGAGCTCGCCGCCGACCTTCTCGACCTCGAAGTTCAGGCTGATGACCTGGAATTTATTCCCATCCTCGTAGATGACCAATCGATCGGGGCCGCTGAAGATGCTCGTCATCCGAATGATCCTGACCTTCAGGCCGGTCTCCTCCCACACTTCCCGCGCACACGCCTCGCTGACGCTTTCGCCCGGCTCCAGTCCGCCGCTTGGCAAACACCACTGACCGGTGTCTCTCCGGCGGGTGATCAGCGCCTTCTCCCGCTTTTCGTCGAGCAGGACGGCCACGCAGCCCAGGCGGATTTTTCCTTCCTTCCCGATCCGGTCACCGAACAGGATTTGCGTCATTTCAAGCCGAATCCTTGTTTTTCGAGGACAGCCCTCAACCCGGCGCGATCCGCCCGGGCGACCCGCCGGGCAGTGTGCTCCAGCCAGCCGTAGTCTTCGACCACTTCGGGCTTTCCCGGCGCCGGCACCTGCCGTCCCTTGTAAATACCTGTCTTGAGCATCGCCTGGTCGTAGGCATAGAGTTCCGGGTCGTGATCCGGCCGGTACGCTTCCCAGTGCAGGATGGCCCGGATCGGCAGGCGCGGCCGGAGACGGGGTTCCCTGGCTTTCCAGCCGATCGACATCCCCGTAATCGGGAAGGTCAGGCGGGGCAGCTCGAGCAGGTCGATGACCTCCGCGGGGTTGTTGCGGATCGCCCCTACGAAGCAGATCCCCAGGCCCAGGGACTCGGCTGCCAGGGCGGCGTTCTCGGCGGCCAGGGCGGCATCGACCGCAGCGACGAGGAAGTTCTCGACGAGATCGGTCACCTGGCGCTGGCCGCGCAGTTCGCAAACCCGCTCCAGCCGGGCCAGGTCCGCGCACCATGCCAGGAAGACCGGCGCCTCTTTGATAAAAGCCTGGTCCCCGCACAGGAAGGCCAGTTTTTCCCGTCTTGCCTGGTCGGTGACGGCCACGACGGAATACGCCTGCAGGTTCGAGGATGTCGATGCCGATTGGGCGGCTGAAACGATCGATTCGACCTGCTCGACCGTCACCTTATCTGGCTTGAAATGACGGGCTGAGGCGTGACGGTGGATCAGGTCGATGGTCGAATTTTCCATGAGGCCTCCAGGGAGCGTGCTTAAAAAACAGTACTCGTCCGGCTGCTAGATCTTCATTTCCAGCTCGATCTCATCCCGGATCGGGATCCCATCGTTGCCGAGCACGGGGATTTCGGGCTTCAACTTGCGGGAATACTCCAAAGCGTTGATGTGGATGGCGGCGATCGAGAAGCCGCGTTTTTGATAGAACCGCAGGGCGTTCGTATTATCGTTCGTGGTGATCAACCACAGGCGATGGCATCCGGCCTGGATCGCGGCATGGCGGGCCGCCTCGATCAGGACGGTGCCGATGCCTAATCCTTCCTGCCAGGCTTCGATGCTGACGATTTCACAGGATTCACCGTCGATGTGATACGTGAGCAGGCCGAGCTTTTCCCCGGCTGCCTCGGCGTAAAAGCCGGGCAGGTCCGCCGGGCGAAAGACGGTTCCGTGGGCGACGACGATCTCGGCGCCCCAATTTTCGGCGGTGCGTCTTGCCACCCAATCGTGATCGGATTGCGAGAGGGGATGAATGCCGATGTTAGCCACGGTCACTTGCCGGCAGCGGGCATCAGGGCTTGGAGGGAGTGGGTGAGCTGCTGAACATCGCCGGTGGACGTTTTCAGTTTGACCATGTCTGCGTTCGTCAGTCCGGCTTCGACACCCGGGAGTACCTTCTCGGCCATTTCGCAGGCGTTGACGATTTTTGCGGCGAGTTCCTGGGCCTCGGTCGCAAAATCCAGGACTTCCTTGCCGACGATGGGCAGGCCCTTCAAGAGCGGCACGATCGTCTCGAGGACTTTATCTGCCATTCTTACATATTTGACGGCGGCCGCCTCCAGGGACTGGATGGCACGGGTCAGCTCGATCGCCATATCCTGAATGGAATCAAGCGTGGATTTATTGTCCTGGATGACCTTGTTGATGTTCATCAGCGATTCGGTCATCTTGTCTGAAAAGTGCACCATGTTGACGGGCGGGTTGATCGTCGGCATCCTGCTCTCCTTTGTCTGGGATATCCTGATTATACAGGGAACAAAAAGAAAAAGGCGCGCACCGGCGCACCTTCGAATTCAACAGGGCTGTTTACGTAGGTCAGGGGGAGACAGTGATCTTGATGAAAAAGGAAGTTCCGAAAGGCGTCCCGTCCGGGGCATAGGCCTGCCATTCACTGGTGTACTCCCCGGCATCCTGGGGGGCGGTAAAGACGATCCGGATCGTGGCCTGGGTGCCGGCCCTGGCTGGGAAGAGCGCCTGCTCGGTGGGCGCCCCCATCGCATTGCCCGAGACCAAGCGGAGCCGGTAGCTGTCGTCCCAGTTGCAGGAGCCTGAATTCTGGACCAGCCACTGCTTGTCCAGCCGGCTGCCGGGCGCTACTGCGGTCCCGTCCGGGATGGTGATGTCGTAAAGGAAGGATAATCCTGTGACGCAGACGGGGGTTGGTATGGAAGCTGGAAGTTGGCCTGTGGTTGGGGTCGCAACTGCCGGCGTATCCGTCGGGGAGGAACTGGAAGGGGACGGGAAAGCGCCGCTGCAAGCGGCTGTCAGCACGGACAGGGTAATAAAAATGGACACAGAAAGCGCGAGCTTGAACTTTTCTGTGTCCATTGTGGCCTCAGATTGACTGGAGCTATTCTTCTGGTTCGGCGTCGCCGGCATCCTCGCTGGCGCCGGTCGTGGATGTCAGGGGCAGCGATACTTCGCCGCCGCTGGCGCGCTGGCGGATGGTCTGCTCGATCTCGTTCGCCAGATCCGCATTCTGCCGCAGGAATTCCTTGGCATTCTCGCGTCCCTGGCCGAGGCGGGTTTCCCCGTAGGAGAAGAATGCGCCTCGTTTTTCGACGATCCCGAGCTGGGTCGCCAAGTCGATCAGGTCGCCGACCTTCGAGATGCCTTCGTTGTACATGATGTCGAATTCGGCTGTCCGGAAAGGCGGGGCAACCTTGTTCTTCACCACGCGGACGCGGGTGCGGTTGCCGACGATCTCGGCGCCGATCTTGATCGACTGGATTCGGCGGACGTCCAGGCGAACGGAAGCGTAGAACTTGAGGGCGTTGCCGCCGGTGGTCGTCTCGGGGTTGCCGAACATCACGCCGATCTTCATGCGCAGTTGGTTGGTGAAGATGACGGAGGTCTTGGTCTGGTTGATCGCCCCGGAAAGTTTCCGCAGCGCCTGCGACATCAGGCGGGCCATGGCGCCCATCTGGGCGTCGCCCATGTCGCCTTCGATCTCGGAGCGGGGCACCAGGGCGGCAACCGAGTCGATCACCACCAGGTCCACGGCTCCCGAGCGGACGAGCGTCTCGGTGATCTCGAGGGCTTGCTCGCCGGTATCGGGCTGGGAGACCAGCAGGTTTTCGACATCCACGCCGCACTTGGCTGCGTAGGAAGGATCGAGGGCATGCTCCATGTCGACGTAAGCTGCCGTCCCGCCGCGCTTCTGGACTTCCGCCACGATGTGCTGGCAGAGGGTCGTCTTGCCGGAAGACTCGGGACCGTAGATCTCGGTAATGCGGCCGCGCGGGATGCCCCCGATGCCGAGGGCCAGGTCAAGCGAAAGGGAACCGGTCGGGATGGCGTCGATGGTCAGGCGATTGGCATCGCCCAGGCGCATGATGGAGCCGTCGCCGTACCGTTTGACGATATCTCCGACGGCCTTGTCCAGCATGGCGCGGCGGCCTTCATCCAGGGATGATTCGGAAGCTGAATCGGATTTCTTAGCCATAATATTCCTCTCTTAATCGTGGTGCCCAGAGTATAGCACAGATGTTCGATGCGTCAAGGGTGCGGCGTGGCGGCGGTTGGGCCGGCCGGCAGGTTGAAATCGAACCCGAGGAAACCGTAGAAGGAGAAGTATGTCACTTGGCCGGGCAGGATCTGGATGTCCACGATCCGGTTGTAGGCGCCGTAGGGGATATTGAGCTCGTAGACCCCGGCCGGGATATCGCTCATGACCAGGTTTTCCCGGTAGTAGTCGTCGGGGTTGGCGACCTCCGGACCGTAAGTGTATGCGTTGTAGGTCTTGTCGGTGGCGAGGTTCTTGATGCCGACGATCCGGGTGGGCAGGTATTTTCCATACTTGTCCATCACCCGGCCGACGAGCACGCCGTCCCCGAGGGGAGGCGCCAGCCAGAGTTCCGGATTGCGGGTGAAGAAGAAGTCGTTCTTGCCAAGCCGGACCTCGAAATGCAGGTGCGGACCGGTGGTCATGCCGGTGCTGCCGACCTTGCCGACGACGTCCCCGGTGTTCAGCCATTCGCCGACGGTCACGTCCACTTCGTCCATGTGGGCATAGATCGTATAGAGCGGCTGGTCGAGATAGCCGAAGTCGTGGCGGATGGCGACTGCATTCCCATACGGGTCTTTCGTGTTGAGAGGCGAGCCGGAATACAGGCCGATCCCGGCCCAAACGACCGTTCCCGGCCCGGCGGCCAGGACCGAGGTCCCGCGCGGGGCGGGGATGTCGATCCCGGTGTGGATGATGTTGGGACCGAAATAGATCCCGCCATAACGATAATCCCAGATCGGCTCACCCGGATAGGCGGCCGCAATCGGGGCGGCAAAATAAAAATGGTCGTGCGGCGAGAGCGACCAGGGGATCGGATAGAGAGGCGCCCGGTACTCCGCCCCGGCCGCCGGGATCACGGTGGGGAAGAACAATTCCATGGCCCCGATGGTCGCGGTCGGAAGCGGCGGCGGCGCGGCGGAGACGACCGGCATGGGCGTCTCGGTTGGGGTCGCCTGGGAATTTAGATCCGCGGTCGGCTGGAAGGGGAGAATGTTCGGAACCGGGGAGGCCGTGGCGGTCGACTGGGCGGTCCGCGTTTTCGTCGGTTGCGACTTGGCCGTGGCGGACGGCGTGGCTGCCGGCGCGGCCGGGCTTCCGCAACCCGCCAGTACCAATAAACCGGTCAAGCACAGTAAATACGCACGTTTCATGGGGAATGGGTGGGGTTGGTGGTCGGCGTCCGGGTCGCGGTGGGTGGATGGTAACCGAACGGCGTGATCGTCGGCGTACGCGTGACCGGGATGACCATGGTGGGGGTGTTGAGGATCTCGGGAGGATACAGCTGGAGCATGGCGGCGTTCCAGTCCAGATCCTGGGTGAAGGCCAGCTCATTGAAACGCGCCCCGGCGTAATATGTGCGCCAAT
>Ga0335071_10002620_pt1 | contig 19182 bp, 18 predicted proteins | sample Lox_Sample_15_FD_206724 | JGI IMG/M metagenome (GOLD analysis project Ga0335071, IMG submission 206724) | Soil microbial communities from Loxahatchee National Wildlife Refuge, Florida, United States - Lox_Sample_1.5 | ecosystem: Environmental > Terrestrial > Soil > Wetlands | place: USA...
CACGAGGACGGCATGACCCTTATACTTTATTTAATATGCTTTCTCTAGTGTTTCAAGTTAATTTAGTGGTGTCCGTGCCTTTGGGAGGTTGTTTAGTGTTTTGACGTGAAAGCATCCACCTTAGTGTGGTTCGTGCCCCTTACGTGGGATAAAAAAATAATTCGTGTTTTCGTGTTGAAAAACCGAACAAATCAGCGAACCACACAAAACAAAGAACAAACGATTATATAACAAACACGGAACCACTGGCCTTTATGGTGAAAATAATGCCCCATTCAGCTTAATGAGCTTAAATTCGATTTTTATCTAAAAGGATGAATGCGCCATCTTTACGGCAGCAATAAGTATATTATTCGGCTTACCTATGTGAAAATAATGCCTATTACCCCCCTCAACCGTATCAATTCCGTGGACATAAACGTCAAACGCGAGGTCGATAAGCTCGCCGCGTATTCGGGCCCGGCCAGTATACCGAACAGCGCCCTGGCCGACGTCTACCGCACGTACCGGAACATGAAGACGCTGCGGTTCTTCCGGCTCGTCGCTGAAGGGTTTCACAATAACGAGCGGCTCAGCGAGATCAGCGGGAGGACTTATGATATTTTTAAGGCCGACCTGGGAAGGGGACAGGTCTACGTGATAATCGAGGCATCGAACGAGGCGGCTAAGGCGTTCATGGACGACGGGCAGATCATGTTAAAGCTCCGGGAATGGCTGATAGAATCGCTGCGGCGCGTGGTGGACGCGAAAGGCGATATGAAGCTCATGCCGCCCGTGGAAAAATGGGACCGCTGGCTCTACGGGCGAGGCTCGGTACTGCCGCGGGACGTTCGCGTCATACCCTTCTATAGCCAGGAATTCACGCCGGGAATACCGGCGTTGACGCTTATTCTCGTTAAACCGCCCTAAACGTTTTTCATTCGTGTGGACACCGGTATGGATGGGTGAACGCGATGCGAAGCCTGAGAAAGCTTTTGGGCGACAGGGACGAGGCGCCGTGCCCGGAAAAAGCCGCTGCGCCCGACATATCGCCGCCAGTAATCGATTCAGAGCGTGCCGAAGAGGAGATCTTCGAGGACGCAAAAAAGAAGAACACGGTCATCAGCGGCATAAGGACGCACTTAGGCGATAAAAAATAAAGGAGGCTCATTCCCGTGTGCGTACGACGATGGTGTTGGCCACCTTATCGAACGCCCGCTGCTTTTCCTTATTGAAGAATATGACCATGATCAGGGCATCGATGAAGATGAAGTTCCCGACGAACTTCGGGATGTTCCTGAGCAGCGAGTCCTTGTAGTCGATGGGCATGCCGTCGGCCCGGACCACTTTCATGCCCAGGAGATACTTCCCGATCGTCGTGCCGAAGCGCCCTTCGAGGATGACGAAGTAGCACAGGAGCACGCCGAAGAAGATGAGCCCGATGGCAAAGTTCATCATGCCCGTCGCGACCACGACCCAGCCGTGCGAGTCATAGGACTGGAACAGGTAGTTCATCAGCATGAACGGCGACGACAGGATAAGGATCACGATGCCCGCGATGATCATATCGATAATATAAGCGAAAGCCCTCCGCCAGAATCCGGCCCGCTTCAGGCCTTCGGCATAGGAGCTCATGTAGGCCGCGGTGATCTCCTCGACCGTGCCCTCCTCGCCAATAGCCTTCAACACGTCCTCCTCTGCGACGACGCTCGCACCGCGCGCCTTTGCCTTTGCTTCGGAGCCCTCGAAAAAGCTCGAGCGCAGCTCCTTCTCCACATCGGCCCTGTCCTTCTGGCTCAGGGTCATCTTATCCATGATACTTTTAATGTTCTTCTCGATCAGGCCTTTAGCGCCCTGTGAAAATTCCATGCGAAGCCCTCCTAGTAACTCCAGATCTGTTTCATGGCCTCGTTTTGCTTCTTCCATTCCCTCTTCATTTCCTCGAAAAAGTCCCGGCCCGCGGGCGTAATACTATAGTATTTACGGGGCGGCATGCCGGGCTCCGTCTCCTTCCAGTAGCTCGTGATGAGCCCGTCTGCCTCCATCATATGGAGGGCCGGATAGGCGTTGCTCTCTTTCAGGGCGATAACGCCGTCCGTGATGCTGCTCAGCTCCTTCGTGATCTCATAGCCGTACATATCCCGCTTATTGAGCAGAGTGAGCATGGCAAGCTTCGTGCTGCCCTTTCGGAGTTCCTTAAGCCACTTTTCAATTTCAGACTGCATATTTGTCACTGTACGTATTGTAGGTATATACCTATTAGTCTTATGTATACTATCCTAATATATATAGGTTTGCCCTTTGGCAATGAGGAATAAGAAAAATGAGAGGATTCTCTTATAGTATAGATATGATCGATAATAAAACATAGGGTCAGTACTGTCTGGCTTATGAGGATATTTCACATTCGGACTGCAGGCAAGGCATTTCCGACAGTATGACCATTTTACTCTTTTTATAAAAATAAAAACGCCATAAATTCAGCTCAAATCGGCGTAATGAATGTTTTATTTGCCCCATTACATGACAACGGTTATACACCGTGGCTTGTATAAGTTCAATCAGGCAAGGGATAAAAATGGCTCAAAAAACAGGCTTTGGAACAGTCACGATGGTTTTCTTTATATGCGCGTTCATGTCAGTAATTCTATGCTCTTACAGGGGCTCTGCCATGCCTGATAAGTCGTGTGATACCCGGGACGGCGCTTCACTCGTGGCGGAGCAATTCGTAAAGAACGACGAGACCTATAAATTCGACGGAATGGCGGATACGCTGAGCCTCCGCGTGGAGCATGCCGGCTCGCTGGGCGATGTAGTAAAGCCTCAATTCAGGGCCATGACATTGCAGATCGCCATGCCCCTGGCTCCCACGGAATACACGTTCAAGGCAAAGTTTGACTGCCTGCACAGCGGCTACGGGGACAGGACGGGCAAGTACCTGGCGCAGGTCATCACTCCACACGAGGCGGAGATAACGGTAGTCGGATGCCAGGTGACGAGCGCCATTATGGACGGAAAGTGGGACATGCTCGGCGAAAAAATAATCGAATAAAATAACACGCTTCCTCTTTTTTCTTCGGCACAGCGCAAGCGAACATAATGCCGGTATATAGCTAATGTCCCGATCGGTTAATATACAAAGTTACTGCAATTTTTTTGGTCGGCCCTATAAGGATAGTTTTATCATCGATTATTTCTAAAAGAAATTGATAATTTAGAGGCGTGTCGGGGGCATATTATCAAGCTTAACAGAATATCGCTTATCATCGCGGTCATCATTATTTTATTGATAGTAGGTGTTGGCGGATTTGTCACATATGGCATATTATTCCCGCCCGTCTGGACTGAACAGTTAGCCTATAAAAATAGCACAGGCCAGTATCAGACCGTTACGATGTATCGAAACGCCACTAATGTCCCATATAATAATCTAACTACTTTTCTTGAGGCCAATGATATCGAGCCTCTGGTCTACGCGGACCCCGTCTACAGGCCGGTGGAATACGCGGCGCTGTTACATGATAAAGCCGAAGCCGGCGGCATTAACTGTACCATTATAGGGAGCGGCATCACGAGCGATATGCCGGCCAATGCCGTAGTAGCTTTTTTGACCACTGACCGGGGAATGGTATACGTCGACCCGACGGCAATGAACGTGTCTCAGAATAATTATATCGTGCCTTTTGACAGTATTAAGCTTCTTCGCGATTGGTGGACTACCCCGACACCATGGGAAGATTATGCCGATCAATACGTGACTATAAAAACGTATCGTAATGCGACTCCCGTGAGCTACGACGAGCTCATCGCCTTCCTGAATAACGATAATACGGAGGACAGGCTCTACGTTTTACCCGCGTATACGTGTGTCGATTACTCCGCAAACCTCTATAACAATGCCGAGGCGAAAGGAATCAAATGCGGCCTGGTCTCCATAGTATTTAAAGAGCAAATCCCCGGCCATGCATTCAACGCCTTCCCGACGACCGACAAAGGGATCGTATATATCGACTGTACGGGCATTAACTCGACGTACATGATGGAAGGATATGTGGCGACTGACAACAACGTATACCTTCAAGCGGATGACGAGCTGGGAGAATTACCGGATAACCAGACGAACGGAAACCTGTCATATGCTTTTTACGCAGACCGTATGGAGCGGATCGGCATATTTACGGCAAAACTGGACCAGTATAACAAGGACGTGGAAGCATATAACGCGAGCGGCCTGGCATATGAGGCCGACGTCCGGAATTATAACGCCCAGATGGACCGGCATAACGGCGCCGTCGCCGCCTTCAATTCCCAGAATCAGGACAAATACCAGTCGTATTTAAACCACGAGATCTCCTATGATGACTATATGAACTGGTATAATACCAATTCAGCTAAAATACCCGCGGCTCCGGGTAACGGCGGGTCGTTGGACTATAGAAAACAAAACTTAGATATCGAGTACATACAGCTTAATAATAGAAAGAGCGAGCTCATGAATAGTGAAGAAATGAAATGGATCACATTCAATCCCGTGGGCACGATCGCCAGCGTAAGTGTATACTGGCCATAACATGGCCTTTGATGCCCTTTCCCATGTTTTTTATGGGAGGGTTTATTGAAAAGATATTAAAGAGATTATCGACAATGCACCTCATTATTCTCATTTTATGATGCCCTCCCCAAACTAGCTTCCAAACGGCCCTTTAAATAATGAAGAGCCTATGCCTATATTCAATGGCATAGCTCTGGTATCTTCATTGAAAAATGCCTGTGTTCCGGATGTGAATAAAGACGTCATACCAGGCGGACAGGCGAAGCCGTTGTAAAATAGATGGACACGTCGGGAATTGAACCCGAGGCCTCTTCCATGCCAAGGAAGCGATCTACCCCTGATCTACGTGCCCGATAAAATGGCAGCACTTCATTGTGATTCCTGACATATATACCTAACGGTATGAGGCGATTTAAAAGAAAAAAGGTATACAGGCGGGGCTACGATTGTATGAAGATGGCCGGCCTGCCGGGTATCGCGTGCTTCTTCTTATTCTGCGGGTCGAACTCGGCGTTAACGGAGACCTTCATGCCGATCTCGCCGGCGATGAAGTCCTGCGCCTCTTTCAGGATTGCGGGCTCATCCACGCCGCTGGGCACGAGGCGCTCGCTGATGACCTTCTGGATATAGCGGCTCACGTCCTTGCCGTGCTTCCGCATATCGGAATCGGCCATGACGTCCTTCATGGCGTCGCCCATGTTCTTCCCTGCCGCGATCTGGAGAGCCTTATACTTCCAGTCCTCGGACGTATAAATATACGCCTCTTTCGCCTCTGTGAGATTGGCCACGGTTATGATCTCCTGGGCGTCCTCGATGACCTTCCGGATGAAATCCTCGGAGCGCTCGATGGTCTCGTCGGCGATCATCTTCTCGTCCCAGGTCGGGTACGCCGCTTTCGCGATTAAGCCCTGGCCGCCGACGTTCTCCCAGATCTCCTCGCAGATATGAGGGGTGAAGGGCGCGAGGATCCGCGTCTGGACATCGATGAACCAGGAGATGATCCGCTTGTTGGGCACCGGGGACCGGCGGATGTACCAGCGCAGGTAGCGCTGCATGTCGAAGTAGCCCCGCTGGATGGCGGTCCGGAAGTCCATGGTGTCCATTGCCTGTTTTGTTAATTTGATGGTCTTGGTCGCGACGGACTCGAGCCACAGGTCGATGTACTTCTCGTCCTCCCGGCCCTTGCCGTAGTTCCCGAGGGCGAAGTCGTACCACTGCGCGAGCCTGGGGCCGGCCGTGCGGGCGAACTCGCTGTCCCAGTTGGGGTCCTCCAGGCCTTCGCCGCCGTACATGAGCGTGAGCCTGGTGGCGTCGGCGCCATACATGTCGATGACCTGCCGGAGCGTATAGATGTTGCCCTTGCTCGACGACATCTTCTGGCCGTCCAGTTGAAGGAAGCCGTTGACGCTCATGCCTTTAGGCCAGTACTTCTCCGGGAATAATGCGGTATGGTTGAAAATACAGAACGACAGGTGGTTCTGGACCAGGTCCTTGCCGCTGCATCGCATATCAAAAGGATACCAGTACTCGAACTCCTGCTTCATCTTCATGATGAGACCCTGCATGATGCCCGTCTTCTTCGAGACGTCCTCGACGGTGCCCTTGTCCATGAGCACGAAGTCGAAGAACTCGCCCGTAAGCTGTTCGGGCTTGATGCCATAGTGCGGGTCCTGCAGATACTTCGAGATCGTATAATATGACATGTAGATGGTCGAATCAGAGAGCGACTCTATCATCCAGCGCTTGTCCCAGGGCAGCTCCGTGCCCAGGCCGTATTCCCTGGTGCAGGCCCAGTCCTTCAGCCAGTCGAGCACGTAGTCGAACTGCTTGCGGACCTTTTCCGGGTACAGCGTCATGGCGTCCAGTGCCTTATGCGCCTGTGCCTTCCATATGGGGTTGCTATAGTTCAGGAACCACTGGTCGGATACGATCTTGACGACGCACTTCGTGAGGCAACGACAGATAACCTGCTGGGGGAGCTCATAGAAGATGGCTGCCCTGTCGCTGTGAACGAAGTCGCTCTCCAGCTCGAGTTTCGCCTCCATGACCTTCCGGCCGGCATACTTGCCGCAGTTCTCGTTGAGCACGCCTGTATGGAACTCTTTTTTATAGATCTCCTTCGTAGCGTCCTCGAGCTTCGGGTCGCTCTGGTCCTTGATGTTCATCTGCTCGATGATCTCCTTGGCCGGGAACTTGCCGAAGCCTTCGATGGTGATGAGCGGGATGAGCCGGATATCCTTGATGGCATCGGGCGTAATGCCGAAATCCGCGGGGTTGCTCTCGATGTCCCTCAGCGCCGCGTAGTCATAGGGCGCGTGCGCGGGCACGGACATGACGACACCGGTGCCCCGGCCGGCCTCGACGAACACGGCGGGCAGGATGGGCACTTCACGGCCCGTGACCTGGTTGAGGACACGCTTGCCGATGAGGTCTTTTCCCCGGATCCTTTCGATGACCGTGACGACGTATTTTTGGTTGGCCAGCTTCTCGACGGCCTCCTCGGAGACGAGCCAGTCCTCATCGTTCACCTTTGCCCGGACGTAGGTGACCTCCGGGTTCAGCCAGAGGTTAGTAACGCCGTAAGACGTTTCCGGCCGGTATGTGCCGCAGGGCAGTATGGTCTCGCCCAGCTTGAACTTAATGAGAAATATCTCTTCGGGAGTGACGCCTTCGCCCTCGAGTCGGGCGTGGTCGCCGACAGGCGACTTGCAGTGGGGGCACCAGACGACAGGATGCTCGCCCATGACCACGTATCCGCCTTCCTTGAGCTTCCTGAACTGCCACTTGATGAACTGGTCGTAGAAGGGGTTCAACGCGGTCGTGCGGAAAGAGCGGGACCAGTCGATGGCCGCTCCTGCCTTTATCAGGTCCTCTTTAGTGGTCTTTGAGAAGTACTCCGTCCAGTAGATCGGATCGGCGAATTTTGGTATCTCCTCTTCGGGGATGCCTGCTTTCTTGAGAATGTCCATCTGCTTCTTTTCGCCTTCGGCGATGCGCTCGGCCGCCGCGACGATCGGAGTGCCCGTGCAGTGGAACGCGAACGGGAAGAGCACGTTGAAGCCCTGCATGAGCTTGTAACGGGCCAATACCTCGGCCCGCAGGCCGCTGAAGGCCCGGCCGATGTGGAAATAGCCGTTCATATAGGGATACGGGTACGTGATGAAGTACTTGGGGCGGCCCGGCTCGACGGACGGCTCGAAGGCCTTCGTTTCCTCATAACGCTTTTGCCACTTCTCTTCGATCGCCTTAAAATCCATGGTGACATCCTCGGTGATAAAACGGTTATAACGCAGTCTCTAAACTCGCGCCTAACTTATATGATTCAACAGCTATAAGGCTTTTCTTTTTATATAAACTCTTTAGGGCGCCGGCATGCATCCTGAGAAAATCCACGAGTGCTGCCCGGTTCAAAAAAGTTCACGTAAATTGTTTTTCGTGTTTTCTAACCTCGTGAATGGTCAGCAACGCGGCGCCTGCCAGAATACATGCTAGCATGATCGCTAACTTGGCCAGGTTACCGGCGTTCACTTTTAGCAGGTCCAGTGAAATAATTATCAATACCCCGATAATGGTCCCCAATATCACTCCGAAGAACGCTCCGGCGCAGGCAGTCATTAATCTCTGATAATCATAATCCTCAGGCATAAACGACTCATCTATTTTTTAATATAAATATCTAATTAATATAGGTATCATAAGGTTATTCACTCATTTCAATTGTATCCGCCTCTTTTTTTCTATCGGCCCCGGTAGATATCGTCTTTTTGGCCAGTTAACAGACGATTCATTTAATCGACGCTATCGGAGTAACGTGCTTACGCAATATACTTTTTCAAACGACGAAGCCCTGGAGCCAGATGATGCCGCTCACGTGGTCGCCTTTATGGATCTTCTCCCGAATGGCGTTTTCTGTCGCGCAGACATAAAGGTCGATGACCGAGTCGGCGCCGGTACGGAAATCCACCCGTATCACCTGGGCTTTCGTGCCCGGTACCTGGCACTCCAGCACATCCTTCACGCGACCCCTGAACACGTAGTCGTCCAGGTCACCGTTCTCGTAGCGGAACGCCAGGTCGGATTCGACGTTTTCATGGGCTTTTTTATCCCCGGCCATCCGCTTGTTCGAGAGCACATAGGCGATGCCCGCTAAAAGCACCCGGGCATCCTTTCCAGGAAAATATGTATTCTTATTCTTAAAGTATAAGGCGTCGAAAAAAGTGATGACCGAGCCTTTCACGTAGGCTTCCAGCTGCCCTTCGTAGCCGTTCCGGCATTCGGTGATCTCCGTGAGGCGCACGTCCACCGGGCGGCCGGTATTGAAGAACGGGAAGCTGCAAAGCGTATCCGCGTTCTTCGTGAGGGTGATGAGCTTCATACATGGGAACTCGGATATGTAGGCGGAGACCACATCGTCTCCGTATATGACAGTCTTCTTTTCCCGGGTAGCCTGCAGGGCTATTGCCTCAAGAGCCTTTACGTCCGTGTCGCTGCGGGCGATCACCCGCATGTGGCCCGCGTGATCGATGTCCATCTTGATATGATCAGGCTTATGGACAGGCGCCGGCGCGGCCTCGGTATCCATGTTGAAAAAGGACTGCACTACCGGCAGCTTGCCGGGCGGCTCCTCGTTCTTTTTGGCACTGCCCAATATGCCCCTCAGCCTGTTCAGCAAGACGACGGCCCCCTCTTTAGGTAGTATGTGCTGGCGGAACATTAATTTTTCTTAATGCGCGGCCGCCGCCTTTTCAAGCTCGTCGTAGATAGACAGGATCCAGTACTTGGCCACGTTCGCCCCCTGGTCGTCGCCGATCTGCCGGGCGATGGTCAGGGCAAGCTCGTAGCACTCCATAGCGTTCTTTAGATCGCCCAAGGTTCGATAAGTAAAGCCCAGGTTGTTATAGACGACGCGCAGCCCATACTTATCGTCTATTTTTTCCGCCAGGCGCCGGGCCTCTTCGAACTTTTGCAGCGCCTCGTTATGGCGGCCGAGGTTATTGTATGCGCCACCCATATTATTTAAGCAGACCCGCTGGCCGCGGCCGTCCTGCAGCGCCTCGGCGGCCTTGTACGATTCCGTAAAATAATCAATCGAGCCCTCGTAGTCCCCAATATTGCAGCGAGCCACGCCGACGTTACACAGGCTCGTCTCGATCCACTCTCTATTGTCGTTGTCACTCGCTGTCTTGAGCGCGGACGTATACTCGTCAAGGGCACGGTCGTATTTACCCATCCGTGTGTAAAGGCTGCCGATGGCGTTCTGCATGGCGGCGATCCAGTCATTGTTCCCTGATTTTTGGGCAGTAGACAGCGCCTTATTGAAAAGCTCGAGGGCGCGGTCATAACGCCCTGATTCCATGCAGATCACGCCTTTGTATTTGTCCACGTAAAAGGAGTCGTGGTTGTCCGTCAAAATAGCATTATTCAGGTTCAGGTACGCGTCCCGGGTATAGTTTAAGTAATAGAGAAGCAAGCCCCCGAAAAAGTGATAATAGGGGTCGTCGCCATCGAGCATGGCACGCTTCTGTTCCAGGCGGAGCAGGTTCTCCGAGGCCTTGAAGTTGCCCCGGCGGCGCTGCCGCTCGACCTCCTCCATCATCTCTTTCAAGCTCATAATTAAAACAATATGCTACGGCATGATAAATCTAAGACAAAAAATATCGCGGCCACCCCTATCACGGTCAGCGCACTCCGGTAAGGCTTTATACGGTCGACCTCGTACGCGATGGTGGAGGCGCCCAGCACCTGGCCGTCGCTATCGATAATTGGCGAAACGGTTAATGATACCGTGATCCTCTTTCCGTCCTTGCGGACCCGTTCGGTCTCATGGTGCATGATACGCTCGCCCCGCAGTATTTTTTCAAATATGTCGTTCACTTCGCCCCGGCGCTCGGGCGGGACGATGACGGAAACTTTATTGCCGATCATCTCCTCCGCGGTATACCCGTAGATCCGCTCGGCACTCTTGTTCCAGCTCGTGATGGTGCCGTCCAGCTTCTTGCCGATGATGGCGTCGTTGGAGGACTCGACGATGGCCGCGAGGAAAGACCGCTGCTCCTCGAGCCGCTTCCGCATGGTAATGTCCTCGAAGATAATGTTGGCGCCGATATCGCCGTTCTCATACAGGATGGGTATGAACTTAATCTGGAAATATAGCTCCTCGATTCCCCGCTTATAGAGGGCTTCGATACGGGAATGGATGCCTTCCAGCGCCTGGCGGGCGTATGGGACGATGTCGGGTTCGAAACGGATGGGGAATGAGACGTCTGTTATACACCGGCCCATGGTGTCTTCCCGGTCGGTCCCCGTAAAGTCCAGGAACTTCTGGTTGACATTCGTGACCTTGAGGTCCTTATCTAGCATGACGACCATGTCCGGGGAGATGTTGATCAGGGAAAAGACCGGCACCCGCTGCGACAGGTAGAAAACCTTCGAGCGGCCGAACGTGTGGACTTCAACCTGCCCCGACGCGGCCAGCACGTCGAGATGGCGGCCCATAGACTGGCTGTTCATGCCGATGCTCTCGGCGACCTCGCCCACTGTCATGCCCTTTGGGTTGGCCTTTAAGACCTCTTTTATCTGCTCTGATAAGCTGCGGCTATCCATGGAGTTATCCTTATGCTATTTTTTTACATAATATATAAAGTATTGATATTAATAACACATATGTATAATCATTAACCGAAATCTTTATTTAATATAACACAGAAGTTTGTTTACCATATAATGGTACGATGATAAGTCTATTGTGTCCGTTAGACCTCCGGGAGCCACATATATCAATCCCACCATATTTAATCCAGCTAGAGGCGATAAAAATCCTTTCCCGGGGGTTCTAATGGATTCCCTCGTTCTTACTTTTCTTCAATGCCTATAAGCATTTTACGCCTGCGAGGGCCGTCGAACTCGCAAAAATAGATGCCCTGCCATGTGCCCAGGGCCAGGCTGCCGCCGATGACCGGCACGGTCACTGTAAAGCCCATGAGCGAAGCCTTGATGTGGGCATCTGAGTTGCCTTCGGCATGGCGGTAATTCCCTTTTAGCGGTACCAGCCGCTCCAGGCCGACCAGGATGTCGGTGACGACATCGGGGTCGGCGTTCTCGTTGATTGTCACGCCGGCCGTCGTGTGGGGCACGTAGACGTAGCATACGCCTGATGTTATGCCGCTCGCCGCGAGCTCCGAGGCCACCTGCGCCGTCACGTCGACCATCTGGGCCCTGGCGCTCGTGGACACGGCGACCTCTTTCCAGATCAAGCCCGGAACTCCTCCCTGTCCCATTTCATGTCGATCCTCCTCAACAACAGCAGGGCGGCGACGCCCGCGGCAGTCGCGATGATGATGCCCGGCCAGAGCAGCATATTGGTGAATGACGTGACGATAAGGACGATGAGCACAGGCGCGACGGCAAGCCAGTAGGTGAGCAGCACCTTATAGTCGAAGAGCAGCGAGTTCGTATAGACGCCGGTCATGTACGCGATGACGGCCGCCACATAGGCCGAGACCATGATCATGGTGTAGAAGGCGTATGGGAACAGCCCGTATTCGGCGCGGCTGATGCAGATCAGCGCGAGATAAACGGTCGACACGACAACGTTCAATATCATAAAGATGATGAGCTTGGCCTTTATGACGTCCGACATTTTTATGGGCAGCGTCTTGTAGCACTCGATGGTATCCATGCGGTTCAGCCAGCCGTATAGCTCCGAGGCGAAGAAGCCGATGACCACCGAGTAGAATATCGTGTTGAAGCCGAAGCTGATGGCCTTGCCACCCATGATGAACGTCAACGCCACGGGGAAGATCCAGAGGAAGCCCCACAGGAACAGCAGCGGTATAAGGAAGCTGAATACGACATAGCTCAATGAGCCGCTCCGCACCAGGTCTATCCATTCCTTGGCGGCCAGGGTGCCGTATTGCCCGAAAATGGCGAAGCGCTTCTCCGTCTCCAGGAAGTGGCTCGTGTAGCGCTTCTCCACGGCCGGCGCCGGCTTTTCACGGATCGCCAGCAGGGAGAACGCGGAAAGGACGATAAACACGGCATAGCCGATGAGCGCGCCCGTCCAGTTGCCGTTCAGGTATGAGCCCGCCGGCGGCGTTAGCATCCCAAGCGCATCGAGGATGCCGTATTGCATAGAGAGCCAGGCGATCGCGGCGATGATGGCGACGCAGATCACGGCGAGAGCGGCACGGCTCCTGACCATAACAGTCGTGAGGGCGAACATCAGAGAAACGCCTATGAGGAACGCCGCGGTGAACGTGACCGCCGCGAGGGGCAGGTTAATGTGAAGGCCGGTGACGAGCGTCGATATCCAGACCCCGAAGAGCACCGGCAAAATGTTCATGAGCAGGTAATAGACCAGGTCCTTGACGTAGAAATACGAGAATATCTCCTTGTAGCTGATGGGCAGGGTCCCGGGCGTGCCCAGGAGCATGCGTACGCCGCCCATGCGGCGCTCCAGGATCGGGTCCTGCATCATGGCGAAGCCGCCCACGAGCATGCCGGCCACGAGAACACCGATGTGACCCACGTAGACGATATCCTTGACTGACATCGCCGTGCTCATCGGCAGCAGCATCAGGCCCATGATGAACGATACGGCCAGTATCATGAACGGGTATACCAGGAACGAGCTCCGGAACATGGACGACTGGGCCCGGTACTCCTCCTTGATGAGCAGAATGAAGAGGTCGGGGCGTAGCTCCATTATGCGGCCTCCACCACCAGCCTCATGAACACGTCCTCCAGGCTCTCCTGGGAATGCTTCAGCTCGGACAGCCTGCCCGAGGCGATGAGCTTTCCGTTATACAGGATGCCCACGCGGTCGCATAATTTTTCGGCGATCTCCAGGATGTGCGTCGAGAGGAAGATGGTGCCGCCCTCCTTGACGTAGGTGCGCAGGTACTCGCGGGTGTTGCGCTGGATAATGGGGTCCAGGTCCAGGAAAGGCTCGTCCAGGAAGAGCAGCTTTGGCTCGTGGACGAACGCGGTGGATAGCATGACCTTCTTCTTGGTGCCCTTGCTTAAATCCTTACAGAGAACGTCCTCCTTGGACTCGAGCCCGAAGAACTGTATCCAGCGGTCGATCTTCGGCTTGGGGTCCTGGACTTTTCGCAGGCTGCAGGCCAGGTCGAGGTATTCCCTGACCGTTAAAAAGCTAGGAGGGTATTCCATCTCGGGCACGATACCGATCTTCCGTTTAACACCGATGGGGTCCGCCGTGACCTCGGTCCCCATGACCACCGCCGTGCCCGAAGTAGGCGCCAGCGAGCCCGTCAGGATGCCGATGGTCGTCGTCTTTCCCGAGCCGTTCGGCCCCAGCAGGCAAAATGATTCTCCTTCTTCCACCGTCACGCTGAGGTTACTCAGCGCCTCCAGGCTACCGTACCTCTTGGTCAACTCATTAGTCGTTATTGCGGCCATGCGTATCAGTGTAGGTTAAGCGATACTGCAATAAATAATTAGCCGTCCTGCGGCTGATATTAATCGAAAAAAAGAAAAGGTTTGGCGTCCCTTTATCGTTTTTAGATTTATTTGTTTACTTAAAAATTAAACAAGTGAAGGGGTTGCCTTCACTTGATCACGTCGATGATGGACTTGGATACTTTGCTGCTTCCTCGTATCGGGATCCTGCCCGCCGGCATCTCGTCCGAGTCGGCGGATGCGGCGGACTTCTGGCCCTTGCCCATGATCTGCGGCGAGTTGACGCCGGTCATGATGGCCAGTACCCTTACCTTGCCCTCATAGTCCTTCTGGACCCTTGCGCCCCAGATAACGTTGGCGTGGGAATCCAGCTCGTACGTGAGCGATTCCGCGATGTTCTCCGCCTCTCTCAGCGTCAGGTCCGGGCCGCCGGTGATGTGCACCAGAGCGCCGGTGGCGCCGCGGTAGTCGACGTCGAGCAGCGGGTGGTTCAGCGCGTTCCTTACGACGTTGTCGGACTTATCCTGGCTCTTGGTCTCGCCCACGAGCATGACGGCGACGCCGCCCGCGTTCATTATGGCACGGACGTCGGCGAAGTCGAGGTTAATGAGCGAAGGCCTCGTGATCGTCTCGGATATGCCCTTGACAGTTTCGGATATCAGCTGGTCCATGACCGAGAAGGACTGCTCCAGGGGCAGGTTCGGGACATATTCCAGCAGCCGGTTGTTGTCGAGCACGATGACCGTGTCCGCGGCCGACCGCAGGTCAGCGATCCCCTCTTCTGCCTTGACCATCCTGGCTCGTTCTACCTTGAACGGCGTTGAAACCATGCCTACGACGATCGCGCCCTGTTCCTTAGCGACCTGCGCTACGATGGGTGCTGTGCCGGTACCGGTTCCGCCTCCCATGCCCGCCGTGATGAAGACCAGGTCAGCGTCCTTTAAGACTTCCTGCAATGTGCTTCTCGCCAGCTCGGCCGCCCTCTTGCCTATCTCGGGGAAGCCGCCTGCGCCCAGGCCCCTGGTCAGGGACTTGCCCACCAGGATCTTCTTGTCCGCCTTGATGACGTCGAGGTGCTGCTTATCGGTGTTGACGGCGATAGTCTCTGCGCCGTTGACGCCAATATTATAAAGGCGGTTAATGGTATTGTTACCGGCACCGCCGCACCCGACGATCTTGATCTGGGGTAAACCGAAGTCCTCAAAATCATTGCCAACGGTATTTTCCCCTTTATCGTTCCTGTACTCACGTTCCATTTCAGTATATTTTAGTGCTTCCTGCACTACAGAATCAATTCCCATTGTGTTTCCCATCCCCAATTTTATAAATGGACGGCATGCTTTTATGGGCGACACTTTCATCCGTTTGGGGTGGATGTCCTAAAGCCCGACCTTAGCATTCCGTCGTTTCACGTTTTTACGGTTTTACGCGCATGTTTTCATTCGCACGTGTACTCAAGCCGTCCCTGTGTTATGAGTGCCGGACGATTTTGTGTGAGGGTGGGCCAGTGACTCGGCCCTTAAAGGGCTGAAAAATGGAGCGTTACTGCAGGCTTATCCATAGAAAGCCTTCGCTGACAAATCAGCGTATGTCGATGAGTTTTTCTCGATCAACTACTCCATCCAAACCCTAAAATTATATACGTTTCAACAAATATTTATACTTGCTGGACCGGTCGGTATGTAAGCGCATACTTTTGGGAAAAGTAGAATATAGTTTAAATTTTTTCCGTATAGAATTTGTTCACATCTTCTTAAGTCATAAAGGGCGTGGCGGACACTATTTTCACCACAATGGCCAGTAGTTCCGTGTTTGTTTTGTAATCGTTCGTCCTTTGTTTGTGTCGTTCGCTGATTTGTCCGGTTTTTCAACACGAAAACACGAATTATTTTTTTAATCCCACGTAAGGGGCACGAACCGCACTAAAGTGGATGCTTTCACGTCAAAACACCAAACAACCTCTCAAAAGCACGGACCTCACTAAATTAACTTGAAACACTAGAAAAAGCATATAAAATAAAGCATTAAGTTCATGCCGTCCTCGTGGTTCAATCCTTTAGTGTTTTAGTGCCATTGGAGAGGTTGTTTCGTGTTTTAAGCGCCAGGCATGGACCTTAGTGATTTTAGTGCCCCTTACGTGGGACTAGAAAAGAATTCGTGTTTTCGTGTTGAAAAACCGACGGGCAGTACGAAAGTGGAAAACAGGGCAAAGGACCACTAAACAAACACGGAACTACTATCCGTAGCTTTGTGAGGAAAAAAATGATGTATTTAACTAAGCATATATTTTCCCTAAAAGATTCATATCTTCAAAGTCAGCCGATTTATGATAAGGCTGGCGATGAGGCAGATGGCGAATCCGGTGAGAAGCGTGTCCAGGCCGGGCAGGCTCATCTTATCGACGATAAAAGACGCGCCAGAGACAAGGGCGATTACGAAGACCGTTATGCCCAGCGCGACCGCGGCCCCGCCCATGAAGGCGGCCAGCAGGTCGTTGCTCGCCTTATCCAGCAGGACCGTCGCCGCGATAAAGGATATCGCGAAGACGACGAGGATGATAGCCAGGGAGAGCGGGAGACTCATCCCGGAGAATAAATAGATGAACCCCAGGCTCGTGAGCATCATGAGGATGGATATGATGACGGATACGCCGAGCGCCTTGCCGATGACTACGACCGGATCAGAATCCTCGAAGCCGAACATGATAATAGCCATTAGCCTTTAATGAATTTATACATTATTGCCATGACGCCGACGAGCAGGCCGATGGCTATGACGGCGGCGAAGGCCAGATTAGTGAAACTGTTCGAGCCGAAGAACAGGTTTATGATCGTGTCGAAGACGGAGACTATCACGCCATTCCCGACCTGGCCCAGAAGAATGGAGCCGTGGAACCCGAAATAGTCCAGCGCGACGACCACCAGTGTTAGTGTTATAATAACCACGATGAGAATACGGTAAATCTTTTGCATGTCCATTCTCCAATAGTGATAATTCCGCTTTCGCTTAATATAGTTGTCGAGTTTGAATTTTATAAAAAGGGTTTTTTCGTAATATTTTCGGGAAAGCCCGCATGTATAAGCCAAATTTATTCTTCGACCGGAATGATTATTTATAAACTCTGCATTCTGATATCGATGATCCACCTCACCTACGACAGGGGCACTATTCTCGTATACGGCAATGTCCGCGTGCCGGGCTCCGCCTGGGACTCCCGGGCGGGCGCGTACCGGGCCCCGGCCTACCTATACAGGGATATAAAGGCGTATGTGGAGTCATCGGACTTTTCATACAGGGACGACGTTCTCGACCTCGTGCCGACGCCGGGGCTAACGATGAAGACGGTGTTGCGTGACTACCAGGAAAGAGCCGTGCAAGCCTGGGACCGGGCCGGCAGCTGGGGAGTCGTGGTGTTACCCACGGGCTCTGGCAAGACACACGTCGCCATGAAGGCCATCTCGATGGTAAGCCCGGCCATCGTCATCGTCCCGACACTCGATCTTCTGGCCCAGTGGAAGGAGAGGCTTGACGAGGAGTTCGGCATCGACACGGGAGTCTACAGCGGCGAAGAGCACCGGCTGGGACCGGTGACAGTGGCGACCTACGATACGGCCTATATCCGGGCCCCCGGGCTGGGCAACAGGTTCCGCTTAGTGGTTTTCGATGAAGTCCATCACCTGCCGTCTCCGGGATACCTGAGCATCGCCGAGATGTTCGCCTGCCCGGCGCGTCTGGGCCTGACAGCGACATACGAGCGTGAGGATGGCCGCCACTTAGAGCTGCCCAGGCTGGTCGGAGGCAAGGTCTTCGAGCGTAACGTGGAGAGCATGGAAGGCATCCACCTCGCCCCGTTCGACCTGAAGCGCATCTATGTGAAGCTGACGGCGGGCGAGGAAGAGCAATACCTGCGGGACATGGAGATCTATAAGAATTATTTAAGGGACAATAACATTATCCTCCGCACGCCCCGGGACTTCGAGCGTCTGGTCATGCGGAGCGGTCGCGATAAAGGAGCGAGAGAAGCGATCTTAGCGAGACACCGGGCGCGGGCCACGGCGTTGAACTCTTCTTCCAAGATGGAAGCGCTTGCCGACGTGCTACAAAAGCATTCGAGCCCGGAAGACAAGATCATCATTTTCACAGAGCATAATGACCTCGTCTACCGCATCTCAAAGCAATTCCTCATTCCATTCATCACGTATACGACCGACAAGGGCGAGCGCAGCCGTAACCTGTCCGAGTTCCGGGCGGGTAATTATAAAGCGCTGGTCACGTCCAAAGTACTGGACGAGGGCGTGGACGTCCCGGACGCCAATGTGGGCATCATCCTGAGCGGCAGCGGCAGCAAGCGCGAGTTCGTCCAGCGGCTGGGCCGTATTTTACGGAAGAAGGGCGATAAGAAGGCCATCCTCTACGAGATCGTCTCGGGCAGCACCAGCGAGGTCGATACGTCGTACCGGCGGCATAAGGCGGTGGAGCGCTGATGCTGAGCGCCGACCTGCTCAAGACACGGGTCCGTGGCGACCGCATCATGCCGGCGTTCGTCGAGGAGGACGACGACAGCCTGGCGCTCGCTGAAGACATTATCCAGGCTTTCCTGGACCATACGGGAAAAAAGCTGGGCGAGCTGAATTATATACTGGAAGAAATGGAAGACCAGGGCTTCGATTATCGGCTCGTCCGGGGACTCGTGGCACTTCTCGAGCGCCGGTGTACGCTGACCGTGGAAAGCGCCGCATCCCCCGAAGCCGTCAGGCGCGAGGTATTTTCCGTATCAGGATCTCCAGCCATAACGCCGGAATCCCGATTAATAGCAATAACAAAGGCTGCCACGAACCTCAGTATCTCCCCGGAAGCCGTGGAATCATCGATGTTCGCCGACCTCGAATCAGAGCTTATAATCGGCGGCTTTTCCCCTCCAAAGCCTGCGGCACTTTTAGAGGAATACAACCTGTCGCTGGCCCAGACCATGCTCTTTAAGGCAACGGAAATGCGGTTCAAGGCCTCGTCAAAGCATAAGGAAGTCCTGCGGTCGGTGAAGCGCCTCGGCCTCATGTACACGGCCGGCTACGATAATGGGCGCCTTGATATATCGATAGACGGGCCCCTATCCGCTATTAAGTCTACCGAACGCTATGGCACCTCGCTGGCAAAGCTATTACCTTTCATTGTCGCCGCGCCCGGCTGGAGCGTTGACGCTTCCATCGTGCGCAAGGACTTCAACGGCAATC
>Ga0335071_10002623_pt1 | contig 19161 bp, 14 predicted proteins | sample Lox_Sample_15_FD_206724 | JGI IMG/M metagenome (GOLD analysis project Ga0335071, IMG submission 206724) | Soil microbial communities from Loxahatchee National Wildlife Refuge, Florida, United States - Lox_Sample_1.5 | ecosystem: Environmental > Terrestrial > Soil > Wetlands | place: USA...
CCTGTGCGGGACGGACCGGGGAGCGATCGAGCGGCGCATGGACGACGCGCGGCGCTACCGGGAGACGTTCATCTCCTATCTACGGGGCAAAGACATCTGGTCGAAGTTCGAGTGGGTAACACCCACCCCACCGGCGAAAATGGTCACGGCCGACGTCCTGATCGAGAGGCTGAGCGGGGGCCGGTTCAAGACGCTGGCCGAATACGATGCCTGGGCGGACAAGCAGACGAACATCCGGGAGCGGTGGAGGGTGCTGCAGGTGGGCAAATTGGAGGGGTCGAGACCCGACGAGTTCCCGACCCTCGTGGCGAGCGACATGCCGGGCTACATCGAGAAGCGGGAGGGCGTCGGGAGCAGCCTCGGGGGGGGGCCCGCGGTGAGCCTGGGCCTGATCGCCATCGAATGCCTGTTCCTGTTCGCCCTGGCCTACGTGGCCTTCATCCGTTATGACGTGAGATGAGGATGCAAGTGCGCGAGCGCGAATTGAGCGGCCCGGCGAGCGCCGGAGGCCATGGAGGCGAGGGCGAGAAGATCGGCGCCATTTGGAAAACGATCGCCAAGCGCGAGATCTTGCACAATTTATACAGCCTGCGGTTCCTTTTATCGCTCGTCCTCGTGATCGGGGTGATGGCCGCCGGCTCGCTCTCCTATGGGCGGCGCCAGGCGGCGGCCCTGGCCAACTACAGGGAAGCGAGAGCCGAGTCCATCAAGACAATGCGGGAGGACGCCCAGATCACGGCCACCCGGCTCGCGACGCGCCCGCGCCCCTTCGACCTGCGGCCGCGGGACGACGGCTTCATCGACGACGCCAAGGAGAAATACCTTCCCAACGCGATCATCTACAGCGCCTTCAATGTCTTCAGCGTCCGGAGCACGAACCGGAGCGCCAACCCGCTCCTCGCCAAGTACGACGAGCTGACCTGGGCGTTCGTCGCGGCGCTGCTCGTGAGCTTCGTTGCCCTGCTATTCACGTTCGACGCCGTGTCGGGCGAGAAGGAGGCAAAGACGCTCTCCCTCGAGCTGGCCAACCCGGTGCCGCGGTCGGCGCTGCTGGGAGGGAAATACGCGAGCGCCGTCGCCTCGGTGACGGCGATCGTGGCGGTCGGAGCGATCGTCAGCCTGCTCATCCTGGTCGCGACGGGCGCGGCCGCGCTCGGCGGGGCAACGGCCTTGGAAGCGGCGGCGTTCGTCGCGGCGGCGGCGCTGCTCGCGGCGGTCATGGCCGCGTTCGGGCTGCTGTGCTCGGTCGCCGCGCGCAGCTCCAACGTCAGCCTGCTGCTGGCGCTCTGCGTCTGGCTGCTCGTCGCGGTGGTCATCCCGAACTCGAGCGGGTTCATCGCCAAGACGGCCTTCCCGATCGAGAAGGCCGAAGCGGTGCAGAAGAAGGTCGACAAGGCGTTCGACGACCTGAACAAGGCCGCGCCGCCCGGCAGCTGGATGTCGCAATCGAACAACCCGTTCCTGCCCCAGCACGAGCTGCGGGCGAACCTGCAGCGCAAGCGCCTGGAGGCCGAGAAGGCGATCCGGGACGACTACTACCGGTCCATGTTCCGCCAGTTCGAACGGACGCGGCACGTGACGGCCGTGTCGCCGGCGGCGAGCTTCGGGTATGTGGCCGAGGCGCTGGTCGGAGGCGGGTACGCGCGGTTCCGGAAGGCGTGGGACGGGATGCATGCCTACCAGGGCCAGTTCCAGCAGTGGTTCGTCGCCCTCGACGCCAAGGACCCCAAGAGCCCGCACTGGTACAATCCTAACGAGGACATATCCACGACGCGCGAAAAGGTGTCGTTCGAGGTGGTGCCGCAATTCGACGAGCGGCCGATGAGCGCCGGCGAGCGGGGGCGCGCGGCGCTGCCCTACGCGGCCGTCATGGCCGCGATGGCCTGCCTGGCCTACGCCGCGGCGTACGGGCTATTTATCAGATACGACGTGAGATAGGCGGAAGGAGTCATTGCGAGGAGCCCGCGAGGGCGACGAAGCAATCGCATCTGCCGAACGCGATTGCTTCGCTTCGCTCGCAATGACCTCGTCATTTTTAATCGGTGACAGTAACCTGATTTCCTAATTAATTCTTGTCATTTTCTTGACAGATAATTGACAACTCCCGCGGCCGATTCCCGCACACTGTAGATGAAAGTGAGGCCGCCATGGACAAACCGATATCCGGACCGCAGAAGGCCATCGTCCTGGCAACGCTCGCCGCCTTCGCTTTTCTCGGTTGCTCCTGCTCCATGTACACGATCCGGGCCGTCGAGCCGGCGAAGCTGACGCCGGATTCCGAAATCCGAAAGGTGGAGAAACACGACGGCGAAGTCATCGAATTCACCAGACGCGAGGCCGGACGGCTCGTCGGGCCGGCGATCACCGGGAAAGGCGCGAAGGTCGTGGGCATCACCGACGTCCCGACCGCCGATATCCAAAGGAAGGGATTCACAAGCGGCGACGGGACGATCACGGTCGGAATGAAAGACGGCCGGGTCTTCGGGTCGCTCTCCAGGATCGAGGCTCGCGGAGAGACGACGAGGTTGTTCACGAATCGAGAAAAATCGCAGAGGATCTACACGCTCATGCGAATCCCGTTTTCAGAGGTGGGGCGGGTCTGGACCGAGCAGTTCGATTGGGGCAAATTCGCGGCCGTCACCATCTTTTCCGCCGCGGCGATCGCGCTCGAGGTTTCTTTTATCAGCTCCCTCTTCGAGGCGTTCAGCGGCATCTTCACGATTCATTGAGGCGTCCGCGTCCCCGGGCCTACGCCTTCCGGCCCCCCGCGAACGGATTCAGGACGTTGGCCAGGGCGATCAACAGTCCGCAACCGATGACGTTGAACCACAGGAACGGGATCGGGGTGAAGAAATAACAGGCCAGCACGGCTGCCTCCGAGACGATCGCGGCGATGAAAGTGGCGTTTCCGCCGACGCGTTTGAAATAGAAGGCGACCAGGAAGATGCCCAGGATCGTCCCGTAGAAGAGAGATCCTAAAATGTTCACGGCTTCGATCAGGGAGCCGAGGTGGTTCGCGAACTGGGCGAAGGCGATCGCGTATAAGCCCCAGAAGACCGTAGCCAGCTTGGAGGCCCGAACATAGTGCCGCTCGGGCGCGTTCTTCCGGATCATCCGTTTGTAGATGTCGAGCACGGTGACGGAGGCCAGGGCGTTGAGCTCGGCCGAGGAGGCCGACATCGAGGCCGAGAGGATCGCGGCCAGGATGAGGCCGATCAGGCCCGCCGGCAGGTATCGGGTCACGAAAGCGAGGAAGATATAATTGGTGTCGTTGGTCTCGGCCAGCGGCGCGCGCTTCTTGATGAGCTGGACGGCCTGGTTCCGGAGTTCGCCCTCCGAGTCCTTCGATTTCTGGACCTCGCGCAGGGCCGCGTCGGCGCCCGCCCCGTCTTTAACGTCCGCCGCATCCAGCATCTTCCGCAGGGCGTCCCGCTTCTCGATGTTGACCCGGGCGAAGTCCGATTCCAGGGCGTTGTAAGCGTCGGCGCAGGAGCCGCTCTTCAGGGCGGCGGTCTCGACCGGGTTGAAGAAGAGGGGCGGCGTGACGAACTGGTAGAAGACGAAGACCATGGCCCCGATGAAGAGGATGACGAACTGCATCGGGATCTTCAGGGCGCCGTTGGCCAGGAGCCCGGCCCGGATCTGGGCGACCGATCGTCCGGACAGGTAGCGCTGGACTTGGGACTGGTCCGTCCCGAAATAGGAGAGGGCGACGAAGGCCCCGCCGATGAGGCCCGACCAGATGTTGTAGCGGTCCTTCCAGTCGAAGTGGAGGTTGACGATGTTCAGGCGCCCGAGCTTGTCCGCGACGCGAACGGCCTTCCCGAAGCCGATGTCGGGCGGCAGGTGGCGGAAGATCATGTAGAGGGCCGCCCCCATCCCCGCGGAGATGATAATCATCTGCAAGAGCTGCGTCTTCTGGACCGCCTGCGTCCCTCCGACGGTCGTATAGACGATGACCAAGCCGCCGGTCATGAAGATCGTCAGCCGGAAATCCCAGCCAAGGATGACGGAGATGACCAGGGCCGGGGCGAGGATCGTGAACCCGGCCGCGAGGCCGCGTTGGATGAGGAAGAGGATGCTCCCCAGGGCGCGGTTCTTCAGGTCGAAGCGCTGCTCCAGGAATTCGTACGCCGTGTAAACCTTGAGCCGGTGGAAGATGGGAACGAAGGTGACGGACAGGACGACCATGGCGATCGGCAGGCCGAAATAGAACTGGAGGAACCGCATTCCGTCGACGTAGGCCTGCCCCGGCGTGGAAAGGAAGGTGACGGCGCTGGCCTGGGTGGCCATGACCGAGATCGTGATGGCCCACCACGGAGTGGATTTATGGTCCAGGAAATAGCCGTTGATGTCCTTCTGGCCGCGGGTCTTCCAAACGCCGTAGGCGGCCACGAACAGGAGGAACGTGCTGAGGACGATCCAGTCCAGCGACCCCATGGGCTATGAGCTCAGGAGGCTCTCGTAGAAGGCCTCGTACTGGGGGATGACGCGGGCCGCGTCGAAATGGGAGATCGCGCGCGCGCGGGCGGCGGCGCGGAACCGCGAGAAGGCGGCGGGGTCGGCGAGGATCGAGACGGCTCGCGCGGCCATATCTTCGACGTCGCCGAGGGGATATAAATAGCCGGTTTCGCCGTCGATGACGACCTCGGGCAGGCCGCCGACATCGGAGGCGATCACGGGAACGCCGCAGTTCATGGCCTCGAGCGCGGTCAGCCCGAAGCTCTCCTGCTCGCTGGGCAGGAGGAAGAGGTCGGCGCAGAAAAAGAGCGGTTCGAGCTGGTCCTGCTCGCCGAGAAAGTGGACGTCGGGGGTGAGGGCGAGGGCGGCAACCTGCTGCTCGATCGAGGGGCGCTCGGGCCCGTCGCCGACGAGGAGGAGCTTGGCCGGGATGCGGGCCCGGACGGCGGCGAAGATCCGGACGACGTCCGCCACGCGCTTGACCGGGCGGAAGTTGGAGGCGTGCATCAGGATCGCCTCGCCGTGAGGGGCGAACGACGCGCGCGCGCACTGCCCGCGGTTTTGGTCGGGGCGGGCGGGATCGATGAAATTGGGGATGACCCGGATCTCGCGCTTGATGTCGAAGAGGGCGGCCGTCTGGTCGCGAAGATAGCGCGAGACCGCCGTCACCCCGTCCGACTGCTCGATCGCGAACTTGACCACGCGGCGGTAGGACGGGTCGGCCCCGACCAGAGTGATGTCCGTGCCGTGGAGGGTGGTGAGCGTCTTGAGCCGCCAGGAATCGAAGATCTGGCGGGCCAGGTAGGCGCTGGCCGCGTGCGGGATCGCGTAATGGGAATGGATGATCTCGAGGTGGTGGCGTTCGGCGAGCTCCACGAGCATGGCCGCCAGGCTGAGCTCGTAGGAGGGGAACTTGAACAAGGGATAAGCGGCCGGCTCGACCTCGTGGATGATGATGTTCGGGTGGAACGTCCGCAGGCGGAAGGGCGGGGCGTAGCTGACGACGTGGACCGTGTGGCCCTTGCCGGCCAGGCCGATCGCGAGCTCGGAGGCGACGACCCCGCTCCCCCCGTGGGTCGGATAGCAGACGATGCCGATGTTCATCCGTTCGTCCTTTCTTTCGGGGCGAGGAACGCGACCGGGTCGTCGACGCGGAGGGGATCGCGGACGAAGAATGGCTCGCCGTAGCCCGCGCCGATCAAGGAGCCCCATCGGCGGTCGCGGATCTCGATGGCCTCCAGGAATTCGGGGCGGCTGATGAGCGTCTCGGGCTCGGCGGGGCTCGACGGGGCGCTTATTCCCGCGCCGCCAGCTTCGGCTCCGCGCGCCGGCGGCTTCGCGGGCGAAGGGCCGCCCGCATCAGGGCGGTGGACCTGGGATCGATAGGCGCGGATCGCGTCCATCTTGCGCGCGTGGGCGGCGGTCGTGTCGACGATGAATGACGGCGCGAACTCGTAGCGGCCCTGGAAGAAGACGACCTGGTCGGGCCGGTAGGCTTCCTGGCCGGTGTCGATCTTTCGCAGCCCGGCGAGATAGGCCGATTCGCGCACGAGGCGCGACGCCTGCTCGTGATCGGGGTGGCGCTCGATCCAGTAGGGGGCGAAAACGATCCGCGGCCGGTAGGCACGGATGACGGCGATGACCTTGAGCTTGTTCTCCCAGGTCACTTCGACGCGCGCGTCGGGGATGTCGAGCATGGCGTGGGCCGCCAGGCCCATGATCGCGGCCGCGGCGTCGAACTCGCGGGCCCGCGTCTCCGCCGAGCCGCGCGTCCCCATCTCGCCCCGGGTCAGGGCGACGGCGCCCGTCCGGTAGCCGAGCGCGCCGAGCTTGATCAGCGTCCCGCCGCAGCAGATCTCCACGTCGTCGGCGTGCGCCCCGAAGGCCAGTGCGTCCAAGCTCATGTCGGTCTCCTTGAAGGGAGAAAGGGCATTATATCGCGGCCGCGGCGCGCCTCAAAGCGAGCTTTATAGCTCGATGGCCTGGTGATCGAAGTCGTCGATCGCGATCGACGCGCCGAGCTTTTCCATGAGGCCGGGGCCGTATTTCAGGAGATAGGGCACGATATTGAAGACCCGCTCCTGGAGGCCGCGGTTCGGGAAGAGGCTGTCCACGGCCGTGCCGAGCTGGCGGACCGCGATCTCGTTCCGCTTGCGCGCGGCGGCGAGGACCTTCTTCTCGAGAAAGTCCCACTGCTGGTCCATCTTCGAGCGGGCGAGATCGGCGGACGGCGCCAGCGTCGGCTCGAAAGCGGCGATCTGGGCGGCCAGGCCGGTGAAATCCTGCTTTTGGCGGGACTTGGCAGCCGCCAGGGCCCCGGACAGCGATTCGGGGACGCCCTCCTCGGCGACGGCGGAAAGGAGCTTGTCGGAGCCCGACCACACGGCGGGCAGGTCGAGGCCGTATTTCTTGAGGATGCGATCGACGCTCTTCTCGAGGATGGTCGCGCTCTTCCGGGGATAGATCACCGGCATCGGCAGCCCGAAGCGCTCGTAGACGGCCTTGATCTGGGCGAAATAGGCGATCTCGCCGGGGCCGCCGACGTAGGCCACGGTCGGCAGGAGCGCGTCCTGATAGATGGGCCGCAGGAGGACGTTCGGGCTGAAGAACTGGGGCTTGTCGGAGACCAGGGCCAGGAGCTCGCCTCTCGCGAGCGCCAGGGTCGGGTCTTTGATCTCGAATCCGGCCCCGGCCCGCTGGATCGCCCGCCGGCCCCGCTCGGCGTAAAAAAGATTGAGGATTCCCTCGTGCAGATGGACCTGCTCGCCGTAGCCGGTCTCGCGCAGCTTGCGGGATGCGTCGAGGACGGCCATTGTCGAGGGTGAGTCGTCGGCGACTTCGCGCGTGAAGACGTCCTTTCCGAGCGCCTTGAGCCTGGGATCGGCGGCGTCGATGAAGATCAGGCCGGAGGGGCCGAACAGGCTAGTCATGAAGCGGGCGAACGCCTCGACCATCGACCGGCCGGGCCGATACGCGTCGCGGAGCTTGGCGAGGACGCTCGCCTTGAACTCGGTCTCACGGGTGAGGTCCTCGAGTCGCTTGATGCAATCCTCGATCTCCGGCCCGAGGATCATGCCCGACGCGGGGATCTTGGGCTCGAGAGACGGTATCGCGCAGCGGATTTCCTCGAGCTTGTGGTCTTTGTCCAGTAAGACGAGATGATCGATCTCGGCCAGGTCGTGGTCGTCCGAGGCCAGCCAGAAGACCGGCACGAACGAGCCGTGGGCGCGATGCGCGAGGCTCTCGGCCAGCTTGATCGCGGTCAGGGCCTTGTAGATCGTGTAGAGCGGCCCCGAGAAGAGCCCGACCTGCTGGCCGGTCACGATGGCGCAGGCCCGGTCGTCCGCGAGCTTCCGGATATTGGCGAGGGTCGCCTCGCCGCAACCATAGCTCCGGTTCTGCTCGGCCAGGATCTCGGCGGACGCCTTGCGCGGCCGGGGACGGACGCTCACGCGATCCGCGAGGCGGGCGAACGCATCGGCGTCCCGGAAATCGCCGCCGAAGTATTCGGCGACCTTGCCGTAGTCGTAAAAATAATCGCGGACCAGGGGCGGGAGGTGCGGCAGGTCCTTGATCGGAATGGACATTACTTTTTGACGGGTTGCGGGGCGTCGTTCTTGGGGGCGGCTCGAAGACCGGGGTTCTTCCCGGCCGACACCAAGTTGGCGAAGATCCGAAACGCGCCCGGCACGCCGTCGGGCAACTGGCGGAACCAGGCCAATGCCGTGAAGACGAAAACGCCTCTACCATAGCGGGCGTACAAAAGACCGCCCTTCCGGTCGGGCTCCCCGGGGTCGTGGGAAGCGAGAACGGTCTCGTATTTGTCGTCCCACTGGGAGGCGAAATTCAGGCCGCGCTCCTGGACCCAGCCGTCGAAATCCGCGGTGGTGATCTTGTTCGGGAAATTGAGGAGCGGATGGTCCGGGGCCAGGAAGGTCACCGGCGCGGTTTCCACGTCCACTCGATCCCGCCCGATCGTCAGGGGATACGGGCCGATCCGGTCGGCCAGGACGTTGGCCGCGACGTTGTATTGGACGACGAGCGTCCCGCCCCGCTCGGTGTATTGCATGAGCCGGGGCTTCGCCATCCGGAGCCGCTCCCGCGTGTTATAAGCCCGGACACCGGCCACGATCGCGTCGAACTGGGAGAGGTCGGCGCTGTCGAGCATCTCATCCGTCAGGAACGTCACCTCGTAGCCGAGGCTGCGCAGGGCGTCGGGAACCTCGTCCCCCGCCCCCATGACGTAGCCGACCTTTTTCCCCGCGGTCTTGACGTCGAGCTTCACGGCCCGCAGCCGGCTCACGGGGAAATAGATCATCCGGTGGATGTGGGGATAGACGACTTCAACTTGGGCGCGGTTCCACGTCTCGCCGCCGACCTCGGCTTCTGCCGTCACATCGGCCACGGCTGCGGTCTTCGGCGGGGCGATTTCGAACGCGACCTCGCCCTCGTCGTATTTCGCCGCCAAAGAGAACGGGGCGGCGGTCGGAGTGATCTTCCACGAGTCCGAGCCCCTCAGCCGCACCTGGCCGGCCACGGCCTGCGAGTTGCTCTTGACCTTGACCTTGATCTTCTGCGGGGCGTCGCCGGGGAAGGTCCTGACCTTGTCCTCGATCTGGATCACGACCGGCGGCCGGACCTGGAATTCGCGGTAGAGCTCGCCGTTCACTTGATCCGTCCAGCGGTAGGAGAGCGGGATCGTGTATTCCAGGAGGTTTCCGCCGGCGTCCAGGACGATCTTCACCCCGATCGCGGGCGGGTTCTCGGCCAGTCCGGTGACGTTCTGCCCGCGGACGAAAAAGATGCCGTCCTGCGGAGAGCCGTCGAGCCAGTAGGGCTGGGAGATGGGGTAGTCCTTGGGGATCTGGACCGCCTTGTCGATCGCCTCCGGCCCGTTGTTCTTGAGGGGCCGATCGAGGATCGCTTCGGGCGCGATACCGGTAAAGGCGAGGCTGTGGAGCGTGAACGCCTGGTCCGAGCGGTTGACGAGCGTCGTCTTGACCTGGACCGTGTCGCCCGGGGCGGCGCTGTAGTCAGAGGCGATGGCCTCCATCCAGAGTCCTGCGCAGGCCTGGATAACGCGCAGCAATTCGGCCTTCTTGATCTGAACCCATTCGTCCGCGGCGAGCTTGTTCATCTCCGCCAAGGCGGCGAGGAGGGCGGGGATCGATTTCCCGGGGCGCGTGGCGTCGAAGGACTTCAGGGCGTCGCCGAGCAGCTTGCCCACGGCCGCCCCGCCGGGGACGCGATTCCAGGTGAGGTCCACGCCGTCGAAGATGTCGCCCGTCGCCGGATCGCCGTCCATGATATCGAACGTCTCGACCTGCGTCCCGCGCCGGCCGGCCGAGCCGAAGCCCTGGCTCTTGTGATTGGAGCGGCTCTCGCCGGCGATCTCGGTGAACGACTTGCCCAACAAGGGACTATAGCTCCCCGTGTCGAGGCGAAGCGGCGAGGGGGCGACGGCCGCGCCTCCCCCACCTTGCCCCTGCGGCGGGCGGAAGCTATTCCAGAGCAGACGCTTGGCCTTCCAGGCAGGCGCATATTTCAGCTGTTCGGGGAACCGCTTCGGATCGGCGGCCGCGAGGAACGCCTCTTTGATCAGCAGCCCGGTGGCGATGTGGTGGCCGTGCCCGCCGCTGTTCTCGGCCGTGAACCGGGTGAGGATGATGTCCGGGCGGAACATGCGGATCACCCAGACCATGTCGCCCAGGATCTTCTCTTTTCCCCAGAACTCGAACGTTTCTTCGGAGGTCTTGGTGTAGCCGAAATCGACCGCCCGGGTGAAGAACTGCTCGGCGCCGTCCGCGCGACGGGCCGACAGCAGCTCCTGCGTCCGCAGAAGCCCGATCTCGGGCCCCTTTTCCGAGCCGATCAGGTTCTGGCCGCCCTCGCCGCGCGTGACGGAGAGATAGGCGGACCGGATGTTCCGCCCCTTCGAAAGATAAGCCAGCACCGAGGAATTCTCGTCGTCCGGATGGGCGCCGACGAAGAGGGCGCTGCCGAGGACGTTGAGCTTCTGGAGGGCGAGGGCCAGCTCCGCGGCGTCGGGGATCTGGCCCTGCTGGGCAGGCACCGGAACGGCGAGCCCCCAGGCTACGGCCGCGCAGAGGAGAATGGACAGGCAGGTTTTCATGATGAGCTCACACTTCGGCCGGCGGCGCGCCGGCGGCGGGGAACCGGCCCGCATGAGGGAGTCCCCGTAATCCCGAGCCGTCAAAAAAAGGACCGGGGCCCCGGCTCGTTCCGAAGGCCCCGGCCGCGTTGTTCCTTACCGACCGATCAGCTGCCGACCTTGAAAGCCACGGTCGCCATGGTCTTGTCCCACATCATGGCTAGCGTGCCGCCGGTCGCAGTCATGTCGCAGAAGGCGATTGTGAACTGGTCCATCGAATAAGGCATCGCGGAGACCGCCATGGGAGCGCGGAGAACGTCCTTGTCGGGCGTGTAGCCATAGGACCCCCAGAGGGCCGCCTTGTTGGCCGGATCGTACTTCTCCTGCGCGGGCCACGTGGAGAAGATGATCGTCCAGGCGTTCTCCTTCAGGTCGACGAAGACGTCGTATTCGCCGGCCGGGAGGGTCTTGCCGTCGAAGACGAGCGGGACTTCGGTCTTGAGCTTTGTCGTCTGGTTGGCCCCCGCGCGCCAGACCGGCGCTCCGGCGTTCACGGTCTTGCCGTAGTCCGCCCCGGCGCCGAAGATGTTCGCCCGCTGGCGAAGGATCGGCCGGGCATAGGTGACTTCGATCCATTTGCCGTCCTGATAGCGGTCGTTGTTCCCGACCTTGACGTATTTGCCGCCGACCTGGGTGGCCGCCGTCCCGGCCGGGCTGGCCGGCTTGGGCGCGGGCTTGGGGGCCGGCTTCGCTTCCTGGGCGAGAGCCAGGCCTGCGACGAACGCGATCCCCGCGATCACCGAAATCCAAGAGCGAAATCTCATGCGATCCTCCTTTGGGATTTTAGGAACCTAATACACTTACCTTATCGTGGTAGTAGGAATATTGAACCCCCCGCCGCCTTTTGTCAAGAAACCGCGATCAATTATGGTGACAGGCAAGGCAATACCTAAATTCGTTTTAATCGGCGTCCCGCCGCCGGCCGGCAAATTCACTTCCCGATCAGCGTCTCCCAGGCAAAATGGGAAAAGGCCCCCGGGATGTGGACCAGGTGGCACTTGTGGCAGCTCTCCATCCCGATGCCCTGGACGAGCGGCGCGACCTTCTGCGCGTCCGGCGATGGGGCGCTCAGCGTCTCCGCGAGCTGCAAGATCATCGTCTGCACGCCGGCGTCGACGTAGTATTTCCTCTCGCCCGCGCCGTGGCATTCCCCGCACATCTTCTTCAGGGTCTGGAACCTCGCCTCGAACGCCTGGAGCTGCTTCCGGGCGCCGTCCGGCCGCCCCTCCGCCAGGTCCACCGAGACGCCGGCAAGGTTGGTGTCCAGGCATTGCATGATCGTCTTGCCGCCGATCTCGGCCTGGGCCAACGGGTCCTTCACTTTGATCGCGAAGAAGTCCGGCCAATGGTATTTCTGCTGGACGCGGACCATATAGTAGAGGTGGCAGCGCATGCAGGCCGCATCGAGGCTCTCGAAGGCCGGGCTCACGGCGTCCTGTTTCCCGGTCTGGAGGGCTCTGCCGAGGCCGTCGACGGCTTCCGCCGGAAAATTGTAATCCCATTCCGGCACGAGCTTCGAGACGGCCAGATACTCGGCCTTGAATTTCGCGTAATCGTCCATGGCCTTCTGAAGCTCGTTCTCCTGGAGGCCAACGCGGATCCCGGACATGGGCGCGGCCAGGCCCATCATCCGGAGGAGGTAGACGGGTTCCTTGGCCTTGGGCGGATAGTAGGCGTCGAGCGAGGAGGGAAGGATATTCGCGACGCCGGTCGACGACGAGGGCGTGCGATTGGCCTGGGCTCCCCGCTGTCCGGAGCGGATTCCCCGCTGAGCGAAGAGCGTGGGGAAGACGACGAACAGGACGAAGGATAGGACCGCGAGCGTCTTTTTCATTTCAGACCTCCTGAAAGAGCGAGCGCGCTCGCTCGCGCACTAGAAAGCGAGCGGCCTTCAGCCGGAACGCGTGTTCGCCCCAGCCGGCGGGCCCTCGCCCGCTTGTCCTATTTATTATAGCAGGACGGGAACCCTTCCCCTATCGCCTGCGTCCATTTCAATGGACCTTGATTTTCAATACGGGAGGCCATCATGAGCACATCCAAGAAATTCATGGCGGCGTGTCTGTTGCTGAGCTTCGCCGCCGTCGGCGCCGGCTTCGGCCGGGCCGCCCAGGCGCCCAAGGATCTCGCCAGGATCTACGGTCGCGTGACGGATTTCCGCGGCCTCCCCGTGGAGGGAGCGACCGTCGAATTGAAGGACGCCCGCTTCCAGGACGCGGCCGCGGCGACCACGGACAAATCCGGAGGCTACTCGTTGTCCGTCCCGAAGGGGACCTACATGGCGCTCACGGCTGTCAAGGATTATCAGGTCAAATCGCTCGAATATTGGGCTTGGAGCGTCCCCGCCGAACGGGACATCGAGATCAACCCCCGCTTCGACAAATTGGAAATCTACGCCATCAACGCCTGGCGGCCCCAAGGCGGGCTCCGCTCCTACCAGATCTACTTTCGGCCGATGAGCCTCAGCCGGGTGATCGCGAAAGCCGGGGAGGCCGGAGGCTTGGACAACTTCAAGAAGCTCCCCGTCATCGACATCGCCCCGGACCTCGCGGCGCGCGACATGAAAGTGACGATCGACGGCCAGGAGGTGAAGATCCTCGAGGTCAACAAGATCCGCGAGGCCGCCGGCCCGGACCAGTTGATTTTCGGATACGTCATCCAGGTGCCATTCCCCGAGAAAACGGCCGGGAAGGACTACCTCACATTCACGATCATGGCCACCGATCCAGCGACCGGCGACAAGGGTGAGGGCTGTCTCTTCTTCAAAGCGCCCAAGCTGATCTGACGTTCCCTGATTTGGGAAGGGGATTACCCAATTTCTCCGCGCGCGGCCTGAAATCCGCCATATTCTACCTGGCATATGGCGCCGGCTACGCGCTCTTCGTCCGCTACGACGTCCGATAAATCGGTGTCAGTAACCTGATTTCCGAATTAATTACGGGCGCGTGCACCGGCATCCTCTAATTCGGAAATCCGGTTACTGACACCAATTTAAAATGGGGAAATAGGTATTGTGTCTCCGTTTTTGTGTCTCCGTTTTTATCAACGATTTTCGGATATAATTGGGGGGCGATGAAGAACCCCATCCGCGCTCTCGGCCGCCGCCTGGCCGGCGAGCGCGCCGAGCCCGACTTCCCCCTCCTCGTCTTTCGCGAGTTCGAGAACAGCCTCAACCTCATCGAGGACTACGACCACATCGCCGGCAACTTCCTGGGCCGGGTCAAGGAGGTCTGCCGCGTCCCGCGCCTGCTGCTCCTCATCCACGACGCCGACGCGGGCCGCTTCGCCCCGTCCGCCTCGACCGGCCTCGCCCCCGACGAGGAGCGGGCGATCTACCTGCCCCGCAACTCCCGGCTCGTGAAGTGGCTCAAGGTCAACGAGACGCACCTCGACATCCGTCGCCAGACCGGCGTCCTCGAATACCTGACCCGCAAGGAGACCGAGACGCTCGCCGCCCTCGGCGTCGAGGTCTGCTTCCCCCTCATCTCCATGAACCGGCTGATCGGGATCCTCCTCGTCGGGGCGAAGGAGGACGGCTCCCAGCTCTCCAAGGACGACGTGACCTTCATCTCGTCGCTCCTCCCCCAGGCGGGCATCGCCCTCGAGAACGCCCTCCTCTTCAAGGAGCAGCGCGAGCGCTTCCGGCGCATGTCCCGGGCCGACCGCCTGGCCACGATCGGCGAGCTGGCCGCCGGCGCCGCGCACGAGATCCGCAACCCGCTGACGGCCATCAAGTCCGCCCTCCAGTACCTCAAGTCCCGGCCGGGCGACGAGACCTCGCGCAAGCTCCTGTCCGCGGCCATCGAGGAGACCGGCCGGATCGACGAGATCGTCTCGGCCCTGCTCTCGTTCTCCCGGCCGACCGAGATCAAGCGCGAGCGCCACGACCTGCGCGAAGTCCTCGACGAAAGCCTGGAGCTGATCACCTTCCAGGCGCGGAAGAACAAGGTCCTGGTCCAGCGCCGGCTGCCGGATGCGCCGGTCCTGATCCAGGGCGACAAATCGCAGCTCAAGCAGCTCTTCCTCAACATCCTGCTCAACGCCATCCAGGCCATGCCCGAGGGCGGGACGCTGGCCGTCGAAGCGAGGCTGCGCGAGGACCAGAAGGCCGTCGTCAGCGTCGCCGACGCGGGCGAAGGCATCCCCGACGAGAACATGGACCGGATCTTCGACCCGTTCTTCACCACGAAGAAGACCGGCACGGGCCTGGGACTCTCGATCGGCTACAACATCGTCAAGTCCCACCGGGGCGACATCGAGGTCCGGAGCAAGCCCGGCCAGGGGACGACGATCGTCATCACCCTGCCGCAGTATTAGCCCCGGCGGCGGAGAGGCGACGAAGGAGCGCGGCATGAAATCCAAGGTGCTGGTCGTCGACGACGAGAAGAACATCCGGGACATCTTCGGCCTGCTCCTCCAGGAGCGGGGCTACCTCGTCGAGGTCGCCGTCGACGCCGCCTCGGCCCTGGCCAAGGCGGCCTGGTTCGCGCCCGACGTGATGCTCCTCGACATGAACCTGCCCGACCGTCCCGGCATTGAGGTCCTGTCGCGCGTCCGGGAGATCCTGCCCCGCTGCCGGACGATCATCATCACCGCCTTCGGCACCATCAAGAACGCCGTCGAGGCGACGAAGCTCGGGGCCTTCGCCTATCTCGAAAAGCCCGTCGACAACGAGGAGCTGCTCCTGATGATCGCCCGGGCCCTCGAGCTCCGCCGCCTCGAGACCGAGGTCGAGGAGCTCAAGACCGAGCTGTCGTCGCGCTACAGCTTCGAGAACATCGTCGGGACGAGCGGGGTGATGAACTCCGTCTTCCAGATGATGCACAAGGTCGCCCGCGTCGACGGCACGGTCCTGATCACGGGCGAGAGCGGGACCGGCAAGGAGCTCGTCGCCCGGGCGATCCACTTCGCCGGCCCGCGCAAGGACGGCCCGTTCGTCGTCGTGAACTGCGGGGCGATCCCGCGCGACCTGATCGAGAGCGAGTTCTTCGGCCACGTCAAGGGCGCGTTCACCGACGCCAAGGGCGAGACGACGGGCAAGTTCGAGCTGGCCCACAGGGGGACGATCTTCCTCGACGAGATCGGCGACCTGTCGCACGACGCCCAGGTCAAGCTGTTGCGCGCACTGGGCGAGCGGGAGATCGTCAAGGTCGGCGGGACGAAGACCATCCCGATCGACGTGCGGGTGATCGCCGCGACCAACAAGAACCTGGACGAGGAGATCAAGGCCGGCCGGTTCCGGGAGGACCTGTTCTTCCGGCTGGCGGTCCTGTCGATCCACCTGCCCTCGCTCCGGGAGCGGCGCGAGGACATCCCCCTGCTGTGCGAGCACTTCCTGAAGAAATGCGGCGCCGAGCTGAAGAAGAAGGTGAGGCGCGTCTCGGCCGGCGCGCTGGGCCGCATGGCCCAATACAATTGGCCGGGGAACGTACGCGAGCTCGAGAACGTGGTCTACGAGGCGATGGTGCTGGGCGAGGGCGGGGGCGTGCTCGAGGAGAAGGACCTGCCCGCCCGGATCAGGGAGGCCCCGGAATCGGGCGGTGCGGGCGCGGGGGGCGGGGTGAGCGACGGCGCCCGCCTCGCCGGCGAGGGCGGGAGCGCGCCGGCGAGCTCGGGTCCGGAGACGGCGGCCGATTCCGGCGCGCACGGTGCGCCGGGTCCGGCGTCCGACGGGTCGCTTCGGAGCGCGGCCCAGGCCGCGGCGGAGAGCGCCGAGCGGGCGCTGATCGAGAAGGCCCTCCGCGATACCGGAGGGAACAGGACGCTTGCGGCCCGCGCCCTCGGCGTGAGCCGCAAGACGCTGTTCAACAAAATGCGGGCGCTGAAGATGCCTAGTCGAGCTGGTTCGTCACGGTGATGTTGATCGTCGTGCCCTTCTCGGCCCAGGTCGCGACGACCGCCAGCTTGTCCTTCTGAGCGTTGAGGATGCCGCCGTCGGGAGTCGTGGTGGCCATCTTGATCTCCCAGCCCTGGGCCTTGAGCGCTTCCTGATACTTGTCGAACGTGCCGGCTTCGGCTTCCTTGATGGTGATGTTCCAGTACTTCTTGTCGCCCTGGTTGGAGCGGACGACGCCCTCGACCTTGCCCGTGGCGGGCTTCGGAACCTCGATGGGAAAGTCGTTCGGCCAGGTCCGCGACGAGCCGATCTCGGTCTCGCCCTCGGCCGTCTTGACCTTGATCGTGCCTTCCTTGAGATCGACCTTGGCCTGGCCGCCGGTGGCCTTCTCGATCATGTTCTCGACGCTCTTCTCGCCGAGCCGCTGGCCGAGAGTCTTGCCCTTGCAGGCGCCGAGGCCGAGCACGAGGCCGGCCGCGAACACGGCCACGACGAGAAGCTGGATGGGACGCTTGTTCATGGAGATCTCCTTTCTTCCTTCCAACCGGGCCATTCTACACTAATTCTATCGGAAAATAAAATCGGTGACAGTAACCTGATTTCCGAATTAAATATCCCAATGGGTAATTCGATTCTCATCATTAAAATCCGCTCTTCCCGGAAATTAGGAAATGAGGTTACTGACACCGATTTAATGTCTTGCGTTGCCTGTCACCATGATTAATTATATGATGGCTGTGGACATCAAAGGAGCGCACCCATGAAGAAGATCGCCTCGTTCGCCGCGTTCGCGGTCCTCGCCGGGCTGCTGATCGTCGCCCCGACCTCGTCGTTCGGCCAGGGCGCGGCCCCCAAGGCCCAGCCCCCGGTTATCGTCACCTCGTGCGGCCAGAGCCAGGGCCCGGCCATGCTCAACGTCATCCTGAAGCGTGTCGGCGTCGACTATGACATCACCCCGCTCGCGACGCCCCAGGACCTCAAGTCCAAGCCTTACAAGACGATCATCGTCACTATGGGCTCGAGCCTCAAGGGCATGGGCGCGGCCGGCATCTCGATCGACGACGAGCTGAAGCGCATCGCCGAGGTGATCGACGCCGCCCACAAGGCCAAGATCACGGTCATCGGCGCCCACATCGAGGGCATGAAGCGCCGGGCCCAGGGCGCCGACGCGGGCGACACGACCGACGAACAGAGCATCGACGCCGTCGCCCCCAAGTCCGACCTGCTCCTGGTCATCAAGGAAGGCAACTCCGACGGCCGCTTCACGGCGATCTCCCAGGGCAAGAAGATCCCCATGATCGAGGCCGAGAAGAACATGGACCTCGTCAAGGAGCTGGAAAAGCTCCTCAAGTGACGGCGAAATAACAGGCGTGCCTTTTGGCGCGCTAATTTTAGGTCATCCCGAGCGTAGCGAAGGGATCGCATCGCCCGCTGTCATTTCGAGGGGAGCGAAGCAATCGCACCGTGACGAGTTATTGCGAGCGCAGCGCAGCAATCCCCTCTCCTAAAGGAGGAGATTGCTTCGTCACGGCGCCCCGCGCTTCGCGCGGCGCCTTCCTCGCCACGACGCCTATTTCCTGATCGTCACGAATCCGGCCATCTCCAGGGTCCGGACGTAGTTCTCGATGTCCTTCAGCGCCGGCGCCGCGCCCGTCTCGGCCGCCATCGCGTTGCGGATGTCGAGGACGCTCCGCGTGCCGTCGAGGTAGTTGCGCACGGCGCTCTCCGACCGCCCCAACGAATAGGCCGGCGCATCCTTGAGGTCCTTCCGGGCCGCGGCGAATCCCTGGACGTCGAACGGCCCCCGCATCTTCTCCGTCCGCACGGCCACGATCCTGGCCGCGCGCGCCTCGTCGGCCGTCGGCGCGAGCTTGACAGGCGTCAGCCCCTCCTTCCGGCAGCGGTTCCGGTAGAGCTGCTCGAGCGCCCGGCCGCAGCCCGGCCGCGCCTCGCCCAGCGCCCTGATGTCGGCCGCGATGAGCGCCTCGAGCCCGGCGTCGCCCCGGGCGAGGAACCGGACCGAGGCCAGGTTGTCCTGCTCGCGGGCGATCCCCTGGCCGAGGACGTTGTCCGCGTCGCGATAGGCCTCATGGAGCTTGGGCGGGTCGGCGGCCAGGATCATGTTCTCGGCCCGCTCCTTCGCCTCGCCGATCCGGCCCAGTCCGCCCCGCGACACCTCGTTGAGGATGGCCAGGGTCTCGTCCGGCCCGGCGCCCGCCATGGCGACGGCCGCGGCCGCGCCGATGAAGGCCACGCGCTTGAGCTGGGTGGGATCGGACTTGTCGATCGTGTCGCGGTTGGTGTGGTACCACTGGTCGGGCCAGACGATCAGCATGCAAGCCGGCACGCGCACGCCGCCGTCGGCGAAGACGACGTGGTCGCTGCCGCCCGAGTACGGATCGATCACGTAGTAGAACGGGTCGCGCGAGCCCGTCGGCGACCAGATGGGCAGGTACGCCTCGGTCCGCTCGTTGTTGCGCTGGGTCGTGCCCACCCACTCGTAGAGCGCCCGCATGACGTCGTTGAGGAACGAGCCCAGGTACCAGGGCGCCTGGACGAGCTCGAACATGCTCACGTTCTTGATCAGGCCCTCGCCGACCATGTCCTCGTTGATGTTGGCGAAGAAGCGCTTCGTGATCTCGGGATACATGCGGATATAGGCCTGGGTGCCGGAGATCTCCGGGACGAAGAGGAA
>Ga0335071_10002624_pt1 | contig 19160 bp, 15 predicted proteins | sample Lox_Sample_15_FD_206724 | JGI IMG/M metagenome (GOLD analysis project Ga0335071, IMG submission 206724) | Soil microbial communities from Loxahatchee National Wildlife Refuge, Florida, United States - Lox_Sample_1.5 | ecosystem: Environmental > Terrestrial > Soil > Wetlands | place: USA...
CTGCGCAGGAGATGAACCTCGAGGGCACCGAGCCCGAGCTACCACCTGCGCCGGAGATGAACCTCGAGGGCACCGAGCCCGAGCTACCACCCGCGCCGGAGATGAACCTCGAGGGCATCGAGCCCGAGCTACCACCTGCGCCGGAGATGAACCTCGAGGGCATCGAGCCCGAGCTACCACCTGCGCCGGAGATGAACCTCGAGGGCACCGAGCCCGAGCTACCACCTGCGCCGGAGATGAACCTCGAGGGCACCGAGCCCGAGCTGGACCTCGGGGGCAGTGTGCCTGGGGCAGTGACTCCCCCGTTGGAACCCGAGTCCGCTTGGCAGCCGCTCGCCGAGGCGGAGCCCTCGCCTGCCTTTGAGCCGAGCGTGGGCCCTCTCGACGTCGGGGAGACACCCGCGCCAGCGCATGCTGAGACCGCCAGCCGCGAGGAGGTGAGCGACGAGATCCCCACGCTCGAGGCGGAGGACGTGATCGAGGAGGTCTTGCCCGAGGCCATCGAGGTCGTGGACGAAGTCCCTGAGGAGGCGGCTGTTGCGCCCGGTTCTGGTCCCGAGCCGGCCCCGGTGTACGCGGAGACCACCGAGCCGGCGGCGACGAGCCCGGTCGATACCCCGCCCGCCCCGGAAACTCCGGCCGAACCGGCGGCGGAACCTGCCCCGACCACTGCTGTGTTCTCGCCCGAGCCGCCCTCCCCCGGGCCGGAGTCGCCTCCCGCCGATGCGGTGATCGAAGCGACCGAGGCAGAGCTTGACCTGGGTCAGCCGGAACCGGCGTCCGAGTTCCTCATCTCTGGGTCGCACCGGGTGGTGGTGCACACCCTGGAGGGGCAGGTGAAGCGCGGCTTCTTGCAAGACGCCGACCTCAGCGCGTCGTCCCTTCCCCTGGCCCCCACCCCGGGAGGCACGCCCGAGGATTTGCCCACCGACCACGTCAAGGCCGTCTTCTTCATGCTCGCCCCGGGCGAGCAGCCACGCCCGCCGCACGGCAGCAAGGTTCGGGTCACATTCCGCGACGGGCGCCAGGTGGCGGGGTTCAGCCCCGACTACCGCGAGGAGACGATTGGCTTCTTCATGATCCCTGCCGACTCGCGGACCAGCACGGGACAGATCTGGGTCTATCGTTCGGCGGTGAAGCAGGTTGCGGTGAGCTGACCGGCGCGCCACGAACCGGTGGCGCTTCTGCGGCAATCAGTTCATCCACTGTGGCGGGCCGCCACCGTGGCCGTTCTTGCGGACCACCTTGAGGTGCCGGGAGCGGCGGCGCAGCTGCTGCTCCAGCCGGAAGTCGCGCCAGGCGAGCCGGAGGCGACGCAGCGGCAGGCCCAGGCGACCGCGCGAGAGCGCCCAGGCGATGAGCAAGGCGGCTAACGGCGGGGTGAACGCGACAAGACCGTTCAGGCCGCCGTGCGCCACGCCCCACACCAGGAAGAGGGCGTTGGTGGCGACCGTGAGGAGCGCCAGAATACGGCCGGTGATGGGGAGGACGAAGAAGAAGAGGATCTGCTGATCGGGGTAGCGAAGGGCCCAGAGCAGGACGATTCCGTCCACCAACGGCCAGATGCCGTAGTAGTCGATGAACGGAACCTGGAGCACCCAGGAGACCCCGAGGGTGATAAGCGCGGCCCCCAAGGTGAGCAGGAGCACGGTCGAGAGGAAGCGACGTTCGCCCCAGTCATAGGCCAGCGGTGGCCCGAAGAAGTAGAGGGTCAGCCCACCGAAGATGAGCGCGGTGGGATCGGCCTGGACCAGCGGCCAGGTGAGCAGGCGCCAAAGCTGCCCGCTCGCCAGCGTGTCGCTCCTCAGGACCACCCAGCCCATGTGCCACAGCCAGAAGCTGACGGTGGCGACGACCATGAGCACGAGGAGCAGGCCGAGGGATGCGGGAATCCGCCCACCGAAGGTAAACGAGCTGCGCAGGTCGCGAGTGCGTCGCGGGCGGTACATCGGTCAGGTCCCTTCCTTCTCCCGGTAGAACAAGGTGATGGTGAGGCAATGGAACTCCTTGTCGGAGCTCTGCGCCACCTCGCGCGAGACGATCTCCAGGCCGGGGTGCTCGGCGATCCACCGGGTGATCTGGTCCCCCATCGCCTCCCGGTCACGCGCCAGCGTGGTAGAGAACACCTTCAAGCCCGTGAAGTTCACCATCGGCTCCTCCCGCAGCTCCCGCTCTCGCCGTCTCCGGGACGCTAGCCGCCCCGTCCCCGTACGGCAAGAAACGAGGTCGCCGTTCAAGGGACCTCCACCACCACCGCGACTCCCTGGCCGCCGCCGATGCACGCCGCGCCCACTCCAGTCCGGGCCCCGCGCCGACGAAGCTCATAAAGAAGGTGCATGGTGATGCGGGCGCCGCTCGCCGCCAGGGGGTGTCCGACGGCGATGGCCCCGCCGTCGACGTTGGTCCGGTCGCGCGGCAGCCCGAGCTCCTCCTCGACCGCCAGGTACTGTGGGGCGAATGCCTCGTTCACCTCGAAGAGATCGATCTCCTCCATTCGTTTCTCGGTCCGGGAGAGGGCCTTGCGGACCGCCGGCACAGGGCCGATGCCCATGATGGTCGGGTCCACTCCGGCGTGGCCGAAGCCGGCGAGCCGTCCCAGGGGGGCGAGGCCACGCCGCTCGGCGTAGGCCCGCGAGGCGAGCACCAGCGCGCCGGCCCCGTCGGCCACGCCGCTGGCCGCCCCGGCGTGGATCACCCCGTCCGCCTTGAAGACCTTGGGCAGCTTGCGCAGGGTCTCGACGGTGGTGTCCGGCCGGGGGTGCTCGTCGCGGGCGAAGAGCACCGGCCCCTTCTTGCCGCGAGTCTCGACCGGGGCCAGTTCCTCACGGAACCGACCCGCCTCGTCGGCCGCGGCCCATCGGCGTTGCGAGAGGACGGCGTACTCGTCCACGGCCTGCTGCGAGATCCGGTTCCGCTCGGCCAGCTTCTCGGCGGTGAGGGCCATGGGCATGCCGGCGTAGCTGTCGGTGAGAGCCGACCAGAGCATGTCCTCGAGCGCCGGGGCCTTGCCCAGCGGGAAACCAAAACGGGCACCGCGCACGAGGAGCGGAGCCTGGCTCATGGACTCGGTGCCGCCAGCCAGCACCAGCTCGGCCTCCGAAGTGGCGATGAGTCGCGCGGCCTGGATCAGCGCCTCGAAGCCGGACCCGCACAGCCGGTTGACGGTCAGGGCGGGAACGCGCTCCGGCAGCCCGGCGCGCAAGCCAACGTGGCGCGAGAGATAGATCGCATCGGAAGAGGTCTGGGCCACGTTGCCCAGGACCACGTGTTCGTAGTCATCGAGGGGGGCCCCCGCCTGCTCGATCGCTGATCGAGCGGCGTGGACCGCGAGATCGGTGGCCGAGAGGTCCTTGAGCGACCCACCATAGGTCCCGAAGGGGGTGCGCTTTGCGGCCAGGAAGACGACATCCTCTCGTCGGGTCATGTGCTGCCCTTCGGCGGCGGCCGCGGCGCCGGAGGAGTGTCCCCCGCGAGGCGGCCATCGTCATTTTCTGATAAGCGCTCCCGCCACCCCTTTCACGGCCAGGGCGAGGAGGACCACAGCCAGGAGCACGTTAAGGAGGGGGATGAGCGACCGGCCGGCGGTGTCCTCCAGGCCGCGACGGCGCAGGGTCCGAGACGCGGGCGGAACGTAGCGGACCAGCATGTACAGGGCGAAAAGACCGATGGCGACCTGGAGGATCACCGGCCGATCCTACCAGGGGATCCCTCAGGTCGGCGCCAGCGACGAGGGCTTCTTCCCCAGCACCCGGGCGAGGATGATGCCGATCTCGTAGAAGGCGATCATCGGCACCGCCATCACCGCCAGGTTGAAGGGGTCGCCGGTGGGCGTGATGATGGCGGCCAGAATGACGTTCACGACGATGGCGTGCCGTCGGTACTTCGCCAGGAAGCGCCAGTTGACGAGGCCGATCATCGACAGGAAGGCGATGATCACCGGCACCTCGAAGACGATCCCGAATCCGAGCATGAGTCCGAGGACGATCGAGAGCTGCTCCGACAGGGAGAGCATGGGGGTGAGGGTGTCTCCGCCCCCGGCGAAGGCGAGGATGGCGGGGAAGGCTGGGGGGAGGACCACGAAGTAGAAGAAGGCCGCGCCGGCGTAGAAGAGCACGGTGGCCCAGGCCAGGAAGGGCCATACCACCCTCTTCTCCCTTCTGTAGAGGCCGGGGGCGATGAACTGCCAGAGCTGCCACAGCACCCATGGCGCCGACACGAAGATGCCGCCGTAGATGGCCACCTTGATGTAGACCATCATCGGCTCGATGGCGCTCGTGTAGATGAGGGTCTGCTTGCCCGGGGGTAGTGCATCGCGCACCGGGGCCATGAGGCTCTTCACGATGTCGGGAACGAACCAGCCCACGAGCGCCATCCCCACCGCCACGCCGTAGAGGGCGCGCAGGAGGCGGATGCGCAGCTCGCGCAGGTGCTCGATGAAGGTGAGCTTGACCTCGTTCTCCGGCTCGCCGGGCGGGAGCTGCGGCGCCGAGGACCTCATGTTCCGTTCGGCCTCGTCGGGCTTGCAGTCTCGACGGGCGTGGCAGGGGAGGTCGGCGGCTCGGGCTCAGCCAGAGCCGCTTCCAGCCCCGGAACATTCTCGGGACTGGCAACGGGGGACGGCCCAGCCGGGGGGGGTACGGGCTGCTGGGCGGGCACAGGCTGCACGAGGGCCGGCCGCGAGCGGCGCTCGTCAGCGTAGATCTCCGTTTCCAGCTGGTCGCGGATGTCGTCGGTGGCTCGCCGGAACTCCCGCATCCACTTCCCGAGCGTCCGCGCTACTTGAGGGAGCTGGTCCGGCCCGAGGAGGATCAGCGCCAAGGCGGCGATGATCACGAGTTCCACGCCGGAGATGCCGAACATGCGGGCACATTTGTAACACGGGGGGAGGAACGATGCTCCTCGGCTTGCGGCCGGGGCGTTGGGCCCCTAATTCCGCCGCATGCGCGTCTGGCTTCTGAAGACCGAGCCGAGGAGCTACAGCTGGGACGACCTCGTCCGGGACGGCACCACCGCCTGGACCGGCGTGTCGAACCCCCAGGCGCAGCGGAACCTCCGGGCGATGCAGGCGGGAGACCGGGCGGTCATCTACCACTCCGGCGAGAAGCGGGCGGTGGGGCTCGCCGAGGTCGTGCGCACCGCCTACCCGGGCCCGGAGAGCGAGGGAGCGCTGGCCTGCATCGACGTACGGGCGCTGAACCCCTTGCCCGCGCCCGTCCCGCTCGAACAGCTGAAGCTCGAGCCCGCCTTTCAGGGATCGGTGCTCTTGCGCCAGGGGCGGCTATCGGTGGTGCCGCTCGCGCCGGCCGAGTGGCGCGATCTGCTGGCGATCTCGGAGATCCTGGCCCGGACCGGGGGGATGGACGCGGAGAAGCAGTTCTAGCTAGAGCCGAACGCCGTGCACCGCCCGGTCGCTCGCCGAGAGGAAGGCGCGGGCGTCGTCCCGGGGAGCCCCTGCGCTCCGGGCTCCGGCCGGCGAGCCCGCCCAGCCACGAGGAAGGGTCGGAGGCGCTCCTAGATCCGGAACCGGCGCACCTCGCCGCGGAGCACCTCGGCCTGGTTGGCCAGGTCGACGATGGCCGCCTCGAGCTCGCGCACCGAATGGGTCTGCGCCTCGGCCACCTGCTTGATCTGAACCACCGCGGTCATGACCTGCTCCGAGCCCTTGGTCTGCTCCTTCTGGGCGCGGTTCAGGTGGTGGACCATCTCGGAGATGGACTCGATGGCCCGGGTGATCTGCTTCGAGCCGCGGGCCTGCTCCTGGGACGAGCGCTCGACGTGCTTGGTGATGGCCTTCATCTTCTCGGCGCTCTTCATGATCTGCTCGGAGCCTCGGGCCTGCTCGGCGGTGGCGGTGGCGATCTGCTGTACGGTCTCGGCGATGCGGTTGATGGCCACCGTCACCTGCTTGGAGCCGCGCGCCTGCTCGATGGTGGCCCGAGCGATGGCTTTCACCATCTGGGTGGATTTCTGCGAGGACTCCTGGATCTTCTTGAGCGCGCTCTCCGCCTCCTGGCCGAGCCGTACCCCCTCCTCGACGTTGCGGACGCCGCGGTCCATGGAGGAAACGGCCTGCTTGGAGGAATCCTGCACCGCCCGGATCAGGTCGGCGATCTCCTTGGTGGAGGCGCCGGTACGCTCGGCCAGATCCTTGATCTCGTCGGCCACCACCGCGAATCCCTTTCCGTGCTCGCCAGACTGGGCCGCCAGGATGGCCGCGTTCAAGGCCAGCAGGTTCGTCTGCTCGGCCACGTCGTCGATGACGTTGAGGATGTTGCCGATGGCGGCGATCTTCTTTCCCAGCGCCTCGATCACGCCAGCCGCCTCGCGCGATGACTCCTTGATCTTGTCGATGCCGGCCAGGGTACGGGAGAGGGCCTCCGTCCCCATCTCCGCGTCGCGCTGGGCCTGCTCGGACAGCTTGGCGGTCTCGTTGGCGTTGGTCTCGACCTGGGAGATGGAGACGTCCATCTCGTTCATGGAGGAGCTGGTCTCCTCGGTGGTGGCCGACAGCTCCTCGATGTTCTTGGCCACCTCCTTGATGGAGTAGGTCATCTCCTCGATGGCCGCGGTAGTCTCCTCCACGCTGGCGGCCAAGGCCTGGATGTTCTCGGCCACCTCGTCGTTGGTGGCGGCCATCTCCAGGATCGACGAGGACGACTCCTCGGCGCTTTGGGCCAGTACTTCGACGTTGTCGGCGATCCCCTTGAGGCTGGCGATCATGTCGCCCATCGAGGCCGAGGTGTCGAGCACCCGGGCCGAGACCGTCCCCACCCCACTCGACACCGCCGCCCCGGTCTTGGAGATGCGCTCGATGACCACCCCCACCCCGCCGGTCACGTTCTGCACGCGGGAGAGGGTGGCAGCGAGGTTCTCGCCGATCCGGTTGAGCGACTCGGCCAGGGTCCCGAGCTCGTCCTCGCTCGGCTTCCTCGCCCGGGCGGTGAGGTCGCAGTCCGAGACCTTGCGCGCCACCGCGCTCATGTCGTCGATGGGATGGAGGACGAAGCGGGTGACGAGCAGGTAGAAGGCCAGCACCAGCGAGGTGCCGCAGACGAACATCACCCCGAGGACCTGGATCAGCACCGCCTGGGCCTTCAGAACGCTTCCGAGCCAGAAGGCGGAGAGCACCATGAAGAGGAGCAGGACGACGAGCGAGGCCAGCACCAGGCTCAGCTTCACTCCCAGCTTGGCGACAATTCGGGCGGGCATGGACACCTAGCGAGCGCCGAAAAGCTCCGGTACCACGGGCGCTTCGTCGATGGTACCCGCCGGTGACCGGGCAGATCAAGGTTGTGGCCGGCCCCTTCGCCACATCCGTTCACTGCCCGAACAGATCCTGGACCTGGATATCCTCCTGCTGGTCGGTCGCCTCCAGGCTCGGCTCGGTGCCCTGCTTGAACGGCTCGGACACTCCCCGTCCGCCGGCCGGCACCGCCTTCCCGGTCTCGGGATCGATGAGCACCTCCACGATGCCCGCCGGCGTCTCGAAATCAGGTTGGGTCCGGTCCTTGAGGGCCGCGCTCATGTAGTCGAGCCAGATGGGCAAGGCGGCGTGGCCGCCGGTCTCGTACCGGCCGAGCGGCGTCTCGTTGATGTCATAGCCCAGCCACACCCCGGTGGCCAAATCATGGGTGAATCCCATGAACCAGGTGTCGAAGGAGTCGTTGGTGGTCCCGGTCTTGCCGGCGGCTGGCTTGCCCAGCCTGGCCGCCTGCGCCCCGGTTCCCACCGTGGCCACCTCATGCATGAGCCGGACGAGGATGTAGGCGGTCCGCTCGTCCATCACCTGCTCATGGGGGCGGGTCACCTCGGCCACCCCGGCAGCCAGCCGCTCGGAAAGCGGCACCCAGGGATCGCGGTAGTCGGTGTGGTCCTCGAGCACCCTGCCCTCGCGATCCAGCACCCGCTTCACGAACACCGCCGGGCGCTTCTCGCCATAGCGGTCGAAGGTGGCGTAGACGTTGGTGAGGTCCCAGAGGTTCACGCAGGAAGAGCCCAGGGCGCTGCCCAGCTCCAGCTTGACCGGGGTGGAGATCCCCAGCTCCTTGGCCCACTCCGGCAGCACCTCGAGCCCGAGCTTGTTGGCGAGCGCCTCGTAGGTCTTCACCGCCGGGATGTTCATGGAGTTGACGAGCGCGGTGCGCAAGGTCACGTCGCCCTTGAAGTCCTGGCCGAAGTTCTGCGGCTTCCAGGCATTCTCGCTGTCGCGGAAGACGATCGGCGCGTCGGTGAGCACCGTGGCCGGGGTGAAGCCCAGCTTCTCCACCGCGCAGGAGTAGACGACCGGCTTGAAGGCCGAGCCGGGCTGTCGGCAGGCCTGGAAGGCGCGGTTGAACTCCGAGGCCTCGAAGTCATAGCCGCCCACCATGGCCGGCACGTAGCCGGTCCAGGGATCGACGGAGACGAGCGCCCCCTGGAGCTTGGGATCCTGCTCCAGGGCGAAGAGAAGCGGCCCCTCGGGGACGTCCTTCGGCTTGCCCTCCCGGGCCGCCGACTCGCGGGCGACGAGTTCCTTCCGCTCCGCCCGGCGGACGACCACCACGTCGCCAGGCTGGAGCGCGCTCGAGACCCGGCTGATGAGCGCGTCGGGGTAGCTGAGCTCCGGGTTGGGCCTGCGGGCCCAGCGCATGCCGGAGATGGGCAGGATCCCCTGGTTCTCACCCACCCGAACCTCGGCCAGAGCGGCCCGGTCGTCCACCCTCGAGACGATGCCCACCGAGTACTCGCCCTCCCGAATGGCCCCGCGGGGCCAGACTCGGGAGAGCCGTTCCTCGAGGGCGGCCGCTTCGGCACCGGTGACATGGCCGGCCGGCCCGTACCAGCCCTGGCGGTGGTCGACCTCCTGGAGCCCCTTGAGCAGCGCCGCCTGGGCGGCGCGCTGCTTCTCGAGGTCCATGGTCATCTCCACCCGCAAGCCGTCGCTGAGCAGGCGGTCGTTTCCGTAGCGCTCGACGATCTGCCGGCGGACCGTCTCCACGTAGAAGGGGGCGGTCTCGCGGAAGACGTCGTCGACCGGGTAGACCTTGACCTCGGTCTCGGCAGCGACCTCCCGTTCCTCGCGGGTGATCATTCCCTCCTCGAACATGCGCCGGAGCACGTAGCGGCGCCGCTCCTTGGCGGCAGTGGGGTTCTGGAAGGGGGAGTAGCGGCTCGGCGCCTGGGGAAGCCCGGCGATGAGCGCCGCCTCGGCCAGGGTCAAGTCCTCGACGTTCTTGCGGTAGTAGTTCTCCGCCGCGGCTTGCACGCCGTAGGAGTGGTGGCCCAGGTAGACGCCGTTCAAGTAGAGCCAGAGGATCTGCTCCTTCGTGAACGAGTGCTCGAGCCTCCGGGCCAGGATCAGCTCGCGGATCTTCCGCCCCAGGCTCCGGCGCGTCCCCTGCTCGAACCCCTCCGCACTGATGAGGAACGACTTGGCCGTCTGCTGGGTGATGGTCGAGCCGCCCTGGATGTGCTTGTGGAGGACGAAGGTGTTCACCGCCGCCCGGAGCGTGCCCAGCAGATCGATCCCGCCGTGCTCGAAGAAGTGCTGGTCCTCCGAGGCCACGAACGCCTGGACGAGCTTCTTGGGGATGCGCCCGTAGGAGACCACCTTGCGCCGCTCGTTGAAGAACTCGCCGGCGACCTGGCCATCGGCGGAGACCATCTCGGTGATGATGGGTGGGCGATAGCGGTCGAGGGTGGGAACGTCCGGGAGCCCGCGCGAGTAGCGAACGTAGACGGCCACCATCCCCACCACCGCCACGTTGACGAGGGCGATGAAGAGGAAGAGGGCCCAGCGAAGCAGCCGGCGAAGGAGGGAGCGCCGCCTCACCCCGTCGAGGACCATCCGGGCGGGCACCTCGCCCGTAGGTTCCGTCGGGGTGGAAGTAGGCGGAAGCGGGTCCATGGGGCTCGCCAATGTATGCGCGCTTTGGCGATCTGTTCAACGTCCGGGCGCTGGGTGGCCGCCTGCTGTGCGGCCCCTCTGCTCCGGCGAGGTTGACCCGGGAGGCGGCGACAGGTTGGCGCGGGAGAGCACCTCCCGCAGTTCCGCGGGGAGCGGCGCCTCGAGCTTCAGCGAGACCCCGGTGCGGGGATGGGGAAGGGTGAGCCGCCAGGCGTGCAGGGCCATGCGCCTCAGCCCCCAGCGGGCGCGGGCCAGCCGGTTCCAGGCGAAGTCGCCGTAGCGGCGATCTCCAGCGACGGGGTGGCCGATGGCCTCGAGGTGGCGGCGGATCTGATGGGTGCGGCCGGTCTCGATGGTCACCGAGAGGAGCGAGGCCTCCTTGCCCGAGGCGATCACCTTCCAGCGGGTCACCGCCTCCTGGAAGTTCACTCCTCGTGCAGCCCGGGACCGGGCCGTCTGCTCGTGCTCGGCGAGGGGCAGGTCGACGGTACCGACCTCGCGCGGCATCTTCCCCTTCACGAGGGCGAGGTAGGACTTGTGCACCCCCTCGCCGCTCGTGAAGGTCTCGGTGAGCCGCACCATCGCCTGGCGGTGCTTCGCCACGAGCACCACCCCGGAGGTGTCGCGGTCGAGCCGGTGCGCCGGCGAGGGGCGGAACTCGGTGGGCGGGAGGTGGGGCGTCTCCAGGTAGGCCCGGGCCATCTCCACCAGGGTGGGCCCCTCGATCCCGGTGCCCGGGTGGGCCGCAAGTCCGGCCGGCTTATCGACGGCCAGGAGATCGTCGTCCTGGTAGAGGACGGCGAAGCTCACCGCCGGCCGCCCCCTGCCGGCCGCCCCAGGCTCCGGTCGGGAGAGGAGCCGCTCCTCGTCACCCCGGATCACCACCAGGTCCCCCTCGGCCAAGAGCTGCTCGGCGCGGCCGCGGGCCCCGTTCACCCGCACCTTGCGGGTGCGAAACATCTTGTAGACATGGGAGAGCGGGACGCCGCGCAGTGCCTTGCGGACCAGCTTGTCCAGGCGCTGCCCGGCCGCGTCGGCGGTGACGGTGAGCTGGATCACTGAGATGTTGTACCGGAGATCGCTCCGCTCACGCCCTGGAAAGCACGATCCGCGCGGCCAGCTTGCCGTCCACCTCGCCCTTCTCCCCGGCGGTGAATCCCCGGGAGGTGAAGCGGCGCTCCACCTCGGCCGCGGCGGCCTTGGCGTCGATGCCGTACTCGGAAAGCCGGGTCTTCATCCCCAGCCCCCGGAAGAAGTCCTCGGTGCGCTCGATGGCCGCCTCGGCGCTGTCCACGGCGAAGATGCGCTTGCCGTACTGGGTGAGCTTGGCCCGCTTCTGGGAGAGCCGCTCGCGCAGCGCACCCGGGAGGATGATGGCCAGGGTCACTCCGTGGTCGAGGCCGTAGAGCGCGGTCAGCTCGTGGCCGATCATGTGGGTGGCCCAGTCCTGGTCCACCCCGCAGCCGATGAGGGTATTTAGAGCCTGGGTGGCACACCACATGAGCGTCGCCCGGGCGGCGTAGCGCGGCGGGTCGGCGAGGATGGCCTCCGCGCTTTCCACCAGCGTGGAGAGGATGGCCTCCGCCTGCCGGTCCTGGAGCGGCGCATCCGAGACGGTGGTGGCGTACTGCTCGATGACGTGCACGTAGGCGTCCACGATGCCGTTCACCACCTGGCGGCGGGGGAGGCTGAAGGTGATGGTGGGGTCGAGGATGGCAAAGAGGGGGAAGCAAGGGGACGCTCCGAAGAAGAACTTCTCCGTCCGCTCACGCCGGGAGATGACCGCGGTGGGGTTCCCCTCGGATCCGGTGGCGGGCAGGGTCATGACGCAGCCGAGCGGGAGCGCCTCCCGCACGCTCTTCCCGTGATCGACGAGGAAGTCCCACGGGTCCTTCCCTGCCGGGTAGCGGGCGGCGGCGGCGATGAACTTGGTCCCGTCCAGCACCGAGCCTCCGCCCACGGCCAGGAGGAAATCGGTCTTCTCCCGCTGGACCCGCTCCACCGCCTTGAGGAGCGTGTCGTACTCGGGGTTGGGCTCGATGCCCCCGAACTCCGAGACCGTCCGGCCCTTCAGGGCGGCGAGCACCTGGTCGCGGACGCCGTTCTTCTTGATGGAGCCGCCGCCGCTCGTGACGAGCACGCGGGCGTTCGCCGGGACGAGCTTCTCCAGCTGGGCGATGGCCCCCTTCCCGAGGATCATGCGGGTGGGGTTGTGGAACTCGAAGTCGTGCATGGGCCGGGGATACCAGATGGCGACCGCCCGACACAATCGTTTCCGCTAGAGGAGCTCGAGCTGCTGCTGCTCGCGCAGCGGCTCGGCCCGGACCCCCTGGCGGCGCAAGGCCGCCGCGAGCCCCTCCGTCTGCCCGTGCACGGTGTAGATCCGTCCTGCGCCGGTGGCCCGGGCATAGGCGAGGAGCGACGGAAAGTCAGCGTGGTCGGAGAGGGGAAAGGCGGCGTCGCTTCCGCGGAAGAAACGGCCCCCGTCGATCGCCCAGCCGGTGCACACCGCGGTGCGCCGCCTCCGGACCACGCCCATGGGTACGCTGTGGGTGAGGTGCGGCGGGCAAACCACCACCTCTCCTCGTCCGGCCCCCTCCGGCCCCAGCGGTCGCACCCCGGGGAGGCGGACGCCCAGCTCCTCGTAGATCTGGTTCACCGCGTGCACCGCTGGATGGGCGCGGCAGGAGTAGCCGCGGTCGGCGAGGTGCTTCAGGAGCTCTTGCGCCTTCCCCAGCGCGTAGCCGAGCAGGACCGGGGTCATGCCGTCCGAAAGCGCGTCGTCGACGAACCGCCGAATGCCCGCAAGCACCTCCTCCTTGGGCGGGAAGACGTATCGGGGCAGACCGAAGGTGGACTCGAGCACCAGGACGTCGCAGGGCATCACCTCGGCCGGCTCGGCCGCGTCGGCGGGCTCGGTGCACAGGTCGCCCGAGTAGCCCAGCGAGAGGCCGTCGCGGGTGACCCGGAGCTGGGCCGAGCCGAGGACGTGCCCGGCCGGGAAGAGCTCCAGCGTCAGCTCGCCCAAGCCGAACGGATTGCGGTTCTTGGCGGGGAGAAGCTCGGGCTGGTTGCGTCCCATGCCGAGTCGGTGACGCATGAGGGCGAGCGTGGCGGCGGTGGCGATGGTCCGGTCGTGACGAGCGATGTGGTCCCCGTGGGCGTGCGAGACAAAACCGCACGGGACGCGGCGGGTGGCGTCGAGGTGGAGGGCGGTGTTCGCCACGCGGAGCCCACCGCGTTGAAGCTCGACCAGCGGTCGACGCATCAGCATGGTGTTGTACACCGGCCCACCGACGGGGCCGGCGGGGAGGGTGGCGACCCTGGGTGCGCCGGGCTCCAGCCCGTGAACGGCTCGAGCGGATCGGGGCGGAGGCGCTACCCGCTGGCATTCCCGTCTGTTTCTTGACTGGTCGCGTCACGGACCGCGCCGGCTCGGATCTGGCACGGCACGGACCCTCGGTCCTAGGACGGTCCGCACCCCCTGGTCGGACCGCCCGCCGGGACCTCGACAGTTCGGGGCAGACCGGAAGCGGCGGGAAGGAGTGCTACCGTGCTCGGCTCACTGACCCTTCGAAGGCGTGTGCTCCTCGCGTTCGGGGCCGTACTCGGGTGCTTGGGGTTGGTGCTCTGCGCCGGACTCTTCTCGCTCCTGCGGCTCGAGGCCACCTCCAAGGCGGTGACCGCGAGGCTGCCCGCCTACTCGGCCATCGCCGCAGCCGGCGAGGCCCGGAGCGACGTCGTCCAGGCGCTCAGCGGAGCCTCGAATGGCGACCTTCCCGAGACCTTCCGGCGGGAGCTGTACCGGGGTGGTGAGGAGGCCCTGCTCCGGATGGACGAGGCCTTTAAGCGCTTCGAGGTCCTGAAGACGGCGCCCGCCGACGCGGCCTGGGAGGCGCCAAAGGAGCCTTGGAACGCCTGGAGGCAGGGGACGGAGGCCGTCCTCGCGGCCGAGCGGCAGCGCGACGCGTACCCACCCGGCAGTGCGGCGCGCAAGGACGCCGATGACCGGATCGCCGCCCTCCTGGTCCGGCACGGCGCGGTCTTCAAGGCCAACGACCCGGCCTTCCGAACGTTCAAGGCGCTCACCGAGGCCTTCGTGAACCGGGAAGCCGCGGCCATGAGCCGGGTGGTCGGCGTTTCCGTCGCGGTGCTTCTCGCCTCGGTGCTCGTGGCCTCGGTGCTGTCGCTCCTGCTCGGCCTCGCCCTTTCCCGGAGCGTGGAGGAGACGTTCTCGACCGTGGCCAACCGGCTCGATCACATGGCCGCCGGCGATCTCCCCCCGCCGCTCGAGCAACTGCGTGGTCCGGACTTCAACCGCATCCGCAACAGCCTGAACGCAGTGGCCGACTGCGTCCGGACGCTCATCGCCGAGATGAGCCGGATGCGCGCCGGGCACGAGGCCGGGGACATCGACGCGGTCATGGACGAGGCGCGCTTCCCCGGCGACTACCGGGCCATGGCCCGCGGCGTGAACCAGATGGTCGGCGCCCACATCGCCGTGGAGAAGAGGGCGATGGTCGTCTTGGCCGAGTTGGGCCGGGGCAACTTCGAGGCGGCCCTCGAGCCGCTCCCCGGCAAGAAGCGGTTCGTCAACGACACCCTCGACCAGGTCCGCGGAAACCTCCAAGCGCTCGTCGCCGACGCCGCGACCCTCTCCCGGGCGGCGGTGGAGGGGCGAGTCGAGGTGCGCTCCGATGCCAGCCGCCACCCGGGCGGGTTCCGGGTCATCGTCCAGGGCGTGAACGATACCCTCGACGCGCTGGTCGGGCCCGTTCGTGAGCTCGCGGCGGTGCTCGATCGCCTGGCCGGGGGCGACCTGGGGGCCCGCGCCCAGCCGTCCCGCTACGGCCATGAGGCCCGGAAGCTGCTCGAGGGCGTGAACGAGACCCTGGACGCGCTCCTCGCCCCGGTGGGCGAGGCGACCAAGGTGCTGGGATTGCTCGCCGAACGCGACCTGGGGGTCCGGATGATGGGCGAGTACCGCGGCGACCACGCGGCCATGAAGGAGGCCCTGAACTCGACCGCCCGGGCGCTCGAACGGGCCTTTTCGCAGGTGGCCCTCGCCGTCACCCAGCTGTCGAACGCCTCGAGCCGGATCGCCGCCTCCGCCCAGGCGGTGGCCTCGGGCGCGAGCGAGCAGGCGGCGGGCCTCACCGACACCGCCTCCAGCCTGGGATCGGTCCGCTCGCTTGCCCACCGGGTGGCCGAGAGCGCCCAGCAAGCCAGCGGGCTCGCCGGGACGGCACGGGCCGCGGCCACCGATGGCACCGAAGCGGTCGAGCAGATGCAGGCGACCATGGCGAAGATCCTCTCCGCGGCCGAGGGCACCTCGCAGATCACCAGGGACATGAACGAAATCGCCTTTCAGACCAATCTCCTGGCGCTCAACGCCGCGGTGGAGGCGGCCCGCGCCGGCGAGGCCGGCCAGGGCTTTGCGGTGGTGGCCGGGGAGGTCCGCTCCCTTGCGCGGCGCGCCAAGGAGGCGGCGATGAAGACCGAGGAGCTCATCCGACAGTCGGTGGCCGAGGCCGGGGACGGGGGGCTGGCCAGCCGGCAGGTGGCCGGCAGGCTGGGCGAGATCCGCTCCGGCGTCGAGAAGGTCTCGGACATCGTCTCGGAGATCGCCAGGTCCGCCCGGGAGCAGGTGAACGGCATCGAGCAGGTCACTCGGGCGCTCGGTGAGATGGGCAAGGTCACCGAGCAGAACGCCTCCAGCGCCGAGGAGTCGGCCAGCGCCGCGAGCGAGCTCAACCTTCAGTCCGATGAGCTCGCCGAGCTCGTCGGCACCTTCCGCATCTCGGCCGCGGCCGTCGGGGACGAAAAGGCTCGCCTGGCCAATTCCGCCGTCCATCCCTCCCGCCGGGATGGGGCCCGAGAGATCTCGCCCGTCCTTGGACCTGGGCAGCATGCTTCGGGGGCTTCGGTCCGCTCACCCTGAGGACCATGCCCTGGGGAAGTCCCGCAGGCGGCCGGCGGGGTTGCGTCCTCCCGCCAGGCGGGCTTCCGACCCTCTGCCCCCACGCCTCTGCCGGGTGTCAGCCCCGTTGGGCAAGATGCGCCTTCGGCTGCCCGCCCCCGACCTGCCGAGCCGCCCGTCCGGGCGGAGGGCTCGGGACGGCGCGGACGGCAGAACCCAGGCGCGCCGGGGCGCGCCAGGAGGGCCGGGATGGCTACGAGACGGATCATCGAGGTGGAAGAGAAGGTGCCCTTCCTGCAGGGCATTCCCCTCTCGCTTCAGCACCTCTTCGCGATGTTCGGGGCATCGATCCTCGTCCCGATCCTGTTCAACAACGCCGCGGGGAGGATGGTGGTGGACCCGGCGTTGGTCCTGCTCCTCAACGGAGTCGGAACGCTCATCTACCTCTTCGTCTGCCGCGGCAAGGCGCCGGCCTTCCTGGGATCGAGCTTCGCCTTCATCGCTCCGGCCATCACCTGCATCACCGCCAAGGGCATCGATCCGCAACTCGGCTTCCGCCATGCTGCCGGCGGGTTCGTCTTCGCCGGCTTGGCCTTCATCGTCGTGTCGCTCATCATCCGCTTCGCCGGACGGAGGTGGATCTCCATCGTCCTGCCGCCGGCGGCCATGGGCCCCATCGTCGCCCTCATCGGCTTGGAGCTCGCACCGGTGGCCACCGGCATGTCCTTCTTCAAGGACGGCAAGCTGGACGGGATCTTCACTCTCATCTCGCTCTTCACCCTGGCGGTGGTGATCGTCGGCTCCATGGTGTTCCGCCGCTTCCTGGCGGCCATCCCGGTGCTCATCGGCGTGCTCGCGGGGTACGTGCTGGCGGTGATCATCAACATCTGGGTGCCCGGGACGATTAACTTCGGGGCGGTCGCCGATGCCTCGTTCCTCACCTTCCCGAGGCCCGTCTTTCCCTCCTTCGACTGGGCCTCGATCCTCATCGTGTTGCCGGCCGCGCTGGTGGTCATCTCCGAGCACATCGGCCACCTCTTCGTGACGAGCAACATCGTGGGACGCGACCTGCTCAAGGTGCCCGGCCTCCACAACTCGTTGCTCGGCGACGGCCTTTCCACCACCCTATCCGGCCTGTCCGGCTCCTGCCCCACCACCACCTACGGCGAGAACATGGGTGTCATGGCCATCACCAAGGTGTACTCGGTGTGGGTGATCGGGGGCGCCGCGGTGATCTCCATCGTCATCGCCTTCTTCGGCCAGGTGAGCGGCGCAATCCGAACTCTGCCGGTGCCGGTGATCGGCGGCATCAGCATGATGCTCTTCGGCGTCATCGCCGCCTCCGGCCTCCGCATGCTCATCGAGGCCAAGGTCGACTACTCGCGCTCCAAGAATCTGCTCCTTTCGGCGGTCGTGTTCGTGATCGGTATCTCCGGGATCGCTGTCCCCATCGGCCAGGCCCAGCTGAAGGGCATGGTCCTCGCGACGCTCGTCGGCATCTTGCTCTCCCTGGCCTTCTACGTGATGGAGCAGCTCGGCTGGACCAACGAGCCCGCCGAGGGTGCCGAGGGCGGCGAGGGCGGTTCGGAGGGGGCGCGCACGGCAGCCGCGCCGAAGCTGTAGGGCGGTCTCGCCACAAGACTCACCACACCCACCCGACCTGCCGGAGGATGCCACCGGCGGGTCGGGTGGACCCGTTTCGAGGCGGTCGACCTCCTGTTAGATTTCGGTGCATGCCCGAGTTCATAGAGAACCCGCGCAGGACGCCCCGGGCACCCGTGCGCTGCGAGGCGCGCGTGGCCCTCCGCGAGGGAGGCTACTGGGCGGGTCCCACGAGCGATTACGGACCCAAGGGTTGTCAGGTCGCGGCGCCGCTCCGGCTCGAGCCCGGCTCCCGGCTCTTCCTCGAGCTCGTGAACGAGCGGGTCCCCGGCCCGTTCCAGCTCTCTGGACGCGTGGCTTGGTCGAGCACGAATCCGCCCTGGCACAGTGGCATCGCCTTCGACGAGGGGAGCGTGCCCATCGCCGCTCGCTTCTTCGAGCGTCTGGCTGCCGCCTACCCCGGCCTCGATACGTATGGTCGCGCCCCGGATCGCATTCCGGCCGATGGGGTGCTCGTTCCGCTTCCGCCGCCCGCGGTCGAGCCGCTCCTCACCGCCTCGGAGCGCGACGTGCTGAAGGCACTCGGCGCGGGGACGCGGGCCGACGCGCTCCTCGAAGGGTTCGGCGAGCGCTGGTCGATGGCGCAGAATGCGACCTTTTCGCTCCTCGGCCGGCGCTACATCACCGTCGGCAACCCTGACCCGCTGGCCGCCAAGCAGTGGATCCCCCTGCTCGAACGGCCGACTTACGACTAAGGCGACCACGGAAGGGCACCTTCCGAACGGGCCCATCCGATGCCTCCCGACCGCCGCTTGTTGGGGCAAGCCCTCTCTAGGTGACGGTCGAGCCGCCTCCTAGCGCAAGAGCAGGTAGTAAAGGTGTCCGGCCTGCTTCATCCGGCCGGCGGCCGCTTCGGCGTAGGCGCCGCTCCCGAAGTAGAGGTCGATGCGCGCCGAGGTGCGAATGGCTCCGCCCGCATCCTGGTCCAAGACGAAGCGTGAGAAGGGGCGCCAGGCATTGGCGTTCGCGTCCACCGGGCGTTCGGTCTCTATGAAGGCCAGAGCCCCCTTGGGAAAGACGCGTGGGTCGGCGGCCACCGTCCGGTCCGGCGTCACCGGCACCCCCAGCGAGCCAGTGGGCGCGTCGGCGAAGCGAAAGAAGACGTAGGAGGGATTGTAGGCCAGGACCTCGTCCTGGACGGACGGGTTCTGGGCCAGCCAGGCGCGCACCGCCTGCATCGAGACCTCGTTCGGTCGGAGGGCTCCGCGGCGGACCAGTTCCGCGCTCACCGCCGCGTAGCGCTGGCCGTTCTTGCCGGCGTAGGTGACGACGCGGGTGGTCCCGTCGGGGAGGCGCACCAGGCCGCTGCCCTGGATCTCCAAGAAGAACGCATCTACGGCCGAGTCCACGAAGCACAGTTCGGCGTTCTGGCCGCTGAGCGCACCGGCCACGATCTCGGCCCGGGTCGGATAGGGCACGAGTCGGCCGCCGACCACCTTGCCGATGAGGTCGTCGCTGAGCTGGGGGAAGTCCTTGGCTCGAACCTGGACGAGGTCGTCGGGGGCGCGATGGAGCGGCACCTGGAAAGGGCCCTCGCGTGTGAGCGAGCCGTGCAACTCGGGCAGGTAGTACCCGGTGAAGAGGACGCGGCCGTGCCCGTCCCCGACGGAGCGGAACACGCGGAACTCCCGGCGCAGGGTCTCGTTCAACGCCGCCGGAGTGGGACGGGCAAGCACCAGTTCTCGGATGCGG
>Ga0335071_10002625_pt1 | contig 19154 bp, 21 predicted proteins | sample Lox_Sample_15_FD_206724 | JGI IMG/M metagenome (GOLD analysis project Ga0335071, IMG submission 206724) | Soil microbial communities from Loxahatchee National Wildlife Refuge, Florida, United States - Lox_Sample_1.5 | ecosystem: Environmental > Terrestrial > Soil > Wetlands | place: USA...
GGCCGTATTCTCTGGTCGGTGCAGGGCGGTGTCGTGCTGGTCGCCGGCGGTATCGGATTGCAAGCCGTGAGTACTCGTGTGAGCGATGCCTCGTCGCAGCCTCTGCACGCGCTGGGCGTTCTAGGCATTGCGCTCGGCCTGGGGTTCCTGGTTTCGGCGATAATCTCATTTGTGATCTCGCAACGGCTGGGATTGATTGAACCCGCGCCGCGGACGCGAGCCGACATACCGAACGCCTAGAGTCTTCCATGCTTCGCGATACCACGTTCAACGATGTCAGCCGCGATCAAGTCCTGGACAACGACAGTCCGGCCTTTGTGATGGACGAGGAGTCATTCCGTGCGTTTTACGACCGGACGGCGCGCGGTGTATGGGCGTATCTCGCGCGCGTCACTGGGGATCGTCAACTGGCGGACGACTTGCTTCAGGAGACGTTCTATCGCTTTCTGCGCGCCGCTGCGACGTATGACAGCGAAACGCATCGCCGGAATTCGCTCTTTCGGATTGCGACCAACCTGGCGCGGGATGCGCGGCGCCGCAGCATTATCCGAGCTCCATTCAGTTCAGTGGGCGAAGAGATCGAGCGCGTGCCTTCCGGCGATCATGCCGGCACAACGGAGCGCAAGACCGACGTCAGCCGCGCGATGTCGCATCTGAAGCCGCAGGAACGCGCCATGCTGTGGCTGGCGTATGCCGAGGGAGCTTCACATCGCGAAATCGCAGACGTGTTGGGGTTGAGCACGGCGAGTCTGAAACCGCTGCTGTTTCGTGCCCGGCGCAGGCTGGCAACATTGCTGGGCCGCGCGCCGGCCGGAGAGAAGGTATGAAGCGCGTCGAGTGCGAGTTCGAAGCCGAGGTTCTGTCGGCAACGCTGCAAAGCCGCTGGCCCGATCGGGTGGACAGCGAGTTGCGCGCGCATGTGGAATCGTGCGCGATCTGCTCGGACGTCATCACGGTTGCCGGCGCGCTGGAACAGGCTCGCGAAGACATGCAAGGTTGCGCGGTGGTTCCCGATTCCGGCCGCGTGTGGTGGCTGGCGCAACTTCGCGCGCGCCGCGAAGCTGCCGAAGCCGCCGGGCGTCCCATTACTGCCGCGCAAGTGATCGCGCTTGCGGCTGCGATGGGCTTGCTCGGCGCCTGTTTCGGCGCGACATCCAAGTGGTTTCAATCGTCGCTTGGGTGGTTTGGGTCGAGCGTGGCCGCGCTCAAGATTCCGGCCTTGCTCCCGTCTGTGTTGTCGCTCGTCGCAGAACACGGCGCATTGGTCGCCGCCATGGCGGCGATCGTCTTGCTGGTGCCCGCCGCAGTGTATTTCACGATGCTCCGCGAGTAGAGGAGGGTGCGCGCGCCGGGCCAGACGTGTCCGGCCCTCCCACAAATTGTTGGGGGCGAGGCATGGAGCTGGTGATACAATCTCCCCAAATGCCATCGGCAGAGATCGTTGAACGCACCGGCTCTCCGGCACAACCCTTGTCCAAGCCCACGGCTCCACAGCGCTACCTGGCGCTCGATGCTTATCGCGGGTTCATCATGCTCATGCTGGTGTCGGGAGGGTTTGGCATTACCGAATTGGCCAAGCGCCGCCCCGAGTTCGCCGGCATCGCCGGCCAGTTCGACCATGTGCCGTGGGAAGGGCTCGCGTTCTGGGATTTGATTCAGCCCGCGTTCATGTTCATGGTGGGTGTGGCGATGCCGTTTGCGCTGGCTCGCCGCAGAGAGCAGGGCGCAACCAACGGGCAGCTCTTCTGGCACGTGGTGGTGCGGAGTTTCCGGCTGATCCTGATGAGCCAGATACTGATCTCGATTGGTGATGGCCGCTTGAGTTTCCAGCTGATCAACGTGCTGGCGCAAGTGGGGATCTGCTATTTCCTGACGTACCTGATCATGCAGCTACGGTTTCGGTGGCAGGCGATCCTTGCCGCGGCGATCCTGGTCGGCTATTGGGCGCTATTCGTCGCGTTCCCCGGAACGGAAGGACCGTTCCTTTCCAAGACGACCAACGTGGGCGCAGTGATCGACAAATTCGTCTTCGGACATCTGAACAACGACAACTGGACCACGATCAACTTCCTCACCAGCACGGTCACCACTCTGTTCGGTGTGTGGACCGGCCAGCTTCTGCAAAGCGCCCGGTCGCATGCGGAGAAAATGCGTATCATCGCCATCTCGGCTGTGGTCTGCCTCGCAGTCGGCTTCGCCATTCATCCCTGGAATCCGATCATTAAGCGCATCTGTACGACGTCATTCACGATTTACAGCACGGGATGGGTGTTGCTCATGCTGCTGGCGTTTTATTGGCTGGTGGAAGTGAGAGGCTACCGGAAGTGGACGTTCCCGCTGGTGGTGATCGGCGCGAATTCCATCTTCATCTACTCACTGCACATGGTGCTGCAAGGATGGCTGAGGCGGGCGGTGGATGTGTTCACGTTCAAGTTTGCCTGGCTGGGCGCTTTCGCGCCGGTGGCGCAAACCTGTGCGGTTCTGCTGGTGATGTGGTACCTCTGCTACTGGCTCTACGAGCGAAAGATTTTCCTGAAACTGTAGGCCTCAGGCAGTCCAATCGTCTTTCGCTGTCTTTTTGGAGTCGACGTTATCGATGGCGATTTTCTCGAATGCAAACGACACCTGTTCCAACTCATGAGTGTTCGGCGTCGAAGTGTGCTTGGGCGTCGAGGAGTGGGGAGGTACATGATGAATGGCCGTCAGGACGGCGTTCGTCAGCGTGATGGTAAAGGAAGGACGGGACCCCGACCGCGCACTTGGGTAGAAATTGAGGTTTACCGCCCGGAACAGCTCATTGTTAACGCACGCCTGGAACAGCAGAGGGCTGCTCTGATCCGTTTCCTTGGTCACCGTAATCGATTTGTGTGGGCGTCTTCCCGTAGGATGTCCGGATCCTGAATCGTACGGCGTCTCCACCCCGTATGCGAATCCGAGAATCTCGGCATTTTTGATGGTGTGTGAGATGCTCGACGGGGTGACTGCTTGCGAGCCCAGACTCACGCCATGAACGGTGCCTTTCGCGCCACCGCCAAGGATGCTACCCAAGGCATGGAAGCCTACGTAAGTTGGCATAGAGCCTTCCCCCCCATTTCGCTTATAACCGGCTTGATTTTACACCGGATCCGCCATCATGCGGCTTCTTGGATGGTGATGGATCTCGGGAGCACGTTTCAGAAATGATCAATCATCCACACATTCGCGTTGGCGCTGGTGCCATGCATAGCCAGGTGGCGCCCATCAGGCGAGGGAACGCCCCAGGTCGGGTCGGGCTGAGTTTGCTGCCAGATGGCTTGCGCCCGGCCGTCCAGATCGACGTGCAGCACCGCGGAGCCGTCGGCACGCTCGCTGCCGACGAACAGGCTCTTGGAATCGTGAGCCCATTCGAGCGAACAGAGGAGAAAGTGGCCTTTCAGCGTAATGGTCTGGCTTTTGCCGCCAGCCAGAGGGACTAAGTAAATTTGATTTGCGTTCCAATGCCCCTTCAGATAGGCAATGTCGGCGCCGTCGGGAGAGAGTGCCCAATGATAGTCGCCGTCGGGGTCGGTTGGTATTCGCAGCAGTTCCTTGCCCTTTCCGCCTGTCGGATCGAAGGCCGTCAGCACCACTGCTCGCTGATCCTCGGTCCTTGCCCCGTATATGCAAAAGTTCGCCGTCCGGCTGCTGCATTTTAATTCGTCGAAGCCGTTAACCGCGAACAGCAGTTGCGGCGCGCCGCCGCTCACGGAGACTCGATAGAGGTTTCGCTGCAAGGCGGCCTGCGCATTGTGCGGATTTGCGGCAAATACGATCCATAAGCCGTCCGGGGAGAGCCGGAACCAACCGGCATTCGGATTGGGTGAGGTGCCGACAAGCTGCGGCGCCACTGCGTCAAGAGCTTGCTTGTAGACGCCGAAGCCTCCGCCGCGGTCTGAGCCGAAGATGACCTCCCGTGAATCAGCAGTCCAGGCGGAGGGCTGGTTGACGTACTCGTCTTCCGTCAACCGGCGCGTATTCAACAGCCGGCTCCCGTTGCTCGTCAGGTCGCCAACAAACACCGATTGATGAGAATTTCCTCGCAAAAACGACAAGTGCTTCCCGTCGGCCGTCGAACTCAAATGATAGACGGAAAAACCGGACCAATCCGTCAAGCGCCGCGGCTCACCGCGCGGTGCTCCCGTTTCCCCATCGACCCTCAGCTCAAAAATATTGTACGCGGAAGTATTGCCGGCTCTTTCCGATCGCGAATAGAGGAAACGGTTTCGCGACACCCAGTCGTACGAGTGGAGCTGTAGGTCTGAGAGTATGCGCGTTTTGCCGCCGCCATGAAGATCACAGCTCTCGACGGACAGCACCAGATGGTCGCCCTCCGGATGGAGGTACGGGTACACGATGCGGTCTCCGGCGGGCGACCAGTCGACCCCGTAGAATCCCGACTTCTCATCGGCGGTCAGGATTTTGTTCGGCGCTTCCCCTTGCGGCCCCATGAGCCAAATGCTGCGGTAGTCGTTCATGCGGGGTTCGCTCAAGTAAGCGATGTGCGACCCGTCGGGTGAAACGACTCCCGGGCTCTCCAGACCCTCGGCGATCTTTCGCGGCGATCCTCCGAAAACGGGGACCGCCCACAAACTGCCTCCTTCGCCGAGTACGCCTAGCGAGGCGAGGAACCGGGCAGAATCCGGGTACCAGGAATTGAAATACCAATAACCCTGCCCGGCCAGAACACCCGGAGGTATCGGTATATCTTGCGTATCGCCGGTCGCCAGGAGCTGGACATGGATGCCGCGCTGGTCCGAGTAACCGAGGTATTTGCCGTCCGGTGAAATGGCAGCATGGTCGATGGGAAGGTCCATCGGATTCGCCGTGAGCCTGCGCTGGCTGAGTTGGGGGAGTGGTGCGGGCCGGCGGCTCAGGAACCAGCCCACGCCGGTGGCAACGAGCACGGCCAGGATGATCAGACCGCTGGCCAGCAGCCATCGGCTTGGCGCCGCGACGCTGCGCGGCTGTGCAGCCACTTGTTTGGGCACGGCGGCCGCGAAATTTCCCGAAACGATATCGCGCTTCAGCCGTTTCAAATCGGCGCGTAACTCGGCGGCCGTCTGACAACGCAAATCGCGATCCTTTTCCAGCGCTTTGTTGATGATTTCGGTGAGCCTGGCGGGAGTCCGAGGGTTCAGCTCAACGGGTGCGGCAGGCGTCTTGTGCAGAATGGCGTCAAACACCGCGGCCGTGGTATTGCCGGTGAATGGCCGCGAGCCGGTTGCCATTTCGTACAACACCACTCCGAACGAGAACAGATCGGTGCGCGCGTCCAGTTCCTCGCCCAGCGCCTGCTCGGGCGACATGTAGGCAATGGTGCCCATCGCCGTGCCGGGGCTGGTGAGCATCTGCCGGGTTGCCGCATTCGTAGGCAGTGGCGCGCTCGGACTTTCCGGCGTCAGCTTGGCCAGGCCGAAATCGAGGATCTTGGCTTGGCCGCGCCGTGTCACGAAGATGTTATCGGGCTTGATGTCCCGATGTACGATCCCCTTGGCGTGGGCCACGTCCAGAGCATCCGTCACCTGAATTGCCAGATCGACCAACTCTTCGATTTTTGGGGGCTTGCCGGCAATGTACTCGGTGAGCGTCTGTCCTTCGAGCAGCTCCATGGCAAGGAAAGGCCGATGATCGTGCTCGTCCACGTCGTAGACCACGCAAATGTTTGGGTGGTTCAAAGCCGAGATGGCCCGGGCCTCGCGTTGGAACCGTTCAAGCGCGGCACGATCGTTGGCGAAATCCTCCGGCAAGAATTTCAATGCGACCGTGCGGCCCAGGCGAAGGTCTTCGGCCTTGTACACCACTCCCATCCCGCCCGCGCCGAGCTTCTCAAGAATCCGGTAGTGCGAGATGGTGCTGCCAATCATGTGGGCCCCGTTGATTTTGAAGGATACTGCCCCTGCGGGACGGTTGCAATGCCTTATTTAGGCGCGATGCGGGCGTAGCACGACCCCAGATATTCACGGTATCTCGCGCCGGCGGTTTCGACAATGTCGTTGTGATGCGCTCCGGGCACGATCCAGATCGACTTCGGTTCGGGCGCGGAGGCGAACAGTCTCTGGCCAAGCCGCGTCGGAATGATCTCGTCGCGATCTCCGTGAATGATCAGAATGGGCGCACGAATGCGGCCGATCTTCTTCTGCGAATCAAACGACCAAGTGACGAGTGGGCCGATGATGGGGAGCACCGTGCTCGCGACGTCTTTACCGGACGTGAAAGGCGCTTCGAGCACGACCGCGGCGCAGGGCCGGCGGGAGGCGAGGTCCACAGCCACCGCCGTACCGAGAGATTCTCCTTGCACGATGATTTGCCGGGCAGAATGACTCTTGAGCAAGTAATCGTAAGCCGCGTCCGCGTCCCGGTAAATGCCGTCTTCACTCGGTTGTCCACCGCTCTTGCCGTATCCGCGGTAGTCGATCATCAATAACGAAGATCCGGCAGACGTGATCTCGCGAAAATGATCGAAGCGGTCAGTTATGTTGCCGCCGGTGCCGTGGAAATAGATCGTGACCAGGGGCGAACCGGGCCGATCGATCTGCCAGCCGTGGATACGAACGCCGTCCGCGGTATCGAGCCAAACATCCGCTGCGCCCAATTGCGCCTGGGCAGCCCAGAAGCCTTGAGGATACTTTGACGGAGAGTACACCGAATGGATAGCGATCCAGTAGAGCGCGCCGTACGCGACAATGGCGACCAGAGGGCAGGCGATGTACCACGGAATGTGCATCATGATGATATTTCGCCAGGCTGTGGGCATCATTACCGTTAGACCTGCGCCAAAATCGCAACTGGCCCGCGTATGTCCAGTATAATTGCGGGGCGATGACGCCCATCACCATACGCGCCGCCACACTCGATGACGCCGAGACGATCGCCACTCACCGGCGCCGCATGTTTTTCGACATGGGGCACCGTGACGAAGAGCAATTGAACGCGATGATCGCTGCTTTCCGTCCGTGGCTTCACCAGAAGATGACGTCGGGCGAGTATCTGGCGTGGATGGCCCTTGGCAGTGACGGTGTCATCGTCGCCGGGCTGGGATTATGGCTGATGGATTGGCCGCCGCATCTGGTCAGTCCGGGTTCGCCGCGCGGCAACATCTTGAATGTCTACACGCTGCCGGATTTTCGGAGGCAGGGGATCGCACGGAGGCTGATCGAAGTCGCGCTCGATTGGTGCCGGTCAAACGGAATTCGCAATGTGATTTTGCATGCGAGCGACGAAGGCAAGCCTTTGTACGGAACTATGGGATTCGAGCCGACGAATGAGATGCGGTTGATGGTTGGCTGAGGTGAGGGCCGGGGCGTTCCCAGCCCTCGCCGAAAAACCGTTTAGCGGCGGCCGTAGCCGTGTCCAAATCCGCGGCCTGCATAACCGTGCCCACCGTAGCCGCCGTGTCCACCGAAATACGCGTGGCCGCCCCAGCCCCAGGTAGCATACGGATACACATAGCCCGGCGCCACAGGATATGGGTAAACCGGGTACGGATTGTAGTAATCGGGCGCGTTGTAGTAGCCCGGGGCCGGAGCTACATACGCGGGCGGATAAGCTGGCGCTGGAACAACAGTGGGTGGCGCCACATACACAGGCCCGCCAATCCCGATCCCGAATCGAACACCAGCCTTCGCCTGAGGCGTCGGCATAACAATCAGCATCGCGGCCAGTGCGAGTAGCGGAAGTCCAATCTTCTTTAACATCTCTTTCATCCTCCAATCCATTGGATGGAAGGGTGGGGGTCCGGGCTCTTGGGTTTACATTGATTTACAGGCAGGCGCCGCGACTTACTCGAGCGACAAGTGCACTTCTACTTCGGCGGTTGCCGCCAGGCCGTAAACCTCGGTCAGGATGCGCAACGTGAGCTGGGCCAGACCGGCCGCGTAGTCATCGGTAGGCAGATCATAGTTGCGCGAAAAAACCTCAATCGGCTCGCCGCCCAGAACGAAGCCCAAACTCTTCAGCCGGTCGGCGCCGGTCTCCGAGATCTTCAACGGATCCGGCAGGTACTGGTTCGAAATAGACTCGCAGCGCAGGCGCTGGTTGCCCACGTTGCCCGCAAACTGGATATAGATTTCTCCCGATGAGATCACGAGAAAGCTGCCGGGGCCGCCTTCCGAGGTAAGGGCAAGCAGACTGGAACTGATCTCCTCTTCGGCGTGGGACAGAGTCAACTACGCACCTTCAGCAGGGATACGCCATTCCGGAAGGGAAAGCGCGAAGAGTGTGGTGAGGGCATGGGCGCGTCTTAACGAATCATAAAATGTTTGCCATGGAATTGCGAGTGCCGGCGGCTGCGGCAACGGTTATTTAACGAATCCGAGCCGGTGCAGTGTTGCCGTGGGCTCGGGATCTTCAAACTTCGTGACGGGCTCTTTCTGGCGGCCGTTTTCGAGCGCGGCGATGAAGGGCGGATCTCCAAATGGGAATGTCTTCTTCAGAACAGCCAGGTCGGTCGAGATGTTGGCCTTGAGGCCGGTGTCGCGCAGGAAATCGGGCGCAAACTGCGGATGAACGGTAGGGACTCCGACGACTTTGGTATCGCCCCAGTCGAGCTTGGACATGCGCTTGGCGACGTCAAAACAGTGCATGCACTCGGGATCGAAAAAGAAAAGCACCACGCGGCCTTCTTGCGTGGAAAACGGTTTGCCATCCACCATGATGAGCGGCGGCGCCTGGATGCCGCGCTGGCGAACGGCCGTTGCTCCGTAAGAAACCAATGCAAAAACGGTCACCGCGCACAGTACGATCACGGCGCTGCGCTTGCTTTCCGAGGGCCGAGCCCAAAAACCCGCGATCACGGCGAGCAGCAGCATCACCGCGTCACCTATGAAGAATCCCGGGCCTACGGCACGCTTGATCCAGGGAAAACAATTGCATTCGGCCCCGTGCAAAGCGGTGTAGTTGATCCCGATATAAATCATGAAGGCGACCAGCAGACCCGATCCGAGCCACGCGCCCCATTTACGGAACCGGGGCACCAGCACGAGCACGGCAGCCACCGTTTCCGCGATGCCCAAGACGAGAGCCGCCGCGAGACTGAGATTTTCAGGGACTTTGGCCTGAGCGAGCCGCGCTGCCGCAGAAATCGGATCGGTAATCTTCCACAGGCCCGCGACTAGGAACAAAAGCGACGTCAGGATGGCCGCGATCCAGTTGAGCGCCGACTTCCACGCGGGCAAATCCAGCGGCGGAAGAGATTCTTCCCCCTGTGCCATACTGTCGTTCATGCTGTCCATTCTAGCGTTCTCGGGGGGGCAAAACATTTGTGCCCAATGAACGCCGCGCTGCTCTTGGCACTGTTTGCGCCAGCGCCCCAGACGCTCACTGACGAAGTATTTCAGATTCCGGCCAAAGAGTGGCGCTACGTGGACGTGGCGGTGAAGCAGGTGCCGGCCACCGTGCGCTGTGAATTCCGCGTGATCTCCGGCAAGGGCACGGTGCGGGTAGAGCTGGTGAATGCCGAAGGCCTGGACGATTGGAAACAGGGCCATGGGGAAACCAAAGGTGTGGGCGCCTACGGCACCGCCGCCGGCTTCAGTCACGTGATCCGCGTGCCGGACGATTACGCGGTAGTGATTGACAATGGCGGGCGCGACACGGCCGGCGTCAGGCTCCGCGTCTTGCTGGATACTGCGGAAAGCGACCAGCCGCGGCCGATGTATGTGTCGTCCGAACGCCGCTTTGCGGTGATCGCGATCAGCGCCGTTGTCTTTCTCGGGATCGTGACGTATTCCGCGAAGAAACTGCTGATGGTGATGCGAGGCTAGCGCGTCTTGGGTTCTACTTGCGCCAGGATGCGCGCTACCACGGGCTCAGCGGCCATGCGGAAGAAGCCTTGGGCGTCCAACTGAAGCGTGCGCGCGATTTCCTCGATGCGCGCAAAAATGTGGAGGCGCTCATCGAGCGTCAACTGCGGGTGGCTCAGCCTTCCCACGAGGCCGTCGAGCGAGTCGACCTTGAGCCGCAAGTTTTCTCCGATGGTGTCAACGTTGTCGCGCAGGAACCGCCCGGCCACGGATTCCGCACGGCGCAACTCATGCTCGTTCCATTTCGCGTAATCATTGCCGTGGGCGCTCATGAGCCGGCTTCCGGAAGCGTGAACAACGTCACACTCTTTTTTGATTATAGACAGGGTGTCAATCTGACTAAAGATAGCGCGGCCAGAGCTTAGCTGATTCCGCCGGGCCGTCCCACGAGTGCCAGGAACTCATCGCGCGTGGTTTTGCGATGGCGGAATGCGCCCAGCATGGCGCTGGTTACGGCGCCAGAATGCTGCTTCTCAACACCGCGCATCATCATACAGAAATGGCGGGCCTCGCAGATGACGCCGACGCCGATGGGATCGATGATGTTTTGGATGCTCTGCGCGATCTCCTGCGTCATGCGCTCCTGGATTTGGAGGCGGCGCGCGAAAACATCCACGATGCGCGGTATCTTGCTCAGGCCGATCACCTGGCCTTTCGGCAGATAAGCCACGTGGACCTTGCCGAAAAACGGCAGCAGGTGATGCTCGCACAGGCTGAAGAACTCGATGTCTTTGACGATCACCATCTCGTCGTACTTCACCGAGAAAAGCGCGCCATTCACGACCTGCCGGACATCGGTGTGATAACCGCTAGTGAAAAACCGCAGCGCCTTTTCGACGCGCTCCGGAGTGTTGACCAGGCCGTCGCGGCCCGGGTCATCCACCAGTTGCGCGATCACCTGCTGGACGAGGGGTGCGAACGACTCATTGGGCGCTCCGCGCACCCGCATCTTCACAACTTGCTTATGCTTGGCCATGTAACTCCGACACTTCAAAGATGTTCCTGGGGGTTTCGGCGATGCTGATTTTCTCGAGCTCCGGGCCGTTTTCGGGAAACGCAGCTTTCCAGTTCAATTGCAGGCGGCGAAAGATCTCGCTCGCCAGATTCTCGGTCGTGGGCACGTCGTCGCGGAACTCCGGGATTTCCTCGTTGAGATTGCGATGATCGAACGGCCGCAGTACCTGCAGCTCGACCAGACGATCGAGCACCGCCGGATTCAGCACACGTCCCGATAGAGGATCAAGCGGTCCCCGAGCACTGACGGCAATCTCGTAGTTGTGGCCGTGACCGAAAGGATTGTCGCACTTGCCGAAGATTTCGCGATTCACTTCGTCCGACAGCGCCGCCGTATGCAGGCGATGCGAGGCCGAAAATCTGTACCTTCGGGTGACGCGGATCACACGGCGTCTCCGAAATAATCGACGTACAAGTCAGGCGTCTCGAACACACGAACCGCGTGCAGGCGTCCGTATTCCTTGGTCAGGTGCGGCGCAAGGCGCCGCCAGACGTCGATCGCAACATTCTCGGCGGTGGGCACGACGCGGTCAAACGGTGGAACCTCGTAATTGAGGAAGCGATGATCGTATAGCTCCACCACTTGGCGATTGATCAAATCCTTCAGCTTTTTGAGATCCACCACCATGCCGGTGACGGGATCCGGGTTTCCTTCAACCGTCACTTCAATCGCATAGTTATGCCCGTGGCCGTGCGGATTCGCCGCCAAACCGTATAGCTCCTCGTTTTCGCGGTCGCTTAGTAAGGGGCTGCGGCAGACGTGCGAAGCCGAGAATTCAACGCGCTTGGTGATGAGCATCTATTGACCGGATGCCGTGGACTTACGGCGGGATACAATAAGATTATAAGTTAACCATGAAGCAGACGAGCGTAATCGATCGAGCCCTGCAAGTTTCCATTGTCGTCCTTCTTGGCGCGTTCGCGTGGGTGATCTACGACTCCATTTACGAGCGGATTGTGCAACCAGGCGATCGCGCGCCCGATTTTTCCATCACGGCCGATAACGGACGTACCATCACGCGCGCCGAGTTTGGCGGCAAGCTACTGGTGCTGAACTTTTGGGCGTCGTACTGCGTGCCGTGCATCGAAGAAGTGCCGTCGCTCGATCAGTTTCAGCGCCAGTTGGCGGACCAGGGAGTGGTGGTGCTGGGCGTCAGCATCGACAAGAACCAAAAGGCCTACAAGGATTTCTTAGGCAAGTACAACGTGTCTTTTCTTACGGCGCGCGACCCGGACAACACTATCAACGCCAAATACGGGACCTTCAAGATTCCGGAAACCTACCTGATCAACCGCGACGGCAAAGTGGTAGGCAAGATCATCAACGCCACGAACTGGGTGGATGACCGGATGATCAGTTACGTGAAATCGCTGCTCTGATCATGCTTCCGGCTAAGGCCAAAGAAAAGCTGGCGCAACTGCTGGGGCCGCGCGGCTATCTGGACCGGCCCGAAGACCTCACACTTTACGAATACGACGGCAGCGTGGACAAGGCGCGGCCGGATATCGTCGTTTTTCCCCGAACCACCGAGGATGTGGTCGCGATCGTCAAGATCGCCCAGGAATTTGGCGTCCCCGTTGTAGGCCGGGGCGCGGGCACGGGATTGAGTGGCGGCTCGATCGCGCGCGCGGGTGGTATCACGATCGGGTTTGCACGCATGAACCGGGTCCTCGAAATCGATTTGGATAACGAGCGCGCGGTCGTGCAGCCCGGCGTAGTGAACCTGGATATCACGCTTTCGGTGGATGCGAACGGGTATTTTTATGCGCCCGATCCCTCCAGCCAGCGCGCCTGCACCATCGGCGGGAATGTGGCGGAGAATGCCGGCGGCCCGCACACGCTGGCATACGGTGTTACCACGAATCACGTGCTGGGCCTCGAAGTGGTGCTGCCGGATGGCACGGTGTACACGACGGGCGGCAAGGAGACCGATCTCCCGGGCTACGATTTGACCGGCTTACTCACCGGCTCCGAGGGAACGATGGTGCTGGTGACGAAAGTCATCGTGCGCCTGATGCGCAAGCCGGAGTTGGTGAAAACCATCCTGGCGATCTATGACACAGCCGACGATGCGGGACGCACAGTGGCGGAGATCACGGCGCGCGCGATCACGCCAGTCGCCGTCGAGATGCTGGATGGCGTGATGCTGAAAATGGTGGAGCAGGCGACGCATGCCGGCTATCCGCTGGATGCTGCGGCTGTGCTGCTCATCGAGCTCGAAGGCATGCGTGAAGTGGTGGAGGAGCAGGTGGAGCAGATTCGCGAAGCGGCGCAATCGTGCGGGGCGCGCGAAGTACGCCTGGCGAAATCCGCCGAAGAGCGCGAGTTGCTCTGGAAAGGCCGCAAGAACGCATTCGGTGCGGTGGGCCGCGTGAGCCCTTTTTATTACGTGCAAGACGGCGTGGTGCCGCGCACGAAGATTGCTCCGACCCTGCGATTCATCGGCGAGGTGGGCCGGAAGTACGGCTTGACGATCAGCAACATTTTCCACGCGGGTGACGGTAACATGCACCCCATCATTTTGTTTGACGCGCGGAAGCCCGGAGATATAGAGAAAACCAAGGCCGCTGGCGAAGAGATTCTTCAGTACTGCATCGACGCCGGCGGCTCCATCACGGGCGAGCACGGCGTCGGGATGGAAAAGAACGAGATGATGAGCCATCTGTTTTCGGCGGAAAGCCTCGACACCATGCGCCGCATCAAAGAACTGTTTGATCCCGACAACCGCCTGAATCCGGGCAAGGTGTTGCCCACGGGTAAAGGCTGTCTCGAAATCCGCCAACCAGCTTTGGGCCCGGTGACTTACTGAGGGCAGTCGCCTCATAGATAACGCAGGAACTTCGTGCGAGAGTCCGGCCTGTTTGACGATAGATTCCAGAGTCCGCCGCTTCAGATCGCGATTGTGGAATGGAACCGTGACGCGCAAACTGGAGCTACCGGGATGTTTGAGGATGTGGTGACTTCCGCTGACGTGGTGGATGAAAAAACCAGCCCTTTCCAGCGCCCGCAATACCGCGCGAGGCTTGAGGGGTGGCAGCCGCACTGCCACTTAGGCTGACATTGGAACCCGAAGTTCTTCCTTGACAGGATCTAGGCCGAGTTTCTTATCGACGGGGATAGGCAGCCCGTCTTTCTTTAGGCTTTCCACGTATGCGCGGATGGCATCGCGCGCCATTTCCCTTGCCTCGTCTAGGGTCTCGCCTTCAGTGACCAGGCCCGGCAAGGCGGGGCAGGTTACAACATAACCGCCCTCTTCTGCTGGCTCGTAGAGCACGGTGAATCGATACTCATGCTCACCAACGTTAATCTCCACAGTTCAATTGTAGCGCGAGCTCGAAGTTGGTAAGCCTGACTGACTGCCTGTATCATGGTTACAGGAAGCGCACCTCCTCGATGGCAGTGAAACCAGAACCCAATTTAGGCGTAAATAGTTGGCTCGAAGACGAGCTGTATCAACAGTATCTGCACGATCGCGCCGCGGTCGACGAGACCTGGAAGCAGGTGTTTGAAGAGGGCGGCGGGAACGGGCATGCACGGGCGCCGAAGGCTGCGGAACCGGCTAACCAACCTGCAACCAAAGAGTTGCAAGCTATATCGGGCGAGGAACTGGCGCCGCTTCGAGGAGCGGCGGCGCGCATTGCCGAGAACATGGACGCGAGTCTCGCGGTTCCGGTCGCCACCTCGCAGCGCACCATTCCGGTCAAGGTCATCGATGAGAATCGCCGCATTATCAATCATCACCGGACACTGTTAGGAAAGAGCAAAGTTTCGTACACGCACATCATCGGCTGGGCGATTGTGCGGGCGCTCGAATATTTCCCGGGATTGAATCATGCGTTCGCGGAGAAGGACGGCGAACCGTTTCGCGTTATCCGCAAGGCGATTAATCTCGGCATCGCAGTGGATGTGGCGGCCAAGAACGGCGCGCGGAATCTGCTGGTGCCGAACCTGAAAAATGCCGGGGAAATGGACTTTCAGCAGTACGTGACGGCGTTTGATGGCCTTGTCAACCGGGCGCGTGGCGGAAAGCTCACGGGCGAGGATTTTCAGGGCACCACGATTTCCATCACGAATCCGGGCACGGTGGGAACGATGCAATCCACGCCGCGGCTCATGGTGGGGCAGGGCGCGATCATTGCCGTGGGCACGATCGACTATCCGGCGGAGTATCAGGGGACAGCACCCGAGATGCGAGCCGCGCTCGGCATTAGCAAGGTCATGACCCTGACCTGCACCTACGACCACCGGATCATTCAAGGCGCGGAATCGGGCATGTTCCTGGGCAAGCTGCAGGCCCTGGTGAACGGTGACGACGGCTTTTACGAAGAAATCTTCGAGCATTTGAAGCTGCCCTACAATCCGGTGCGCTGGGAGCCGGACCGCCAGGTCAGCCTGCCAGGGGCGACGGGACACACGGCGGAGGTCGCAAAGGAAGCCGCCGTACTTCAGTTGATCAACGCGTACCGCGTGCGCGGCCATCTGATCGCGGATCTCGATCCATTGGGCGGCGAGCCGAGCTACCACCCGGAGCTCGACCCGTTGCGCTACGGGCTGACGATTTGGGATCTGGATCGCGAATTTCTAACCGGTACGCTGGGGGAAGCGATCGGCGAAGGCGCGCCCAAATCGGTCGCCACGCTGCGCGAGATCCTCGAGACGCTGCGCCAGACTTACTGCGGCAAAATCGGATGCGAATACATGAACATTCAGCATCCGGAGCAGAAGCGGTGGTTGCAGCAGCGCATGGAGCCGGAAGCCAACAACTGGCCGCTCGATCGGGAGCTGCGGCTGCGGATTCTCGAAGAACTGATTGCCGCGGAGCAGTTCGAGCATTTCCTCCACTCGCGCTTTGTGGGACAGAAACGGTTTTCGCTGCAGGGCGCGGAGACGGCGATCGCGATTCTGGATGAGCTGTTGGATCGGGCGGCGGATCGCAATGTGCACGAGGTCGTCATCGGCATGGCGCACCGCGGCCGGCTTACGGTGTTGGCGAATGTCGTCGGCAAACCGCTGGCGCAGATCTTTTCGGAATTCGAAGGCAACATGGATCCTTCGAGCACGCAGGGCTCGGGCGATGTGAAGTATCACCTGGGCGCGCGCGGCGTGCGACGGTCGGAATCCGGCAAGGAAATCGTGGTTTCGGTGGCGCCGAATCCGAGCCATCTGGAAGCGGTGGATCCCGTCGTTGAAGGCATCGTGCGTCCCAAGCAGGATCGTTTGGGCGATAGCGCGCGGGCACGCGTGATTCCGCTGCTGATTCACGGAGACGCGGCGTTCGCGGGCCAGGGGGTCGTCGCGGAAACGCTCAACCTCTCCCAACTCGACGGCTACTCGACGGGCGGCACGATCCATCTGATCATCAACAACCAGATTGGTTTCACGACACTACCGGACGAAGCCCGTTCCACGCCTTATTCGACCGACGTGGCGCGCATGGTGCAGGCGCCCATCTTCCACGTGAATGGCGACGATCCCGAAGCGGCGATCCGCGTCGCCCAGATCGCCTTCGACTACCGGCAGGAATTCAAGAAAGACGTCGTGATCGATATGTTCTGCTATCGCCGGTGGGGACACAACGAAGGCGACGATCCGAGTTATACGCAGCCGCTGCTGTATAAGAAGATCAAAGACCATCCGTCTGTGGCGGTGCTCTATGCCGAGCGGTTGACGCGCGATGAGGTTCTGGGCACCGAAGACATCCAGGCGATTCACAAACGCGAGAACACGCGGCTCGCCGAGGCTTTTGACTCTGCGCAGGAGCGCGCCGAACGCTTTGAGGTGCAGGAGCTCAGCACGGTGCCCGAGGGAGAAATCGCGAGCCAGGCACACGCGACTGCGGTCAGCCCGGCACTACTGGAGCGGGTTGTAAACGGCATCACGCACTTTCCGGAAAACTTCCATCTGCACCCCAAACTGCACGGGTTTGTGGACAAGCGGAAGGAAGCATGGGAAAAAGGCGGGCCGATCGATTGGGCCTATGGTGAAGCGCTTGCCTTCGGGTCGCTCGTGCTCGAAGGGACTCCGGTACGATTGAGCGGGCAGGATTCGGGCCGCGGCACCTTCAGCCAGCGTCATCTGGTTTTCTACGATGCCGAGACGGGGCGCCGATATGCTCCGCTGCAGCATCTGGATCCCCGCCAAGGGCACTTCGACGTGTTTGACAGCTCGCTCAGCGAATTTGCCGTGCTGGGATTCGAGTTTGGTTATAGCGTGGCCGATCCGCTGACCTTGGTGATGTGGGAGGCGCAGTTCGGCGATTTCGCCAATGGCGCGCAGGTGATGATCGACCAGTTCATCGTGACCGCGGAATCCAAGTGGGGCCAGCCCAGCGGTCTGGTGATGCTGCTGCCACACGGCTACGAAGGGCAGGGGCCGGAGCACTCGAGCGCGCGCATGGAGCGTTTCCTGGTGCTATCAGCGGAACAGAACATTCAAGTGACGAACTGTTCGACGCCGGCGCAATACTTCCACCTGCTGCGGCGCCAGATGCGCGGCGGCGCCGACCGCCGCGGCATGCGCAAACCGCTCGTCATTTTCACGCCGAAGCGGATGCTGCGCTATCCGCGTGCTACTTCCACCTTTGCCGACCTGACCACGGGCGGGTTCCGCGAAGTGCTGGACGATCCCAATTCCAGCGACACATCGCGGATTTCGCGTGTCGTCTTCTGCACGGGGCAGATCTACTACGACTTAGTTGCTGCGCGCGCGGAGCAGAAATCCGAACAGGTTGCCATCGTGCGCATTGAGCAGTTGTATCCCTTTGCCGCGGAGCAAGTGAAAGATGTGCTGCTGCGCTATCCCATCACCTGCGAGGTGGTCTGGGCGCAGGAAGAGCCTCGAAACATGGGCCCGTGGCGCTTCATTTCCGAGCAAATGGGGCCGCTGCTTTCGCCCACGCAGCGCGAGCTCCGCTATGTGGGCCGCCCCGAAAGCGCCAGCCCCGCAACCGGTTCGCTGAAACGGCACCAGGAAGAGCAGGCCGAAATCGCGCGCGAAGCGCTCACACCGGGCGTCGCGCCGAGCAAGCTGCGTGTCATGGGCCGGCGGAAGCGAAGCTAAGCGATAGACTTACAGCACCACGGTTTCGTACGCGGAATCGTTGGTCATTGCCTGCGTGCTGGCGCCGTCTACGAAGCCGCGTACCAAGAACAACATACTGGCGAACCAGAGCGCCACAAAGAACGCGACGCCGACGGCGGAAACGACCATCGCGCCCGATTCGCTGACTACTTCGCTTGCTGCGGTGTTTCCGTTGCGCATCGCCGCCTCCGCGGGTATGAGAGCAAGCCAATTTCCAGTCTCGATCTGTTAGAAACAATAGACTTGCTATGCTGCGGCGCGTGCGCGGTCTATCTATTTTGCCTGGTGCGCTCGCCGAACGGATAGAATCGGCCTAACCGGTAAACCTTTCTACAGTCTAAAGAGCAGCCGGATGGAACAAAGCGATGCCGAGGCGATCGCACAGATCCGCGCCGGGAATACCGACGCGTTTCGTGTGCTGGTGGAGCGCCACAGCCGCAGTGTCTTTCGTCTGGCGTTTCGTATGACGGGTAACCAACAGGACGCAGAGGATCTGGTGCAGGAAACCTACCTGCGGGCTTACCGGCAGATTCGAAAGTACGACGGCCGGGCGGCTTTCGGCACCTGGCTTTACCGCATCGCCGCGAACTGCTCGCTCGACCTGATTCGCGCTCGCAAACGCCGCCAGGAGCAGCAGACTTCGGTGGACGAGGAAGGTCAAGAACTCGCGGCGGCTGTGTCGGACGCGCCGACGCCCGACCGGTTGGCATTCAGCGGCGAACTGCAAAGCCTGCTTGGGCCGGCGCTCAACCAGTTGAGTCCGACAGAGCGAATGGCGTTTGTGCTGCGGCATTACGAGGGGATGTGTATCGAAGAGATTGGGCAGGCGTTGGGTGTGCAGTCGGGCGCGGCCAAGCACAGCGTGTTCCGCGCGGTGCAGAAGCTGCGGCGGGTGCTCGAGCCTGCGGTGAGCACGGGAAGAATATGAAGCATCTGAATGAAGAGGACCTTGTCCTGCATTACTACGGGGAAGGCGAGCCAGGGGCCGGCGAGCACCTGAAGACATGCGACGCATGCCGCGCGTCGTTCGAATCCTTGACGCTCGTGCTGCGCGCCATGGACAAATTCGAGGCGCCGGAGCCCCTCGAGGGCTACGAAAGCCGGGTGTGGAACCGCATCGCGCCGGATCTGCGGGATGCGCGGCCTCGCGGCTGGCAATTGGTCCGTTTGTGGTTGACGCCCCGGCATTTGACGGCTGTGGCCGCGATGGCCGTGCTTGTGGTGGCGGCTTTTCTCGCCGG
>Ga0335071_10002626_pt1 | contig 19152 bp, 18 predicted proteins | sample Lox_Sample_15_FD_206724 | JGI IMG/M metagenome (GOLD analysis project Ga0335071, IMG submission 206724) | Soil microbial communities from Loxahatchee National Wildlife Refuge, Florida, United States - Lox_Sample_1.5 | ecosystem: Environmental > Terrestrial > Soil > Wetlands | place: USA...
CGCCGGCACCGAGGTCGCCGTCCTGCCGCCCTACACCGACCTGCGCTCGGTGCAGACCCTCGTCGACGCCGACCGGCTCTCGCTGCGCTACGGCGCGCAGGACCTCTCCCAGCACGGCTCGGGCGCCTACACCGGCGAGGTCTCGGGGGAGATGCTCGCCAAGCTCGGATGCACCTACGTCGTCGTCGGGCACAGCGAACGGCGTCAGTACCACCACGAGGACGACGCGCTCGTCGCCGCCAAGGTGGCGGCGGCGTACCGGTGCGGCCTGGTGCCGATCCTGTGCGTCGGCGAGGGCCTCGAGGTGCGCCGCGCCGGCGACCAGGTCGCCTACACCCTCGGCCAGCTCGACGGCGCGCTCGCCGGACTGGCGGCCGAGCACGCGCGGACCCTGGTCGTCGCCTACGAGCCGGTGTGGGCGATCGGTACCGGCGAGGTGGCCACGCCCAAGGATGCCCAGGAGGTCTGCGGGGCGATCCGCACCCGGCTGGCCGAGCTGTACTCCGGCGGTCTGGCCGACGGGGTGCGCATCCTGTACGGCGGCTCGGTGAAGGGCGCCAACATCGCGGGGATCATGGCCGAGGACGACGTGGACGGGGCACTCGTCGGGGGCGCGAGCCTCGACGTGGAGGACTTCGTCCGGATCGTGCGCTTCCGCGACCAGCCCCTCGACTGAGCGACCCGGTGTCGCGCGGACTCCCTGATCCGCCGATCAGGGAAGGACCTACGGGTACCATCGACAGCCACGGCGAGGAAGGGTGACTCGGTGATCACGGTATTGGGCGGGATACTCATCATCACGAGCCTCCTCATGGTGGTCCTCGTCCTGCTCCACAAGGGCAAGGGCGGCGGGCTCTCCGACATGTTCGGCGGCGGCGCGAGCTCCTCGGTCGGCGGGTCCGCGGTCGCGGAGCGCAACCTCGACCGGATCACGATCGTGCTCGGCATCGTCTGGTTCCTGACGATCATCGCGCTCGGGCTGGTCCTCAAGAACTCGTTCGGGAGCAGCTGATGGCGAGCGGCAACGCGATCCGGGGCAGCCGGGTCGGTGCCGGTCCGATGGGTGAGGCCGAGCGCGGGGAGGCGGCGCCGCGCCGCCGCGTGTCGTTCTGGTGCGGCAACGGCCATGAGACCCGTCCCTCCTTCGCCGCCGACGCCGCGATCCCGGACCTGTGGGACTGCCCCAAGTGCGGCTACCCCGCCTCGCGCGATCGCGAGAACCCGCCGGCGCCGCCGAAGAACGAGCCCTACAAGACCCATCTCGCCTATGTCCGCGAGCGGCGCAGCGACCGGGACGGCGCGTCGATCCTCGACGAGGCGCTGAGCAAGCTCCGCGGGACCGATCCCGCGTGACCCTGCGGGTCGGTCGGCGTTCATCCGATCGACCCCCGATCACCCTCCCCCCACTTCCCACTTCGACTTGTGGCGGGTTCTGCGTCACTCCGGCACGCCCGAGTGACGTACCTGCCGCCACATGTGGGGTTTGTGGTGGGGACTACCAGCGTTGGGCACGCGGCCCGCGGTCGAAATCGCGGTCACTGAGGGCACGCAGGCCGGTGAAGCCGGAGGCTCGCGCCATCTCGTGCGCCATGACGTGGCGCTCGAAGTCCAGCGAGTACGAGTCGTAACGCAGCAGGGGCGTGCCCGTCTCGACGTAGATCGCGTTCTCCCGGCGCAGGTCGCCGCGCCGCCTCGCCTCCTCGAGGTGCATGCCGCCGTCGAACTCGATCCCCACCCGCCGCGGTACCCCCACCAGTAGCAGGTCGAGGAAGCGCACCCCGCCGGGCACCACGATCTCGACCTGCAGCTTCGGCCTGGGGAACCCGCTGAGTACGGCAACCATGCGGGTCCGGGTCTCACCGGGGGACTGCGCGCGAGCGTCCGCGTGCGCGGCCGCCAGTCTCGCGCGCCGGACGCCGGGCCAGCGCACATGGCGAGCGGCGTACGCGGCGAACTCCTCGACGCTGAAGGCGCCACCGTGGGCGAACGCATCGACGACGACCACTCCCTCGACGAGCTGGCGGACTCTCACCAGGTCGAAGGCGGTGCGCAGGGTACTGGTGACGGCGATGCCGTCGACCTCGACCACGTCGTCGTCATCGACGGGCCACACCCGCCGGCTGCGCCGCGCGCCGTCGAGACCCGTGCCGGACTCCGGCCTGGGCCGCGCCAGCTCGATCGGGACGAGCTGGTTCGGTGGTGGGCTCCAGAGGCCGTGGACGTACGCAGCCGTACGCCCCGCTAGGACCTGCTCGCCCGCCGCCAGGCGGGCCGCCGCCACGCGTACGTCGCTGGTGAGCTCGACGCCCCGGTGGACGTAGACGTCGCGGAAGAGCCGGGTCCAGGCCCGGCTCTCCAGGTTGGTGCGACTCAACAGGCCGGCGCGAACGGCGTGGGACCCCCGGAACGGCTCGCGGGTCAGCTCGTCCGGGACGAAGGGGGCGATGGGCATGCGGGTGACGATGAGGTGCGGCCGGGCGCGAATGACCGGCGGGCATCGGGTCTGTGGACGCCAAGGAGCACCTGGCCATCCGGTGGATTGCTCTCACTGCCCCGACCTGTGGCGGGATCTCCGTCACTCGACCGCGTCGCAGTGACGGAGATCCCGCCACAAGTGGGGGAGGAGGGAGCGAGGGAGCGAGGGGGGTCAGGGGCTGGCGATGCGCTCCAGGCCCTTGGGCAGGTCCGCGGCGGCCGCCTCGTCGATGAGGAACAGGGTCCGCCGGCGGCCGTGCGCCGCCGACGCCGGCACCTGCAGGGGCCCGGCGTGGGGGTCCAGCGCGAGACGTACGGCGGCCGCCTTCTCCGCTCCCGCGGTGACCAGCCACACCTCCCGGGCGGAACGGATCGCCCGCATGGTCAGCGTCACCCTCATCGGGGGCGGCTTCGGCGCCCCATGGACGGCGAGGACGGTGTGCTCGGTGTCGTGCAGTGCCGGCTGCTCAGGGAACAGAGAGGCGACGTGCGCGTCCGGGCCGATCCCGAGCAGCAGGACGTCGAAGGTGGGCAGCCCGCCGCGCGCGCCCGGGGCCGTGGCGAGCTCGCGGGCGTATCGGTCGGCGGCCTCCTCCGGCGTGGTGGCGGCGGCAGACCCGGCGATGGGATGGACCCGGCCGGCGGGCACCGGGACGTGGTCCAGCAGGGCTGCGCGCGCCTGTCCCTCGTTGCGGTCCGGATGCCCCTCGGGGACGAACCGCTCGTCGCCCCACCAGACGTCCACCCGGGTCCAGTCGACCGCGTCCCGCGCGGCCGATGCGCGAACCGCGGTCAGCAGCGCCGTCCCGATGCTGCCCCCGGTCAGGACCAGGTGAGCGCCGGCCTGCGCGGCCTGCACCTCGACCAGGCCGGTGATCAGCCTGGCGGCGATCGCGTCGGCGAGCTGAGCGGCGTCTCGGTGGACGACGATCTCGGGTACGTTCACCCGGCCTGCCCCACCCCGGCGAGCACGTCGCCGTAAACGTCGTCGGGATCGAGCCGGCGCATCTCCTCCGAGATGATCTCGACGGTGTCGCGCTGGTGCAGCGCCACCAGCCGGTCCGGCTGGCCGGGGCGGGACAGCTGGGCGATCCGTCCGTCCGGCCGGGAGAGCACGATGTCACCGGAGGTGGTCGCCAGGCGGACCTCGGTGATGCCGGGCCCTTCGCTCTCCTCGTGCTCGGTCAAGACCCCCAGCGTGCGGCTCAGCCAGACCCCGAGCAGCGTGGAGCTCGGGCTGCCCGGCTCGCAGGCGACCCGCGCCGATGTGATCGGGTCGAAGGGCAGGTCCAGCGTGGCGGCCAGCACGGTCCGCCAGGAGGTCAGCCGCGTCCAGGCCAGGTCGGTGTCCCCCGGGTGATAGCCCTCGCGCCGGGCGAGCAGCGCCTGGAACGGATCCGGCGCCGCGGCGGCGTCGGTGATCCGGCGCTGGCCCAGGCGGCCGACCGGGTCCTCGACCGGCGCGTCCGGCCCCTCGCCGGGCCACCAGACGATGACTGGGGCATCGGGCAGCAGGAGCGGGAGCAGGACCGACTCGGCGTGCTCGGCCAGCTCCCCGTGCAGCCGCAGGACGCCTGTCTCGCCGGGCCCGGAGTCACCGAGGAAGCGGACCTCGGCGTCCAGTCGTGGCTTGCCCCTCCCCGGCCGCCGGATGACCACCAGGATGCGTGCCGGGTGCTCGCGGGCGGCCTCCTGCGAGGCTCGCAGGGCGTCGTAGTGGCCGGCCTCCTCGGTCACGATGACGAGGGTGCCCACCATGCCGATAGCCGGGATCCCGGCCCGGTGGCGAGCCTCGACGAAGGCGGCCGCGACCTTGCTGGCGACGGTGTCGGTGAGGTCCTGGATCACGGCCGCCTCCACACGCGACCGTCGCGCGCGAGCATGAGGTTCGCTCCCTCCGGTCCCCAGGTGCCCGACGGGTACTGCTCGGGCTGGCCCTGGCTCGCCCAGAACTCCTCGACCGGGTCGAGGATGCGCCAGGACAGCTCGACCTCCTCGTGGCGAGGGAACAAGGGCGCCTCACCGATGAGGACGTCGAGGATGAGCCGCTCGTAGGCCTCGGGGGAGGACTCGAGGAACGACTCGCCGTAGGCGAAGTCCATGGTCACGTCGCGCACCTCCATGGCGCCTCCGGGCACCTTCGAGCCGAAGCGCAGCGACACCCCCTCGTCGGGCTGCACCCGGATCACCAGGGCGTTCTGTCCGAGCTCCTCGGTCGCGGTGGCCTCGAAGGGCAGGTGCGGCGCTCGCTTGAAGACGATGGCGACCTCGGTCACCCGCCGGCCGAGGCGCTTGCCGGTTCGCAGGTAGAACGGCACACCGGCCCAGCGGCGGGTGTCGATGTCGAGACGCACGGCGGCGTACGTCTCCGTCGTGGAGGTCGGCGACATGCCCTCCTCCTCGAGGAAGCCCGGCACCTGCTCCCCGCCCTGCCAACCGGCCGCGTACTGGCCGCGGGCGGTGTGAGCCGCGAGGTCCTTCGGGAGCCGCACCGCGGAGAGCACCTTCTCCTTCTCGATCCGCAGGTCGCTCGCGGAGAACGAGACGGGCTCCTCCATCGCGGTCAGTGCGAGCAGCTGCAGGAGGTGGTTCTGGATGACGTCGCGCGCGGCTCCGACCCCGTCGTAGTAGCCGGCCCGGCCGCCGACCCCGACGTCCTCGGCCATGGTGATCTGGACGTGGTCGACGTAGTTGGTGTTCCAGATCGGCTCGTAGAGGGTGTTCGCGAAGCGCAGCGCCAGGATGTTCTGGACCGTCTCCTTGCCCAGGTAGTGGTCGATCCGGAAGACCGAACCGGAGTCGAACACCTCGCCGACCACCTGGTTGAGCTCCTGGGCGCTGGCGAGGTCGTGGCCGAAGGGCTTCTCGATGATGACCCGGCGCCAGGCGCCGGGGGGTCCCTCGGAGAGCCCGTGCTTCTTGAGCTGCTCCACGACGTCGGCGAAGAACTTCGGGGGCACCGACAGGTAGAAGGCGTGGTTGCCGCCGGTGCCACGGTCGGCGTCCAGCGTCTCGATCGTGGTGCGCAGGTTCTCGAAGGCCTCGTCGTCGGAGAAGTCGCCGGCGACGAACCGCACGCCCTCCGCGAGCTGGCGCCACACCTCCTCGCGAAACGGCGTCCGCGCGTGCTCCTTCACCGAGTCGTGCACGATCTGGGCGAAGTCCTCCTCCGCCCAGTCGCGGCGCGCGAAGCCCACGAGGGCGAAGCCCGGCGGCAGCAGACCGCGGTTGGCGAGGTCGTACACCGCGGGCATGAGCTTCTTGCGGGACAGGTCCCCGGTGACACCGAAGATGACCAGCCCGCAGGGACCGGCGATGCGCGGCAGCCGCCGGTCTCGCGGGTCCCGGAGCGGGTTGCTCACGAGGCGCCCTTGGCCAGCTCCGCCGACAGCGAGTCCAGCAGCTCCTGCCAGGACGCCTCGAACTTCTCCACGCCCTCGACCTCGAGCAGGGCGGTCACCTCGTCGTAGGACACGCCCATGGCCTCCAGCGCCGCGAAGGACGCCCGGGCCTGGTCGTAGGTGCCGCGTACGGCGTCCCCGCGCACGACGCCGTGGTCGGCGACGGCGTCCAGGGTGGCCTCGGGCATGGTGTTGACCGTGCCGGGCGCGACCAGGTCGACGACGTAGCGGGTGTCGTCGTAGGCCGGGTCCTTGACGCCCGTCGAGGCCCACAGCGGTCGCTGCGGCTTGGCGCCCGCGGCCTGCAGCGCCTTCCAGCGCGCGGAGGAGAAGACCTTCTCGTAGAGCTCGTAGGCCAGCCGGGCGTTGTCGATGGCCGCCCGGCCGCGGCTCACCTTCGCCTCGTCGCTGCCGATCTTGTCCAGCCGGGCGTCCACCTCGGTGTCGACCCGGCTGACGAAGAACGAGGCGACCGAGGCGAGCCGGGTCACGTCGCGTCCGGCGGCGAGCGCCCGCTCGACGCCGTCGAGGAAGGCGTCCATGACGGCGCCGTATCGGTCGAGGCTGAAGATCAGTGTCACGTTGACGCTGATGCCCTCGCTGAGCGCCTGGGCGATCGCCGGCAGGCCCTCCCGGGTCGCCGGGATCTTGATGAGCAGGTTCGGCCGGTCCACCAGCCACCAGAGGGCGCGTGCCTCCGCGATGGTGGTCTCGGTGTCGTGGGCCAGGCGCGGGTCGACCTCGATCGACACGCGGCCGTCGACGCCTCCCGTCCGGTCGTAGACGGAGCGCAGGACGTCGCACGCGTCGCGGACGTCCGCGGCGGTCAGAGCGCGTACGGCTTCGTCCACCGAGACCTTGCGCCGGGCGAGGTCGGCGACCTGCTCGGCGTAGACGCCGCCGTTGGAGAGCGCCTTCTGGAAGATGGTCGGGTTGGTGGTCACGCCCGCGACGTGGCGGTGGGCGACCAGCTCGGCCAGGTTGCCCGAGCGCAGGCGTTCCCGGCTCAGGTCGTCGAGCCAGATCGACACGCCCTGGGCGGTGAGATCGGCGAGTGGGTCGGACATCGGGTGCCTCCTGCTGGGAGCTGGCGTGGTCAGGCCCCTGACGCGCGGGCGAGGGAGGTCCGGGCCGCGGCGGCGACGCGGTCCGGGGTGAAGCCGAACTGCTCGAAGAGCACCGCGGCGGAGGCGGAGGCGCCGTAGTGCTCGAGGCTGACGATCTCGCCCGCCTCGCCGACGTAGTCCCGCCAGCCGAGCCCGATGCCAGCCTCGACGCTCACGCGTGCGCGCACCGCGGTCGGCAGCACCTGCGCCCGGTAGGCCTCGTCCTGCTCGTCGAACCACTCCCGGCACGGCATCGAGACCACGCGCGTGGCGATCCCGTCCGCCTCCAGTAGCTCCCGGGCGGCGAGGGCGAGCGGCACCTCCGACCCGGTCGCGATGAGCAGGACCGCCGGCGCAGCGCCCGATGCCTCGGCGAGGACGTACGCCCCCCGGGCGGTGCCCTCGGCGGACCCGAGCACCGAGCGGTCGAGCACCGGCAGGTTCTGCCGGGACAGGCACAGGCCCGCGGGCCGGTCGGTGTGGCCGAGCACGGTGCGCCAGGCGATCGCCGTCTCGTTGGCGTCGGCGGGCCGGATCACGTCCAGGCCCGGGATCGCGCGCAGCGCCGTGAGGTGCTCGACCGGCTGGTGGGTCGGGCCGTCCTCACCGAGCCCGATCGAGTCGTGCGTCCACACGTAGGTGACGGGCAGCTTCATGAGGGCCGCGAGGCGTACCGCCGGGCGCATGTAGTCGCTGAAGACCAGGAACGTGCCGCCATAGGGGCGCGTCAGCCCGTGCAGCGCGATCCCGTTGAGGATCGAGCCCATCGCGTGCTCGCGGATCCCGAAGTGGAGGACCCGGCCGTACGGCCCGCCGGGGAAGGCCTTGGACTGCCGGTCCTCGGGAAGGAAGGACGGCTCGCCCTCGGGCGTGGTGTTGTTCGACTCGGCCAGGTCGGCGGACCCGCCCCACAGCTCCGGCAGCACCGGTGCGATCGCGGTGAGCACGTCGCCGGAGGCCTTGCGGGTCGCCATCCCCTTGGGGTCCGCAGGGAAGGTGGGAAGCGAGGCCTCCCAGCCCTGCGGAAGGCTCCGCGAGCGCAGCCGCTCCAGCAGCGCGGCGCCCTCGGGGTCGCGTGCCGCCCAGGCGTCGAAGCCACGTTGCCACTCCTGGTGCGCCGCGATACCGCGGTCGCGGACCTGGCGCACGTGGGCCAGCACGTCGCCGGTGACCTCGAAGTTCTGGGTCGGGTCGAACCCGAGCACCTGCTTGGTCGCCGCGACCTCCTTCTCGCCGAGGGCGCTGCCGTGCGACTTCCCGGTGTTCTGCGCGCTCGGCGCCGGCCAGGCGATGATCGTGCGCAGCTTGATGAACGACGGCCGGTCGGTGACCCGCCGCGCCTCGTCGAAGGCGTCCGCGAGCGCCTGGACGTTCTCGTGGTAGCGCTCGTCGGCGCCCAGCCAGTCCACCCGCTGCACGTGCCACCCCAGCGCCTCGTAGCGGCCGGCCACGTCCTCGCTGAGCGCGATCGAGGTGTCGTCCTCGATGGAGATGTGGTTGTCGTCGTAGAGCAGGCAGAGGTTGCCCAGCCGCTGGACGGCGGCGATGGAGGAGGCCTCGTTGCTGATCCCCTCCTCGATGTCCCCGTCGGAGGCGAAGCACCACACCATGTGGTCGAAGGGACTCTCGCCCGGCGCGGCGTCCGGGTCGAGCAGACCGCGCTCGCGGCGAGCCGCCATCGCCATGCCGACCGCGTTGCCGATGCCCTGACCCAGGGGGCCGGTCGTGGTCTCGACGCCGGCGGTGTGGCCGTACTCGGGGTGGCCGGGCGTCAGCGACCCCCACGTGCGCAGCGCCTGGAGGTCCGAGAGCTCCAGGCCGTAGCCCGAGAAGTACAGCTGGATGTACAGCGTCAGGCTGGAGTGGCCGCAGGACAGGACGAAGCGGTCCCGGCCGAGCCAGGTCGGGTCGCTGGGGTCGTGGCGCATGATGCGCTGCCACAGCAGGTACGTCGCCGGGGCGAGGCTCATCGCAGTTCCCGGGTGGCCGTTGCCGACCTTCTGGACGGCGTCCATGGCGAGGACGCGAACCGTGTCGACGGCCCTCCTGTCGAGGTCCGTCCACTCCAGAGTGCCGCCCGCTGCGCCCACGTCGTGTGCTCCCCTCGGAGGATCACTGGCCCTGTGGAGCCTAGCGATAGAGTGCCGGTGCCGCCGGACCTGCGGCAGACCCGAGCCGCGAGGTGCGTGTGACCGCGATCGACCACCGTTCGTCCACCCTGCGGGTGGAGCGCGGGCGGAGTCTCGGCGGCACGCTCGCGACGTACGTCGCGCTCACGAAGCCGCGCATCATCGAGCTGCTGCTCGTCACGACCGTCCCGACCATGATCCTCGCGGCGGGCGGTCTGCCGCCGGCGTCACTGGTGCTCGCCACCCTGGTCGGCGGCAGCCTGGCCGCCGCCAGCGCCAACGTCCTCAACTGCGTCTACGACCGGGACATCGACCGTCTGATGCACCGCACGCAGCGGCGGCCGCTCGCCACCGGCGCGGTCTCCGTCCGGTCGGCGCTCCTGTTCGGCCTGGTGCTCGGGGCCGCGTCGTTCGCGTGGCTGGCCCTGGCGGTGAACACGCTCTCGGCCGTGCTGGCCGGCGCGGCGATCGCCTTCTACGTGCTCGTCTACACGATGTGGCTCAAGCGCAGGACACCGCAGAACATCGTGTGGGGCGGGGCGGCCGGCTGCATGCCGGTGCTCGTCGGATGGGCAGCGGTCACGGACTCCCTCGCGCTGGCGCCGTGGGTCCTCTTCGGCGTGGTGTTCCTGTGGACCCCGCCGCACTACTGGCCGCTGTCGCTGAAGTTCCGTCGCGACTACGCGAGCGCGGGGGTGCCGATGCTGCCCGTCGTGCGCAGCGCCGGGCAGGTCGCCGGACAGATCGTCGCGTACTCGTGGGCCATGGTGGGCATGTCACTGCTGCTGTGGCCGGTCGCGCACACGTCGTGGTTCTACCCGAGCGTCGCCGGGCTGGCCGGCGGCGCGTTCCTCCTCGAGGCGTACGGGCTGCGCGCCCGCGTGGCCCGCGGGGACGCCGACCCGCGGCCGATGCGGTTGTTCCACGGGTCGATCACCTATCTCGCGGTCCTGTTCCTCGCCGTCGCGCTGGACCCGCTGCTGCACCTGTGACCTCGCCCCGCAGCGATCGGCTGGACCGCATCGCCTATGCCACCTACGTGGAGGACCCGGGTCGGCCGGACACCGACTACGACCTCCCGCTCGTGACGGACGCCTTCGCTCGGCGAGGGATCCAGCTGGACGCCTTCGCGTGGGACGACGCCCAGGCCCCGTGGTCGGCCTACCCCGCGGTCCTCGTGCGCAGCACGTGGGACTACCCGCTGCGCTATCCGGACTTCCTGGCGTGGGCCCGCGCCGTCGCCCGCCAGACCCGGTTGCTCAACCCGGTCGAGGTGGTCGAGCGCAACACCGACAAGACCTACCTGCGCGATCTGGAGGCGGCTGGGGTACCTGTCGTCCCCACCTGGTGGTACGCCCCCGGGGAGACCCCGCCCGAGCCGGGAGATCTCGCCGCCGTCGGGCCGGACCTCGTCGTCAAGCCGGCCGTCTCCGCGGGCGCGAGGGACACGCTGCGCACGGAGGACCCGGGGCTGGCTGCCGGTCATGTCGCGACGCTGCTGGCGAACGGGCGGGTCGCGATGGTCCAGCCCTATCAGCACGCGGTGGACTCCGAGGGGGAGTACTCGGTGATCGTCCTGGGCGGGGAGCCCAGCCACGTGATCACCAAGGTGCCCGCGCTGACCGAGGGCGGCACCGGTGACGCGAGGGGGCTGGGCCGGCTGACCGCCGAGCTGGCGGCCGCCGTGCGCCGGGTCCTCGCCGCCGAGCCGCTGGAGAGCCGGTGCGCCTGGGCCCGGGTCGACCTCGTGCGTGACGCCAGCGGCGAGCTGCGCCTCATGGAGCTGGAGCTCACCGAGCCGCTGCTGTTCCTCTTCCTCGCCGAGGGCAGCGCCGACCGCCTGGTCGACGTCGTGCTCGACCGGCTCGGCGCGTCAGGCGCCTGAGGCGGCCGCGGAGGGACCGCGCGTGCGCAGCACGTACGGCACGCGCAGCGTCGCGACCCACACCGCGCAGGCCCCGGCGATGTGCAGCGCGACCAGCCAGGCCGGCACCCCCGTGAAGTACTGGGTGTAGCCGATGGCGCCCTGGGCGGCGATCACGCCCAGGAGGACGAGCAACCGCCGCTGGGCGCGCCAGGGGGCGTCGGTGACCCGCAGACCGAGCCAGGTCGCGACCGTGAGCCCGACGAGGAGCATGACCAGGTCCGCGTGCAGCCAGGCGAGGGTCCGCGGGTCGAGGTGCAGCCGGTGGGTGTGCTCGTCCCCGGCGTGCGGCCCGCTCCCGGTCACCAGGGTGCCGACGGCCAGCACCGCGGCGGCGAGCGGGACCAGCGCGCGCCCCGCGACGAGCAGTTCGCGCCGTACGGCGGCCCGCGGCGGGTCGTCCCCGCCGTCCTGGGCGCGCTGCTGCAGGGCGACCGCGACCGCGATGAGGGCCATGGAGAGCAGGAAGTGCGCCGCCACGGAGAGCGGGTTCAGGTGGGTCCGCACGGTGATCCCGCCGAGGACCGCCTGGGCCAGCACGCCGAGGACACCGCCCCAGGCGAGCCAGACCAGGGGGGCGCGCCGGGGGCGCCGGCGCATGGCCACGACGACCGAGGCGACGACGACGATCAGGAGGACGAAGGTGAGCAGCCGGTTGCCGAACTCGACCGCGGAGTGGATGCCCTGGGCCTGGTGGCGTACCGGTGTCAGGGAGCCGTGCACGCAGTCCGGCCAGGTGGGGCACCCGAGCCCGGACCCGGTCAGCCGGACCAGCCCGCCGGTGAAGACGATCAGGCACTGCGCGAGCACCAGCGCCGTGTACGTGCGCCGCTCCAGCGCCGATCCCGCCGAGCGGGTCGGGGTCCGGACGGGAGCGAGCACCACGGACAGCCAGCGTAGGTGGTCGGTCCCCGGCGCGATCCACGCGTCGGACCCGGCCCCGAGGCGTCGTCAGGGGCCGATGCGCCCGCGGGCCACGCTGTCGGCGCTGTGCGCCGGGTTGCCGTCGAAGGGCTCAAGCGAGACGTCGACGTACGGGAAGGCCGCCAGGTCCAGTCCCGAGGGCACGTCGAAGGTGTTCTGGCGCGACGCGTCGAGCGAGCCGAGGGAGACCGCTCCACCGGTCTGCGCGTTCATCAGCCACACCTCGTAGTAGCCGTCCGGAGCGGGCAGTCCGCGCAGGTCGACGTCCAGCACGTCGCCGCCGTGCGTGCTGCGCAGCGTGGCCAGCCCGTGGGCGTCACCGGTCGCGACGGGTTCGAGTGCGGTCTGCGCGAGGACCTCGCCACCGTGGGCGTGGTGGACGGCGCTCACGGTCCCGGCGCCGACCACGAGACCCACGAGTACGGCGGCCGCGGCCACCAGGCCCACCACCACCGAGGGGCGGCGCCGGCTCCGCGCGACGCTGATTGGCGTCGGTGCGGCCGCGCCCGCGGCGGTCGGGGCGGAGCGGTCGAGGAGGTCGAGCCGGTCGGCGATGGAGTGCCACACCGTGTCCGGCGGGGCGACGAGGGTTGGCTCGGCGGCGGCCGCGCGCGCGGTCGTCACGACGGCCTGCAACTGGTCCAGGGCGCTCTGGCAGGCGGGACAGGCGAGCAGGTGCGCCTCGTCGTCCGCCGGGACCGTCTCACCGATCGCGCGGAGGGCGAGGGTCTCCGCGTCACAGTGCGGCACCGTCCACCTCCAAACGCGTGCGCAGCCGGTCCAGAGAGCGGCGGATGTGGCTCTTCACGGTACCCAGCGGCAGGTTGAGGACACTGGCGATCTGGGTGTGGGTCAGGTCTTCGAGGAAGGCCAGCTCCAGGATGCGCCGCTGCGGCTGGCCCAGCCGGGCGAGCTCGTCGGCGACCAGGACCCGGTCGGCGATCCCGTCGACCGGCGCCTCGATCACCGGCGGTCCCAGCTGGGCGGACGCCGCCTCGTGCAGCCGCGCCTCCCGGGCCCGGGCCGCCCAGCGGTCGGCCACCACGTGGCGGGTGATGCCGAGCAGCCAGCCCGCGAGGCTGCCCTCCTCCGGCCGGAACCGTTCCCGGCTCTGCCAGGCGCGCACGAACACCGTCTGCGTCACGTCCTCGGCGTCGGCGGCGACCCCGAGGGAGCGCAGGGCCACCGTGTGCACCAGGGGCGACCAGCGGAGGTAGGCCTCGCGCAGGCAGGTCTCGTCCCCGGAACCGAAGCCGGCGGCCACCTCGCTGTCGTCGAGCACGGTCACGACGCTAGACGCCGCGAGCGCGCTGCGCGAGCCCACCACTGCCGTCGACACATCTGTTCTTCGCCTCGTCCCCGGGCCGCGGATGCACCCCCCAGCTGGCGGCTGTCGGTGGATTAGGACACAATGCTGTTGTGAAATTCGCGGGTGACCGGGTCGCTGGCAGGCGCGTTGTCGACGCCGCCGGCACGCGCGAGCACGTCGTGCGCTCGCTGCTCGCCGACGGGCCCGCCACGGCGGCCGGGCTGGCCGCCCGGCTGGGCCTGACCAGCGCCGCCGTTCGCCGCCACCTGGACCTGCTGTGCGCCGACGGCCTCGTGGAGGCCCGCGAACGGCCGCCGTACGGGCCAGTGGGCCGTCGCGGGCGCGGACGGCCCGCGCGGGTCTTCACGCTGACGGAGGCCGGGCGGGACAGCTTCGGGCAGGACTACGACGATCTCGCGCTCGACGCCCTGCGCACCCTGCAGCGGGCGCTCGGGGACGAGGCCGTGCTCGACTTCGCCCGCCACCGGGTCGCCGCCCTCGCCGAACGCGTACGGCCGGCCGTCGCCGCGGCGGCCCCCGAGCACCGGGCGGAAGCGCTGGCCCAGGCACTGACCGCCGAGGGCTACGCCGCCTCCGCTGCCCCCACCGCCGGCGGCTTCCAGATCTGCCAGCACCGCTGCCCCGTCGCGCACGTCGCCGCGGCCTTCCCGCAGCTGTGCGAGGCCGAGACCGAGGCCTTCGCCGAGCTCGTCGGCAGCCACGTCCAGCGCCTCGCGACCATCGCCCACGGCGACCACGTCTGCACCACCTCGATACCCCGCGTCACCCGGACCCCGGAGAGGACCGCCCGATGACCTCCACCCACGATCAGCTCGAGGGACTGGGCCGCTACGAGTACGGCTGGGCCGACCCCGACGTGGCGGGCGCCCTCGCGCGCCGCGGGCTCTCGGAGGAGGTCGTCCGCGAGATCTCAGCGCTCAAGGGCGAGCCCCAGTGGATGCTCGACATGCGCCTCAAGGGTCTGCGCCTGTTCGAGAAGAAGCCGATGCCGACGTGGGGCGCCGACCTGTCCGCCATCGACTTCGACAACATCAAGTACTTCGTACGCTCGACCGAGAAGCAGGCCGCCTCCTGGGAGGAGCTGCCCCCGGACATCAAGAACACCTACGACCGTCTGGGCATCCCCGAGGCCGAGAAGCAGCGCCTCGTCGCCGGCGTGGCCGCTCAATACGAATGTTGTGAGGGCCGCACCAAGGTCTGGACCGCGAATCGTGGGCAGATCATGATCAAGGAGATCGAGCCCGGCGACCGGGTGTTCTCCTACGACGAGGCTGCGGGCAGGTTCGTGGTTGCGCCGGTCAAGTCAGCTGCGGAAACGGGCACTCGCCAGACCTACGAGGTGACAGTCAGTCCGCGACGTCGGATGAAGTTCCGGGCGACAGACAATCACCCGATGCTCGCCTTGCGCGACGAGCGTGCTCCGTCCAGTCGTCGCGCGCGCTGGGTCCGGCAATGGATCACTGTCGGTGAACTCAAGCCAGGCGACTTCGTTGCCGTTCCTTGCAAACTCCCCACGTTCGGGGAGCCCTACGCGCTGCCTTCGTTGCACGCTGGACCACACCACCTCGAGAGCCCGGTTCACGGCCCGGCGAGCACGAACGCCGATCTCATGTGGTTGCTGGGCCTGTTCCTCGGCGATGGCAACCTGCAGGACTCCGGCAAGACCCATCGGGTTCAGTTCGCCATCCCGGCTACCGATGGCGCGGTGCGCGCCGAGATCGCGCGAGTCGTCGCTGAGCAGTTCGGCCTGCGAACCATCGAGGCAGACGATGTGCGTGTCGTCATCAACTCGAAAGCACTTGTCTCTTGGCTGTGGGACCTCGGCTTCGCCGGCACCTCGAAGACCAAGCGAGTGCCGGACTGGGTCTTCGGACTGCCTGAGGAGCAGCGACTTGCCTTTCTGGGCGGATGGATCGATGCCGATGGCTACGTGCATCCAGCAACGCACAGCGTGGTGCTCACGTGTGTGAGTTCCCCCCTGATCGAACAGGCCATCGAGCTCGCTGAGCTGTCGGGGCTGCGCGCAGGCGGGCCGTGGGGGTTCGCGCAGGCGTACAGGCACGACCCCTCTCGCTTGGGTGGCGCATTCCGTATCCGCATCGGTGGCGATGTCACGAGGCTGGGACTACGTAACCCCAAGCGCCTCGCGAATCTGGGTGTCGCCAGGTCCTTCCCACACTCGCAGAGCTCGGGTGGGGTGAATCTGCGCAACCACACAGATGAGTGGATCGGTTTCGAACAGGTCATCTCAGTCGAGCCCTACGACATCGTTCCGGTCTACGACATCGAGGTGGACGGACCGCACAATTTCGTCGCGGACGGGATGGTGGTGCACAACAGCGAGGTCGTCTACCACCAGATCCGCGAGGACCTCGAGCAGCAGGGCGTCATCTTCCTCGATACCGACACCGGGCTGAAGGAGCACGACGACCTCTTCCGCGAGTACTTCGCGTCAGTGATCCCCGCCGGGGACAACAAGTTCTCGGCGTTGAACACCGCGGTGTGGTCCGGCGGCTCGTTCATCTACGTGCCCAAGGGCGTCCACGTCGAGATCCCGCTGCAGGCCTACTTCCGGATCAACACCGAGAACATGGGCCAGTTCGAACGGACGCTGATCATCGCCGACGAGGACTCCTACGTGCACTACGTTGAGGGGTGTACTGCACCGATCTACTCGTCGGACTCGCTGCACTCCGCGGTCGTCGAGATCGTGGTCAAGCGCAACGCCCGTGTCCGCTACACCACGATCCAGAACTGGTCCACCAACGTCTACAACCTCGTGACCAAGCGGGCGACCGCGGCCGAGGGCGCGACGATGGAGTGGATCGACGGCAACCTCGGGTCCAAGGTCACCATGAAGTACCCGGCGGTCTTCCTCATGGGCCCGCACGCCAAGGGCGAGACGCTGTCGATCGCGTTCGCGGGGGAGGGGCAGCACCAGGACGCCGGCTCGAAGATGGTGCACTGCGCGCCGGACACGTCCTCGGCGATCGTGTCGAAGTCGGTGGCCCGCGGCGGAGGACGTACGTCCTATCGCGGCCTGGTCCAGGTCCAGAAGGGGGCGACCCGCTCGCGGTCCACCGTGCGCTGCGACGCGCTGCTGGTCGACGACGTCAGCCGCTCGGACACCTATCCCTACGTCGACGTCCGCGAGGACGACGTCTCGATGGGGCACGAGGCGACGGTGTCCAGGGTCAGCGAGGAGCAGCTGTTCTACCTGATGAGCCGCGGCCTGTCCGAGGAGGAGGCCATGGCGATGATCGTGCGCGGCTTCATCGAGCCGATCGCGCGGGAGCTGCCGATGGAGTACGCCCTCGAGCTGAACCGGCTGATCGAGCTCCAGATGGAAGGGGCCGTGGGCTGACCATGGGCGTGTCGCACCTGCCCGTCCTCGACCGCGGCTCCCTCAGCCGCTCCTTCGCCCTCGAGGACCACCCGATGCCGACCGGGCGCGAGGAGGAGTGGCGGTTCACCCCGCTGCGTCGGCTGCGGACCGTCCTCGCCGACGCCCCGGCCGACGGCCATCTCGAGTGGTCGACGACCCCGCTGCCGCCGGGCGTCGAGCTCGTCGAGCTCGAGCCGGCGCAGGCGCGGGCGCGGACCGTCGAGCCCCCCGTCGACCGCGCGGCCGCCCTGGCCGTCGCGCTGTCCGGAGGGGCGACGGCGCTGCGCATCGGCGACGGCGTCGAGGTCGACGAACCGATCGTGTTGCGCGCCCACGGGGCCGGCGGCGACGTCCGGGGACATCTGCTCGTCGAGGCCGGCGCGGGCTCACGTGCGGTCGTGGTGTTCGAGCGGACCGGCAGCGCCACGTACTCCGAGCTCGTATCCGTCCGCCTGGGCGACCGAGCGGTGCTCGACGTCGCGTTCCTCCAGCTGTGGGACGACGACGCGGTGCACACCGGCCACATCGCCGCGTTGGTCGGCCGGGACGCGCGGCTGCGCACCTTCACCGTCACCTTCGGCGGTGAGTCCGTCCGGCTCGTCGAGACCGTCGGCTACTCCGGCCCCGGCGGGTCCGCCGACCTCTACGGGCTCTACTTCGCCGACGCCGGCCAGCACCTCGAGCACCGCTCCTTCATCGACCATGCGCTCCCGCACTGCCGCAGCAACGTGGTGTTCAAGGGCGCTCTGCAAGGAGCGGGGGCTCGCGCGGTGTGGGTCGGCGACGTCCTCATCCGAGCCGACGCCGTCGGGACCGACACCTACGAGCTGAACCGCAACCTGCTGCTCACCGACGGAGCCAGGGCCGACTCCGTCCCGAACCTCGAGATCGAGACCGGCGAGATCGTGCGCGCCGGACACGCGAGCGCGACGGGACGATTCGACGACGAGCAGCTGTTCTACCTGCAGGCGCGGGGCATCCCCGAGGACGAGGCCCGGCGGCTGGTGGTCCGAGGCTTCTTCGCCGACCTGCTGCAGCACATCGGCGTCCCCGACGTGCAGGAGCGGCTGATGCGGGCGATCGACGCCGAGCTGGAGCAGGTGAGGTCCTGATGCAAGTACGTGCGTGCGCGCTCGACGACCTGCCGGTCGGCACCGCGATCCGGGTCGACCTCGGGGACGCCTCGCTCTGCCTCGTCCGGACCGCGGCTGCCGTGCACGCCGTGGACGACGTGTGCACCCACGCCGAGGTCAGCCTCTCCGACGGTGACGTCGACGGCGAGACGATCGAGTGCTGGCTGCACGGCTCCCGCTTCGACCTGGCGACCGGACGTCCCTCCGGGCCACCTGCGGTAGCCCCCGTCGCCGTCTATCCCGTCACCGTCGAGGGCGGCGACGTCCTCATCGACCTCCCGACCGTCAGGAGCTGAGCACCCATGGCCACCCTCGAGATCCGCGACCTCCACGTCTCCGTGACCGCGGACGCCGAGCCGCGGGAGATCCTCCGGGGCGTCGACCTCACCGTCCGTGCCGGTGAGACGCACGCGATCATGGGACCCAACGGGTCGGGCAAGTCGACCCTCGCGTACTCCCTGGCCGGGCACCCGAAGTACACGGTGACCTCGGGCAGCGTGACCTTGGACGGCGCCGACGTCCTGGCGATGAGGGTCGACGAGCGCGCCCGGGCTGGCATCTTCCTCGCGATGCAGTACCCCGTCGAGGTCCCGGGCGTCACGGTCTCCAACTTCCTGCGCACGGCCGCGACCGCGATCCGCGGGGAGCCCCCCAAGCTGCGGACCTGGGTCAAGGAGGTCCGCAGCGCGATGGACGCGCTGGCCATGGACCCCGCTTTCGCCGAGCGCAACGTCAACGAGGGCTTCTCGGGCGGGGAGAAGAAGCGGCACGAGATCCTGCAGCTGGAGCTGCTCCGGCCGGCGATCGCGATCCTCGACGAGACCGACTCGGGACTCGACGTGGACGCGCTGCGCATCGTGTCCGAGGGCATCAACCGCGTGCGCGCGACCGGCGAGGTGGGCACCCTGCTCATCACGCACTACACGCGGATCCTGCGCTACGTGCGCCCAGACCACGTGCACGTGTTCGTGGACGGTCGCATCGTCGAGGAGGGCGGTCCCGAGCTCGCGGAGCGGCTGGAGACCGAGGGCTACGAGCGGTACGCGGCGACCGCATCGTGACGACCGGCGCCCTCACCCTGGCCTCGCCGCTCGACGTCGAGCGGATCCGGGCCGACTTCCCGATCCTGTCCCGCACCGTGCGCGACGGGCACCGGCTGGTCTACCTCGACTCCGGGGCGACGTCGCAGAAGCCCGTCCAGGTCCTGGATGCCGAGCGGGACTACTACACCCGGCACAACGCCGCCGTGCACCGTGGCGCCCACCAGCTGGCCGAGGAGGCGACCGACCTCTACGAGTCGGCGCGCTCGCGCATCGCGGCCTTCGTCGGTGCCCGACCCGAGGAG
>Ga0335071_10002627_pt1 | contig 19149 bp, 12 predicted proteins | sample Lox_Sample_15_FD_206724 | JGI IMG/M metagenome (GOLD analysis project Ga0335071, IMG submission 206724) | Soil microbial communities from Loxahatchee National Wildlife Refuge, Florida, United States - Lox_Sample_1.5 | ecosystem: Environmental > Terrestrial > Soil > Wetlands | place: USA...
TCGTGATGATGCGCTCCAATTCCAGAGGAACTGCCGGATTCAGCCGTACTGGTGGGACAGGATCGCGGTTCAAGAGAGCGTCGAAGATCTCGGCGGTGCCCTCTCCGCGAAACGGAAGGAAGCCGGTAACCATCTCATACAAGACAGCTCCGAAGGAGAACAAATCGGTGCGATTGTCCAAATCCTTGCCACGAGCCTGCTCCGGCGACATGTAGGCGACGGTGCCAAGGCTGGTCCCGGGGCTGGTGAGGTGACCGACAGAGATGGTGCGGTCGCTCTGGGAACTTTTGGATGCGGGAGTCTGCTTGGCAAGTCCAAAGTCGAGGATCTTGATCTGGTCGCCAGTTGTGACGAATATGTTCGCGGGCTTGATATCGCGGTGAACGATTCCTTTGCTGTGTGCCGCCTCAAGGCCATCTGCAATCTGAATTGCCAAAGAGAGGGCCTGATCCATAGCAAGCGGGCGGTTATTCATCAAATGCTTTAGGGTCTGGCCCTCCAGGAATTCCATGGACAGGAAGGGCTGGCTCTCATGCTCGTCAATCTCGTAGATAGTGCAGATGTGGGGGTGATTGAGCGCCGACGCCGACCGCGCTTCTCGCTGAAATCGCTCGAGGGCCTGAGTATCGCGGGAGACGTCAGGAGGAAGGAACTTAAGTGCAACGTGGCGGCCGAGTCTAAGGTCCTCGGCCTCGTACACGACTCCCATGCCTCCGCCGCCGAGTTTGGCCAGGATTCGGTAGTGAGAGATAGTTTGACCGATCATCGGGACGCGGGGGAGCGATTGGTCATGGTAGGGCGGAGAGCGCTCGGGAGTCAATGGAAGGATCAGTATCCTTCACGCAACAAGCCGCTGCCCGACTGCGCTCACGTAACTTTTCGGAGCACCAATGCCGAGTTTTTACTGCCGAAGGCGATGCAGTTGGCAACGGCGTGTTCGATCGCGGCGGTACGGCCGGGCCGAGGGACATAGTCGAGGTCACAGGCGGGATCGGGTGTTTCGAGGTTGATGGTGGGAGGAATCCGGCCGGTCTGCATGGCGACGATCGTCGAGGCGATGCCCGCGGCCCCGCACGCGCCCTGCGGATGGCCAATCTGCGATTTCAGCGCAGACATCGGAACCCGGTGAGCGCGCTCTTCCCCCAATGCCAGTTTCAGAGCGCGGGTCTCGATACGGTCGTTGAGTTCGGTCGAGGTCCCGTGCAGATTCACATATTGAATGTCAGCGGCTCCGACCCCAGCTTCCCGCATGGCTAAGCCGATTGCGCGGGCAGGCTCTTCGCCGCACTCCTGCAGCCGGACACGATGGAACGCTTCACAGGTGGAGCCGTAGCCGGCAATCTCGGCCAGCATGTGTGCACCGCGGAATCGAGCGTGCTCGTACTCCTCGAGGATGAACATCCAGGAACCCTCAGCAAGGACGAAGCCATCGCGATCGACCGAGAAAGGCCGCGAGCCCTTTTCCGGCGCGTGGTTCCACGAACTGGTCATGATTTTCATAAGGATGAAACCCTTGACGATGCCGAGCGCGATGGGCGAGTCGGCGCCACCGCTGAGGATCATGTCCGCCCGGCCGGATTGGATCTGGCGGGTCGCGTAGGAAACAGCGTCCGTCGACGATGTGCAACCTGTGGTGACCACGTGGCTCGGTCCGCGCAGGCCGAAGCGGATACTCAGATCGCTGGCGAGCGTGCCCATGACCGTGGTCGGAACACAGTGAACGCTCATCTGGCGCTGCTTGTCGTGGAAGAAAAGATCGTATTGTTCCTCGGTAAATTCCTGCGAACCACCGCCGGAGCCGATGATCACTCCGAAGCGGCGGAGCTGATCAATCGACAATTGAGCTGGATCCAGGCTGGAATCAGCGAGCGCCTCCGCTGCGGCAGCAATGGCTAACGGCAGGACTCGCGAGACATGGCGGCGCTCTTTCTTGTCCATCCAGGCCATTTCGTCGAAATCGGGAACTTCGCCGGCGATCTGAACGCTCAATCCCGTAGGATCAAAACGCGAAATCCTGCGCACCCCGCTGCGACCTTCCAGAATAGCTTCGGTGAAGGCTGCACGGCCGATGCCGTTGGGGCTGACCACGCCCATGCCGGTGATGACGACCCGCCGTTTCGTATCCATGATTAAGAGGTCAGATGACGTGCGCAGCGGCGAGGTTACCAGAAAGATGATGCGGGTGCGAACGTGGTGATCATTACCAAATCGCCTCGCGTTGGAAGGAGGCGTGGGATGACGGGTGTAAAATTTTGTAATCCCCTGTAGGAACAATGGGTTGGAGCGTTTAACCTGTTGGTTAAATCGGAGGATTCCATCATCTAACCAGAGTGAGAGATGGAAACGGTCAGCAGAGTCGTGAGCGGACCGTCAAGACATCCGGATAGAGGCGACACGTGGACTTCGTCAAACGTCATTGGATTATCGCTGCACTGACTGCCGCAGTTCTGGTGGCGGTCGGCTTGTTTGGAGCATTCTCCTCGCGAGGCGACAACAAGTCTCAGTTCTTCACCAGCAAGGTCGAACACGGCGACATCCGCCAGGTGGTGGAGGCGACGGGGACAATCAACGCCGTCATCACGGTGCAGGTGGGTTCGCAGGTGTCCGGGACGATTTCCGGGCTCTTTGCCGATTTCAACTCGCGGGTGAAGAAGGGACAAGTTATCGCGCAAATCGATCCGGCGTTGTTCAAAGCGAACCTGCTACAGGCGCAGTCGGATCTCGCCAACGCGCGGGCCAACCTGGTTGTGGCAAAGGCGAACCTGGAGAAAGCTCAGGCGACCTCACTGCAGGCGAAGGCGGATTATGAGCGCAACAAGGGATTGGCCGCAGAAGGCGTTGTGAGTCCGCAGGCACTCGATCTGGCGCGTGCCAACGCAGACACGGCGGTGGCGGCCGTGTCGGGCGCGCAGGCGCAGATCACGCAGGCCGACGCACAGGTAAAGCAGAAGGAAGCGGCGGTCGAACTGTCGCAGACCAACCTGAACTACACGACAATTCATGCGCCGATCGATGGAACAGTGATTGCACGCAATGTGGATGTGGGACAGACGGTGGCGGCTTCGTTGCAGGCGCCGACGCTGTTCACGATCGCGCAGGATTTGACCAAGATGCAGGTGTACGCGAACACGGACGAATCGGATGTAGGCACGATCCATCCCGGGCAGGCGGTGACGTTCAAAGTCGATGCATTCCCGAAAGACACATTCACGGGCCGTGTGGATCAGATCCGCATGAACGCAACGGTGGTGCAGAACGTGGTCACGTACAACACAGTGATCAATTTCGATAACCCGGACCAGAAATTGTTTCCGGGGATGACGGCATACGTGACGATTCCGGTGGCGTCGGCGACCAATGCGCTGAAGATTCCAAACGGAGCGCTGCGCTACAAGCCGGACATGAAGGCCGAAGAGATTCGCGCTCTCTACAAGCAGTATGGGTTGGACGGAGGTGGGTCGCGGACCGCTTCAAATGACCAGGCAAGCAGTGGCGCAGGCGCGGGACGGCAGGCGCGCGCGTCGGGTGAAGGTGTCGCTGGCGGAGGGAATGGTACCGGACAGGGAACGGCGCAAGGGCAGACGCGCTCTCCGCGCATGGATGTAGCCATCGTCTGGAAACTGCATGCCGACAAGACACTCGAGCCGGTACGAGTACGTACGGGCATCACGGACCACACTGTGACGGAAGTCGTCCAGGTTTTGAATGGCGACTTGAAGGATGGCGACGATGTGATCACCGGATCGATGGCCGCGAGCGCAAATCGGGCGCCGGGCGCTACTAGTCCGACGATGAGAAGGTAGAAAAGGAGGCGACAGGCCTCAGGTCACAGGAAGTTATGGCAACCACCGCACAACCCGAGTTGCATGCGACGGGGGCAAATACAGGCAACAGCGTCATTCGCGTGAGCGACGTCCACAAGTACTACGATCTGGGCGAAACGCGTGTGCATGCTCTGCGCGGCGTGAGTGTGGAGATCGGAAGCGGTGAGTTTGTTGCCATCATGGGTGCCAGCGGTAGCGGCAAGTCGACATTCATGAATATTCTCGGCTGCCTGGACCGGCCAACCTCTGGCCAGTATTTTCTGGAGGGGACGGAGACATCACGGCTCGACAAGAAACAGCTGGCCGCCATTCGCAACCGGCAGATCGGGTTTGTCTTCCAGGGCTTCAACCTGCTGTCGCGCACGACAGCACTGGAAAATGTCGAACTTCCCACGCTGTACGCGCATATCAGCCGGGAAGAGGGGTTAAAACGCGCAAACGATGCGTTGGAGCTTGTTGGGCTGGCAGAACGCAAGCTGCACTACCCGTCGCAGCTCTCGGGCGGTCAACAGCAACGAGTTGCGATCGCGCGGGCGCTGGTCAACCGTCCGGCGATTCTGCTTGCTGACGAGCCCACGGGAAACCTCGACAGCCGGACGTCGGTCGAGATTATGGATGTCTTCCAGACGCTGAATGATCAGGGCCTGACGGTGGTGCTGGTCACGCACGAACCCGACATCGCACGATTTGCAAAGCGCACCGTTTTGTTCAGTGACGGCAAGATTCGCCGCGACGACCCGATCACGAACCGGCCCCGGGCGTCGGAGATCCTCAAGACTATGCCGACGGTGGAGGACTGATATGAACCTGACGCAGATCCTTCGCATTGCCATGCGGGCCCTGGCGCGCAACAAGCTGCGCTCGGCGCTCACCATGCTGGGCATCATCATTGGCGTGGCGGCTGTGATCGCCATGGTCAGCGTTGGGCAGGGAGCCCAGCAACAAGCGCAGCAGCAAATCGCTGCTATGGGTTCCAATGTGTTGTTCGTCGGCGCCGGCGCGGTATCGCGCGGCGGGATGAACATGGGGTGGGGCGCGACCAAGTCGCTGGTCTACGACGACGTGATGGCGATTCTACGGGAATGTCCGGCAGTGACGATGGCGGCACCGGGGACACAAGCAAGCGTGCAAGTCGTGTTCGGGAACGACAATTGGTCCACGCGTGTAACGGGCACGGAGCCACAGTTCTTCGACATCAAGATATGGGACTTTCAGGAAGGCGGACCATTTTCGCAAGGCGACGTGGATGCCGCTAACAATGTGGCTGTGATCGGAGAGACGGTCCGCAAGAATCTGTTCGGCGCGACCGACCCGCTGGGGCAGACGATCCGGGTCAACAACCTGCCGTTTAAAGTGGTTGGTGTTCTGGCGCTGAAGGGAACGTCGCCGATGGGCGACGACCAGGACGACACGATCGTCGCGCCGGTGACGACCGTGCAAAAGAAGATGAACGGGCAGACGTGGCTCCGCTGGATCATGGTGTCGGCAGTTTCAAGAGAAGCGAGCTACCCGGCGCAAAAACAAATCACCGCGCTGCTGCGGGACCGGCATCGCATTCGGGCTGGGCAGGATGACGACTTCTTTGTCCGCAACCTGGCTGATTTCGCGCAGTTGGCAGACGAGCAGTCGCATCTGTTCACCGTGCTGCTGGCGTCGATTGCGAGCATCTCACTGCTGGTGGGCGGCATTGGGATCATGAACATCATGCTGGTCTCGGTGACGGAGCGGACGCGGGAGATTGGCATTCGCATGGCGATCGGGGCCACCGAAGGCGACGTGCAGCAGCAATTCCTGATCGAAGCGATTGTGCTGAGCCTGATTGGAGGCGCGATCGGGATCGGGCTCGGCATGGGCGCGTCGTCAACGATCGCGAATACGCTGGGATGGCCCGTTCTGGTCTCGACCAAGGCGATCATCGTGGCGGCGGCTTTTTCCGCAGCGATCGGGATCTTCTTCGGGTTCTATCCGGCGCGGAAGGCGGCGCGGCTGGATCCGATTGAGGCGCTGCGGTACGAATAACTCAGCGTCTCTATCCCGCGAGGGATGCCGGCTTACTTTGGCGGTTCGGGCTCGGCAACCCCGTCGGCTCGGGGATCCGAGGCGGCGAAATTGGCCCCCGTTGCAGAATTGTGCAGAACGACCTGGCCGCGCCCCATGGCACTGGAATACACGCCACGAACGATGACATCCTGGCCTTTCTGGCGCAGTTGCTCAACCACTTCGGGCTTGACGCGCGATTCAATCAGCACCCGGCAACCAACCGGCTCTCCTGAACTGCCAACGGTGAAGCGCGGCGCTTCCAGCGCCGCCTGAATGTTCATTCCGTAATCCACGAAATTCGAGACGAATTGCGCGTGCGCAACCGGCTGGTTCGCTCCCCCCATGATTCCGAATCCAATGTGGATATCGCCTTTCTCCATAAAGGCGGGAATGATGGTGTGGAACGGGCGCTTGCGGGGCAGCAGGGCGTTCGGGTGATTCGGATCGAGCCGAAAGAGCGCTCCGCGATTCTGGAGAGGGAAGCCCATTCCGTTCACGACGACTCCTGAGCCGAACAGGTCATAGAGGCTCTGGATCATCGAGGCGATGTTGCCGTCCTTGTCGACGACTGAAAGATAGGTCGTGTCGCTGTGGGGCGGCGTGCCGCTCAAGACTGAGCAGTTGGCTTTGTCGGGACTAATCAGAGAAGCGCGTTCCTTGGCATACTCAGGCGATAGCAGCCCCTTGACAGGAACCTTGGCAAAGCGCGGGTCGGCATCATAGCGATAGAGATCGGCATAGGCGAGCTTCATCGCTTCCATCTTCTTGTGCAGTTCGGCGGTGCTATGGGGACCAGCAGGGTCGGGCGAGAACGTCCCCAAGATATTCAACATTTCGAGCGCGGCCATGCCCTGGCCGTTCGGAGGGAGTTCGTACACGGTCCAGCCGCGATAGTCGATCGAGATAGGCTCGACCCATTCAGAAGAGAATTCGGCAAGATCGTCGGGCTGCATCGTGCCGCCGGCGGCCGCGGAGGTCTTCACGATGGCCCGAGCGATTTCTCCGCGATAAAAGGCATCCCGGCCCTTTTCGGCGATCAGCCGCAGGGTACGGGCGAGGTCGGGATTGGTGAAGCGCTGGCCGATCTCGGGAATCTTGCCGTCGAGCAGCAAGACCCGAGCACTTTCGGGCGTTTGTTTCAGGCGCTCCTGCGTGCTCGCCCAATAGCCATGTACAAATTCAGAGACGAGGTAGCCGTACTCGGCGTAGCTGATGGCGGGGGTAAACAGGTCTTTCCAGGGCAGCTTGCCAAAGCGCGCGTGGGCTTTGCTCCAGCCGTCGACGGCTCCGGGGACGGTCACGGTGTAGATGCCGTAGTCGGGCATCGTGGTGATGCCCTGTTTCTTGAGGAAGTCGATGGAAAGCTGGCGGGGAGCCCATCCGCTGGCGTTCAGGCCGTACAGTTTTTTGGATTTTGCGTCCCAGTAGAGAAGAAAGAGGTCGCCACCGATTCCATTCATCATAGGTTCGGTGACGCCGAGAGTGGCATTGGCCGCGATGGCAGCGTCGATCGCCGAACCTCCTCGGTGCAGGATCTCGGCTCCTGCCTGAGAGGCTAAGTAGTGGCTGGTCGCGACGATGCCACGGTCGGTAACGACCATGGAACGGCCGTAGGAACGGTCCTGGGCGAAGGCACAGCAGCTCACCAGCAGACAGAACAGGATGATGGCAATGCGCAGCATGGGTCCCTCTCAGCTCGTCAGCGCCATTTCGAAGGGCTCGACTGGCACGAATTGTACGCGAGGCGAGTCCGCCGCGCCCACGCGGGACAAATCCTACGGAGCCTATCCAGAGCTTCAGGCGAAACCTGGCCGTGACTTAGTTGCAGTAACCGTGCGTGTAATGTGATTTGGCTTGCCCGGCGGGCAGCGAGTTCGTATTATGGTCGCGAAACCCCGCGTCTGACAGGACTGCAGTAGCAGTGTTGATGAAGGTCGGGAGCTGCCAACTCGGGTTGCTTCGGCTGGCGTCGATACCGGCTGCGGCTGTCTTTCAGTGTCAGACCTTCCCCCCAGGAAACCGGATATTCGAGGCAGGGCTAGATCGAGGATGCCCTCCGCGGCCATAGGAGTATTCCGGCGATGACCGGAGTTGGTCGTGTGCCGCGGTCGTGAAAAATAACGGCGTGCTCGGGCGCCATGCGTGTTTAAAAAAAGGGGAGTGCTCTATGAGAGCGATACGATTTACTTCACTGGTGGTCCTTCTATTTCTCATTATTGCGGCCCTTTCGGTTTTCTCATTTGCACAAACTGTTACTGACGAGAACGGGAGCGTCATCAAGATTCACAGATTTCAACCACCGGCAGCGGCGCCGCCTGCGTCAACCGTTGGGAAGCCGGGCGAGTTGAGCCAGTCAGCGATCGACCAGATCAACGCGCTGGAAGAAGAGAAACAGTCGCGGACGCCGGCGCAGAAGAAGATCAATTCGAGGCTGCTCCACACCGCGAGAATGCTGCAGGGGAAACCAGCGGTGCCAGGTCTCCCCGTACTGCGTAGCGGACTAGAGGTCGATGACCAGAACAATCTGCTGGTCGAGATCACGGCTCGTGTCAGCGATGACCTTTTGACAAAGCTTCGGTCCGCAGGCGTGCGGATCATTCAAGCGGAGCCGTTGCACCGGCATGTCCGGGCGCTCATAGCTCCGTCACAACTGGAGACGATTGCAGCGTTGCCGGACGTCATTTTCATCTCGCCTCGCCGCGAAGCCAGGACGGTGGGCAGTGGCAACCGGATCGGACCCTCGAAACTCCCCGTTGCACCGGGGTTTGCAGATCGCGCTGCGAGGATACGCGAGAAGTTGTCGGCTGCGCTCCGAAACGGTGTGAATCCTGCCTGCCTCGGACAGGGTATCGCGGTTTCGGAAGGCCTGGTCACACATCAGGCGACGGACGCATGTGCCACTTTCGGCGTTACCGGAGCGGGTGTGAAGATTGGCGTGCTTTCAGACGGCGCTTCAAGTCTTGCGACCAGTCAGGACACTGGGGATCTCGGTGATGTAACTGTGCTGCCAGGTCAAACCGGGGATGGCGACGAAGGCACAGCCATGCTCGAGATCATTCACGACCTGGCGCCGGATGCTCAACTTTACTTTGCGACCGCGTTCACCTCGATCGAGAGTTTTGCCCAGAACATTCGCGATCTGCGTGCTGCTGGTTGCGACATCATCGTGGATGATGTGTTCTATTTTGTGGAATCGCCGTTCCAGGATGGGCAAGCCGATAGTGTAACGGCGCAATTTGACAGCGGCATAGTAACGCAGGCAGTGAACGACGTCGTCGCTGATGGGGCACTGTACTTCTCGTCGGCGGGTAACGAAGGAAGCAAGGATGACGCATCTTTTGGGCTGAACGGAACGTACGAAGGCGATTTCGTTGACGGCGGAACGAATTCTCTGCTGCCGGGCGGCAAGCTGCACAAGTTCGGTCCGGGTACGACTGCCTATGATCCGGTGGCGTCATTCGCCGGTGATTACGTATGGTTGTACTGGGCAGATCCGCTTGGTGCGTCGGGAAATGACTATGACTTGTACGTGCTGAACGCAAATGGAACGCAAGTCGTAGACGGTTCTAACGACACTCAGGCTGGAACAGAGGACCCCGTGGAGGGGTGGGGTGCGGTCGCATTTGTCGGCGAGCGCATTGTCGTTTACAGGGTCAACTCAGCTGCTAACCGCTTCTTCCACCTTGTCGCGTTCAACGCCGGATTGACGGTCGCCACGCAGGGAGCCATCTTTGGTCATGCTGGAGGGACCGGAGCCTATGCGGTAGCTGCGGCGCCTGCGGACCTTGAATTTGACTTGGGATGGCCAGCCGGTCCATTCCCAAATCCGTTTGACGCCACGAGTGTCGTGGAACCATTCAGCTCGGACGGACCACGGCATATCTTCTTCGAGGCCGATGGAACAGCCATTACTCCCGGCAACTTCTCGGCCAGTGGCGGCACGATCCTCCAGAAGCCTGAAGTCACAGCGGCGGATGGAGTTTCCGTTACAGGCGTGGACTTCTTTACGCCGTTCTATGGGACTTCAGCGGCGGCGCCACACGCGGCGGCGATTGCGGCCTTGGTGAAGTCGTCGGACAACACCCTGACTTCGAGCGATGTTGCTGGATTCATGACCAGCAGCGCGATTGACATCATGGGAGCCGGAACGGATCGGGATTCTGGAGCGGGGATCGTGATGGCGCTGGGGGCGGTTCAGGCTTCGTTGACACCGAGAATTTCTGACCTGTCGCCGATTTCGGGAGATGTCGGCACGTCGGTTACGATCACGGGCAAGCATTTCGGCGCAACCCAGGGCGAAAGCACTGTGACGTTCAACGGAACGGCGGCGACGCCTACGGTCTGGAGCGATACGTCGATTACGGTCCCTGTCCCAGCCGGCGCGACGAGTGGCAATGTGGTTGTGACCGTGGTTGGATTGGCGAGTAACGGTGTTCTGTTCACGCTGAATCCGCATATCACCAGCCTCAACCCAACGTCCGGAACCGTAGGCGTACCCGTGACGGTCACGGGCACCAACTTCGGTGCAACGCAGGGATCGAATACGGTGAAATTCAATGGCACCGCCGGCGTGCCGACGAACTGGAGTGATACGTCGATCACAGTTCCGGTCCCGCTGGGCGTAAGCACAGGCAATGTGGTTGTGTCGGTCAATTCCGTTGCCTCCAACGGCGTGAATTTTACGTTCGTGCCTCCCGCGATTACCAGCCTGAGCGTGACGTCAGCTCCGGTCGGAACGGCGGTCACGATTACCGGTACGAGTTTCGGTCCTGCTCCGGGTGCTAGCACGGTGAAATTCAACGGAACGACGGCGACCGTGACCACCTGGACCGATACTTCGCTCTCCACAACAGTTCCCGCGGGTGCGACAACGGGAAATGTTGTTGTGAATGTCAACAGCACCGACAGCAATGGATCTGCATTTACCGTCCAAGACTTCACGTTTGAAGCTGCCTTGACCGACATCAACGTGACGGCGGGACAGAGTGGCTCTGAGGACTTCACGCTCGACAGTGCCACCGGATTCGATGCTGCCATCACACTGACTTGCAGTGGCGCGCCGGACAAATCCACGTGCACGCTGAATCCGACGAGCGTGGCCTCTGGAGCAACTCCGGCAACCGTACACCTCAGCATTACCACGACGGCCGCAACCACAAGCGGAATGGGTACCAGACTCTTCGGAATGTGGTTGCCTCTCGGTGGGCTGGGACTGGTTGTGGCCGGAGTGGGAACCCGCAAGCGCAGCCGTAAGACGCTCGCAGCTCTGAGCCTGTTCGTGATGGTGCCGTTGCTGGTGGCAATCGTCAGTTGCGGCGGAAGCGATCACCACACCATCCCGGGCACGCCGAAGGGAACCTCTACCATCACGGTGCGGGCGACTTCCGGCTCCACGACTCACACATCATCATTCACACTTACAGTGAACTAAACAATTGTGAACGTAACGACGAAAGGGCGGCCTTGGCCGCCCTTTCCCGTGTCCTAGGAGCCGTTGCGCCGGATGCTACAATTCGCTTAGCCGTGCGAAAGTGGCGGAATTGGCAGACGCACCAGACTTAGGATCTGGCGGGGCAACCCATGGGGGTTCGAGTCCCCCCTTTCGCACCAGAGGCAGTAGTCGGGAGTCAGAAGTCGGTAGTCAGGAAAATCTCTCACTCCGAACGTTGCTCCCTTGCCCACTAGCGGTCCTTCGCTGCGCTCAGGATTTCGGCTGCGGGCTCCCAGCCTCGCGGTCGCTCGGCTTCACGCCCGCAAAGCGCCTCAAGTTCGAGTCCCCCCCTTTCGCACCAGAGACGGGAGTCAGTAGTCGGGAGTCAGTAGTCAGCAAGAACCCTCGCCATCTAGCTCGAAGCCCCTTCCGTACATTGGTCCAACACTAAGCGCTCAGGATCTTCGTCAGGAGGGATCGGCTTTCGCGCTATAGGGAAACGGATTAGTTAACGAATACGCGTCGTGCTGCCCGCTTAACGATTGTTCTCCAGGTTTTTGTGTGGAATAATCAAGCTTCCTTCCTCAGGACCCTTCCCCAGAGCCATTGCCGTATTGGAGCATTTATGCGTCGCCTCTCCGCGTGGCTGTTCCTGGTAGCGCTTCTCGCCTGGCTAACCCCTGTCACTTTTGCCCAGACCTTTACTACGTTCGATGTGCCGAGTTCCACTCTGACGGAACCTGCGGCCATCAACGCGTGGGGGGCGATCACCGGGTCCTATGGTGCATCGGGCACGCTTGGAAACCGTGGCTTCTTGCGCCGTCCAGGCGGCGTGGTATTTGCATTTGATGTGCCCGAGTATTCCGGAAGGGATCATGTAGTCGGCACCACGGCCATCAATGCACTGGACCAGATCATCGGGTACGTCTTGGACCTGAATGTAAATCGATACCACAGCTTTCTCCGACAGCCTGATGGAACCTTCGCGACGTTAGAAGTGGGCGGTCCATGTCCGGTGTCTGGAGCAAAGACGCGGTACTCACGCTCGGCATTCCTGATGGTGCCGATACAGAGTTTCGACGGAGATATTCCGGTCACAATCAACAACAAAGGGCAAATTGCGGGTATCTATGGGCAGCTGGGCTGCCATTACAGTTTCCTGCGGCAACGGGACGGCACGACAATTCGGATTGAGGTTCCGACACATGCGGAACCGGGCCCGCAAACGCTGGCCCAGGCGATGAACTCACGCGGCCAAGTTACGGGCTACTACCTTGCTGACAATCACAACTTGCAAGGCTTCTTGTGGGAACCGAACGGAACTATAACGACTTTCGGTCCACCCGATTCGAATGTGTTGCCGACCGCGATCACAGGGAGAGGAGAAATTGCAGGGAGTTTGGATGGCCACGGCTTTCTGCGACAACCGGATGGGACGATCAGTACTTTCGATCCTGCCGACTCAATCTCCACCTACCCCGTAGCGATGAATGCCAGAGGTCAGATCAGCGGATACTACTCGGACATGAGTCTTGCCTACCATGGCTTTCTGAGGGAGAAAGATGGCAGCATTGTCACTTTCGATGTGCCCGATTCGACGAACACGTATCCCACGTCGATGAACGCGGCGGGTCAGATCACCGGCTGGTACTCGGACGCTAACGGCGTCGTTCATGGCTTCGTTCGAAAGTGCCGTAAACCTGCAGTTGCAATGCACGGGAACCAGGCAGATGGCTCAGGTTCCGAGTCCCCCCTTTCGCACCAGAGACGGGAGTCAGTAGTCGGGAGTCAGTAGTCAGCGAAATCTCTCGCCGTCTAACTTCGAATGTCCTTTCGCCCCGGGTTCCCCTGGCTTTAAGATTCCCCGCATGAGCACTCGATCATTTTCTTGCCGTCATGCTTTCGTTGTGGCCGTCCTTTTGACCGCTGTTTGTTGGAACACTTTTGCGCCCGCGCAAGCGCGGCCGGATGTGATCGGCCTATTCGAAACGCAGTCCGACGTAGGCGAAAACCCACGCGCCGGGTCAGCCGCGTTTGATGCGGCGAGCGGCGAGTATCGAATCACGGGCGGCGGCGCCAACCTCTGGGGGCCGGCAGATGCGTTTCATTTTGTGTGGAAGCGCATGACGGGGAATTTCAGATTGACGGCTGATGTACGTTTCATCGGTGCAGGCAAGGAAGAACACCGGAAGGCGCTGCTCATGGTCCGGCAGAGCCTGGATGCGAATTCGGCGTATGCGGACGTGGCCTTGCATGGGGACGGGCTGACGTCGCTGCAGTTTCGTCCGGTGGCGGGTGCGGAAACATCAGAAGTGCGGTCGAGCGTGAGCGGGCCCAACCGGATCAGGATCGAACGGCGGGGCGCTCAGTTCTTCATGTTAGTGGGGAAGAGCGGCGAGAATCTCGGTGGAGCGACGCCGGCGACTCTTACGCTGGAAGAGCCCGTGTATATCGGGCTGGGAGTGTGTTCGCACGATGCGCAGACGCTGGAGACGGCTGTGTTTTCGAACGTCAGCGTTGAATCGCTGCCGGATAGCAAGGCCGAACCGAATCCGGAGAAGGTGCGCAGCAAAGTTTCCGTGTACGACCTGGAGACAAAAAGCACGCGAGTGGTTTATTCGGCCGACACGCTTTGGGAAGCGCCAAACTGGTCTCCGGATGGCAAATATTTGATTGCAAACTCAGGCGGCGTAATCTACCGGTTCACGCTTGATGCCAAGGGTGAAGCGCAACCGGAAAAACTGGCGCTCGACAAGAGTTATCGATGCAACAACGACAAGAGTCTGTCGCCGGATGGGAAGGAATTGGCGTTTTCCGCTAACCACGCGCCGGCGGACGAGTCGCAAGTCTTCGTGGCGAACGCAGACGGAACAAGTCCGCGCTTGCTGACGCCGAACACTCCGAGCTATTTCCATGGCTGGTCGCCGGACGGGAAGTGGCTGGCTTTCGTCGCCGAGCGCGGGGGTAATTTCGATATCTATCGTGTCGGCATAACCGAAAGGAATGAAGAGCGGTTGACGTCGAGTCCAGGCTTTGACGATGGGCCGGACTACTCGCCAGACGGCAAATGGATCTACATCAATACGGATCGCTCCGGTGGCTGGGACATTTTCAGATTTCCGGCGGATGGGGCTGGCGTAGGCGATGGCAAGGCCGAACGTGTCACCGGGGATGCGCAGGAAGACTGGTTTCCGCATCCTTCGCCGGATGGAAAGTGGCTGGTGATGTTGTCGTTTCCGCCGGGGATGAAGGGTCACGATTTCAAGACTGCAGTTGAGCTTCGCTTGATGCCACTGCCGCCGAGCGACAAACCAGCGCAGTTGCCGGATGAGGAAGGCCCGGGGGCGATTCAGGTGCTGACCCAGTTCTTCGGAGGGCAAGGAACGATCAACGTAAATTCATGGTCGCCGGATTCGAAGAAGTTCGCGTTCGTCAGCTACGAATTGCTGCCGTAATGCGTCGAAAGATTTGTAATTCGTGATTGGTCATTTGTAATTTGAGAATCCCACTCTGCTGGCGTTGGGATCGATGTTTCCAATCAAAATCACAAATTACCAATTTCAAATTCCGGTACACTTCCAACCATGACGAATCCGCCACAACCGAATGTCAAGTTTGTGAATACTGCCGAGTACCGCGAAGCGTATGCGAACAGCGTGCAGATCCGCGTGAATGTGTGGGACTTCTTTCTCGTTTTTGGAACGATGCAGCAGACCTCGGAAACGCAAGTCGAGTTGCGCAATTTTCAGGGAATCTACTTGAGTCCGCAACAGGCGAAGGCGCTGATGTCGCTGCTGCAGCAGAATGTGGCAAACTATGAGGCCGCCTTCGGGCCGATCCAGCTTGATCCGCGCGCTCCCGGCGGGCCTGTGCATTGATGCGGACTCTGAAGCGGAGCGCGGATACTTCCGTTCGCTTCCCGTGGACGCAACAGTTTCTGTTGTATGCGCTGTTTTTTGTTGGACTGGCGCTCCTGCATGCGCCATTTCTGCGGCTGCCCTATTTCTGGGACGAAGCTGGATACTACATTCCTGCCGCGCGCGATCTCTATCTCACCGGCTCGCTGATTCCGCACTCCACACCTTCCAATGCACATCCTCCGCTCGTCATGGCGGCTCTGGCCGGTGCGTGGCGGCTCTTTGGTTACGCACCGCTAGTCACGCGGCTCGTCATGCTAACGTTTGCCGCATTCTCGTTGCTCGGATTCTTCCGCTTAGCCAGAGCTGTTACGAATTTCAGTGTGGCGTGGTCATCGACGGGATTGCTGGCGATTTATCCAGTATTTTTCGCGCAAAGTTCACTGGCACACCTTGATCTCGCTGCCGCAGGCTTCACGCTTTGGGGGTTGCTGGCATATGTCGAAGATTACCGCGGCAGATATGTGCTCTGGTTCAGCCTGGCGGCGCTCACAAAAGAGACAGCGATTCTCGCCCCCGTCGCGTTGGTTGTGTGGGAGCTACTGGCACGACTTTTGCGCCTGCCGAAGGAACTCGCGCCGCCGGCAGGACGGCGTGTAGCGGGAGTTGTTCTCGTGTTGCCTCTGGTGCCGCTTGCCGGCTGGTATGCCTATCACTATGTGAAGACCGGAATGCTTCTGGGGAACCCGGAATTCGTGCGCTACAACGTCACGGCGACGATGAACTGGTTGCGAATTCCCCTGGCGTTGGGGATACGACTGTGGCAGGTTTGTTTCTACTTTGGCCTATGGGTAGTCACTATGGCGGCAGTGCTGGCGATGCGGCGTCCGGCGATTGTTGAAAATGGCGAAGCGCGAGCGCGAATTGCAGTTTGGGTGCAGATGGCCTTCGCAGCGGTCGTAGTTGCCTATCTGCTGTTTATGGCGGCGGTTGGCGGCGCAGTGCTGGCTCGCTACATGCTGCCCGTGGTCCCACTGGTGATCCTGGTGTTCGTCTCGACACTGTGGCGCCGCTTACGGTATTGGCGGCTGTTAGTCGCGGTGGTTGCTATCGCATTCGTGGCGGGTCTGTTTACGAATCCGCCATACGGATATTCCCCCGAGGACAATCTGGCCTATCGCGACTACGTCGTCATGCATGCAGAAGCGAGCCGGTTCCTCGCAATGAGATTTCCCGAGGCGCGTGTACGGGTGTTGACGGCTTGGCCAGCGTCGGATGAACTGTCACGGCCTTGGCTGGGATATGTCCCAAGGCCATTTCCGGTTGTACGGATGGAAGACTTCACGCCGGAGCAGGTGGCGTTGGAAGTCGCGGCCAGCGGTCGATACGATGTGGTTCTTGCGTTCTCGACAAAGTACCAGCCGCAACGTCCCTTGCTGGAGGATTGGGGGACGTGGCAACGGATCAAAGAAAAGTACTTTGGCTATCACCGCGACCTGTCACCGGAACAGATTGCCGGGCAACTGGGCGGAAGGATTGTGTTCTCGAAGAAGAGCGATGGCCAGTGGGTGGCGGTGATCGCGGTCGAGAGGGAAGAGAATGCAGGCTTCATTCGGTGAAGGTGCACCAGTCGAGGTGAGGTAGGGTCGTTCGCCTCCACATGGGTGCGCTCTCGATGACAGGGCAAAAACAACGTTACGCGATCATCAGGTGACAGGAGTGGGTTTTCAGGACGAGCCATACGTTCTTCTCGGGTACCAGATTGAGCGCCTCGCGCGCCGCAAGCGTCAGGTGGACTTCAAATTCGGCACCCTTGCAGCCGATTACAGCAGAGACGATCACATCGCGCGAATCCACACGGCGGATGACTCCAGGTATTACGTTGCGTGCGCTAATGCCGCGAGGAATCTCCGTTGCCAGCATGAGGTCACCGGCGCGAATGCCTACGCTGAGCTTGGAGCCGACGTCGGCGCGAACCAGGGGGGTTTCGATCTCCAGCGGGCCGCTGCCGAGACGGCAGGTCATGGTGCCACGGTCTTCGTGGATTGCCATCACGGTGGCATCGAAGACATTTTCAAATCCCGACAACTGGGCCACCGTCTCGAGTTTTGGAGCGCGCATGACATCGTGCGGGCGCCCCTGCGCGATGATGCGGCCCGCGTCGAGGACAATCACCTGCTCGCCGAGGGCGAAGACTTCCTCGCTGCTGTGCGTGACGTAGAGGATCGGAACCTCATGATCCCGATTCCACTGGCGGAGATCGTCGATGATCCGGCCCTTTGTGGGCCGATCGAGCGCGGCTAAGGGTTCATCCAGCAGCAGCGCTCGGGGTTCGGTGGCGAGGGCACGAGCCAGGGCGACACGCTGTCTTTCTCCGCCGGAAAGCTGCGTGGGCCGCCGGTCGCTGAGATGCTCAATGCGGAATATATTGAGAAGTTCGCGGCTGCGTTGACGGCGCCGGCTCGCGCCCACGGAGCGCAGTCCGTAGCTGACATTCTCGATGGCGGACAGGTGAGGGAAGAGCGCGAGGTCCTGGATCACGTATCCCATACGCCGCTTCCAGGGCGGGACGCGCAGATTTCGTTCTGAGTCGAAAAGTGTTTCGCTTTCCGCGACGATCAGGCCCTCGTCTGGATTGATGAGTCCGGCAATGCAATCGAGGGCTGTAGTTTTACCGGCGCCGGAAGCTCCAAAGAGAATCGTGAACCCTGTGCTCGCACGGAAATGAACGTTGATGTCGAATGCTCGCGCCGATCCGACAAAACGGCGCCGGATACGCACTTCCAGCGGATGCGATTTTGTCCTCCGTTCATCCGTGACTGCGGCGGAATTCATCTCCATGGTCCCACCGTCCAAGGGCGGCGGTTCAGGCCGTAGACAACCGACAAAACGAGGAAAGAGACAATCAATAAGGCGAGCGCGGTCGAGTGAGCGCCAGCATAGTAGCCTGCCTGCACCTGATCGTAAATGTCAATCGAGATCGTTCGGGTCACGCCTGGTATGTTGCCGCCGACCATGAGCACGACACCGAACTCGCCGAGGGTGTGGGCAAAGCTGAGCGCGAAGCCGGTGATCAGGCCTGCCTTGGAGAGAGGCAGAACAATCCGGCGAAACGTTTGAAGTGGCGTTTGGCCGAGAGAGGCAGATGCACGAAGTAACTTTGGGTCGACGGATGAAAACGACGCAGCAAACGGCTGTACCGCAAACGGCAGGCTATAAAGAATCGAGCCAATGACTAACCCTTCGAATGTAAAAGCGAGGGTGTGGCCGGTAAGGGATTGCCACCAGCGTCCGACAGGGCTACGCGAACCCAGGGCCATGAGCACGTAGAATCCGAGGACGGTTGGCGGCAACACGATCGGCAGAGCGATCACGGCTTCAGCAAGAAATTTCAGTCGCCACCGCGAGTAGGTGAGCCAGCAGGCAAGGGGAATTCCCAGACCCAACAGGATCGCCGAGACCAGGGTGGCGAGACGGACAGTCAGCCAAAGAGCTTCCCAGTTCATCCTAGAAAGGCTCCGGCAGAGAAGTGATACTCGAAAGCGACCACAATTGCGGAATCAGGATCTCCTCCGCGAGCCACGAGCGTAAAGCTAAGAACCCGTATTGCGCTTCCTCATACCAATTTCGTTTTCGATACCGGCAGTTCACGAACGCGCTTTCCAGTCGCGGCAAAGATCGCGTTGCAGATTGCCGGCGCGATTGGCGGCACACCCGGTTCACCGACTCCCGCAGGCGGCGCATCACTTGCGACCACTTGCACGTCAACATGCTTTGGCGCCGAGTTCATGCGCGCCAGATGGTAGTCGCTGAAGTTGCTTTGATTGATCACACCGTTAGTGGCCGTGATCTCGCTGAACAGGGCAAGGCTGGTGCCGAAAACCGCTGCGCCTTCGAACTGATTGCGCACATTGTCGGGCGCGACAACCGTTCCAGCATCAACGGCCGTCCAGACGTTTGGAATGTGCACCTGGCCCTTGCTGTCGATTTCGACTTC
>Ga0335071_10002628_pt1 | contig 19147 bp, 16 predicted proteins | sample Lox_Sample_15_FD_206724 | JGI IMG/M metagenome (GOLD analysis project Ga0335071, IMG submission 206724) | Soil microbial communities from Loxahatchee National Wildlife Refuge, Florida, United States - Lox_Sample_1.5 | ecosystem: Environmental > Terrestrial > Soil > Wetlands | place: USA...
ACCCAGGGGATTACCCCCAGGATAGCTTAAGGGATTGGTTGGGACATAGCCCGACGGGTTATCTCCGCCGCAATTCCCAGATGAACTTCCTCCGCAACTCGCCGGGTTGGTCTACCGGTTACTCTCCTGCTAGCTTTCCCGGTTAGTCTGCCCGTTGCTCCACCGGTTCTCCTCCGGGTTGGTCGGACCGTTGCGGTCTGGCTAACTCCGCGGGTTGCCGTCCTCGTTGCTCTCCCGGTAGTTTCCCGGGTTGTCTCGGCCGTTGTCTTCTCGGTTGCTCTGGAGGTTGCTCCCTCTATTGCTCGGCCGACTCCGCTGTAAACGAGGGGTGGACCGCCAAGGTCTCCAAGTACGCCAAGGGTTCTGGAACCGGAAGAACGGGAATTGTCTTGAGCGATGGCCAATAGGGACAGTCCGCCGGAGCACTTCCGTCAAACTCAACGCCGTGCAGTCCCCGTCTTTCGCCTGGCTCGATCGGCAAGGCGGGCGGGGCTTCGCTGCAGGCCCCGCCCGCAGTTTCGTGAGGGTAAGCGCTAGTGTTTCCCGCAGCAACGATGTTGCCGCGTGCCGCGGAAGTCGTAGGTTATTCCTTCGCACAGGCTGCGCGCCAGGTCGCCGTAGGCCTCTTCTTTGTCCTGGGCGTTGAATGAGAAGTCGTCGCCGGATTTGTCGACGCCGGCAACCGTGCGTTCGTCCCGCGCGGAGTTGCTCCAGAGGGTTGCGCCGGTCGCGGTTTCGACCAGCTTGGCGGTCAGCCGGGCGTTGACCTTGGCCGCGACGCTGGCGTAGCCGGGGCCGAAGGCGCAGCTCGGGTTGACGCCGGATACGTCGAGTTCACCGGTGAAGACCGTCTTGAGGTTGTACTTGTCGCCGATAGCCTTGAATGCTTCCGGGCCGAGGCGGCTCTGACTGACCGCGGCGAGCACGGTCGCCTCGTCACCGAGTTCAACTATCTTGATGTCGGTCTGGTCCTCAGTGACCGCCTCGATGAATTTCTGGGTGACGAGTCCGGCCAGTTCGCCCTTGGTGCTGGTGGCGAACTGGATGAGGCCGATTACTTCACGCGGGTGCAGGTCGATGGCGGGCTGTACGTAGACCCGGGCGCACGCGGCGAAGAGCAGTACGGCGATGCAGACCAGCAAGCCGGAATGGAACCGTCCGGAGAGGATTAACCGCAGATTACGCAGATGACGCAGATGGTGTCCAGTCACGGAGAAAGCAGACATCCACAGATTACGCAGATTGGCCCCAGACGTAGAGCGGAAGGACAACCGTAGATTAGGCAGAATCGGTTTCATCTCAATCCTCCTTACTTCGGACAATACGGAGTTCACCATAAAGTCACCAAGGCGCCGAGAGCAGACCGCAGGAGGCGCTCCTCACCCCATACCCTCTCCTCGTCGAGGAGAGGGAGAGCGAAGCGAAGGTGAGGTGGTTCGCTGTTCTCAAGGCCTCGTTGCTTTCTCATCAACCGTGATGATTTGGTCGAGCTTCACGTTCTTGAGCACGACTGTGCTCTTTGGGCCGAATCGCACTTCGACCGTAACCGGCGATGCAACATTGGCGAAGCCGAAGTGTTGGACCAGCGAGTTTTCGCTCATGGTCCCTTTACCGCCTTCGACCTCGCGAATCTGACGGTTCTTGCCCTGTGTGACCGTCACCCGCGCGCCGATGCCGGCCCGGTTTGCCTTGTGTCCAATCACGCGCACTTCCAGCCAGTGGTTTCCATTCTGGGTGTCGTTGCGGAAGAGGCGGACGCCGGAGCCGGAGCCGACTACGAGGTCCATCTTGCCATCGTTGTTGAAGTCGGCAAAAGCGCAGCCCCAGCCGTTGAACACGCGCGTGCCGGAGTTCCAAGTCACGTCCGTGAAGTGAGGAGGGGAGTCGGGCTTGGCAGGAGTAGAGTCAGAAGAGGGTGAGTGAAGCTGGTTGAGGTAGAGGAACGAGCGGCGGCCTTCGTAGATTGAGGTGATGTACAGGTCAAGGTCGCCGTCGTTGTCCACGTCGGCCCACGCCGGGTCGGAGTGGGTCTCCTCGTAGCGGATGCCGGAGGCGGCGCGGACGTCCGTGAAGGGAGGAGAGAGGAGGGAGTGGAGAGGAGTTGAGGATCCCGAACCGGGGCCAGGGGCGGACGATCCGAGCTGGTTGTGGTATAGCATCGAGCGGTTGGAGAATTCGATGTAGCGCGGGTGGGCGAGGTTGCCGCAGAAGAGGTCGAGCCAGCCGTCGTTGTCGTAGTCGCCCCATTCCGAGCCGATGGTGTGGCCGTAAGCGCCGTTCACTTCGTCTCCGGCCACGCCGAGTTGGGCCGCGTCATCGGTGAAGGTGGAGTCGTGGTGGTTGACCCAGAGCAGGTTCTCGCAGAGCCGGTAGTCCGAGACGTAGCAATCCGGGTAGCCGTCGTTATTGTAGTCGCCCCAGTTGACGCCACGTCCGGCAAGGTCAATGCCGTAGGGCGGGATAATGCCTGCCTTCTTGGTGACGTCGGCGAAGTATCCGTGCTGGTTCTGGAATAGCTGGTCCGGATAGTACGTGTGCTTCTCCCAGTTTTCGTAATTGGCGCAGTAGAGGTCAACCCAGCCGTCGTTGTCGAAGTCGGCAAACCCGGCGCCTTCGGTCGGGTACATGTTGTCAGGTCCTCCCGCACGGTCGGAGAGTTCGACGAACTTGCCCGAGTCGTTCTTGTAGAACCGGGCACCGCCTTCTGCACCGGCTACGTAGAGGTCAAGCCAGCCGTCGTTGTTGAAGTCGGCGAACAGCCCGCCACGGCCGTTTGCTTTGCTTAGGCCCACGGAGTCGGTGACATTTGTGAACCCGCGGCCCGAGTCGTTGCGGAACAGGACGCAGCCGTTGAGGAGCAGGTCCTGATAGCCGTCGCTGTTGTAGTCGCCCCAAGCCACGCGCGACTCGTGGCGGTCTTTGAGCCCGAACGAGTCGGTAACGTCGGTGAATGATGGCCCCGTGAAGCGACAACCAACGAGGCGCCATTTCATGCGGCCGCGCCCGGAGTCAGCGCGCAGGGACCAGTAGTTGCGTGAGTCGCCGGCGTCCTGTGCTCTCGCGTAGGCGACCGAGGCCTCTGAACTGTCGCCTTGCGCTTCCTTGATTTCGCCTAGCAGGCAGTAGAACGGGCCGGGTGTGGCTTCCTGCTGAGGGTCCCAGCGAAACTCGCTTATGGCCTGTGTGACCGAGGTTTCGGCTTCAGCCAGCCTGCCCTGAAGCTTGAGGGCCTCGGCCAGCGCGAGCAGAGCGGAGCCGCGCAGGGGTGGGTATTCGATGTCCCACTGTTGCTGAGGCTTGTTGGGCGACTTGGTGGCTCTCGGTTGCCACTCGATGGCCTTGCGTGCACAGGATTCGGCTGCCTTGGGATCGAATCTGAGGCGGTCGAAGAGGGCAGCAGCGTAGCGGTAGCGGAACGGGTCAGTAGGGTCGTCTTGAATCATCTCATCGGCGTCGGCGCGGAGCCCGGCAGTGTCCTTGAGTCCGAACCGGGAGCTGAGCAGGAAGGTGTAGAAGGTCTGACGCCATTCGGTTCTGGGCAGCCGGTCAAGGAATCGGCGGATGATAGGGATCTTGAGCGTGTCGTTGGTCCAGACCGGTTCCAGCGAGTCGTAGAAGGCGTTGCCCGTAACTTCGTAGGCGCGCGGTGAGAAGGGAAACTGCTCCATCATGAGCCAGCCGACCTTCGGGGCAAGCGACGTGTCGGACAGGCTGAAGCCGTCCCACGCAAGGGTCAGCGAGCGAGCGGTGGTCTCGGCGAGGAACGCGGAAGCCTCTTGGGCGATTTGCCTCTTCGTGGCGGCGAGTTTGAGCGAGTCCTTCTGGTCTCGGTTGTACAGCGCGCCCCAGCGACCGTCAATGGCCGAGTCGCAATTCGGACTCTGCACAAGTACCCGGTTCCACCAGGCAAGGCTGGAGTCGAACTTGTGCCAGTGGTCGTACACCCGGGCGAGGTTGATCTCGTCCTCGACATCGGCCGGGTCGCGTGACAGACGTCGGTGATAGTACTGCACTGCCGAGTCGTAGTCGCGGCGAGCGAGGAATGCGTGCAGGTCCGGCTGCGGGACCACGCTCATTATCGCGGAGAGAAGCAGAATCGCGTTCATTTGTGCCTCCTGTCGATCCGGCTATCTCAGACTTGGTACGGAATGGGCCGATGAGTCGGCCGGCCTCAACGGGTATCCAAGCACGCTGTCGACCTCGCCGAACCAATCCGGTTCCTGCCGCTCAGCCGCGAGCCGCTCGATGCGGCGTTGCCGGGACAGGGAGTTGAAGTCGTCGGCAAAGGCAGCCGCGTTGGAACGCGAACCGTTGTAGAACCGCCAGAACAGCACGCCGATAATCACCGACGCGCTCACCCAGTCGCCGCTCTTGGCCGCGGCGGTGGCCCAGGCGAGCGAACCGGCGTTCACAGCGAAGGCCAGGAGCCCTTTCGCCGGTTGCCCGGCGTATACCTCACCGGAACCGGGCAGGAGCGTGGACATCGCTGCGGCGAGCGTGGAGTTGCGGCTCGGGCCATGGTCGGAGGACCGGATTACGCCGGCCACGTCCTGCATGCCGGCAAGGTCGTAGCTTCTTGCCGCGGATGCGACATCGCCTTCGTGCAATTGGAGCCAGCCCATTGCCGACTCAAGCTTAGCCCGCCGGGCCGAGTCGCGCGTGAAGACAAGGATGTCGGAGAGTTCGAAGGCGGCAAGGTCGTACCGCTTCGCGCGGGCGTAGTAGCCGGTCATTGCGGCATGGGTCGGTTCGGACAGTTCCGGGCTGCTGCGCGCCGCCTCCTGCAGTTCCTCGGCCGCGTCCGCCAGTTGAGACGCGGCTGCGAGGCTGAGTCCGAGCTTGAAATGCACTCGGCCGGCAAGGGCACTGTCGGATTCGTTGAGCCATGATAGGCGTTTGAACTCCTGCACGGCCACGTCGTTGAAGCCATGCTTGAGCAGCGAGTCTCCCAGGGCCATTTCAGCGATTGGCGATTGGTGATTGGCGATCGGCGATTGGGAGAAGAGGACGAGAAGCAGTATCATTGGCGGCCGGCGGTGGCTGTGTCACGAGGCACCGAGTCGAGTAGCGCCCGATAGTCCGGCTCCAGCGGGATGAGGCCAAACAGAGAGTCGGCGCGCTGGACGTAGCGGCGCTCCTGAAGCCGGTTGTAGTCGCGGGCCGCGATGTTTGCCCCGTAGACATTGCCCGCATAGAACAGAGCGGTGATGGCGCCGATGATGGATACCTTGACGTACGTCGGGTCATACTTGCCGTGTTCCTCAGCGAACCACCAGGTGACGATGCCGGCCCCGGCAACGGTCAGGAACGAGTATCCTCCGTCGCCGGCTCGGCCCGAGTAGATTTGTCCCACGCCCGGGATGACCGCAGAGAGCAGGGTGCTTACGAGTCGGGAGCGTCGTCGAATGGCGCGTCCATCCATTGAGGACAGTTCGTCCTCGGCCGCGGTCGATTGCCCCGCGCCACCAGCCGGCTTGAGCAGAGACGCGCCGTCGGCGAATCGGTGTTGCCGGAAGTATGTCCAGCCGGATAGGTCCCGGGCCTGTCGCGAGAGGGGAGAGGAAGTGATTGAATCGAGAACAGCGCGTGCTCCGGCATAGTCGGCCTCGGCGAAGCAGGCCCGGCCGAGCCCGTAGTACTTGAAGTCGTGTGATGATGGATATTCCAGGTCCTTGAAAGCGTGACGCGCCGCCGGAATGTCCCCGTCCCGCAGGTACGACTCAGCCGCCATGAGCCCGGCATAGGCGCTTACGCCGGGCGAGCCCGACGCGAATCTCACTCTCAGGTACTCTGCCGCAGCCAGCTGATAATCGCTTGAAGAGTACAGAAAGTCGGCGAAACTCAGGTTCGGAATCGGGGGCGTGTTTCTGCCTCCGGTGCTCTCTTGAGCGGAACCCGGCGACGCCGCCACCAGGAGCCCCGGCTCGTCGGCCGGCTTGCGCCATGCGAGGTGGTTCTCCACCGGGTCAGGGATTCTGCCGTTCACAACGCCGCCCGTGTAGTAATTCCCGTAGTACGCCCAGACTTCCGGGTTGTCGCGCATCAGGCGGTCGGCGCCTATGAATACGCCCGGAAAGAATCCCTGTGATTTGATTGCGGCTTTCATGAACTGCGAGCACGTGGGTTGGAAGTTGCAGACGTTCTGGCCCTGCAGCGGCGAGAGCACCGCCTTGTAGGCATTGATCATCCACTCGCCGGAGACCGATAGCGGGTCATAACGGGCGGCGCCGGTGCAGACCAGCCAGAGAACGACGAAGATGGTTCTTGCCAACTTGCGTCAGTATAGTCCCATGCCGCAACTAGTCAAACCCATGGCGACTTGATTCCGTGGCCGCCGGGGATACACTCAGACAGATGCGTCTCCTGCCGGGCCGGCTTCACCGAGTCATATGCGCTGCCTAGTCACCGGTGCCAACGGGATGCTTGGGACTGATCTGGTGCAATTTCTTCGCCACCAGAATGAGGAGGTCATCGGCTGGGATCTGCCCGAGCATGACGTCACCGACGTTGAGAAGACCATCAATGGCATTCACCAGGTTGGCCCCGACGTCGTGTTCCACCTCGCTGCACGGACTGACGTGGACGGCTGCGAGGACGATGCGGGCGGAGCGACCAGCGTCAACCTTCAAGGCACCTGGGCTGTGGCGCTTGGCGTTGAGGAGCTCAGCCGGAAAATGGTCTACCTTTCGACCGACTACGTCTTCGACGGCCGATCCAGGCGACCCTACCGCGAGAACGACGCCACCAACCCGCTCTCCATCTACGGCCGGACCAAGCTGATGGGCGAGAACGCGGTCACGCGGAGCTGTCGCCGCCATTTCATCGTACGCACGAGCTGGCTCTACGGCAGGTACGGCCGAAACTTCGTTGACACTATACGTGAGAAGTCGCAGCAAGTTCCAAGAATAGAAGTGGTTAGCGACCAAGTTGGGTCGCCGACCTATGCGCGTGACCTGTGCCGGCCATTGTGGGATCTTGCCCGTTCCAAGCACTTCGGTCTCTACCACGTGACAAACTCCGGCCAATGTTCCTGGTTCGAACTCGCGACGGAAGTGGTGAAGCTCTCGGGCGCAAAGTGTGAAGTCGTACCGATTGACACCGCCACGGCTGCCAGACGGGCGCCGCGGCCGGCATTCTCCGTGTTGGAGAATCGCAACTTCAAGCGCCGATTCGGGAGGGAACTGAGACCTTGGCAGGAGGCATTGGCAAACTACATCCAGGGCAAGGACGCAATCCCTTCTGCTTCCTTGCTTGCACCATCCGGTAGCTCGGGTCACAATGAAGGGTAAGTAGCCTGAGCTCGCGGACGACTGCATTTTCCCCGGTTGATGACAGTCCCTACTGGCGTATTCCGATGTTGGCGGAGGAGCACCGTAACATATCCGCCTCAGAGATCGAGTCACCATTCGCTTGACGTACCGGCCACTCGATGGGGTCGGACGCGCTGCATCGCGGAATTGACTGAGTTTCCTGACAACGTATAATTAGGCAAGATGGCTGAGCTAGTTCTATCGGTACCGTCAAGTAGTATCGGCGTCTCCGGTCCGTTGACATGAACTTGTCGTTCCTGCCAATACGCTGAACACGGCGAACATATGGGGCGCATATACGCTGTATGCGGTTGTTCTGGAGCCGGAAAGACGGCGTTCCTCCGGGCTCTTCAGAAGATGCGTCCACAGCGTCTACAACTCTTGTGCAGGACCACGTCTAGACCCAGACGGCCGAGAGAACGGGACGGAGTCGATTACCACTTCGTACCTAAGGCGGGCTTCCTGCGCAAGATACTGGCGGGCGACTTCGTACACATCGAGGAATATGAAGGGTACTACTTCGGGATCGATGCCCGCCACATCATAGAAGCCATACACTCGGTTGATGACGGGATCATCATGTCTGGCACATTCGGTGCCTCGAAGCTCAAGGCCACCTACGGCGCGAATATCGCGACGGTGTTTGTTCACACGGGGACGGTGGATGAGCTCTTTGATCCGAGATGCTTGGAGAGTGACTTCGCTCCGAACGTCGAACTCCGGCGAAGACTCCGAATGAAGGTGGCTGACCGGACGTTCAGCAGCCAAGAGTACGGAAGCGCGACTCCGTTGCAGTTCATCCGACGCCGGATGCAGCTGAACGTGCTCGACTTGGCCTTCATTAACGGTCGGCACAGGTCGGGTGAGCCGCTGACAGTAATCGAGAACACGCGTGATTGTTTGGACAGCGCGGTCGCGCAGTTTCTAGAGATGCGCGGTTCGTCACCGGTTTTTGTACCGCATCCATACGTCAATCCGAACCTGTGCTTTGTACTCATGCCCTTTCGACCGCAACTCAAGCCAGTCTACGACCACATGCGCAACGCGCTCCGGGAGGTCGGACTGGACGTGCTGAGGGCGGACGGCATATTCTCAAACAGGCCGGTCATGGATGACATTGTGCTCGCCCTGCGTAATGCAAGAATCGTCGTTGCGGATCTGACGCGTGGCAACCCGAACGTCTTCTACGAGACAGGAATATGCGTCGCGATGGGCAAGGAAGTAGTTCTCATCACGCAGGACGATGAGGTTCCGTTCGATCTCATGCACCTTCGGCACGTACTCTACAAGTCCACGCCCCAGGGCATGAGCGTGTTTGAGCGCAGGCTTGTTCAGACCGTCCTGACTGCGTTGGGCTTGGCTCATGACAAGGGCGGGGCAGCCGGGCAAGGTCCGCTGTGATGCCACATGCAGGATAAGCCTCGGCAACCAAGGCTGGCGGTTGACTGCATAGTCCTTGTGGACGGCAAGGCGCTCGTGATTCAGCGCAAGTATACGCCTCTTGGTTGGGCCCTTCCCGGTGGGTTTGTGGAATCTGGCGAGAGCGTCGAAGCCGCAGTTAGGCGGGAGGTCAAGGAGGAAACTGAGCTGGATCTTGAGAATCTGCGGCAGTTCCGTGTCTACTCAGCCCCGGGACGGGATCCGCGTGGGCATGTGGTGTCGGTCGTGTTCACAGCCCGCGGAATCGGGAAGCCCAGGGCTGGGGACGATGCCGACCGCTACCGCTTGATTGATCTAGACGCAATAACCGAAACCGAATTGGTCTTCGACCACGCGGAAATACTGAGAGACTTCCGGGAATCCGGCGCGCGATCCATGCCGGGACAGAAGGACATGACCGATTCCGCCGAGGAGTCGGACCGTGTCCCAGCCCCAAGCGTCGTCGCGATTCCTCGCCGATAGATGCCCCGCTAGGTCTCTCGTCTCGTAGCGGCGGGCTCGCCTGGACAGACACGGCCGACGGCCCGGCGACAAAGCACGCCTCCGAGCGCCCTTGGCATCGACCCGCAAGAAGTCATCGAAGTCGCCACGGAAGTTCTCCTGCAAGTCCCCTTACAGGTGGCGTCGCAAGTTGACCTGCGAGCCGTGATGCGATCCGGCTGGGAAGTCGTATTTGCAGTCGTGGAAAGGGCCTGACCGCAATTCGCCTTCCGAAGAGACTCGGTAGTCGCGGCGCAGACCGGCCGCGGAAACGCCGAGGAATTCCACCCGCCAGCCTCCATCAGAACCCCGCCGGGTGTCGCCCTGGTAACCACTCCGGGGACGGTTCCCAGGTTGATCGGCAGGACGTCTTCTTCGGTCTGCTTCCTTAGTGTTTCGTCCCCAACGTGTGGCGTTACATTGAGTCATGAGGTCAACACGGAGGAAGGGAGGATGCCACGGCAAATCGCACTTGGATAACCATGCTGCTCTGCGGAAGCCCGTGCCTTTGGCCGTGTCTGCGATGGCTGCCCATGGCGCGGCTGCCTCGCAGACACGGCTACAACCTTCTTCCACATCTTTCGATGATACTCTCGGCTGCCTCTGTGTACTATCTGCTGTCTGCTGTGTACCGAATGCTGTATGCCTTGTGCTTGCCTTCAAGCCATCCCGCTCGAATCTTCGTGAGTGCACTTGCCGCAGTCGCAAGAGCGGACACGAAGGGATGGGAGGAGAGATGGAAGGAGATCTGGTAGCTGTCCGGTTCCGGCCTCACGGTCCATTCCGCCGTGTCAGGTCTCCGGTTCTGCTCGGCAAGCTGCCATGTGGCACCGGCAAACCGAGGCCGGGTCGTTTCGGGAAATCGGCGAGTCGAATGGGCACGTGTTGTCGCTGGATACTCGCGCAGCCGACGCGCGTTCTCCCGCCGGCGACTGGTACCGCCACGGCTTCGCTCACGCGCGATTCTGGCAGCGCTTGACATGCGGTTCTGCGGGCGTATAGTCACTGCCGAAGGTGAATCAATTCCGTCATGACTTGAGGATTTGGAGTTTGGTAATGTGGAGCTTGTCTGAAAACCAGCCCGTCGCACGCAGACACTAGCGTCTGTTGTGATACTGTCTCGCGCTACACCCAAACAATTGTGGCCCGAAGCCCGTGTGAGCGAGTTTCGGGACTAGCTCTGTGTGCCCAGAAACCCCGAGGCTCTTGGGGACTGAGGGCCGGCTCCGGTCTAGCAGAGTCGATGAGAGGATTATGTTCCTCATGTCATCAATACAGATCGCTAGGATGAGTCTGTGCTGATCAAGGACATCCTACGGGACCCGATTGCGGCGAGGCGGTACATGGAACGATACGTGAATGATGGGTCGCCCAGCGGGTTTACATGGATGTACAACACGTCGGTTATGACTAATCCAAGGGGTCCGGCCACAGCCTTCAACCTCTACGCCGCGAAGTTCGCCAAGGACATGCTTTCCGATTACGGGGACATTCCCGGCTTCTTCGGCGACGCTGAAATCCTATTGCACCCCGACATGGCGGAGAACGAGTTGGTCACGTCCTGCTGTGAATCAATCCGTGTTTCAGATTTCTGCGTCTTGCCGACCTCCAGTTCAAGAACTGTCGAGATCCTCAACCCAGATCGGCCCGGGTACGTCAAGCTGAACTACAAGGGTCTGATAGGCAGGATTGACCGGCAGATCACGCGCAACCATGCGATTTCCAGTGTGGAACTTACAGAGATCATCAGGAAAGCCGTCCAGGCCAGCAAGCTGCCAAGGCAGTTTCTGTTCCTAGAAGAGCCCGGAGCCAGAGTCGTGTCATTGCCAACCAAGACAGGCAAGTATGAGTGGGGGATGGTGTACCGTGAGGCCACACCTTTCCCGCGTCCGAATAAGCTACACGTCGGCGTGCCTGCTTTCTCTCTGTTCTCAAAGGACATCAAGCACGAAGAGGACCCTCCGCTGCTGGTCCAACTCGTGAATTCGCAGAACAAGGCGCCCGACGATTACCTATTCGAGTCCATTATCTCACCACTCATTGTTTGCCACTTTGAGCTTCTCCTTAACTGCGCCTTGGAGCTCGAGTTCCACGCCCAGAATGCCCTGATAGGACTGAATTCAGACTGCATGGTGGTGGGGATAGTAATCCGTGATTTGGAGTCGGTCGACAAGGACCTGTCTTTGGCTGAGGACTTGCACATCAATGCTGAATTTCGCAGCGCTCCCTACAAGTGCATCCAGCGAGGGCAGTACAACTACAACATCAAGCACAGCTTCATGTTCGATTTCAAGCTAGGCGAGTACTTCATCACACCGTTGATCGAGGTCATTAGACAGCACTTCGGTGTGGACTCCAGCGCAATCATTGAGAGGACAAGAGAGCTCAGTCGCAGCTATATCAGCAGACTGCCGCCTTTCTTCTTTCCTGCAGACGGCAACTGGTACTGCTACGAGAACATCGTCTTGGATAGGACCAAGAAGCGGCCATATCTCGCAAGGGCAAACCCGAAGTACAGGTGACAAGTGATCATCCGCCCAAGATGAACGCAAAGGGTACGCGGTCAATGCCTGTCACCAGGCATGGCTGCGATCCGGACCGGATTTGACGGACTGGAGGGCCAAACATGCAGAGTCAGAGGCTTGTACTAAGGAACGGACTCGTTCGCGCCAGCGGAGATGTCCTAGGTCGTCGCTCGGTTGTATGCGAGAACGGTATCATCTCGGCCATTGTCGAGTCCAGCGATCCCTGCAAAACCTCGGGCTCAACAATTGACTGCTCTGATCTTGTCGTCATGCCCGGCTTCATCGAGCTTCACGTACACGGAGGCGGCGGAAGGGATTCGCGTGAGGGGACTGCGGACGCGATCAGGGTGATGGCGAGCACGTACGCGAGATTCGGCGTGACGTCACTGCTGATCACTCTCACGAACCTCGGCGATGAGAACCTAAGACTCAGTTGTCATTCGATAAATGAGGTCATGCAGGCCCCCACCACAGGCGCGAACATCCTCGGCATCCACATGGAGGGCCCGTTCCTGAATCTGAAGTACAAAGGAGGAATATACGGGAACGGCCTTTCTCTTCCTTCAACACAGGTCGTTGACAGATGCCTCGACTTTGCTGGTGGAGCCCTTAGGATAATGACCCTGGCGCCGGAGCTCAAAGGGAGCAACAAGGTTATCGACCGTCTTCTCCGCGCAGGCGTAGTCGTGTCTCTAGGGCACAGCGGTGCCACGTACGATCAGGCCGTGAATGCGATGGCCACGGGATGCAGACATGTGGCGCACCTATTCAATGGTATGGCGTCTATTACCGGAAGAGACCCGGGGCTCGCTGGAGCGGCACTTTGTGATGACAGATGCAGCGTCGAGGTCATCGCCGACGGCCATCATGTAGCAGCCGCCAACGTGCTTGGCATTATGCGTCTGAAACCACGTAGCAAGGTCTGCCTTGTGACGGACGCGTGCAAGGCGGCGGGCACTGACATGGATGGGTTCGACAACCCCAGCGGTTTCAGGGTGGAGATACGGGACGGGAGAACGTGGGGGCCCAAAGGAAAGCTCGTCGGCAGCGTGTTGACGCTCGACCAGGCAATCCGCAATGTTCTCTCATGGTCGAGCTTGAGCATGACTGACGTTCTTCCAATGGTGACAGCAAATCCGGCCAAAGAGCTGAATCTGTACCCCCAAAAGGGGGAGATCGCCGTTGGCTCTGATGCGGATATCGCAATCGTGGATGCTGACGGCCGAGTGGCCTATACTATCATCGGGGGAAGCGTGGCGTACGCAAGGGGAGGGGGGCAGGTAGAGAGGGGCTGTTGAGCGACCCCTGTTTGGGGCTGACCTGAGGCCGCATGCAGAAGCGGCCGTCAGCAACCGCTGCAGTAGCGTCACTTGCACCGGTGTCATTCTGACGGCTTCGTTGATGAAATGCGGAGAGCCGTTTCTACGACGGCCCACAGTCACTTCTTGGCGGCCGGACTCAGGACGGGATTCGCCGGTCGCGTGGGCTGACCGCTGGCGGCCTGCGGCCATACATTGCAGAATCAGGCCCGTGGACTGCGAATTGCTGGACTCTAGCCTCGGTCGTCGTCCCATTACAGTTTGACGAGTGTCAATTGCTCCGACTGGTCTGTGGTCAGCGGTTGGTTGCTAGCGGTCTGCGGTCGACTGTCTGTGTTCCGGAGAAATCACGCCGGATACGCGTCGAGCTGCATCGCCCACTTGCGGAGAGCTTCCATTCGCGTCTTGTCGTCCTCGGCCAGAACCAGAGGTCTCCCACGGCAGTCGATGATGACCCCCACGAGACCGCCCTCGACCTTCGCTTCATGTGCCTTGCCGGCCCCGGCACCGACGTCGAATCCGCGCTCGGGGCTGATGGTTGCCTGAGCGGATTCTCCCACACCCAACGGCAGGATGGCGATGTTGCCGAACTCAACCCGGGCCTCCATCTCTTTCCCATCCGCCTTGACCACCTTGACATGCACGCAACGGCCGCCGTCCTTGCCCTCACCGACCGGCGCGATGCAAGTGCCGAGGTGAATCAGGCAGTCCTTCTCGAAGACTTCGTAGGCCGCCTCAGGATGGACTTCGGTCAGTACGCCAAGGTGCGGCATCATGAAGATGGAGTCGACCGTCAGGCGCGTCACGCCCTCAGGCTGGAATGCGTCCATCGTCATCATCGCTGACTGGACCCGGCGCGGTGCGTGGGAGAGCGCGCCGCCGGAACCGACGACGAGGTTCAGGTCCATCATGCTTACGAGTGTCTCGCCGGTACGCGACTGCGCGAAGGCGTCGGAAATCGTTCGTTCCTGCTGCACGCCCTTGAGTCCGACCGCCATCGACTTGTGATGGACCAGGGCCAGCCTCAGCGCTTCGCGGGCAATGGCCTGCTCCAACTTCAGGTCTTCGAGGGTTGAAGGGATGGTGGTCGGTCGAATCATCTTGTTGCGGATGCGGTTGCGGACCTCGGCGGCCGACATTTCCATCGGCAGCCAGCGCATGATGTTCTTCTCGCCGGCCTCAGCCAGCACATTGGATATCGAATACGACATGCCGAGGTTGGCGGAAACCGTGCGATTGAATACGCCCTGGAACACGCTGAACACGTCGGTCGTGGCCCCGCCGATATCGACGCCGAGAACGGCGATGCCCTGGGACTTGCCGATGTTCTCAATCAGGAGCCCGACCGCGCCCGGGGTGGGCATGATGGGCACATCGGTCCATTCCATCAGCTTCCGGTAGCCGGGGGCGTGCGCCATGACGTGTTCCATGAACAGGTCGTGGATCTTGTTGCGCGCCGGCCGCAGGTTCTCCCGCTCGAGCACCGGCCGGATGTTCTCGACCACCTCGATGGCACTCTTGTCGCGCAGAGTCTTGAGCACCAACTCGCGTGCGTCCGTGTTGCCGGCGAAGATGACCGGCAGGTTGTAGCCGACGCCGAACCTCGGTTTGGGGTCGGCGGCAGCGATGAGCTCTGCCAGCTCGACGACGTGTGAGATGGTCCCGCCGTCGATGCCGCCGGAAAGGAGAATCATGTCCGGACGCAAGGTGCGGATGCGTTCAATCTTCTCGTGCGGGAGTCGACCGTCGTTCGACGCGATGACGTCCATCACGATGGCGCCCGCGCCTAGCGCAGCCCGCGCCGCACTCTCGCCGCTCATTGTCAAGACTACCCCGGCAACCATCATCTGCAGGCCGCCGCCGGCCGATGAGGTCGAGATGTAGACGTCGGTGCCTTCCTTGTCGCCCTTCTTCGGTTTGATGATGGTCTCGCCGTCCAGCAGCTTCACGCCGGAGAGCTCTTCGACTTCCATCACGGAGTTCAGCACGCCGCGGGTCACGTCCTCAAACGGCGCCTCCACCGTGGTCGGCGCCTCGCCGCGCGTACTGAGGCGGTACTCGGTGCCGCGCTTCTCAATCAGGATGGCTTTGGTGGTAGTCGATCCGCAGTCGGTAGCAAGAATCCTGGTAATCTTATCCTTTTCGATCACTTCTGCCATCCTCCAATTTCTCTATCTTCTGAATCAGCGCTTCGACATTCGCCCGGTCTTCCAGCAGGGCCGATACCTCATCGTACTGCCGGAACGGGAAGATTGTGGTTACTATCGGCTGAAGGAAGACCATCAACTGTGATCCGACGAACGACAGTGGTTTGCTGGATTCAAGCATCACCACCGCGACCGGCGTCAGCCTCAGGTCCACGACCTTCTGCGCTATCTTGGTCAGGATCTCATCACTTCGTTCGGCGGATATGTCGGAAGCGAACATAAGGCCTAAGCTCTCCAATTGACGTCCAGTTCGCGTGACGCCCTGGCTTCGTCCAGACGGCGCACCGGCGTGGTGACCGGGGCGTCGTGCAGGATAGCCGGATTGGTCCTGGCCTCGTCCGCAATCTGTTTCATCGCGGCGATGAAGCCATCGAGCGATTCCCGCGACTCGGTTTCGGTCGGCTCGATCATCAGGGCCTCGGGCACGATCAGCGGGAAGTAGATGGTCGGCGCGTGCATCCCATAGTCGAGCAGGCGCTTGGCAACGTCGAGCGTCTTGACACCATACTCGCGCAGGTTCGTGCCGGAGAAGACTACTTCGTGCAGGCTCCGATCCTTGTAGGGCAGGTCGTAGACGCCTTCCAGCTCCGCCCGGACGTAGTTGGCGTTCAAGACGGCGCTCTCGGCTGCATCCTTGAGCCCGGGAGCCCCGAGCATGCGGATGTAGGTGTAGGCACGCACGAGGACCGCGAACTGCCCGTTGAAACCCATGACGCGGCCGATGGAATCGGGCCGGTCATGGTCGAGGTAGAAGAGGGGTTCGGGTTCCGAACTAGAACCCTTGGACCCTTGAACCCCTGAACCCTTCCTTACCACTGGTTTGGGCAGGAACGGCTCGAGCGCCTTGGTGACCGCAACCGGGCCGGAGCCGGGGCCGCCGCCGCCGTGCGGGGTCGAAAACGTCTTGTGCAGGTTGATGTGCATCACGTCGAACCCGGCGTCGGCCGGACGGTGCACGCCGACATAGGCGTTGAGGTTGGCGCCGTCCAGGTAGACGAGCGAGCCCTGCTTGTGCATGATGTCGCAGATTCTCTTCGCCTGAGGCTCGAAGATGCCGAGTGTGTTCGGGTTGGTGACCATCAGGCAGGCGACGCAGCTGGAGCAGGCGCGCTCCAGCTCATCCGGGTCGATCTCGCCTTTGTCGTTCGACTTGATCTGGACCGCCTTGAATCCGGACAGGGTCACCGAGGCCGGATTGGTGCCGTGAGCCGAATCCGGCACGAGAACGACGTCGCGCGGTTCCCCCCGCTTCTCGAAGTACTTCCGCACCATCATGATGCCGGTCAACTCGCCGTGAGCGCCGGCCGCCGGCTGAAGGGTGACGGCATCGAATCCGGTAATCTCCTCAAGCATCCGGGCCAGCTCGTACATCAGGCGCAGCGCGCCCTGCGTGAGGGTCTCCGGTTCGAGCGGGTGAAGCCCGGTGAAGCCGGGCATGCGGGACGTCAGCTCGTTCACTTTCGGGTTGTACTTCATGGTGCACGAGCCGAGCGGGTAGAACCCCTTGTCCACGTGATGGTTCATGATTGACAACCGCGTGAAGTGCCGGGCAACGTCGACCTCGCTCAGCTCCGGCAGGTCGTTGTCCTTGCGGGCCGCGTCGCCGGCATCTACCGCCGGTACGTCAAGGCTGGGCAGGGACCATGCCTGCCGGCCCGGGCGTGATAGTTCGAACAGCGTCTTCTCGGGCATCAGTTCTTCCTCGCCGCGACAAACCGTGCGGCAGAACGGTCGTAAGTGCGTTCCACCTCCGGAGAGAACAGACATCCCGGGAGCTCGTCACTGACCCGGTGGAATGATATGCATTCGCAGCACTTCCCCTTGCGCGAACAGGGCTCGTAGGTGCAGGTGCAGCTCTGCCGGTTGGCCTTCAGGTTGCATTCCATCACTACCTCGCGAAATCCTGCCTGAGGAATTGGCAATAGGCGTCCATCTCAGCCTTGGTCCGCTTCTCGGTGACCGCCACGAGCAGCCGGTTCTTCCACTCGGGGTTGAACCGGTCGAGCGCAATCCCCGCGAGGAGCCCGCGTTTGACCCCGGCCTCGACCACGTCACAGGCCGGAACCGGCGTACGCACCACGAACTCCTTGAAGAATGGGCCAGAGGTTTCGGTGTCGAACCCGGGAACGTCGGCAATGCCCCGGGCAAGATAGTGCGCCTTCGCCATACACTGCCGCGCTACTTCGGCGATTCCGGTCTTGCCCATCGTGGCCAGGTAGACGTTCGCGGCCAGGGCACAGAGCGCCTGGTTCGTGCAGATGTTCGATGTTGCCCGCTCGCGCCGGATGTGCTGCTCGCGCGTCTGCAGCGCCAGAACGAAGCCGGGCTTGCCCTCGGTGTCCACCGTCCGCGCAACTATCCTGCCGGGCAGGTTACGGATGAGCTTCTTCTTCGCGCTCATCATGCCGAGGTTGGGGCCGCCGAAGCTCAACGGGATGCCGAGCGGCTGGCCCTCGCCGACGGCGATGTCGGCGCCATACGTCCCGGGCGGCTCCAGCGCCCCCAGCGATATCGGGTCAGCGGAAACGACCAGCAAGGCGCCCGCCTTATGTACGATCTCGGCGGCGCGTCGGACCGGCTCGAGATTGCCGAAGAAGTTCGGATGCTGGACTACCAGCGCGGCCACGTCCGGAGTGCACATCCGGGCCAGTGCGTCGAGGTCGGTCGTATTGCCGGACAGGGGCACAACGTCAATCGGGATGTTCAGGCCATGGGCATAGGTTCTGACCACCTCGACGTGGGTGGGATTGATGCCTGCCGCCACCAGGATTCTGGCCCGGTGGCTGATGTCACGCGCCATGTGAGCCGACTCCGCCAGCGCCGTCGCGCAGTCGTACATCGAGGCGTTGGCGACGTCCATGCCATAGAGACGGCAGACGAGCGACTGGAACTCGTAGATTGCCTGGAGCGTGCCCTGGCTGACCTCAGCCTGATAGGGCGTGTAGGCGGTGTAGAACTCGGCTCTCGACAGGACGGTGTCGATGATAGCCGGGATGTAGTGGTCGTAGGCCCCGCCGCCGGCGAAGCAGGTCAGTTGTCCGGAACCGACATTGGCCGCGGCAAGGCTGGAAAGCACGCAGACAGCCTCGGGCTCGGACAGGGGTTCGGGCAGATTGAGCGGCTGCTTGAGACGGATGTCCGCCGGGATGCCAGCAAAGAGCTCTTCGACCGAGCCGACGCCGATCCGGTCCAGCATCAGCTTGCGGTCTTCCTCGGTGTGGGGAGTGTAACGCACGGGCGGGATTTAGGATTCTAGATTTGAGACTCTAGATTCTCCGAACCGGAGCCCGTAAATCTGCAATCTGCAATCTAGAATCATCAATGGTTCTAGTGGTGCGCGGACTTCCGGGCCAGCTCTTCGTAGGCTGCGACGTCGAGCATGTTCTTCAGCTCGCTCGGGTCGGAGAGCTTGATCTTGGCCATCCAGCCGGCGCCGTACGGGTCCTGGTTCACGGTTGCCGGGGAGTCTTTCAAAGACTCGTTGGCCTCCAGGACCTGCCCGGAGACCGGCGAGTAGAGGTCGGAAACCGCTTTCACGGCCTCGATGGTGCCGATCGGCTCATCGCGCTTGATGGCCTTGCCGAGGGCGGTTATCTCGACGTAGACGATATCCGACAGCTCGCCCTGGGCGAAGTCGGTTATGCCGATGGTCGCTATATCGCCATCCAGCTTCAGCCACTCGTGGGTCTTGGCATACTTAAGATCGTTAGGGAAACTGGCCATCTATCCTCCTCTAATTGCGGAGACGGAAGGGACTAACCACCAAGGCACAAAGGCACAAAGAGGTCCCGAAATCCGGGTGGCTTCGTGTCTTGGTGTCTTTGTGGTAATCATCCTGTCTTAGTTCGGTTTCCGGGAGCCCTGCT
>Ga0335071_10002629_pt1 | contig 19143 bp, 15 predicted proteins | sample Lox_Sample_15_FD_206724 | JGI IMG/M metagenome (GOLD analysis project Ga0335071, IMG submission 206724) | Soil microbial communities from Loxahatchee National Wildlife Refuge, Florida, United States - Lox_Sample_1.5 | ecosystem: Environmental > Terrestrial > Soil > Wetlands | place: USA...
GAGTGACCGGGACATGGTTAGCCAACGTGGTAACCATCACCGGGACGCCGACAGCATCAGGCTCGTTCCCGTACACCGTCACACTGACGGGTGGCTGTAACACAATAACTTCTACCGGAACTATCACAGTCAACCCCGACAACACATCGACCTTGTCGAGTGCGGCAGGAACAGATAACCAGGTTGTATGTATCAACACCGCAATAACTGATATCACCTACGCGACAACAGGTGCAACCGGTGCAACTGTTACAGGATTGCCGGCGGGAGTAACCGGGACATGGTTAGCCAACGTGGTAACCATCACCGGGACACCGACAGCATCAGGCTCCTTCCCGTACACTGTTACACTCACTGGTGGTTGCGGAGTTATCACTTCGACCGGAACTATCACAGTCAACCCCGACAACACATCGACATTGTCGAGTGCGGCAGGAACCGATAACCAGACTGTATGCATCAACACAGCGATAACTGATATCACCTACGCGACAACAGGTGCAACCGGTGCAACTGTTACAGGATTGCCGGCGGGAGTGACCGGGACATGGTTAGCCAACGTGGTAACCATCACCGGGACGCCGACGGCTACAGGTTCATTCCCGTACACAGTAACGCTGACGGGTGGCTGTAACACGATTACCTCGACGGGTACAATCACAGTAGGCTCACCGGATGCAATTACACTGACTTCCGCAGCAGGAACTGATAATCAGTCAGTTTGTGTAAATACTGCAATGACCGACATAACCTATTCGACTACTGGCGCCACCGGGGCAACGTTCACCGGGCTGCCTGCAGGAATAACCGGGACATGGTTAGCGAATGTGGTTACGATCACAGGTACGCCAACATCAAATGGTACCTTCAGTTATACTGTAACACTCACTGGCGGGTGTGGCGGCTCAACAGCTAACGGCACTATCACCGTGCTTTCGAACAACACGGTTATATTGAGTTCTGCCGCTGGCACAGATAGCCAGACAGCATGTATAAATACAGCGATAACGGACATAACATATACTACAGCTGGAGCAACTGGTGCTACGGTTTCCGGACTGCCGGCAGGAGTGACAGGTACGTGGGCAGCCAATGTGGTTACCATTACAGGTACACCATCAGCATCAGGTACATTTAGCTACACAGTAACCACTACAGGCGGTTGCGGTGTTGCCACAGCAAACGGGACAATTACTGTTTCTGCTGATAATACATCGGTACTTAGCTCTGCCAGCGGGACTGATAACCAGTCAATATGCATTACAAATGCAATTACTGATATCACGTATGCGACAACAGGTGCAACCGGTGCAACAGTTACAGGACTGCCTGCGGGAGTAACCGGGACATGGGCAGCCAACGTGGTAACCATCACAGGGACGCCGACGGCATCAGGTTCATTCCCGTATACCGTGACACTGTCAGGAGGATGTGGTACCGTTACCTCAACAGGAACAATTACTGTTGATGTTGTACCCACTGTCGTAATAACCAACCCGGCTGCAGTATGTTCGCCCACAACAGTCGATCTTACCAGGGCAGCTATAACAGCTGGCTCAACACCTGGATTGACATTCACGTACTGGACTGACGCGGCAGCAACAGTTGCTTATGCGACACCAGCTGCAGCAGGATCGGGTACATATTATATTAAAGGTACCACAGCAGGAGGATGCTTTGACATTCAGCCCGTAACTGTTACGGTCAACACTTCACCGGCCGGAACAACGGCAGTTACAAATGTTCTCTGCAACGGGGCTGCAAATGGTTCAGTTGATCTGACTGTAACAGGAGGAGCTGCACCTTATACCTTCCTCTGGAGCAATAGCGCAACAACTGAGGATATTTCCGGGTTGACGGCCGGAACCTATTCGGTTACGATAACCGATAATACAGGTTGTACCACTCTCGTATCAGCAGATGTTACCCAGCCGGCACAGTTGTCGATTGCGGAAACACATGTTGATGCAAAATGCCCTGGAGAAACCAATGGTTCCATTACATTAACAATAACTGGCGGTACTACCCCGTATTCCATATTATGGTCGGATGGATTAACTACTGGTACACGTGATGCAAAGGATACGACGTATAGCGTTGTTGTATTGGATGCAAATTCATGTGCAGCTAACCTGGATATCACTGTTGGTATAAGCGACGGGTCGAATTGCATACAGGTTCCTGAAGTGATTACACCTAACGGAGATGGTAAGAATGATGTATGGGTAATTAAAAACATTGATATGTATCCGAACGCAGAAGTACTTGTGTTCTCAAGATGGGGAAAATGTGTTTTCAGAACCAAGAATATTTCGGCCAACCCGTGGGATGGAAAATATCACGGGAAATATGTTCCGGTTGATTCATATCATTACATACTATATCTGAATGATGGCTCAAAACCACGTACGGGTGTAATTACAGTGATTAGATAATTTGGTATAAATTTGTAGATTTACAAGATGAGATTCTTTAAGTTCCTACTGCTAACAGTATTAATAGGTTTCATAAGCCTGAAGGCAAATGCCCAGCAGGAGCCATTATACAGCCAGTATATCATGAACGGATTCCTGATAAATCCTTCAATTGCAGGCCGTGATGGCTATACAACTGTCAATCTTACCGTGAGGGAACAATGGGTCGGATTGGCCGGCGCACCTCACACTTATGCCGCAAGCTTTCAGACCAGGATACTGAAAAACAGTTATATTTCCAAATCTACTTCTGTAAGGAAGAAAATGGTCAGGCCCACAAAGGGAGGAAATGTCGGACTGGGAGGTTATGTTTTCAACGACAGAAACGGTATTATAAGCCGAACCGGTCTCCTTGCCGCTTATGCGTATCATATTCAGATTGGCCGGACAGGAACAACCCCAAATTACCTGTCACTCGGACTTGCAGCAACATTCTATCAGTATGCCCTTGATCTCAATGGAAACCTTATGCTTAAGGATGTGGATGATGAATTCCTGAATAACTACGACAGGGTAACTTATATTCCCGATTTTAACTTCGGAGCCACCTATACAACTGAAAATTACTATGTCGGGTTCTCCATGACATCACTTTCCAGAGGTTCGATACTCTTCGCCAATAAAGGCGATAATAACAGGTCAGAATTGGGACACTATTACCTCACGGGAGGATTAAAAATTCATTTCCGGGGTGCGCCGGACTGGTCTTTGTCTCCTTCAGCTATGATAAGGTCATCTGACCAGCTTTTCAAGGCGGCACAGATGGATCTTACAGGCAGGGTTTACTGGAAAGAGGAATACTGGGCCGGTCTCTCTTACCGTACTACCGGTTCAATAATTCTGATGATAGGAGGGAAGTATGACAGGTTCTACTTCGGATATGCTGCCGATTTTACAATGAATGAACTTCATGGTAAAACACTTGGATCTCATGAGCTGACCATGGCTGTCAAATTTGGAGAAAGTGCAAGGAGATACCGCTGGATTAATGCTTACTAATAGATTATAATCTTACAGGGAGAGGGTGTTTTAAGGCACCCTCTCTTCATTTGATACCAGATTATACCTCTTGTCCTCCCTATTTACTATTTTTGAGATATGTCGCGTTCGCTTCCATTTTTAACCTTTGTCGCTGTATTCCTGGTTTCGTGCCAGAAAAATAATTTTATGACAATCAACCAGCTCAGGTTTTCGGCCGACACTATATATTTTGATACTGTGTTTGCATCAGCCGGTTCTGTGACAAAGCAGTTAAGAGTGAAGAATATCGGCAATAGTCCAATTAAGATTGATGAGGCATACCTGGCAGGAGGGACAGGCTCGCAGTTCAAAATCAATATAGATGGGGAACCTGTCAGCCTGAAGAGAGATATCTCAGTGGCAGCGGGAGACAGTTTTTATGTATTCATCGAGGTGAGTGTTGATCCATCGAGCAGCAATTCACCGGTATCAATATCAGATTCAATACTTTTTGTGTCAGGGCAATATACTGAAAAAGTCCTGCTTCAGGCCTGGGGGCAGGATATTAACCTGATTTCCAATTCTATCCTTGATGATCAGAGATGGTCAGGACAAAAGCCATATTTAATCTACGGCACTGTATTTGTTGATACTTTAAGGACCCTGGTTATTGATTCGGGAACCAGGATATATTTCCACAGGAACAGTGAACTGCGTGTAGCCGGAACCCTCCTGGCAAAAGGTACTTTAAACCACCCCATTCTGTTTGCCGGCGACAGACTGGAGAAAATGTACGAGGATATACCCGGACAATGGCTTGGAATAAGGTTCCTGAATCCAAGCAGCGGAAATCGAATTGAACATATGGTAATCAGGGGCTCCGTGAATGGTGTGACCCTGGGTGAACTTTCAAACCAGTTTAACCAGCCGGACCTGTACCTCTACGATACTTATATAATGCATTCTACCATATCGTGCCTCTCAGCTGTTCACGGATCGGTAATCGCCGCAAATTGTGTCTTTACCCATTCTGGGAAGTACTGTATCAGCACAATATCAGGTGGTAGTTACAGGTTTGTTCATTGCTCTGTTTTCAACCTGTGGGAGTATGGCATAAGGCTTACTCCCTCAGTGAATATTTCTGAAAAATCGGGGTCGAAAGGCTTTTCTTCCGGCCCTGCTGACATAGAAATGGATAATTCAGTTATTTACGGGGATCTCCCTTCAGAGCTAAACCTTGTGCCCGCCGGCAGCCTTTATTCAGGCACCTTTATCTTTGACCACTGTCTTATCAGGCTTGATACAGCCTTTTCTTTCTTCTGGAACAGGAAAGCTTTCCCTGGGTCAATGATTAATACCGATCCACGTTTTATCGCGATATTTAATTATGATTTCCGGCCCGATACACTTTCACCCCTGGTAGGAGCAGGTAATCCGGTTTTTGCAGTGGATTATCCTCTTGATATACGGGGATTTATAAGAACAGGCATTCCAAACCCCGACATCGGTGCGTATGAAAGGGTTCCAGGAGAACAAAAAAAATGAGTTCTTCAGGAAATGAAAAGAAAAAACATAATCCTCAATGCAATAATCCTTCTGATCGCTTTCAAGGGCCTGTCCGCTTCAGCCCAGGAGAGTGACACAGCGAGAGTCAGGTTCCTGTTCTATAATGTTGAAAATCTTTTTGATACCAGAGATGATTCCATTTATGATGACAACGAGTTTCTTCCTGCCGGATCCAGGCATTGGGATAAATCGCGATATAACACGAAATTAAACTCACTCTATAAGGTCATAATTGCCTCTGGGGGATGGGAACCTCCTGTACTTGCAGGCTTTTGCGAGGTCGAAAACAGCAGGGTCCTCCGCGACCTTGTAAACGACACTTGGCTTTCGAAATATAAATATGGCGTGGTAACCTCGGGATCCAGGGATCCGCGTGGAATAAGGACAGGCATTATTTACAGGAAGGATATCCTTCACCTGTTGTACCTGAGAAGCATAGATCCTTCGATGATGGCTGGCAATGCCAGGACAAGAATGGTTTTTTATACGAAATGGAAGATTGGTTCTGACACGCTTCACCTGTTTCTCAACCACTGGCCTTCAAGAAGAAGAGGAATACTTGCTGAGGAAAAAACACGTTCCGGAATAGCCTCAATTATTATTTCAATTACAGACTCGCTGTACAGGGTCAGTTATGGAAAAGCAAAAATAATCATTGCAGGTGATTTCAATTGTACTCCGGCGGATGAGCTGATTAAGGCTATGACATCCAGATTGGTACAAGGCAAAAATTGTCTTTCAAATCTTTCTGAAAAGCAGTGCAGGAGCGGTGTCGGGTCTTATAAATTTCAGGGAACATGGGAGATGATAGACCAGGTAATTGTCTCCGACGGGCTTCTGGCAGCCAGCCGTGGGCTTCGTACAAGTCCTGAATTCTGTTCCGTGTTCAGCCCGGAATTTCTCCTGGAGAAAGACCCGGCCTATCCCGGCAACACGCCAAAACCGACATACCGGGGTGTAAAATATATCGGGGGCTTCAGCGATCACCTGCCGGTTATTCTTGACCTGATCAGGTAGTGCCGTCTTTTGAAACAAGACCAAGTTCCTTCGCAGTCTTTATCATTATTTCGCGGGCTGCATCATAGTCATTAGGGATAATGCCATCCAGAATTGCATCACGAATTGCAGTTTTAATAATACCCACTTCCTTTCCCGGTTTGATACCAAAGACAGATATTATATCATCACCCGAGATGGGGGGCTTGAAGTTTCTTACAGCATCCTTCTCCTCAATTTCCTTCAGCTTCTTCCTGACCAGCCTGAAATTCTCAAGGTGCCTGCTCTTTTTTTCCTCGTTTTTGGAAGTTATATCTGCCTCGCAGAGCATCATCAGATCTTCAATATCATCTCCTGCTTCAAAGAGAAGTCGCCTTATTGCGCTGTCGGTGACCTCTTCCTGCGAGAGAACGATGGGCCGGAGATGCAGATCTATAAGCTTCTGGACGTACTTCATCCTGTCGTTTAAAGGGAGCTTCATCCTTCTGAAAATCGAAGGGATCATCCTGGATCCGATATACTCATGACCGTGAAAAGACCATCCTGATTCAGGAATGTATTTTTTTGTGACCGGTTTTGCAATATCATGTAAAAGAGCTGCCCATCTCAACCAAAGATTATCGGTCTTACGGCTGATGTTATCAAGAACTTTTACAGAATGGAGGAAATTGTCCTTATGTGCCTTACCCTCTCTTTTTTCCACACCTTTCATCTTGTCCAGCTCGGGAAAAATAAGTGCAAGAAGACCTGATCTTTCCAGGAGGACAAAGCCCCTGGAGGGGCGGTCGCACATCATTATTTTGTTCAGTTCGGTAATAACACGTTCAGCTGAAACAATGTTTATGCGCGCTGCATTTCTTTTAATTGAGTCGAATGTCTCCGCGCTGATTTCAAAATTCAGCTGCGAGGCGAACCTTATTGCCCTTAACATCCTCAGCGGATCGTCATCGAATGTCCTGTCAGGCTCAAGAGGTGTTCTGATAACCTTATTTTCAAGATCATAAAGTCCGTTAAAAGGATCAATTAACTCACCAAACCCTGACCTGTTCAGGCATACAGCCATTGCATTTATTGTAAAATCCCTCCTGTTCTGGTCGTCCTCAAGTGTACCGTTTTCAACCACAGGCTTTCTTGAATTCCTGTTGTACGACTCTTTTCTCGCACCTACAAATTCAATATCGTAATCCCCGGAATGACACATTGCGGTCCCGAAATTCCTGAAAACCGTGACCTTGACGCCTTTTCCAAGCTTACCTGCAACTTTTTTTGCAATTTCAATCCCATTGCCAATAATCAGGATATCAATGTCTTTTCCGGGATTTTCTCTCTTCAGCAGCAGGTCCCTTACATACCCTCCGATCACGTATCCATCCCTGCCAGCTTCGTCCAGAACTGAAGAAAGGAGATCGAAAATCCTGTCATTTAGACATATCTTCATATATAAATATGACAATTTAATTTATCTTCGTGACAAAGTTACAATTTCTGGACTATTTCGTGCAGGGGATTTCGAATTGGCCATATTGGTACGGGTTTTGTTCCTTAATGAACAATTTCTAAGACAAATCGTTTCATTAAAAATAACTTTATGACAGAGCATCTGACAAAAGAAAAATTCCTCTCAAAAGTTTTCAACTATGAAACCAATAAAGAGTGGAAGTTCGAAGGAGACAAGCCTTGTATAATTGATTTTTATGCCGACTGGTGCGGTCCCTGTAAAATGGTAGCTCCTGTTCTTGAAGAGCTGGCAGAAGAATTCAGGGGTAAGCTAGATATATATAAGGTCGATACTGAAAAGGAGGTGGAACTGGCTTCTGTATTCGGGATAAGAAGTATCCCCAGCCTGCTTTTTGTGCCAAAAACCGGTCAGCCCCAGATGGCAATGGGCGCATTACCCAAGGAGACATTCGTACAGGCTTTCAGGGATGTCCTGGGGATAGAAAAAAACTTATAAAAAAAAGTTTAAATACCCTGAAACCTTTTACCCTTCTTAATCGTTTAAGATTATGAAGTTAGATCAAACAGTCAGTAGTTTGTTTCAAAGGATTTAGGTTAGGGTGTTAAAGTTTATCCCGCGGAAGATTTTCCGCGGGATTTTTATGTCATGTCCTTAAAAATGTTGTTTATTTCCTCTTCAGTACTCCTCAGTTTCTTCTGACACTGCCTTATCAGCTCTGAAGCTTTTTTGACCTCATCGGAGAGCTTGTCAACGTCAAGGTTGCCGGTCTCGATATTCTGAAGGATCTTTTCAATCTCTTTAACAGCCTCATTGAATGAAAATTCTTTCTTTGCCATTTCTTATGGTGTTTATCATTTATCGAAAAATATTTTTTTTATGAATCACCGGGCCCTGAAACGGAACTCTCGACAGTGCCATCTGAAAATGTGGTATGGATTTTATCTCCCTGCTTAAGAAGACCGGCTGAGGTTACTATCCTGCCCCGTCTTGATGTGATGGTATAACCTCTCCTCAGAATATTCTCGGGGCTAAGCAATTTGAGATTGTTTCCGAGCTTTTCAACATTGTCAAGGTTCTGCTTCAGATAAGAGCTGGTTCCCGATTTGAGCAACTCATGAAAACTATTTATATGAAGTTCCAGTCCTGACCTGAAATTTCTTGACGATGACATCAGCCTTGATAGCATTGCAGCCGGTTTCATGCTCTCCCTTATGACAAAGCTTTTGCCTGTATTTGCCAGTCTGAGCAGGCTTCCTGAAATCCTGTCTTTTTCCCTGTTTATCCTGATGCTTGCCGAGGGCAGCAGCCTCATTAAGAAAGCATCAAGATTGATCCTTGCTTCATCTGTAAGGGAGCGTGAGAGGGTTGAAATGTCGTTATATAGTCCCGCAATATATTCTTCCGTGGCGGCCATTGTACCGATCAGAAAATCAGCTACTGATGTAGGGGTTTTTTCAGCCCTGTGAGCAACAATGTCAGTTACTGAACGGTCTTTTTCATGACCGATCCCTGTAATGACTGGCAGGGGAAACTGGGTAACATGAAATGCGATGTTATAATTGTCGAACCAGCTGAGATCGCTCACAGCTCCTCCTCCTCTTACAATGCAAACAACATCGAACAGATCCTGGTTTTCAGCAATCCTGTCGAGGGCGGATATAATTCCTGTTTCTGTTTCATCCCCCTGCATAGCCGATTCAAAAAGCGCGATGTTGAATCTGTATCCAAAGGTGTTTTCATTCAGGTGTTTAGTGAAATCCGCATAGCCGGCAGCGCTTTTGGATGATATTACTGCAACTCTTTTGGGAAGAAGCGGAAATTCAATGTCCCTGTTCATAGATATTACCCCTTCCTCTTCAAGCTTCCTGAGGATCTGTTGCCTCCTGATTGCCATCTCGCCGAGGGTGAATGATGGATCAATATCATTTATAACGAGGCTGAGACCGTAAAGCTCATGATATTCTATCCTGACCTGTACCAGGATTTTCAATCCCGGTCTTAACAATTCTCCCGTGGCTCCTTCAAAAAGATGTTTTACAAAACGATACCGGCTGCCCCATATAACGGCCCTGGCTTTAGCTTTCAGGTTGACATCATCGGCTTGTTTTTCAATCAGTTCCAGGTAGCAGTGCCCTGAGATATTTTCACGCAGATCCGATATCTCCGCAGTAACCCAGTAAAATCCGGGAAAAGCAAGATACAGTGAATCTCTGATAATCACCTGTAACTCTGCCAATGACACTTTGTCATTCATGCTTATGCTCGTATTTTAATGACTTTGAAGTAGTACGTCCTTACAGATGTCTTAAGTCTTACCAGGTACAGGCCCTGACTGCTATTCTCAAGGTCAGTAATTATCAATGACCTGCTGATGTATTCCGCGAAAGTATGATATGCTACAAGGCTTCCTGAAGTGTTATATACCCTGATTTCTATTGATCCTGGGGCATCTCTGAATATCAGGTTAAGGTCCTTAAAGAATGGGTTTGGCCCGATGGTGACACTGTTTTCGGGCCTGGTCAGAAATTTGTTTTCCAGGCTCTCAATCACCTGTATCATATCAGGCAATCCATACCCGTACAGTGAATCGGGATATGAATGCCTGTCACCACATTCGTGAAGGAGGTCTATCAGATCCTTGTTTTGGATTTCAGGCGCTGCCTGGAGAGCACATGCGCAAACGCCGCTCAGCAGGGGGCAGGATAGAGAAGTGCCGCTCGCCAGCCCGAAGGTGTTTGTTTCAATTTGAACAGGTACCCTGACTCCCTGTGCAACATTATCGGGTTTTATTCTTCCGTCGGCACTGGGACCCGCTGATGAAAAAGATGAGATTATATTATTTCCGTCAACCGCACCTGCCGACAATACACTATCCCCGTCGGTGGGTGCAATAATTCTTTTCCACGAGCCGGTCCTTTCGTTTCCTGCACTCGTTACAACCAGGATTCCTTTTGATGCGGCAATTTCGGCGGCCCTTGTTATGAAGGTGTTTCTCCCGTTCATATCCTGGAACTTGTAATTCATTGTCGAGTCATCGAAAGCATAGTACCCCAGGGATGATGAAATTATATCTGCACCCAGGCTATCGGCATACTCGGCTCCTGCAGCCCAGTAATCCTCTTCAACCGGGAATTCTGATGAAGTGTCTTCCGTCCTCACGAGGCAATAATCGGCCCCGGGGGCGCTGCCCTCAATGTAGCCGTCGTATAACCCTGCAAGGACCGACATCACCGCAGTTCCATGGTAATGATAGCCGTAAACGTTCTCAGCCCCAGTAATAAAATCTCTCGTGGCTACTATCCCGTTTCGCAGCCTGAGCTGAGTCAGCGACGAGATCTCATCGGTGAGGTAAAAGCCACCATCAAGTACAGCAATCAGGATGCCCTTGCCTGTGAGCCCGTTGGTATGAAGTATATCCCCATGAAGCATTTTTATGGGATTATCGAAAGGAAACGAATTTGCCTGTTCAAGCTGCAGGCCAAGCTTATCCGCAGAAAGTCCCTTTCCGGCCGGCTTCTTTACCACCTTAATATTTTCAACAAAGGGGAGGTTAAGGACCGGAGCCATGTCAACAGGTGCGGTTGATTTAAAAAGGGCGGTGTTCATCCACCTCGATGAACAGTGAAAAGTCAGACCGAAGGAGGAAACGGCAGTTATGTATCCGATTTTAACAGGGATATCATAAATGTCGGGTACATGAATTTTGTATTTTTCACGCCTTAAGACAGCCCTCTGGCTTAGGTATTGCGTCGGATAATTATTATAAAAAACAAGACCCTTATCTTTAAAATATACCCTGTAGAAATAATTGTATGAAATACCCTGAGCTTCGCAGGTACCAACCAAGCAAAACCCCGCAAGAATCAGCAGCACGGCGATTAAGGTTTTCCTGTGGCAATTCATTGCCATATGGTGCCTGTTTTTTCAGGGTCCGGAATTTTACCCTTGTTTCTTTCCAGAGAATCGAGGTATTCAGTTTCCTTTTTGAACAGTTCAGGACTGGTAGGTACTCCGGAAATATAGTTGATTTTTAATTTTACCGATCCGTCACGGTTGTATTTTATCCAGTCGCCATCCCTGGCATCATCCCTGTACTGACCTGAATATTCAGGGTGGCCGTTATCATAGTATGTTGTAAATTTCCCGTCAAGCATTCCGTCAACATAATATCCCGACAGGCAGGGCTTGCCACCGACAAAATATTGCGTCCATTCGCCCGATTTCTTGTCATTGACGTAGTTTACCCTTTCAGAAATGCTACTGTCGGGGTAGAACTTCACAGAGATCCCGTTTTTCATGTTGTTCCTGTACTCTTCCCTGCATATCAGGTAGTCCTTGAAATAGGAGGAGTAGAATTCCCAGCTTCCTTCCTTAAGCTGATTCACGTATTTTCCCTTAGAGGCTACGAGGCCGTTTGGATGATAGAAAACCGCATTTGCCGACTTTCCATCTGCGGAATAGTCAAGAACAGATTGCAATGAATCATTCTCGTAAAATCGTTTAAACCGGCCCGAAGGCTTCCCTTCTTTGAAGTATCCTTCATATAATACATGGCCCATGCTGTTTTTTTTGATCCAGTGTCCCTGTCTCAGGCCCCTGGCATCGGTCTGGTTTAGTGAGGCCTGACCGGTTACATTTATTGAAACAGCTATAAAGGCTAAAAATGTGATTATTGTGACTTTCATATCATTGTCTGGTTTCAGAATATAAAATTAAAAAAAATCCCGCATGCATTATGCGGGATTTCTCAATCGCGACCGTATGTTATTTTACTTCCTCAAAATCGACATCGGTTACTTCATCACTGCCTGACTTTTTACTTCCTCCGGCAGATGCATCCTGACCTGGCTGTGATGAAGCCTGGCCCGATGACTGTGCCGATTTGTACATCTCTTCGGATGCAACCTGCCATACCGCGTTAAGGTCCGCTAGTGCCTTTTCTATGGAGTCAATATCCTGGGATTTATGTGCTTCTTTCAGTTTTGCCAGGGCACTCTCAATGCCGCTTTTCTTGTCGGCAGGAATTTTATCACCGAATTCCTTAAGCTGTTTTTCTGTCTGGAAGATCATGCTGTCGGCAGCATTGACCTTGTCGACTTTTTCACGGGCTTTTTTATCAGCCTCCTCATTAGCCTTGGCTTCATCCCTCATCCTCTTTATTTCGTCATCGCTTAACCCCGAAGACGCTTCGATCCTTATCCTCTGTTCTTTTCCTGTTCCCCTGTCCTTAGCGGAAACATGAAGTATACCGTTTGCATCGATGTCGAATGTTACTTCAATCTGCGGGACACCTCTCGGGGCAGGTGGTATCCCATCGAGATGGAACCTTCCAATGGTTTTATTACCTGGAGCCATCGGCCTTTCTCCCTGCAGAACATGTATCTCTACCGAAGGCTGGCTGTCTGCCGCTGTGGTGAAGACCTCTGTCTTGCGTGTAGGAATGGTTGTGTTCGATTCGATGAGCCTGGTCATTACGCCACCCATTGTCTCGATCCCAAGTGACAGTGGTGTGACATCAAGGAGAAGCACATCTTTTACTTCACCTGTAAGAACGCCACCCTGGATTGCGGCACCTACAGCCACAACCTCATCGGGGTTTACACCTTTTGAAGGCACTTTCCCGAAGAATTTCTCAACGAGCTGCTGGATTGCAGGAATTCGTGTTGAACCTCCCACAAGAAGAACTTCGTCTATATCTGAAGCCTGCATACCGGCATCTTTCAAAGCCTGCCTGCATGGTTCAATTACTGCCTGGATCAGCTTGTCACATATCTTCTCAAACTGTGCACGCGACAGTGTTTTCACAAGATGCTTGGGAATTCCGTCGACCGGCATTATGTACGGAAGATTAATCTCTGTTGAAGTCGAACTGGAAAGCTCGATCTTCGCTTTCTCAGCTGCTTCCTTAAGCCTCTGCATCGCCATCGGATCCTTTCTCAGGTCGAGTCCTTCATCCTTTTTAAACTCCTCGGCCAGCCAGTCGATGATCAGATGATCAAAATCATCCCCACCCAGGTGGGTATCGCCATTGGTCGACTTGACTTCAAAAACGCCATCACCCAGCTCGAGGATTGAAATGTCAAAGGTTCCCCCTCCAAGGTCGAACACAGCTATCTTGAGGTCCTGTGCCTTCTTGTCGAGGCCATAGGCCAGCGAGGCCGCGGTAGGCTCGTTAATTATTCTTTTGACCTTCAAACCCGCAATTTCACCTGCCTCTTTCGTAGCCTGGCGTTGTGAATCGCTGAAGTAGGCAGGAACTGTAATGACAGCCTCGGTAACTTCCTGTCCAAGATAGTCTTCAGCTGTTTTCTTCATCTTCTGAAGGATCATTGCTGAAATTTCCTGTGGAGAATATAAACGGCCTTCAATGTTCACCCTCGGTGTATTATTGTCCCCCCTGGTGACAGTGTATGTCACCCTTTCAATTTCCTTTGTTACTTTGTCATAAGTCTCACCCATAAACCTTTTAATGGAGTAAACGGTCTTTTTCGCGTTCGTAATTGCCTGACGCTTTGCAGGGTCACCAATCTTTCTCTCGCCGTTCTCCACAAATGCAACAATAGAAGGCGTTGTTCTCTTTCCTTCACTGTTGGGGATCACCACCGGTTCGTTGCCTTCCATGACGGCAACGCATGAATTCGTGGTCCCAAGGTCAATTCCAATTATTTTTCCCATATCCAGTTTCTTTAAATTTCAATAATTTGTTTTTATTGCTGCAATGATTATGCCATTGGCACCAAACTATTAATTCAGCCTTTTTTCGTGACAAAACGGCAGAAACTGTCTGCCCTTCATAAAAAGAAATAAAGCCCTGGCACGAATATCTGATACAATTAGTAGCTTTGTCAGCTGTAACCAACAATTAATGACCATGTCAGTCCACAAAACCGTAAAAAGAGTTACGACCCATGTTTTGTATGAGATGAAGCTCAAGGGTGAAAAGATTGCCATGCTTACAGCTTACGATTATTCTTATGCCAGGATACTGGATGAAGCAGAGATTGATGTGATCCTTGTTGGAGACTCCGCTTCAAATGTAATGGCCGGTTATGAGACGACACTTCCGATCACTCTGGATAATATGATCTATCATGCATCGTCGGTTGTAAGAGGCGTTAAAAGAGCACTGGTTGTAGTCGATCTTCCGTTCGGAACTTACCAGGGCAACTCAAAGGAAGCTCTGGCTTCATCGATCCGGATAATGAAGGAGACGGGAGCACATGCCGTCAAGCTGGAGGGTGGTCAACAGGTGGCAGAATCCATCGAGAGGATACTCTCGGCAGGCATTCCGGTGATGGGTCACCTTGGTCTTACTCCGCAGGCAATCCATAAATTCGGTACATATGTCGTCAGGGCGAAGGAAGAGGAGGAGGCAAGACGCCTGATGGATGACGCAAGGCTTCTCCAGGATATAGGCTGTTTCGCAATTGTTCTCGAAAAAATCCCTGCAAAGCTTGCCGAAGAAGTCACATCCGGCATTAAAATCCCTACCATTGGAATAGGTGCAGGACCGAAGACTGACGGGCAGGTGCTTGTGCTGCACGATATGCTCGGCGTAAACCAGGAGTTTTCACCCAGGTTCCTGAGAAGGTATCATAATCTGCATGCCGAGATAAAAGGTGCTGTTCAGGCATATATAAGCGATGTCAGGACCCTCCAGTTTCCTAATGATAAAGAGCAATACTAGCAGTCAGAATGGTCCCCTGGATCCTTTACGAAGACAATCATATAATAGCTGTCAACAAGCAGTCGTCAGACCTGTCGCAGGGTGACAGTTCAGGTGATGAAGCTCTTGATGCCCGGGTTAAAAAATACATTGCTGAGAAATACAAAAAACCGGGTGAAGTTTTCCTTGGAGTCGTACACAGGCTCGACAGGCCTGTCAGCGGAGTTCTGCTTTACGCACGCACATCCAAGGCCCTTTCAAGGCTGAATGAAATGTTCAGGACACGCGATGTGAAAAAGATATACTGGGCATTGGTCAGGGAGCAGCCTCCTGAGGCGGAAGGAACTATTTCAAATTACCTGCGCAAAAACGAGAAACAGAATAAAACATACGTCTTCGAATCGGAGGTGAAGGGATCGAAGAAAGCATCACTGGCATATAAAATTATTGGCCGGTCTGAAAGATACTACCTTCTTGAGATTGACCTTCATTCAGGAAGGCATCACCAGATCAGGGCACAGCTCAGTAATTTAGGATGTCCTGTGAAGGGAGATCTGAAGTACGGGTACCCGCGCTCAAATGAAAATGGCGGAATTAGCCTTATCTCCAGACAGCTGGAATTTATTCACCCGGTTAAAAAAGAGAAAATTGTCATTACTGCCCCGCTTCCGCAGGATGATGCCTGGAAAGCATTCAGGAATATATAAAAAGAAAATGAGCCGGATTTCTCCGGGCTCATTTCCATGTTAATCAATAAAAGCCTGATCGGAATTATTTCTTCCTGTCTTTCGACCCGGTATCTTTTGATTCAGTTTTGCCCGTTTTCGTGGCTTCTTTACTTCCACCGAGCTTCGCTTCAATAAAAGTTGCCAGTTCGCTGATTTTGGTTTCATCGCTGCCTTCTATCGTTATAACCATTCCACCCCTGGCGATCACATAACTCAGCTTGTCTCCCTTTTCACCCGTGTTGCCTTCTTTTCCGGTAATGCTCTCTTTTTCAACATTCTCCTCAATATCATTACCCGTGCTGATGATGATCTCCTTCATTTCGTCCTTTTCTCCTTTCCCGTCAGAAGAATATGCCACTGTAAAGCTCTTTCCATCCTTTTGGTCAGCCGTGACAAAGTGATCGCGGTTTTCCTTAAGATGTATGGTCTGACCGTTCTTCATTATTATGGAATCGGTCGATTGGCCGTATATTACAGTGTCGATGAGCACATTTGTCTTACCGTTATCGGAAATGATGATTTTGATTTTTTTCTCCTCTTTTTTATCCTGCGCCACTGCCTGGATTGCGAGAAAAACAGCCCCTGTTGCAACTAAAAAAACTAACCTCAAGGTTCTTTTCATGGTGTCCATATAATTGGTTTACAGGAACAAAAGTAAGCCCGCCAACGTGAAAGCCCAGTTAAATTGAGGTTAAATGTCGTTAAGGAAAAGTTAAAAAGAGGATGTTAAAAAGTTAAATGGTATAATTTTGCTTCATGAACAGGAAGATATTCATCAGTCTTGTCATAATGATGTCTCTTTCAATTGTCGGGATCACGTGGGTCCAGATAATATGGATAAGCAATGCCATTAAAGCCAACAAGGAAAGTTTTGATAACAGGGTATTTATAAGCCTTAATAATGCTGCAAACGAGATAGAATCGCTAAGGAAACTTAATACATTCAATAATTTTCTCTGGCGCGACCCCCTTGCAATGTCTGATACATCTGTCGATATCTCAGGTTACCTGAACTTCGGCGGATATTCTGCCCAGGGTGGAGGCACTGTAAGCATTAATATACGAAACCAGTATGGGACCGTAAGCAACGACGGCACTCAGCGAAATGTAGTTATCTCAAGCGATACCACAATTGTGGATTCGCTGAACAATAATTCTACATTTCATATTAATCTGGATGGCAGCCACCAGGCAAGCAAGGCTGTTGATGGCAGCGGGGAAAAATCAATTTTCGTCAATCAGAAAGATTTTCTAGACTGGGTGAAAAAAAGGTCAAGCGAGTTCCAGAATATGAGTGAAAGGATGCTCTATGAGATCTACCAGTCGGAAAAGACAATGGAGCTTGAAAATTCGGAAATTCTTAAGACTCTGAATCACTACCTGCCATTCTACGGGATTCATACCCCGTTTGAGTTTGCCGTGATTAAAGAAGGAGAAGTGGCATCGACCTCGACCGACAGGATCAGCAAGGGTGAATTCCTCAAAAGCAATTATAAAGTGAGGCTGTTTCCTGAGAATCTTATACAGAGGGACCTGATCCTGTCCGTTGTCTTTCCGAAAAAAAATAACTATGTACTCGGCTCCATGACATGGCTTCTCGGAGGATCCCTTATTTTTTCGCTGATTATCTTCTCCACCTTTGCCCTCAGCCTTTACTCCATTCTCAGGCAAAAGAAGATCGCCGATATCAAATCCGATTTCATAAACAACATGACCCATGAGTTCAAGACGCCAATAGCAACAATATCACTGGCTGCTGATACAATACTGAATCCCAAGGTGCTGAAAGATGAGAACAGCCTTAAGCATTTTATCGGCATGATCAAAAAAGAGAACAACAGGATGAACAAGCAGGTGGAAACAATTCTGCAGATAGCATCCCTTGATAAGAAGGAGATTGATTTCAAGATCCGGCCGGTATCACTTCATTCCATAATTGAGAGAACAATAGAAACGATAGACATACAGGTTCAGCAGAAGCACGGAAAGATAAGAACAAGGCTGGAAGCGGAAAACGATACTATTAATGCTGATGCTGAACATTTCACAAACCTTGTCCACAATCTTCTCGATAATGCAATCAAGTACTCACCTGAATTTCCGGATATCACCGTTTCTACAGTCAACCGCGACGGAGGCATAATCATGGCAGTGGAGGACAAGGGTATCGGGATGAGCAAAAGTGTCCAGGCGAAGATATTTGAGAGGTTTTACAGGCAGACTTCAGGCGATATACACGATGTTAAGGGATTTGGTGTTGGCCTAAACTATGTCAAGGCAATTGTCGATGCCCACAGGGGCAATATCTCGGTTAGTTCCGAGCCTGGTAAGGGAAGCCGGTTTGAAGTTTATTTACCATTTAATTCAGAGAATTGAATATGAGCAGCAGAACTGTAACAATTTTCCTCGTTGAGGATGATCTGAGCTTCGGATCGGTTCTTAAGTCTTACCTGGAACTAAATGATTACCAGGTTGAGTGGGTAGATGACGGCAAGTATGCCGTAGAGCATTTCAGGAAAGGCAATTTTGACATATGCATCCTGGATGTGATGTTACCCCATGTCGACGGTTTTACCATAGCCACCGAGATCAGGAAAATGAATCCCAATATTCCAATTGTGTTCCTTACTGCCAAGAAGCTGAAGGACGACGTTCTCAAAGGTTATGGCGTAGGTGGTGATGATTACGTAACCAAGCCTTTTGATACTGATATACTCCTGGCAAAAATAAAGGCCATTATCCAGAGAAGAGACATCCACGATGAAACGCGCGATATTTATGAGGTTGGCCGTTTCATCTTTAATTCAAGGCTGCGGACACTCAATACCGGGGACAGGGAAATCAAACTTTCACCAAAGGAATCACAGCTTCTGGAGATGCTGGCAATAAATCCCAATGCTCTTATAAGCAGGGAGATGGCATTGAAAAAGATCTGGGGGTCCGATGATTATTTCACTGCCAGGAGCATGGATGTCTATGTAACTAAGCTCAGAAGATACCTGGCAGACGATCCTTCACTGGTAATTAAAAATATTCATGGTGCAGGTTTCCAGCTTATTATCAAGGATGCATCCTGAGATCTGCCCTGCTGAACTGCATTGGTAAGAGATCTCCTCCTCTTTCAACAATTCTTACCGAAGGATAACCACCCAGGATTATGCGTATTTCTTTGCCGTATCTTTCTTCCTCTTCAGCAATCACCTGGCGGCAGTTCCCGCATGGCGAGACAGGATCCTTTGAGAATCCGTCAGCAGTAAGGGCAATGACAGCCAGTGCCACCGGTCTTACCCCCGG
>Ga0335071_10002630_pt1 | contig 19132 bp, 16 predicted proteins | sample Lox_Sample_15_FD_206724 | JGI IMG/M metagenome (GOLD analysis project Ga0335071, IMG submission 206724) | Soil microbial communities from Loxahatchee National Wildlife Refuge, Florida, United States - Lox_Sample_1.5 | ecosystem: Environmental > Terrestrial > Soil > Wetlands | place: USA...
CCGCTGAAAGTCGTCCGTCCTGTGCAAGGTGGCAGGGCGCTCTCGGAAATCTCCTTTACCGCCTACCCGGCCATCGTCACAACCAGACCCAACGCCTTTCCCCTGGAAGCGCAAGCAGGCTCGCCGGGTGAGTTTGTGGAGAAAGATCTTGGGGTGTCTGCGACGGACGTGAAGGCTCGAGTAGTAAAGGTCGAAGAGGTGACAAAGGGCAAGGTGGACGTGACGGAAGCAGACATCATTGTCACCGGAGGACGCGGGATGAAAGCGCCTGAGAACTTCGCTTTGCTCGAGGAACTTGCAGGGCTGCTCGGCGGTGTGGTGGGTGCAACACGCTCCGTGGTCGACGCAAAATGGCGTGACCAGGAGGACCAAGTGGGGAAGAGCGGAAAGACGGTTTCGCCCAAGCTGTACGTAGCAGTCGGGCTTTCCGGAGCGATCCACCACATCATGGGCATGGATACTTCGAAAGTGATCCTTGCAATAAACAAAGACTCGAACGCAAACATTTTCAACTATGCGGATTACGGCATCGTCGGAGATCTTTTCGAAGTTCTTCCGGCGATCACCGAGGATATCAAAAAGAGGCTCGGCAAATAGATTTGCGAAGCGAGCCCATGAAAGTATAACAGATGGCGGAAGAGAAACTGGACGCGGTGGTAGTCGGGGGAGGTCTTGCAGGCCTGGCAGCCGCATACCGCCTGGCCGAGGCAGGGAAACAGGTCCTCCTGCTGGAGCGCGGTGATGCGCCCGGCAGCAAGAATGTGACTGGCGGCCGCATCTACGTCGAGCCTATCAAGGCCTTTCTTCCTTCAATTGTTGACGAGGCTCCCTTTGAACGCCACGTAGTCAAAGAGATGATCACGGTCGTTGATGAGGAAAGTTCCGTGCAGTTGGAATACGCTAGAGACGCCTGGCGCAAGGCACCTTACATGAGCTACACGGTGCTGCGCGCCAGCCTCGACAAGTGGTTTTCCGAAAAGGTTGCAGAGAAGGGCGGCTTTGTAATCCCCAACAGGAAGGTTGACGATCTCCTCTGGGAGGACGGCCGGGTAGCAGGTGTGAAAGCAGGAGGCGAAGAGATCGGGGCGCACATCGTCATTGCAGCCGACGGCGCGCTCTCATTCCTTGCGGAGAAGGCGGGGCTGCGCACGCCGCTAAAGCCTGCCAATTATGCCCTTGCCATGAAAGAAATACACAAGCTGGATGAGGAACGCATAGAGGAACGTTTTGGAGTGGAGAAAGGTGAGGGCGCGGCTAACCTCTTTGTCGGAGCATTGACAAAAGGTATGTTCGGTGGAGGATTTCTCTATACCAACAGGGATACCCTGTCACTCGGCATTGTGGTCGGCATTGACGCGCTCATGCAGAAACGTCCGCAGATAGAGGCATACCGGCTGATGGATGAATTCAAAGCCCGGCCCGAGGTTGCCCGCTGGATACAGGGCGGCGAAATGAAGGAGTATGCTGCCCACATCATCTCGGAGGCTGGTATAGGCGGCATTTCAAAGCTCTACACGGACGGCATGCTCGTAGCCGGGGATGCGGCCGGGTTTGCTCTCAACATGGGGATCACCGTACGGGGGATGGAGTTTGCGGTTGCTTCAGGCGTAATCGCGGCTGAAGTAGCCACAGATGCCCTCAACAAAGGCGATATTTCAAAAAGATATCTTGCGGAGTATGAAAAGAGGCTCGCATCAAGTTTCGTGCTGCGCGACCTGGAAACGTTCCGCCATTCAAAGGAGGTACTGGAGAACCCCCGTCTTTTCAACGTGTACCCCAAGTTTCTGTCGAGTCTTCTGAATGTGCTGTTTACCGTATCAGACACGCCCAAGAAAAATCTCTACAGGAGCGCCATGACTCTGGCGAAACAATACATCCTCAACTGGGAAGGCATGAAAGACTTCTGGAGCTTGAGGAAGCTGTGAGTGAGACAGGAAAAAGATAAGACAGGTCAAGGTTGTGAGGTAGGACTGACACTATGAAGATAGAAGAGAAGATCGCCTGCAATGCGATCAAGAATGACAAAGAGAGCCATATAAAACTTACACAAAACGTCTGCAAAGCCTGCAAGGAGCGTTTTTGCATCTATGCGTGTCCCGGGCACCTCTATTCGTTGAGTGAAGAAACAGGAGAGATGGTTGTAGAGTACGCTGGTTGCCTTGAATGCGGCACCTGCAGGATTGCCTGCGTGTATGGCTCTGTCGCTTGGGAATATCCGGGCGGCGAGTATGGTGTGCAGTACAGGTACGGATAAGACAGCCACAAGGATGCAGGATGAAGGCACAAGGAAGAGTGCCTGATTTTCCCTTGAACCTAGGGTGGAGCGCGGCCGTGCAGAGAGACACCAAGCCGAAGTCAGTCAAACCTCTTAAGGGTATCAGGCCTGTCGGTAAACCCCGGTCGGTGGGGGACGCTGTGTATGACGCACTGAAAACCGCTATCACCAAGGGTGATCTTTCTCCCGGGCAACGCCTCATCGAACGACAGCTCTCCACGCAGTTGCGTACAAGCCGCATTCCCATCAGGGAAGCCATAAAGAAGCTCGAGAAAGATGGTCTCGTCGAGAAACTTCTCAAAAGAGGGTTTATCGTAAAAAGCGTAACAGAAGCGGAGATAGAGGAGACCTTTGGTATCAGGGCGGTGCTGGAAAGTTACGCTGCATATCTTGCCACCGGCAGAGTGACGGATGCTCTGATGAAACGGCTAGAGCGCACTGTGCAGGTGTACCGAGAGGCTCTCACGGCAAAGAACGTAGAGCAGATGATGGCTGCTAATGCTCAGTTCCACGAAGCTATCTATAAAGCATCGGGAAGTGAGAAGCTCTATACCCTCATCAACAACTTCAGAGATTATATCTCCCGTTACCGCAAGACCCTCCTTACTACCCACGAGTTTGCAAAGGTCTCTCTGGAAGACCACGTGCGCATGCTCGAAGCGATGCGCGACGGCGACAAGGAGAAAGTGGAAGAGTTGGTGAAGAAGCATATTCTGCGCGGCAAGGCCATCATCGCGGGGGAAATGAAAGCAGGAAGACTTGTATAGGACAGGAAAAAGATAAAGAAGGTTAAGGCTGAGGTTGAGAGAAGACAACGCATATCCGTTGTTGCATCGCTTAATCTTGACCTCAACCTTAACCTAGTGGCTTGGGAGGAACAGATGGCGGACAAGTATTACCGTCTCGGCTGTGACATAGGCGGCACATTCACCGATTTCGTTCTGCTTAACGATCAAACGGGAGAGATAAAGACCGGCAAGTGTCTGACCACGCCGCAAGACCCCTCCGATGCCGTCGAGGAAGGCATAAGAGCTCTGGAGAAAAGCACGCCCGACTTTGTCGGGAGCCTCGACGAACTGATACACGGCACGACTCTTGTCATCAATTCGATCATCGAGAGAAAGGGCGCGAGGACCGGGCTTATCACTACCAGGGGTTTTAAGGATGTTCTCGAAATAGGCCGTGAGATACGTTACGCGCCCTACGATGTCTTCGCAGAATTTCCAACGCCTCTGATCCCCAGAAGATACCGGATCGAGGTTGATGAGCGGGTCCGCAGCGACGGCACTGTGCTGAAGCCTCTCGACAAAGAAGAAGCGGGGAAAGCAGTTCGGTCCCTTGTTGCCATGGGTGTCGAATCGATTGCCGTCTGTCTCATCAATTCCTTTGAAAACCCCGCACATGAACTGATGCTGGAAGAGATTATCATGCGCGATGCACCTGGAGTATCGGTCTCCATCTCCTACCGCGTTCTTCCACAGATAAAAGAATACGAGAGAACGAGCACCACTGTCACCAACGCGTACGTCAAGCCGCTCACGGGAAGGTACCTCTCGAAGCTTGCCGGCCGGCTGGCCTCGATCGGCTTTAAGGGTAAGTTGTTTATCATGCTTTCCAGCGGCGGCGTCACTTCTGTTGAAACCGCAGCCGAGTTCCCGGTCAGGATTATCGAGTCGGGCCCGACTGCGGCGGTGATCGCGGGGCAATACTATGGCAAGCACTTCAGCATCCCGGAGATGTTCTGTTTTGACATGGGAGGCACAACGGCCAAGTCGTGCCTTATCCAGAAAGGTATCGCAGGCGTTGTGCCGACATTCGAGGTGGGGCGTGTCCAGAGATTCATGAAGGGAAGCGGCCTCACTATCCAGGTGCCGGTCGTCGACCTGATGGAAATCGGCGCCGGAGGCGGCAGCGTAGCGAAGGTGAGTAAGATGGGCACGCTCCAGGTCGGGCCCGAAAGCTCCGGAGCGGCGCCCGGACCGATCTGTTACGGAAGGGGAGGCGCCGATCCCTGCGTGACTGATGCGGATCTCTTGCTGGGATACCTGGACCCTGACTATTTTCTCGGCGGCGAGATGAAACTGGACATCGAAGGGGCGCGGCGCGGTGTCGAGGAGAAGATTGCGAAGCCTCTGGGAGTCTCCTTCATTCAGGCCATATGGGGCATCCACGATCTCATCAACGAGACCATGGCAGCCGCAGCGAAAACGCATATCGCGGAAAAAGGCGGCAATCCAAAGATCGTTACCATTGCAGCGTTCGGCGGCGCAGGGCCGGTGCATGCATTCGGACTTGCAAGGAAGCTGGGCTCGCCCCGTTTACTTGTGCCGCCAAATGCGGGTGTCGGTTCCGCTCTCGGTTTTTTCACGGCGCCCAGAGCATTCGATCTTCTGCGGAGCCACAAGGTTTCTCTGACGAAAGCGGACTTTGGTGAGATCGAACGTATTTTCGGCGAACTGGAGGCCGAGGCAGGCAAGATACTGGAAAAGGAAGCCGGCAGAGAGACCATCCGCTACGAACGCTCTCTGGATATGCGGTTTGTGGGGCAGGGCTCGGAAGTGAACGTGCCTCTTCCCGCAGGAGGCTTCACGAAAATGGCGAAGGGGGATGTCCGGCGGGCCTTTGACGAGATCTACGAGAAACTCTACGGCCGTACGTATCCCGATTCTGAGGCGGAGTTCATCAATTTCAAGGTGAGAGCCACTCTCCCCGAGAGGCTCCTCCAGTTACCGAAGCTGGATGGCGGCAGCGGGCGGTCCGTTGATGCGGCTGTTAAAGGGAAGCGGCCCGCTTACTCGCCGATGGCGAGGGATTTCATTCCCTATACCGTCTACGATCGCTACAAACTTTTTCCCGGCGCACGCTTCTCGGGTCCGGCTATTATCGAGGAGCGGGAATCAACGCTCATCGTGGGTGAAGATGCGAGTGTATCCACGGACGACTTCGGTTTCCTGTGGATTGATATGAAGGGAGCATAAACATGGGGCGCACCTTTGACCCGATCACATTGGAGATTCTCTGGCGGAGACTCATATCTATTGTCGACGAGGCTGATTCGAGCGTTGCCCGTACGGCCTTCTCCAGCCTGCTTCGGGATGCGCACGACTACACGTGCATGTTCACAGACCGGAAGGGCAGGGAACTGGCGCAGGGAAGTTTTGCAACTCCCGGCCAGTCAGGAGCGATGGCGCTCGGGGTGAAGAACCTGGTCAACAGTTTTCCTGCGGATTACTACCAGCCCGGAGATGTTTTTATCACGAACGACCCGTGGGCACTGGCAGGTCATCTGAATGACGTCTGCGTGTGGAGCCCAATATTCCACGAAGGACAGTTGGTTGCCTTCACTGCATGCGTTTTTCATCATTCTGACATCGGCGGCCGTGTCTCCTCGGACAATCACGACGTGTTTGAGGAGGGGCTCTTCATCCCGCTGGTGAAACTCTATGACAAGGGGGTCCTTAATCAGTCTGTTCTGGATATGATCCGGTGGAATGTGCGGACGCCGGACGAAGTGGTCGGCGACATCCGCTCCCAGATCGCAGCCAACCACGTGTGCGCTGAGAAGATATGCCAGATGCTCAAAGAGAGCGGGCTCGACAGCCTCGATGACCTTGCGGACCAGGTCATTGCCTTGACTGAAAAAAGCATTAGGGAAGAAATTGAGAAGGTCCCGGATGGCATCTACCGCGCCAGGGGCATTATTGAGCAGATGAAGGGTGACGATCTGGTCATTCACGCAGCGGTCGAAGTAAAGGGAAGCGATGTGCTCGTGGACCTTGCGGGTTCTTCAGGACAGGTCAACTGGGGCGGCAATGTCGTTTTCAATTTCACGTATGCTTACGTATTCATGGCTATCAAGAGCATGTTTGCAGCGGACATTCCCAATAATGAAGGCTGTGCACGGCCGATCCGGCTCACGGCACCTGAGGGCAGTGTTGTGAACTGCAAATTTCCTGCTGCCGTGGCTGCGCGTATGGGCATCGGTCACTTTATGACTGAGGTCATCTACCGTGCCCTGGCCAATGTTGTTCCCGGTAAGGTAATCGCCGGCTCAGGCGGTACACCGGCAGCGATGAACGTGTTTTACGGGAAAAGAAAAGATGCGAGGCCATGGCACTCGGTTATCATCAGAGGGGGCGGCATGGGGGCAGGTGCTGCCAACGACGGAAACTACGTCTACATTTTCCCGGCCAATGGCGCCAACACACCGGTGGAGATATTTGAAAGTGACACACCCCTCATTGTCGAAAAAAGAGAACTCGTCATCGATTCCGGCGGTCCCGGCAAAATGAAAGGCGGGCTCGGCAAAAGAGAGCTCTTCCGGATACCGGACGATCAGTATGCACCGATGGCACCTGTCAACCTGGGAATCCAGGCCGGCAGGTATGTCTATCCTGCGGAAGGCCTCTTCGGAGGGAAAGAGGGCTCGAAAGCGCAATTTCTCGTCAATGGAACACAGGGGAACCCATACGGCTTGACCCAGCTGAAGCCGGGCGATATCGTCACCATTGATGCTCCCGGCGGCGGCGGTCACGGCGACCCCTTTGAGCGTGAGGCCGAGATGGTGCGGCAGGATGTGATGGAGGGTTACGTCAGTCTTGAACGTGCAAGGAACGACTACGGTGTGGTGCTCAAGCCAGCGACCTATGAAGTGGACGTGGAACAAACTAGAAGGGTAAGAGGATCGAAGGGTGGAAAATAAAATTCTAAATCCGAATATCGAAACTCTAAACAAATCCAAAATCAGAATGTTCAAAAAGGAGCGTCGAAAGCGTCTTCAATTTTGGTCGTTTGATATTGTTTAGAATTTAGGATTTCGACATCAGGATTTCCTGGCAGGAGGAATTATGGCTAAGACATTTATGCCGAGTGTGAAAACGAAAGAGGAGCTGGAGGCGCTCCAGTTGAAAGGCCTCAAATGGACAGTAAAACACGCGTACAACGGCTCGCCTTTCTACAGGCGCAAGTTCGAAGAGACAGGCGTCAAGCCTGCGCAGATCAAGACTATGGACGACATCAGGCGTCTTCCATTCACGACCGCAGACGACCTGAAAGCCGGCTATCCTTTCCCGTTGCTCAGCGTGCCCATGGAAAAGGTAGTGAGAATCCATGCATCCAGCGGCACTACAGGCAAGAGAAAGGTGCTCGCCTATTCTGCCAAGGACATTGATGACTGGGCGAACTTTTTTGCCCGCTGTTACGAAATGGCTGGATTGACCCAACTCGACCGCGTGCAGATAGCGGTGGGTTACGGATTGTGGACAGCAGGAGCGGGCTTCCAGGCAGGCGTGGAGCGTCTAGGCGCGATGGCGATACCGATAGGCCCCGGAAGCCTTGACATGCAGACTGAATTCCTCGTTGATTTTCAAACCACGGTACTCTGCTGCACTGCTTCCATGGGTCTTCTCATGGCAGAAGAAGTGGAGAAGAGAGGCATACGCGATCAGATCAATCTCCAGAAGGTGATCTTCGGGTCTGAGCGAAGCAGCGATGCGATGCGAGCGCGAATACGCGATCTGCTCGGGGTGGAACATATATTCGATATTCCCGGCATGACCGAGCTCTATGGACCGGGAACAGGCCTCGACTGTGTTCATCACACGGGCATTCACTACTGGGCAGACTATTTCATTGTGGAGTTCCTCGATCCTGAGACGCTCGAGCCTGTGCCTGAAGGCGAGATTGGAGAGATGGTAGTGACAACGCTCAGAAAAGAGGCGGCTCCGCTGGTGCGCTACCGGACGAGAGATCTGACACGGGCCATTGCGAGTGACTGTCCGTGCGGCTCCATACTCCCGCGCCATGACCGGTTCCTGGGGCGATCGGATGACATGTTCATTTTCCGGGCAGTCAATGTGTACCCCGGCCAGGTTGACCACGTGCTCTCGCGCATCGAGGGAATAGGCAGCGAATACCAGATTCATCTCGACCGGCGCGCAGACGGCAAAGATTATATGCTTGTTAGAGTCGAAAGAGCCATCGGCTGCCCTGCAGACAGGGATGAACAGTGCAAGATTACGATCCAGAAAGGAATAAAGAACAACATATTTGTCAGCTGTGATTGTGAAATAGTCAACCACGGCGAATTGCCGCGGTCGGAAAGAAAAACAAAACGAGTGTTTGACAAGAGAGACTAGGATTGACATTACGGGGTGAAATTTGTCTGAAATCCTAATCTCTAATATCGAGATTCTAAACAATTTCAAAGACCCCAATCCTCGAAAAGGGAAGCCGTCACTCTTTGAAATTTGGGTAATTAGGATACTGTTTGGGATTTAGAAATTGGATATTCGGATTTAAAAGGGAGGTTCTCATGCTTAGCTACGACTACCACAAGCCTGATTCCTTAAAGGAAGCCCTGGAACTGATGGCGCAATACAAGAATGAAGCGGCCTTTATAGCAGGGGGCACCGATGTCATGGTGCAGATAGAACAGAGAAAGCTGAAACCAAAGGCGCTCATATCGTTGCGCAACATCGCCGAGCTCAAGAGGAGCGATGTGACTGGCATAGGCGGCGGTGTTACCCACCGGCAGCTGCAGAACGATCCGATTGTCCAGAAAGAGCTATCGGCCCTTCATGATGCGGTGTGCAATCTCGGTTCCACCCAAATACGCAATGTTGCCACGATCGGCGGAAACATCTGTACGGCAGCGCCATCAGCAGATACAGCGTGCCCGCTTCTGGTGCTCGATGCCAGGGTAGTTCTGGTGAGTGCAACCGGCGAACGTGAAATCGATCTTGACGAGTTCTTTGTAGGGCCGGGCAAAACAGCCTTACAGAAGGGCGAGATCCTCAAGGAGTTCAGGATCAGGCGTTTTAACGAGAAAACAGGATCGGTATACATAAAACATACCCGGCGGGCCGCGATGGATCTTCCGATTATCGGAGTCGCGGTGCGCATCAGTCTCAACCGCAACGATGTCAAATGCAGAGACGCGCTTTGCGCCACCGAGCCTATATCAAAGATCATGGGGTATTTCGAGAACGAGGAGCTGAAGTGTGAAGATGCACGCATTGCCATGGGTGTTGTGGCGCCACGGCCGATCCGGGCCAAGCAGGCTGAAGCGTCACTCACGGGAAAGGTGCTCTCCGAAAAACTCGTTGCAGAAATAGGCGAGATTGCGGCTTCAGAGTCGTCTCCGAGGGACAGCGTCAGGGGGGAAGCGTGGTATCGGCGGGAAATGGTGAAGGTACTCGTGCGAAGGGGTATCATGAAGGCGATTGAGCGCGTGGTGAGACCGGAGGCAGTCTTTTATCCGGAGAGGCTGTGGTGAAGAAAGCAGGGTCACGGGACGAGGAAATCCAGAGAGGCGGGGCATGGGTCACGGGTCGCGAAAATCTCACAGAAGGATATCAAGAAGCAAGTCCAGAGACTGTGATCTGTTTCTTGTGTCTTTCCGTGACCCATGCCCCGTGACCCATGACCCTAAACCTAAGGAGTCAACATGAAAAGAGAGATGCAATTCACGTTGAATGGAGAACAGGTGAAAGTGGAGGTCGAGCCTACGTGGACGTTACTCTATCTGCTGCGTGAAAAGCTCGAGCTGACAGGCACAAAGCTCGGCTGCGGCTACGGCGAATGCGGCGCCTGCACGGTGATCATGGACGGCCGGGCAGTGAATGCCTGCCTGGTGCCTGTTCTCGAGGCGGAAGGAACGAGCGTGACCAGCATAGAAGGACTGGCAGAGCCCAGCGGGCAACTGCATCCTCTGCAAAAGGCCTTCATAGACCACGGGGCTGTCCAGTGCGGTTTCTGCACGCCAGGTATGATCATGTCTGCGAAAGCACTCCTCGACGAGAAGCAGAGCCCTACAGAGGATGAAATAAAAGAAAGCATCGCAGGTAACCTGTGCAGGTGTACCGGCTACGTGAAGATCATAGAAGCAGTTAAAGCTGCAGCGACGGAACAAAGATAGTATGAAAAGAGCTTCATCAGGCATGAACCAGTCGTCTAGAGCCCTTAGTGAGCACGGCTCGCGAGAGGGGGAGGCTCCAAGTGGCTTTGCAACTGGAGGGGGCGACGTGAGCCCCATTAAATAGCAGGGAGGTAGCTGCCATGGCGGAACTGACATTCGTTGGCAAACCGATACCAAAAAAAGATGCGCCGGCAAAAGTTGTGGGCGAAGCTGGCTACATACAAGACCTCAAAGTGCCGGGAATGCTCCACGGAAAGATACTCTACAGCACGCATCCACACGCGAAGATAACGCGTCTGGATACTTCAAAAGCTGAAAAACTTGCCGGTGTGAAAGCCGTGCTCACGGGCTCGACTATCCCTGCTTTCAAATTTGGCGTGTACAAGGATAACCCGCCGCTCAAGGTCGGCAAAGTCTGTTCGCTCAGGGACGAGATAGCTGCCGTGGCAGCGGTGAGCCCCGAAGTTGCGCAGGAGGCCCTGGACCTGATCGAAGTGGAATACGAAGAACTGCCTGCCATATTCGATCCGATTGAAGCCATGAAGGAAGGCGCGCCTCTCATTCACGAGGAGCATAAGACCAATGTGCTGAAGATGCCGTGGAAGCTCATCGTGGGTGATATCGATGCAGCGAAAAAGGAGTCGGCGTATGTGGTGGAGGATACGTACCGCACACAGTGGGTCACTCATTGCTGCCTCAGCGCGAGCGGATGTATCGCGAGTTTCGACGTAAATAATAATCTTACGCTATACAGCAACACGCAAATCCCGTATCTGGCGCAGAAAGATTTCATGGGAGCACTGGGCACTTTCGGGCTGAAGAATAAACGCGTCCGCATTCTGCAGAGCACCATCGGCGGCGGCTTCGGCAGCAAGCTCGATACCTATGCCTACGAGTACATAGCCATTCTGCTCGCACTGAAAGTGCGCAAACCAGTGAAAATAGTGTTCGGCCGCGAGGAAGAATTCTTCGCGACATCGCCCCGCCAGTGTACCATCACGAAGATATCGCAGGGCTGCGACAAGAACGGCAAGCTCCTTTTCAGAGACATGGAGATGATTCTTGACAACGGAGCTTACACGTCGTGGGGTGCAACGACGCCGTCAGTGATGATGCTGCCCATTTCCTCGCTCTACAAAGTGCCGAATGTGAAGTACATAGCCAAGTGCGTCTACACGAATAACACCTATAGCCAGGCCATGCGTGGTTACGGGAACCCGCAGGCTACGTTCGCGATAGAATGCTCGCTGGAGCAGTTGGCTGAAGCTGCAGGCATCGATCCCTATGAATTCAGGTTGATGAATGCAAATGAGCCGGGAGAGATCACGCCTCAGAAATTCAAGATCACCACCTGCGGTGTAAGGGAGTGCATGGAGGCGGTCAAGGGCCGTCTTGGCTGGACAGGCAAACGCAAGCAGAAGGAGGGGCGCGGCTTCGGTATGGCCGCACTCGTGCACGTGGGTGGCGGCGCGCGAGTCTACAACTCGGATGGTTGCGGGACTATCATCAAAATAGATGATTTCGGTAAAGTCGATGTATTCACGGGCTCATCAGAGATCGGCCAGGGCTCGGACACGGTCGTGGCGCAGATTGTAGCCGAAGTTCTCGGTGTTCCCATCGAAGACATTAATGTAATCAACAACGACACAGATGTTTGCCCCTGGGATGTGGGTGTACACGCGTCAAGGACGACCTTCGTTGCGGGTAATGCTGCGCTTGGAGCAGCGAATAAGCTCAGAGAGCAGATACTTGATCTGGCTGCGGCGACTCTGAATGAAGACCCGAGTGCGCTCGACATAAAGAACGGCACGATCTTCTCGCGGCGCGACAAAGAAAAGAATATCTCCCTCGGGAAAATTTTGAGATCGGCTCACTACTCAGCGGGCGGCAGAGTGCTCATGGCAGAATATTTTTACGATCCGCCTAATGAAAATTTCGATAAGGAGTTCAAGGGAAACCTCTCGGTTGCCTACGCATACGGCGCGCATGGCGTCGAAGTCGAGGTGGACAAAGAGACGGGGCAGGTCAAGATTATCAAGTACGTGGCGGCCCATGACGTGGGCAAGGCCATAAACCCCATGCTGCTTGAAGGGCAGATTTACGGCGGTGGCGTGATGGGGCTCGGGTATGCGCTGAGCGAGAACATGGTCTACAAGAACGGAAAGATAATGAACCCGAATTTCCTCGACTATAAACTGCTCACCGCCAAGGATATCCCACCCGTCGAAGCAGTCATTGTTGAGACGGATGAACAGGCAGGCCCCTTCGGTGCAAAAGGTATCGGTGAACCGGGTCTTGTTCCGACAGCGCCCGCGATAGCCAATGCAATCTATGACGCGGTGGGCATCAGAATGAAGGATCTGCCGATCACGCCGGAGAAAGTGCTGAAGGCGCTGAAAGAAAAGGGGTGAGAGGCAATAGGCGCATGCTTCCTCTGTCAGGGAAAAGAGTCAGGCTTTTGCTGGCTGATTCTTTTCCCTCAACCGACCAACACTGAAATTCACTCCAATAACCCAGCCCCTACATGGACACTGTTTCGGCCCAAATCTTGCATAAATTCTCGTAATATCGCAACCGAAGGGGTTAAGAAGACGACTGTTTCGGCCGATGAATATTTACTAACGAAAAAGGCGGGCGGGATGGAACAAAGAGCACAAGCAATGCAGGAGCTTTCGATTTATTCGATAGAGGGGGACACCCCCGACATGCTCAAGCAGCTTGCTAAGGAACATTGGGCCAAGTATCGGCCCAAAATGTACCAGAGATTGCAGACGAGCGGGGTTCTTGAGGATCTGCTTGAGCGTGCAGTCGAATTTACGCGCGAAGATATGCGCCACCTCGAAAAGCAGCTCAGACAGCAAGGCTACACTGAGGTGGAGGCGCGTGAACAGGCCTGGCAGGAGTTGAGAGCCAAATGGATCCTTCTCCCAAAGGAAAAGTAAAGGCTTAGCTCCCTCTCATTAGTTCCGTTGATTCAATAAATTCGATGTCTTCTGTCAATTCTACACGTATGCCGTATAAGCTGCAGTTCTGAACGAATTGCAACCTGTCAAGCTGGTAACGCTATCGATTAGCACGTACCGCAAGCGAGGTTGCGTCTTGCGGCGCTGCGTATTCTCCTTGACAAGCAAAACCCCTCCATGGCATACATGCAAAACGTCATCACACCCGAAGATTGTGAAACGTCATAAATGCGGCAACGAGGAGGTACACTGTTATGGGCATGCTGAGGTTTACGTTCGCCTGTTCTTCTTATGATCGCATGCAGGCTCTGTTGAACGGAACTATTGTCCCGGAAGGGCTGGATTTCAATTTCATCCCGCTGGAGGTGGAGGAGATCTTCTGGCGGCAGCTGAGGCATCAGGAATTTGACGCCTGTGAAATCTCGTTTTCATCGTACATGATGTCCAAGTCCCGTGGAGATGAACGGTTCATTGCAATCCCTGTCTTTACATCGAGGATGTTCCGTCACTCGTCTGCCTACATCAATGTGAACAAGGGAATCAAGAGCCCCGCTGACCTGAAAGGTAAAACGGTAGGTGTTCCTGAATATCAGATAACTGCGGCTGTGTGGTTGAGGGGTCTCCTGCAGCACGAATATGGAGTTCACCCGAGGGATGTCCATTGGCGGAGTGGAGGGGAAGAAACGCCGGGTCGCGTGGAGAAAGTGAAACTGGAATTGCCGCCTGATATTGACTATCAATCGATCCCCGCCGACAAAACACTTTCCCGCATGCTCGATGAAGGAGAGATTGACGCCCTTCTCACTGCAAGAGCTCCTTCCTCATTTACTTCAGGATCACCCAACGTGAAGCGTCTCTTTGACCGGTACTGGGAAGCAGAAGAGGAGTACTTCCGAAGAACGGGCATTTTTCCCATTATGCATGCTGTTGCAATAAAGAGAAGCGTCTATGACCAAAACCCGTGGGTCGCCATGTCTCTGTATAAGGCGCTTCTTGCTTCTAAAAGCATGACTCTGAAGAATCTTCAGCACACATTTGCCCTCCATGCCACGCTGCCCTGGCTGGTGCGCCATGTGGACGAAACGAGAAAGGTGATGGGCGATGACTGGTGGCCATATGGCATCGAGAAAAACAGAAAGGCCATCGAGGCGCTCTGCCAGTATTCCTTTGAACAGGGTTTGTCTGCGCGGAAGATGACCATAGAAGATCTGTTTGCGCCGGAGACATTCGACGAATTCAAGATCTGAGCCCCGGCGCCATTCAAGCGTATACCTTCGTTGCCCTTCAACCTGTTATTGCTCAGCGCACTGCAGTACGCCTCCGCATCCCAGGCCTCGGCGCGCCTCGGTCTCCATCTTGACTGGTGCTGGGGCTTGGTCCGTCATAGGTTGAGCAAATGTCCGTTCTCATCAAGCCAGGCCTTCCGTTCCTTATAGTCGGGCATGAAGGACTCAAGATCCGTCCAGAATTTCCGGGAATGATTCTTCTCTCTGATGTGAAGAAGCTCGTGAGCAACCACGTAGTCGATAAAGGTGTCGGCCGCCATGACAAGCTTCCAATTGAAGGAGAGACGATTATCCGGCGAGCAGGAGCCCCACTGAGTGCGGGCGGTCATAAGGCGGATTTCCTGTGGCACGAGGTTGAGTCTGCGGCCAAACTCGCGAACCCGTTCCGTGATTTTCTGCAAGGCCATTTTCTTGTACCATCTGACGAAGATTTCTCGTGCCTTGGCTGCATGGTTCCATGGCAAAGAGAATCCATCCGGACAGAAAGAGAGGGTGGGGGCTTTGCCGGTCACGTCCAGGTAGATTAGTGGATAGGATTTACCAAGGAACAGGAATTCCTCACCCGGCAGAAAGCGTTTCGGCTTGCACATGCTTTGTATGGTCAGCCGTTCGGCCAGCTTCCTGGCAAGCCATGCTTTGTTCTGCTCGAAGAAGCTTTCTATATCGCATGTGGCAGTGCGCAGCGGCACCCTCATGACTACCCTTCCGTGCCGGTCAATTCGCAAGGACATCGTTCTTCTGCGTTGCCTACTCCTCACCACTAGATAGTCAGTGACGCTAGAGGCCTCTTCCTGCTGGCTGAAAGGCTGATTCTTCTGCGGCATTCTTGCTCTAATCTTTTCTTCAGAGTCCAATTTCTGCCGCGATACCTTTCATCGCGTCAAGGCTGAGCTGCACAAATTCCTCCAGGGGCAGACCGATAGTCTCACACTCCATGATGATATCTCTATTGACTGACGCCGCAAACGCCTTCTCCTTCATTCTTTTCGTTATCGATTTGGGTTTGACGCTCTCCAGCTTTTTGTCCGGATAGACGAGCGCGGTAGCCACTATCAGTCCTGTAATGGTCTCGCCTGCAGCGAGAGCGTGCTGGATCTGGGTTGCCCGTTTTTTCCCTGTAAATGTCTCATTATGCATGGCGACGGCGTCAATGATTTCTTCATCGACATCTCGCGCTCTCAGGATCCTTTCTGCTTCCTTGCCGTGGACCTTCAGGTCGGCGTTACTGAGTTCCACGTCGAGGTCATGCAGCAGCCCTGCCAGAGCCCACCGCTCTTCGTCACCACCCAGTTTTCGGGCTAATGCCCTCATCACTGCTTCAGTGGCATAGCAGTGGTTCAGCATACGTTCGTTCTTGACGTACGTCTGAAGAAGTTGGATCGCCTCCTGCCTTGTCATGAGTGTTTGCCTCCCTCAGATGCAGTTCCCTACCCATACCCGCACGCGGGTACCCGGCTTGCCCGTGGGAATCTATTGGCGCATCTGCTTCTGGCTGCAGGCCAGGTTCTTTGGGACAAATGTCTTCCTGCGGTTGCAGTACACAGCGATAAAAGTCCGGCAGCTTCCAGAGCCGTCGAGCGCTCCATCTTTCGGCAATTCGGCATATTTGCACATGAGGTCACAGAACCCTGTTATAGAGCTCTTTGAGGCCTTTTTCACGGCAACATCCTATCGGGCATTGATTCCTTTGTCAACTCAATCCCTGAGTGCTGAACTCACGCAAGCTGCATAAACGCAATGATACTTGACCTAAATCAAAGCGAAAGCCGGAAGGAAGGTGTATAGTAACAAAGGAAGGCTATGGATAGGAATAGAATTTCCCCGAAGGAAAAATCCGACATCAGCACATTGATGCGCTTTGTCGCAATCTATTGCCGTGAGCACCACCAGGGGGAAAAGGCTCCTTTTTCACTGAAGCAGTTTGACATCAAGCAGATTACGAAAAGAGATATCCCTGTCTGTCCGGAGTGCAGAAGACTCCTCGCCTACGGTATAGGCATGCGCCTTGCCTGTCCGCACGATCCAAGGCCCATGTGTAAAAAGTGCGAAAGCCAGTGCTACAAGGGAGAGTATAAGACCCAAATCAAGGAGATCATGAAGTTCTCGGGAATCTATTTGGTCAAACATGGGCGCATCGATTTGCTCTATCACTATTTCAGGTAACTTCGGACAAGACTTCTCCACTCGACCGCGCCCACCGTCTCAAGCCCCTCTTTTTTGTCTCGGGCCGGTTGCTGCGCTATACTAACCAAAACAGGGACGACGGCCAAGACCAATGGAGACAGCCCGTAGGTTCGCGTATATCGAACCCTTCGAGATCTGTTCGATCAGACCTCCCACAGAGAACTACAGCCTGACCTTCAGGGTGAGCCGCAATTGCGCGTGGAACCGTTGCTTGTTCTGTCCTGTCTACAAGCTCGGAGCGCGCTTCAGTAAAAGACCCCTCGAAGAAGTGAAGAGAGATATAGATAGGGCAGCCATACTTGATGAGGTGGTACGGGAGCGTGTCAGTGGAATAGCAGGCTCGATTGAAGGGGGTTACACGCAGGCAGAGCGGCTCATACGAGAGATCGAGTCTGCGAAGGGTAGGTCCACACCAGAAGGAGAGGATCTGGAGGCACTGGGCTCCAAAGCAACGTCAATACCTCAGTCTTTGACGGTACAGCAAAGATCCGCAGAAGAAGATGATGACGATGAGCGCCTCGCCTGGTTTGCCTCATGGTTCAAAGAGAAACCGAGCATCACGGATAGCGTCTACCATCTGCTCGCCTGGCGGCAAAGCGGGGCACGCACCTGCTTTCTGGGCGATGCCAATCTCCTTTTGCTCTCTGGCGATTACGTGAGTGAGGTGTTGAGCCACATTCGCTGCAGGTTCCCAACGCTGGAGCGCTTTACTGCGTATGGACGCACCCAGTCCGCGGCACGTAAGGATGTGGAGGAACTGGCTCTCTTTGCGCGTGCAGGCCTGAACAGGATCCATTTCGGTGTGGAGAGCGGAAGTGACAGGGTACTCCGCTATATGAAGAAAGGCGTGACAGCATCCCAGCACATCGAAGCGTGCAGAAAGACCAGGGAAGCGGGCATTTCGTGCTCTGTTTATGTGATGCCCGGCCTTGGAGGGGCGAGCCTGTCAGAGGAGCATGCAATCGAGACTGCCCGGGTACTCACTGAGGGTGGGCCCGATTTTGTGCGTTTGAGGAGTCTCGAAATATTTCCCCGGACCGGTCTTGCCGCAGCGAAGGCAACAGGCGAATTTGTCGAAGCATCTGAGGAACAGGTAGCAAGAGAAATGAGAGCGCTCATCGAGAACACGAAGTGTGCGATCACTGTCGTGAGCGACAGCGCCTCAAATCTGCTGGATGTGAACGGCCGGTTGCCCGAGGACAGGGCTCGGATGCTTGCGACCATTGACGAATATCTCTCGCTCTCTCCCAGGGATAAACTCGTGTTCAGTCTTCACGCCCGTCTGCAATCTTTTATCGGACAGTACGGGGGTGTTACAGAGGACATACTCAATTTGTTGAGACCGCACTTGCACGGCGGAGGGATCGATCCGGAATCGATGTCCGACTATGAACTGGAGAGGGCAACCAGGTTTATACGTTCAAAGCTGATGCCGTGATCCCGTGTTGACAGTCGGACTACTTCGGCTTGATGAGCGCGCACACCTGATCGGCAAAGGTTTCGCGCGCAGCAGCATCAGAAGGCCCTGTGCCGTCTGTTCCTTCGCAAGCTGCTACCAGCGAGCTCAAAACAGGCTGACGTTTTGCCCAGTTCCACAGTTTGGGAAAGTCCTCATCATTGGAAAAATCATTATTACCGAGGATAAATGCCTTGCACTTCTCGCAGACGTAAGCTATCAGGGAATAGGTCATGAGCGGCTTTTCTTCGTTGTACTGATGCCAGCAGGCGCCCATGGCCTCGGTGAGGTATTTGTCTCTTTGCTCGTTCATGATCAATAAACATGGCATGGAATGGCACGAAAATCAAATTCACACGTTTCGTTTTTCGAGTACCGTATTGAATCTTTGTGTTCGGTCTATATCTACGCTACAATTAACGATGCGTTACACAAGAAGCACGAAGATCGAGGAATTCCCGCGTCGCTTTTCTAATGCGAGCGAAGCAAACCCTAATTCTGGCGACTTCGACGAACACTTAAAAAGAAAAGAAGAGTGAGAAGATGACAATTCCGAAAACGATGCGCGCCATGATACTGGAGCAGCAGGGGAGACCGCTGGTGCTCAAGGAAGTTCCTGTCCCGTTGCCCGGGCCGAATGATGTACTGGTCAAGGTCGATGCCTGCGGGGTCTGCAGGACGGACTTACATGTACTTGACGGCGAACTGCCGCATCCGAAGCTGCCGCTGGTCCTGGGGCACGAAATCGTAGGCACCGTGGTTGCAATCGGTACTGCTGTCACAGCGTTTTCTTTGAGAGACCGCGTTGGAGTACCGTGGCTCGGTTATACCTGCGGCACGTGCCGCTATTGTGTGCGCGACCAGGAGAATCTCTGTGACCATGCTCTCTTTACAGGCTATACCAGAGACGGAGGGTACGCCGAGTATACGGCTGCAGACCAGCGGTACTGTTTTAAACTGCCCAATGCCTATGGCGACCTCGAGGCAGCTCCGCTGCTTTGCGCCGGGCTGATCGGCTATCGCTCCTATCGCATGGCTGGGACTCACGTC
>Ga0335071_10002631_pt1 | contig 19128 bp, 17 predicted proteins | sample Lox_Sample_15_FD_206724 | JGI IMG/M metagenome (GOLD analysis project Ga0335071, IMG submission 206724) | Soil microbial communities from Loxahatchee National Wildlife Refuge, Florida, United States - Lox_Sample_1.5 | ecosystem: Environmental > Terrestrial > Soil > Wetlands | place: USA...
TCGTGATGGGCGCGTTCGGCCAGGTCACGGTCAACGACGCCATGGTCGGCAAATACACCACGGAGGAATGGCGCTCGCGCGCCTATGCGGTGCGCTATTTCATCGGTTTCACAGCGGCCGGCGCCTCCGTCGGACTGGTGGCGTGGCTCTACCAGCAGGGCGGTTTTACGACCATGCTGCACGCCTTTGCGGCGGTCTGCGTGCTGTCGATCGTCGCCGCGCTCATCCTGCCGCGCGAGATCAGGGTGCCGGCCGGCAGGGTGGGTTAGCGGCCGCCGTGGTTCGACGTCTCCGCGAAGGTTGCTGCGAGACGGCGGTCGCGTAACCCATCGATTATTGGGCGACAATCGTGATTACGCGCGCTACCTTCGCCCCTGGGAGTAGTCGCTAACTCACCCTACGGTTGTTCACTGTTTCTTCAGATTAGTGATCGTGTTGCTATTTCCGTAGAAGGTGCCCGTTTGCAGGCATTGCTGAAACTTGGGCTCGCAGATGCCCTGGTTGCCGCCCAGGCTGTAGCACCTCTTGTTGACCGCCGTGCACGTCTGGCCTTTTCCATCGACCATTTTTTGGGCAGACACCGGAGAGAGCGAAACAATCAGAGCCATGGCTGCGAGCACAAATCTGCACATGGAGCCCTCTCTCGGTTGAGTATTTGTTCTTCCTCAACTAACAAGATTTTGAATTGAGTTGCAAGGTCTAAGACCCGGTCCTCGGGAGGAATCCACGTATGAGAGCTCGTAGGTGGGTTAGCGACCGCGGCGGTTCCACGTGTCCGTTGAGGGGTGCTGCAAGACGGCGGTCGCGTAACCCACCGTACGCTTGCTGATTTTCAGAATATGGTTTGACTCTTCTCAGAATCAGAAGTATGTTCCGCCCCGTCCTGCCTCGGCAAGAGGGGCGTATGCGCTATCGTCACGACACGTGAGGCGGGATGCGATGGACGTGGTCATGCCGGCGCGCAGGTCTTTGCGCGGACGACTGGCGTGAGCGCGGACGGCGAAATCGTGTGGTCCTGACACCCCGACGCTGGTGTCAAGTCCGAGAGCTGACGAGGCTTTTGGGCGACGGGGGCAAAAGAGCCCGGTCCCCGGGGAGATCACGTATAAGCCGTAACACCATCGCGCAGGGAATGCCGGGATGTCTCGGCTGACCTGTGGTGACTGCCGCCTGCTTTTTTTGCTGCAGGCGGGCCATGGGGGCGGCCAGCTCCCGGCATTCCCTGCGCCCTCTTCGATCAGAGGGCGGCTCTTGCAACAGCTCGGACGCGAATCGCGCCGCGGGGAGCTGAAACTCGTTTTGAGCAAGGCCCGCGACATTCTCCGCTGTCATGCCCCGCTTTAAGCGGGCATCCAGTATTCCAGAGACAGCAGTGCTTGACCCGATGGGCCGCGGCGTACTGGATCGCCCGGTCAAGCCGGGCGATGACAGATGAGGGTTTGTTTGACAGCTCAGCCCCGACGCGAGCGATTTTCACAATGACTCCTCGCTCGCGGCCTGCCTCAGGAGCCTGCATGCGCGACCGCCTCCGTGACCACCTTTTTCTTCTTTGCCGCGCGCCAGTTCTCGAACCGCTGCACCACGACGAAGAACGCCGGCACGAACAGCACGGCGAGGCAAGTCGAGGCCAGCATGCCGGAGAACACCGTGATGCCGATCGATTTGCGCGCATTGGCCCCGGCACCGGTCGCGAGCACCAAAGGCAGCACGCCGAGGATGAAGGCGAACGAGGTCATCAGGATCGGGCGGAAGCGGGCGCGGGCGGCTTCGACCGCGGACTCCAGCAGCGGCTTGCCGTCGCGGACGTGCAGTTCGAGCGCGACCTCGACGATCAAAATCGCGTTCTTGGCCGACAGCGCGATCAGGAGAATGATGCCGATTTGCGTATAGAGATTGTTTTCGATCCGAAGACCCGTCAGCACCGCCATCGGTCCGAGCAGCGACAGCGGCACCGCCAGGAGGACCGAGATCGGCGCGTACCAGCTCTCGTACTGGCCGGCGAGTACGAGGTAGACCAGCAGCATGGCGAGGCCGAACACATAGTAGATCTGGTTGCTGACGATCTTTTCCTGGTACGACATCGCCGTCCAGTCATAGCCGGTGCCGGGCGGCAGCGTCTTGTCGGCGATCTCCTCCAGCAGCTTCAGCGACTGGCCGGAGGAAAAGCCCTGCGCAGGCAGGCCGACGATGGTCGAGGACGGATAGAGATTGTAGAGCGAGATCAGCGACGGGCCGACCGAGGGCGTGATCTTTGCCACCGTGCCGATCGGGATCATGTCGCCGTTCTGGTTGCGCACCTGCATGTTGGCGATGTCGCGCTCGGTCAGGCGGAACTGCGAATCGGCCTGGGTGTAGACCTGGAAGACGCGGCCGAACTTGTTGAACTGGTTGACGTAGGACGAGCCGAGATAGGACGACAGCGCCGAGAACACGGCGTCGGTCGTGACATGCAGGGTCTGGGTCTTGATGCGGTCGATCTCGACGTCGAATTGCGGCACGTTGGCGCGGAATGGCGACTGCACCCGCTGCAACGCGCTCTGGCTCTGCGCATTGGCGACGATTGCGCCGGTGACCGCCTGCAGCTTTGTGAAATCGCTGCTGCCACCGCGCAGTTCGACCTGCATGGCAAAGCCGGCGGCATTGCCGATGCCCTGGATCGGCGGCGGCGGCAGCACCACGATTTTTGCCTCCTCGATGTCAGCCATCCTGTCGTTCAGGCCGTAGACCAAAGAGCGCAGGTCCTCGCCCTTGCCGCGCGAGTCCCAGTCTTTCAGAATCAGATAGGCGACGCCGGCATTGGCGAGGCTCGCGCTGTTGTCGAGCGCCGAGATGCCGCCAATGGTGACGACCTGTTCGACACCGGGGGTTTTGCGCGCGATGTCGCTGACCCGGTCGAGCACTTTTTGGGTGCGATCGAGCGAGGCGCCGTCCGGCAGCTGCACCGCGGCAATCAGATAGCCCTGATCCTCGATCGGCAGGAAGCCGGTGGGCACGCGCGACAGGCCGTAGAAGCCGATCGCGATCAGGATCAGCGCGGCGATCACCGAAAGCCCGCTATGGGCGACGAGCCGGCCGATCAGCCTGCCATAGCCGCGCTCCAGCCGGTCATAGACCGCGTTGAAGCCGCGATAGAACCAGTTGCGCTGGTCGAGCGGAACGGGTGGGCGGAGCCACAGCGCGCATTGCGTCGGCTTCAAGGTCGCGGCATTGATCGCGCTGAGCAGGGCGGTCGCCGCGATCACCAGTGCGAACTGCGCGTAGATGCGACCAGTCAATCCGGGCAGGAAGGCCGCGGGCAAAAACACCGAGATCAGCACCAGCGTAATGCCGATGATCGGTCCGAACAGCTGGTCCATCGCCCTGATCGCGGCGTCGTGGCCGTTCATGCCCTGCTCGATGTTGTGCGCGGCGCCCTCGACCACGACAATGGCGTCGTCGACCACGATGCCGATCGCCAGCACGATCGCGAACAGGGTCGACAGGTTGATGGTGAAGCCGAGCGCGGCCATCGCCGCGAACGCGCCGATGATGGTGACGGGCACGGTCGTGGTCGGCACCAGCATCGCGCGCCAATCCTGCAAAAACACCAGGATCACGATCAGCACCAGCAGGCCGGCCTCGAACAGGGTCTTGTAGACTTCGTGGACCGAGGCGTTGACGAATTTTGTGGTGTCGAACGGGGTGTCATACTTGATGCCTTGCGGAAACGCCTTGGCGAGCTCGGCCATCTTCTTCTCGACCGCCTGCTCGACCTGGAGCGCGTTGGCGCCGGGCGACTGGAATACGCCGATGCCGGCTGCTGGCTGGTTGTTGAGCGAAAACGTCTGGCTGTAGGTCTGGGCGCCGAGCTCGACCCAGCCGACATCGCGGACGCGGGTGACGTCGCCATTGTTGCCGGTCTTGACGATGATGTCCTCGAACTCTGCGGTGTCATCGAGCCGGCCGTTGACATTGAGCGTGTATTGAAAGGCCTGTCCCGGCGGGGTCGGCGGGCTGCCGACCTGGCCGGCGGCGACCTGCTGGCTCTGCTGCTGGATCGACTGGATGACGTCCTGCGGCACCAGGCCGCGCACCTGCAGCTTGTTCGGATCAAGCCAGATCCGCATCGAATACTGGCCGGCCCCGAACACGGTGACATTACCGACCCCGGGCAGGCGCGCCAGTTCGTCCTTCAGATTGATGGTCGCATAATTGCTGAGGAAGAGGCTGTCGTATTTCGAATCGGGCGAGGTCAGCGTGACGAACAGCAGGATCGAGGTCGATTTCTTCTGGACGGTGACACCCTGGTTCTGCACCGTCTGCGGCAGCTGCGCGAGCGCAGAGGAGACGCGGTTCTGCACCAGCACCTGCGCAAAATTGAGATCGGTGCCGATCTTGAAGGTCACGGTCAGCGAATAGCTGCCGTCGGAGCCGCTGTAGGACTGCATGTAGAGCATGTCCTCGACGCCGTTGACCTGCTGCTCGATCGGCAGCGCGACCGTGTCGATCACGGTTTTGGCGCTGGCGCCGGGATAGCGCGTGGTGACCTGCACGGTCGGCGGCACCACGTCGGGATATTGCGCGACTGCGAGCTCGAACAGCGCCACGCCGCCGATCAGCATCATCAGGATGGCGATGACGTTCGAGAGGACGGGCCGCTCGATGAAGAATTTGGAGATCATGGCGCTGTCCTACTTCGCGGCCTCGGAGGAGGGGGCGAGCTTCTGCAGCTGCGGATCAACCTTCTGGCCGGGAATGGCGCGCAGCAGCCCTGCAACAATCACGCGGTCCTCCGCCTTCAGCCCGTTCTCGATCACCCGCAAACCGGCATCGAGCGCGCCGGTCTGCACCTTGCGCTGCTCGACCACATTGTCGCCGTTCACCACCAGCAGATAGCGGCCGCTCTGGTCGCTGCCGAGCGCGGTGTCAGGGACGAGCAATGCGTTCTTCTCCTCGTCGACCGGCACGCGGATGCGAACGAAAAAGCCGGGCAGCAGCACGCGGTCGGGATTGGGGATCACGCCGCGCACGGCCAAGGTCCCGGTCGACTGGTTGATGGTCGGCGAGGCGTAGTCGAGCTTGCCCTGATGCGGAAACCCTTGCTCGGTCTGCAGGCCGATCTCGATCGGGACCTGCCGGAGGTCATTGGCGGTCAAGCCCTTGCGCCTGGCTTCCGCGCGAACCCGCAGCACGTCCTGTTCGTTGACGTTGAAATTCACATAGATCGGGTCGAGCGCGACGATGGTGGCGAGCTGGGTCGGCGATGCGGCGCCGACCAGCTCTCCGACCGAAACCAGATGCGCGCTGACCGCGCCATCGAATGGGGCAGTCACCTTGGTATAGCCGTAGTTGATCTCGGCGATTTTCGTATTGACCTGCGCCTGCTGCAGATTGGCCTGCGCGTTGTCGCGGTTCGACGTGGAAGTGTCCAGCGTCGACTGCGCGACCGCCTGGCGGGCGACGAGATCGCTCTGTCGCTTGAAATCGGCCTCGGCCTGCTTGACCGTGGCCTGCGAGCCGACTTCAGCCGCTTTCGCCTGTTCGAGCTTCAGCCTGTAGGTCTCCGGCTCGATCGTGAACAGCGTCGTGCCTTGCTTGACGAAGTCGCCGTCCTTGTAATCGATCGTTTCCAGAAAGCCCTGCACGCGGGCCACCAGATCGACCGACTTGATCGGCGCGGTGTTGCCGGTCGCTTCCAGATAGCGCGTGACCGGGCGCTGCACGGCAAGCGCCACGTCGACCTTCGGCGGCGGCGGTGCAACGTAGCTGTTCTGCTCGCAGCCGGCGAGCAGAGGGACCGTTGCCAGCGCGGCGGATACGCTGATGATGCGCAGCGTCCGTCTGCCATCGCGCTGGTTGGAAGAGCAGGGAAGCGGTGGCTTCATGGCGGACCCCATTTCAATTGTCAGTGCGTAGCGACGATACGGCGCGGCGGATTTGACCTTCGGTCTGCAGCATTTCTGCGATTTGCGATACCAACCTCAAATCCAAAACCGCACCTCAAAACCAGAACTTGCCGGAATTTCCTGACGTTCGGACCCGTTCAAAGCGCGCTGCGGCATTGCGGGCCATGGAACGAACCGGATACCGGCGAGGTCGTACCTATCGTCGGTGACAACCGCGCCGACCATACCATAAAATGGGGATACCAGCGCTTTGCCGGATCGATCATATGCCGTTCGTCGAGAGCCAACGAACGGGCTGCTTTCATCTGCGTCAACTTTAGCGAATTGGGATTTTCAAAATGACATACAGATCATCGACTTTCGCTTGCCTGACGACTGCCATCGTCGTGATGACGGTTTCGCCGGCTTTTTCGCAAGCGCCGACCGAGGCCCAGCGCGACGCGATCCGATCGGCCTGCCGCGCGGACTATGAGGCGCATTGCGCGAGCGTCCCCCCGGGCGGCGCGGCGTCGCTGGAATGTCTGCAGAAGAACATGTCGAGCCTGTCGTCAGCCTGCCAGAGCGCGGTTCATGCGGTCGAGCCGGCCGCCGCCGCCAAGCCTGAGGCCGCACCGGCCGCAGCGTCGACCAAACCCGCTGCCGAGACCGCGGCGGCGGCGCCGGCGGGCAAACCCAGCGATGCCCAGGTCTCGGCGATCCGCAGCGCCTGCCGGTCCGATTATCCAAAGGTGTGTGCCGGCGTGCCGACCGGTGGTGCAGCGGCGCTGCAGTGTCTGGAGAAGAACAAGGCAAAAGTCTCGGCGGCTTGCGGCAAGGCGATCGGCGCGGTCAGTGCCGGCGGCGCGACCGAGGCGGCTGCTCCCGCAACGTCAGGCGCGGCGCCCGCGGCTGCGCCGGCGGCCGTGATGGTGCTGCGTCCGATGCGTCCGCGCGAAGAGCTGTTCGTGCTGCGCTCGGCCTGCGGCGGCGATGTGCGCTCGTACTGCGCGGGCGTCGAGCCGGGCGGCGGTCGTATCGCACGATGCCTCGGCGCCAATGCGGCTTCGCTGTCGCCAGCCTGCAAGGAAGTGCTGGCGCCGTTCGCGGCGCGTTAGCGCGCACCGGCGACGACATAGCGATTCATCGCAGGGGATGGCTTCGTCCGGCGATACACTCTGAGATTGCCAAAATATGTTATGACAACTTAAGGAAGAATGAAGGCGTTTCGGTGAAGCTTTAGCCTGCCGCTTCCGGCGGGACCAAACATAGGAGAGAAACATGCGTGCATTTCTGTTGGCCGCGTCTGTCATCGCGGCGTTTGTCGGAACCATGGCCCTGACGACCACCGAGGCCGGTGCGGTGGTCTGCGCCCGCGGCGTCTATCGCGCCGGCTGCGCGGGACCGAACGGCGCAGCTGTCGTCCGCCGTCCCGTGGTGGCGCCGCCGGTGAAGGTCTGCAGGAGCGTGCTGGTGAACGGCGTCTATGTACGCCGCTGTTATTGAGGAAGGCTCATTCGAAGTGGTCGCGGCGCGCCTGGCAATGCGCGTTGCGGCTGTTTTGTCCGGGCAGCAGCGCGGGATTTGCATTTGAACGCCGCGTCTGACCGGTCAACAATGGCCGCCAGGCGCGTGCACAGCGCTGAAGGGAGGGACGTCAGATGCTGAAGGAGTTCTTGCCGCCGATGACGGTTTTCGTTGTTGCGGCCGCGGCCATGATGGGTGCCGCGAGGGCGGACGAGTTGCAGAACGAGATTGCGCCGACCGGCAAGCTGCGGGTGGCGATCGCCATCAGCGCTGCCGGCGGCGCGTTCTGGTCGACCAGGACGGAGCAGGGTTTTGCCGGTGTCCCCGTCGATCTCGGCAAGGCGATGGCGCAGCGGCTCGGCGTACCCGTCGAATACGTCGTGCACCAGAATTCCGGAGAGATCACGGACGCAGCCGCCAAGGGAACCTGGGACGTGACCTTCCTGCCCAGAGATCCCGAGCGGGAAACCAGGATGGCGTTCGGTCCGACTTACGAGGTCGCCGACGCGACTTACATCGTCAGGGCGGGCTCTCCGATCAAGGATTTCGCGACGCTGGACCAGATGGGCGTCAAGGTCGCCGCCGTCAACAACACGACCACCATGCGCGGCGCGGCCGCACATCTGAAGAACGCGAAGGTCACCGGTTACCAGACCTATGACGAGATCTTCAATCGTTTGAAGGACGGCGAGATCGACGCATTCGCGCTGTCGCGCGACCAGCTCAATGCGCTGGCCAAAAAAGTCCCGGGTACAAAGGTGCTCGACGAGACCTTCAAGAAGACGGTCACCGCGGTTGCGGTTCCGCTGAATCATCCACAAGCCCTGGCATTCGTGAGCAAATTCATGACCGACGCGCTGGCCGATGGAACGCTGCGGAAGGCCTACGACAATAATGGCTTGAAGGATGCGGCAATTCGGACAAATTAAGGCGCCGCGCCGTCGTTTCGCCCGAATCTCCGCCATGAGTGGGGTGGGCGCGTCGGGGCACGACGCTGGGGACTTGTTTTATTTTGACATCGCTTCGATCAGGCACGACCAAACGCCGCCGCCGGCTCGCTGTTGCCGTGGCCGCGGTTTTCGCCGCGACACCGGCCTCGGCCCAGGTGATCGGCGCAACACCGGCAACCACCGAGATCGAACCGCTCAAACCGGACATCGATCTCTATGCGCTGATGTCGGGCAATTGCCGCACCCTCAAGATCGCGGGCCAGGATTTCGCCTGCCGCGCCGTCGGCTATTTCCACAGCGAGAAAGGCCGCGCGCTCTTCACCGTCGCGCTCGAGGATCCGCTGGACAGCACCCATGTCGTCTCGTTCTCGGGCGCGAGCGGCCATCGCACGCGCGACAATCTTTACGAGCTGCATGTCGACCGCATGCTGCTCTCCTCCAAGGACCGGCCGAAGGCCGACGGCCTGCCGGTGCCGATGGTCGAACTGTCGGCCGGGGTCTGCCGCCAGGTCGGCAATTTTGCAGCCAGGCAGGTCTCCAGCATCTCCTGCTCGGCGCGCGACCGAGGCGGCAAGGCCTACGAATTGCAGTTCGAATCGGATGGCTCGCCGATCACGCTGCGGATCGTCCGGCAGACCACGCCGTCGATCCGCCAGGATCCGTATCGCTAGCGACTGGGCTAATGCGAGGCCGTTGCGGGTATCGGGTCCAATCCGCTGCCAACGATCGTGTCGTGCGCCGCCGGCGAGCCCAGGAATTTGATCAGCGTCTTGCCCGCCTCAGGCTCCTTCGACACGGTTGCAATCCCGGCCGAGAAGACCGTGATCTTCTGCAGATCGGCGGGCACGGGACCGACGATGTCGATGCCGGCGACCGGTTTCAGCTCGCTGATCTGCTGGAAGCCGATATCCGCTTCGCCCTTGGCGACGATCTCGCCGACCGGGGTCGCCGGGATCATTTTGGCCTTGGCCTTCATCTCCTCCTCGATGCCGAGTTTTTTGAACATCTCGGTCGAGACGTAGACGCCGCTGGCGCTGTCGGAATAGGCGACGGACTTTGCGGCCAGCAGCGCGCGCCTCAGCGTCTCCGCGGACGAGAGGTCGGGCCTTGCCGCGCCGGCCTTGACGGCAACGCCGATCGGCGACTTGACGAGATCGACGCGGCTGTCGGCGATCACCTTGCCCTTGCTGATCAGATCGCCGAGCGCATAGCCGACCATGATCAGGACATCGGCCGGCTCGCCGCGCTCGAGCCGGACGGGGATGGCGTTCACAGTCGTCCCCATCGAGGGGCCGTAGGCGACCAGCACCTTGTTGCCGGTCTGCCGCTCATATTCCGGCACCAGCGCATTGAAGGCCGCGGTCAATCCGCCCGAGATCATCACCCGGATCTCGGCTGCATCCGCCGCGCAGGCAAGCCACAGCGTGGCAATGATCCCGAGCGCCAGCGCACGCAGGATTGGTCCCAAAGCTCTCACAGTTCGTCTCCCACCCGTTCCGCCATGCTCTGGCTTAGCACGGGCGATGGTAGCCTGCGGGCCAGGCGTCGCCTAGGGCGACAAGCATCAGGCCGCCAATTTGTACTCCGGGGCGGAGGCCAGGAACCTGGCATAGGCGTCGGCGTCCGGCGGCGTGAAGCGTTCCGCCAGCGGGTTGCGGCGGCTACGCGTCGCGCCGATATCCGCGAGCAGCTCGTCGAAATGCCGGTAGTGATAGGGCGCGACACAGAGCCCGCCATAGACGCCCGCCGCCGGCCGTTCCACCCGCTTGAAGTGCAGCATCATCTCGATATTCTCGCGCATCTCGTGGTCCGAGGGCTGTCGCGCCAGTTGTCCGTCGGCGTAACGCACCAGCCAGTTCGCGGCGAGCTCCGCCGACAGCACGGTGCAGAAGGAGGAATTGAAGCCGACGAAGCCGAGCTCCGGCAGGTCCGGGTTGGCGATCAGGCGGTAGAGGCGATATTGCCCGTCGGCGTCGACGAGTTTCTTGCGATACGCGTCGGGGAGGAACGGCACGCCGAGCTTGTAGCCGATCGCGAGCACCGCGACATCGGTTTGGACGCCCTGACCGCCGCTCATGACGATCGTGTTGCCCTCGTAGTGATCGAAGGTGCCGCGGATCGCCTTGATGCGGCCATCCGCCACCATCGGAAAAAAGTCCGGCGTGGCAATCGGCACCGAGCAGTTCACGCCATCCTCGATCCGTTCCTTTGGGACCATGTCGCATTTGGCGAGCTTCAATTGCGCCTTCAACAGGCTCTCCAGGCCGCGCCAGTTGGCCCAGACGAAGGGTTTTGCGATCGCATGCGCAAGCCGCGACAGCGGTCCGATGCCCCAGCCGGGAAACATCTGCTCCTGGGCGCGGATGTAGAGAATGCGCTTGAAGTTGATCAGTCCGCCGATGAAATAGGGGATGCGCCATACCGGCTCGCGATAGACGATGGTGACCCGGCGCGCCCCGGACCTGACCGCGTTGACTGCGATGTCGGTGGCGGATTTCGAGCCGCCGAGCACGACCACGCTTTTGCCCTTCGCCAGCGACGCGTCGCCGTAGTTCGACGAGTGCAGGATGTTTCCGCCTTGCGCCTTGAAGCCGTCCTCGCCCGGAAGGCTCAGGCGTTGCGGTTCGTTGAACTGCCCGGTGCAAATGGCGACGAAGTCAAAGTCCTCGAGCCTCGTGCTGCCATCCGGCTGCCTGACATCGAGCGTCCAGCCCGGCTTGCCGTCGGCGCGGCGGTCCATCGCGAGCACGGCGGTGTTCAGCCGCAGCATGCGGTCGAGCCCGTGGTTCCTGGCGTAGTCCGCCAGATAGGCGTGGACCTGCGGTCCCTTGGGCCATTCCGGATAGGAGGCCGGCATCGGCTTGTCCGTGTAGCGGTAGAGATCCTTCGGACTCTGGGTCTGCACGTCCGGATAGGAGCGGGCCGGCTCCCAGACGCCGCCGAGGTCGGCGCTCTTCTCGATGATCGAGACCTCATGTCCGCGTGCGGCAAAGGCTTTGGCCGCGGCGAGGCCCGAGACTCCGGCACCGATCACGCACACATGTTTCCGACTGATCAAGGGACCCTCCGCGGTTGGATGGGCAGCCGGCGGCCGGCAGCGTTCGCCTGCCGCGCGACTGCTCGTGGAATGAAAGAGCTTGCGTGCCGGCGCGGCTTACGCGTTGGCCTCGGGCGGCAGGAAATCCACCTCGTGCTCCGCCGAGATCTTCACGACTTCGGCGGGGTCGGTGAGGTTGTGCAGGCGGTTGAACAATGCCTCCAGCTTCTGCATCGGCGAGACCCAGAACAGCGCGCGGGCCGGCTTGTCGGACTTGTTGAAGTAGCCGTGCGGGATGCCGCGCGGCATCCGTACGAGGTCGCCGGCCTTGGCCTCGACCCAGACGCCGTCGAGCTTGAGGCTGAGCACGCCCTCTTGCACCAGGATGAACTCGTCCTGGGTGGGATGGACGTGCACGGGCACGAACTGCCCGGGGTCGCTGTTGGTCTCGAAGGCAAAGGTGGAATCGGTGATCGCCTTCGGAAAATAGACCTGACCGAGGATATTCCAGCTCTTGCCGCCATAGCCGGTACCGGCCGCCGTGATGCCCTTCTCGAGTGGTGTCATGGCTTCGTCTCCCTCCTTGTTTGTGAGGGAGCATCGGGCGGCCGGGGCGCCTTGTCTATCCGGAAAACGAATCCCTCGACCGCGACGGGCAGATATTATAGGCTTCAAATAATTCGCGGGGAGGCAATGGGGCCGATGTCGACTGCCGGTTTGGGTGCAGATCGCGTTCGTGAGAAGCCAGCCGTCAGGCTGGCGGCGTTCGGCCGCGTCGCAACAAACGACGTCGACGATGCCGCCGAACAGGTCGGCCGCATCTTCTGTCCTCATGATCTGAAGCTGCTGGGTGCGGCGGCGCCCGGTTTCTACGCAATGCACAATTGCGCGGCTTTCGATGGATTTTCCATCAGTTACGTCGCCTATGGCGGATCGGTCCTGATCGATCCCGGTTGCCTCGAACGGTTCTTCCTGGTGCAGCTGCCGCTGGCGGGATCGGCGCGTGTTCATGCGGCCTGCCGTGATGTGGCCACCGCGCCGAATGCCGCAGCGTCGCTGCTCTCGCCGACGCTTCCGACCCGCATGATCTGGGAGGATTGCGCCCAGCTCATCCTGCTGCTGGACAGGCGCCTCGTCGAGCAGCGCGCGGCGGCGCTCGCCGGCAAGGCCGTGTGCCCGGTCGAGTTTGATCCCGCGATCGATCTGTCAGCGCCGTCGGCCTCTGCCTTACGGACGCGCATCTGGGAGCTGGCCGGTCTGGCCGAAGGAATTGGCACAAGTCGCGGCCTGTCTCCGGTCGCGGCCGCCGAGTGGCGCGAGGTGCTGCTCGATTGCCTTCTCACGCGGCAGCGGCACGGACTTTCGGACGCGATCCGGACGTTCTCGGGCCAGGTGGAAACGCTGCCGCGCGTCCTGTTGCGCGCGCGCGATTACCTGTACGCCCACGCCACTGAGCCGTTGGATCTGGAGCGGCTTGCGGCAGCCTCGGGCGTCGGGATCCGAGCGCTTCAACTCGGTTTCCAGCGGCATTTTGGAACGTCGATCTCCGATATGCTGCGGGACATTCGCCTCGGCCATCTCAACGCCAGGCTGATGGCCGCACCCGTCGATGCGCGCATCATCGACATCGCGTTCGACCTCGGCTTCACCCATCTCGGCCGGATGGCGGGCGCGTACCGGCAGAAATTCGGCGAAGCGCCGTCGGCAACCTTGCAGCGGCTGCATTGAACGCACGTCACGAATTGACGTGCACGAAATCCCGCAGCATTGGATAGATCTCGTTATTCCATTTCTTGCCGCTGAACACCCCGTAATGCCCGACGCCGGCCTGCATGTGATGGACGCGGCGATAGGCGCGGACGCCGCTGCAGAGGTCCTGCGCGGCCAGGGTCTGGCCGATCGCGCAGATATCGTCCTTCTCGCCTTCGACCGTCATCAGGCCCATGCGTTTGATCGCGGCCGGGTTCACCGGCCGGCCACGGAAGGTCAGCTTGCCCTGCGGCAGGAGGTGATCCTGGAACACGTCGCGGATGGTCTCGACATAAAACTCCGCCGTGAGATCCATCACCGCAAAGTATTCGTCATAGAAGGTCTTGATGCTCGCGGCCTTCTCGATGTCGCCCTTGACCAGGTGATTATGCAGGTCGAGATGCTGCTTGATGTGACGCTCGAGATTCATCGACACGAAGGCGGTGAGCTGCAGGAAGCCGGGATAGACCTTGCGGAACGCGCCCTTGCATTGCACGGGCACATAGCTGATCAGATTGTCCTCGAACCATTTCAGCGGCTTGCTCTTGGCGAATTCGTTGACCTTGGTCGGCGAAATCCGCGTGTCGATCGGGCCGGCCATCAGCGTCAGCGTGGCCGGCCGGCAGGAATGGTTGTCCTCCGACATGATCGCGGTCGCGGCCAGCGCGGACACCGAAGGCTGGCAGATCGCGACCATGTGGGGGCGTGGGCCGAGCTGACCGAGAAAAGTGATGAGGTGCTCGGTGTAGTCATCGAGCCCGAACCGGCCGCGATCCCTGGGGATGTCGCGCGGGTTGTGCCAATCGGTGATGTAGACGTCGTGGTCCTGCAGCAGCGTCTTCACAGTGCCGCGCAGGAGCGTGGCAAAATGGCCGGACATCGGCGCCACCAGCAGCACGCGTGGCTGCTCCGGCGCATCCTCCTTTTTGAAATGCAGGAGCGAGCCGAACGGGGTCGCATAGGCGATCTCCTCGGTGACCTGAAGCTCGCGGTTTCCGACCTGGACGCGATCGATGCCGTAAGCCGGGCGGCTGTAGGTCAGTGCGGAGCGCGAGATCAGTTCGAGGGCCGCTGCAATCCGCGCCAGAAAGCGGTCGGGAATGCCTTGGGGCACGAGATTGAGATACCGGAGCGCCGAGACCGCCCCGCTTCGCCAGGGCTGCGTCAGGTCGACGTGGTTCTGATAGGCTTGGTACAACATGGACATCATTACGGGCCCGCCTCAAGGAGGCCCATGCAATATCGACGCCAAGAGACGGCCTTCGTGCCTGCCAAACTGGCACGTTGCTTGCTGCTTGAACGGGGAAATGGGGGCATGACTGGACGCGCCGCTTTGGTGGGCGCCGGCGCGAGGAGGCCAAATGGCGAAAGCGACACTGACCATCAGCAGCAGGAATTATTCGTCGTGGTCGCTCCGGGGCTGGCTGCTGACCAGGTTCTCCGGGCTCGAGTTCGAAGAGGTCGTCACCGCGCCAAACGATCCCTCCGCGCGGGCGGAAATCCTCCTGCTGTCGCCAACCATCCTGGTGCCGTGCCTGCGGCACGACGGCGCCACCATCTGGGACACGCTGGCGATCGGCGAATATCTCAACGAGACCATGCCGCAGGCCGGCCTGTTGCCGGCGGACCGTATCCAGCGCGCGCATTGCCGCTCGATCTGCGGGGAGATCCATTCGGGTTTTACGACGCTGCGGGCCTCGCTGCCGGTCAACCTGAAGGCGCATTTTCCCGGCTTCAAGATCTGGTCGCGCGCACAGGCCGATATCGAGCGGGTCTGTACCATCTGGCGGGAATGCCTCGCCATCTCGGGCGGACCGTTCCTGTTCGGGGCGCGCAGCATGGCGGATGCGATGTATGCGCCGGTCGTGACGCGCTTTGCGACCTATGACGTGAAGCTGGAGCCGCGGCTTGAGGCGTATGCCGACCTGATCATGGCCATGCCGGAAATGCAGCAATGGATCGCGGCCGCCAAGGCCGAGCCGGAAGAGATTGAAGAACTCGAGGTCGAATATTAGGCGGCTGCATTTTGCCGCGGCTGCCTAAGTGTCAAGCGCATCCTGCGCAAGGATGCGCCAATCGCGCCCGCGCAGTTAACCTTCGATCGTGACCAGCGGTATCCGGCCGGGCACCGCAATGCCGCATGTGGTGCGGGGCTTGTGCACTTGCGCGACATCTAGCCGTGAACAGAGGGCTTACGCCGTCCGATCAGTGATTCGGACCCGATACGTTCCGGCGGCGTTCCGAAACTTAAGGTGTGCAGCCTGCTCCGTTACGTTTTGAAACAGCGCCCGCTCGCGCGCCGGGGGCAGGACTGGAAAAGTCGGTTGGGAAAAATAACTTCCATGTCATTTTCGCCGCCGTGCCATCGAAGGTGCATTGAAGTTGGTTGGCGGCATCAGCGCTTGTGTCGCTTCGCTCGATGCCGACTCGCGCGTCCTTCGAAATTGGATGTGTTGTACTGCTATGCTTGCATGCTGATGTTGAAGCGCGAGGGAGAGCCGCCTCGACGCCTGGCGCGGCTCTCCTGGTTCGATCACGTCTTCAAAAGCGGTCTCAAGCGAAGTGAAGCCAGTTCGATTGAAGAAAACAGCAGGGAACAGGGAGCAGAAACCTGTTCGGTTCTGCTTCAATCACAACCAGCCCGTCTCAGCGGCCGATCGACTCCATGCGCGGCATGCGCCAGCCGACGACGGTCGCTTCGATCGAGGCGCCAGACTCCTTGTTGCGCCATTGGCCGTCAACATAGAGGCAGGCAAAGGGAAGTTTGTAAGTACCGCTATGATCTTCGCACAGAACCTCGACCGGTTGGCCGGGCGGGGGTGATCCATGACCATCGAACTGTGCCAACCGTTTTTCTCGTGTTGCCATTCCACAATCTCCTGACAGTGGCGATGATGCCGACCTCACCGTGCGAATGAGGTTTCAGTGTGGTATCTTTCGGTTCCCGCGCAATTTCATATGATGGGCAAAGCCGTGGAGAACTCATGATCATCAGACTTTCATGCGCTGGATTGCTGGTGATTTCGCCCTGTGTTCTCGCGCGCGCGGCTTTCGCGCAGGACGTTCCCGGCATCGAAATCTGCACCGCCGAAAAGACCATGGAACGGCGCACCTCCTGCCTGCAGAGCAACATCAACTTCCAGCAGAAGACGATCGCGAAGATCACCGCCGACTACCAGCAAAGGATCGATGCCGCGAAGGCTCAGATCGAGGTATTGAAGGCAACCCTCGCATCGCTGCAGAAAACCGTCGACGATCTCAAATCGGCGCAGGCGAAACAGGCCGAAGACATCATGAAGAAGGCTGACGCGCCGGTGGCGAAGGATGCGGCCCCGGCAGCGAAGTGACTGCGCTTGGCCTCCAGGCGGTCGCAGTTGATCTCGAACTTGGCTCCAATCTTTCTCTGTCGTCATGGCCGGGCGTTTCCCGGCCATCCACGTCTTGCTTTCTTGAGCCACCAAGACGTGGATGCCCGGCACAAGGCCGGGCATGACGAGTGTGTGGAAATGGTTTCATCGTTTGCGCTGAACCGGTGTAGCGCGCGCTCAGCTGTTCTTTTCTCCCGACATGATCGGTCCGAACAGCTCCCAGCTCTCGCCCTTGAAGCGCATCATCTGCAGCTGCTCGAGCGGGGCGTAGTCGGTCGGGCTGGTCTTGATGCGCGTGCCGGGCAGGTAGATGCCGATCTCGAAATTGAGATTGGCGGCCTGCCGCATCACGTTCTCGCGCGTCAGGTCGTCGCCGCATTGCTTCAAGACCTGCTCGAGGCCCTTGGCGGCGCCATAACCGAACACGGTCGAGGCGTCGTCCTGATCGCCTTCGGGATACCATTTGGTCATGAACGCGCGCCACTCGACCATCGCCGGGTCGTTCTGCCAGTTCGGGTCCTTGGGATCCTTCAGATATTGGGTGGAGAGGATGCCCTGGTCGTTCTCGTAGCCCGCGGGCTTCATCACGCTGCCGATCGAGCCGGACACGTTGGTCAGGAAGTGGACCGGATGCCAGTTGAGCTCGGCGATCTTCTTGATCGCTTGCGCCGCGAATTTCGGCGTCGCGATGTTGATGAAGATGTCGGGGTTGGCGCCCTTGATCTGCACGACCTGCGAATCCACCGTCGGCGACGAGGTTTCATAGGATGTCTCGATCAGGATCAGCTTGCTCGCCTGGTCGCCGAGGCCTTCGCGCAGGCCGAGCACGTAGTCTTTGCCGAAATCGTCGTTCTGGTAGAGGATGCCGATCGTCTTGCCGGGATGGTTCTTGAGAATGTAGGCCGCGTAGATGCGCGCCTCGGTCTGGTAATTGGGTTGCCAGCCCATGGTCCAGGGAAAATTCTTCGGATCGTTCCATTTCGCCGCGCCACTCGACACGAAAAGCTGCGGGACCTTCTTCGCGTTCATGTATTTCTGGATCGCGCTGTTCGACGGCGTGCCGAGCGGATTGAAGATCAAAAGCACCTCGTCACTCTCGACGAGCTTGCGCGCCTGCTCGACCGCCTTCGGCGGCGAATAGGCGTCGTCGTAGGAGATGAAATTGATCTTGCGGCCGTTGATGCCGCCCTCGGAGTTGAGCTTGTTGAAATAGGCGGCTTCGGTCTTGCCGATGGTCGCATAGGCCGATGCCGGTCCCGAATAGGGCATGATGTTGCCGACCTTGATCTCGGTATCGGTTGCGCCGGGATCGTATTTTTTCTGCGCGTGGGCGAAGCTCGTTGTCGCCGCCGCGAGAAGCGCGGCGAGCGCAACGAATTTGGCGGTGTTCGCGATATGGCCGTGCATCATCGTTCCTCCCTGAACTGCGAGCCATACGGCATGGGCTGTCGTTGTTGAGCGCCGCAGCCTGTCAGCCGTCGGATCGATGCCGCGCCAGTATGCATCAACGGATCTGACTTGCCAGTGTCGGAAATCTGGATTGCAAGTCGCGCGGAGCGCTCTATTTTCCGCGCAATGGAAGTTTCGCGGTCGCGAAAAGCGCAAGGACTGTCAAATGGCCCCCGCGCGGATCGGGCAGGATGGGTGCGCTTCCAGCAAGAGAGCCGAGCTCCATGAGTCCCGCGCAGAAGGCACTGTGGTTCATCGAAGGCCACCTGGCAGAACCGCTTACGCTCGACGACATCGCTGCCATCGGCGGTGTCTCGCGCTTCCACATGGTGCGGGCGTTCGCAGCCGCGACGGGATTTTCCGTCATGCGCTATGTGCGCGCCCGGCGTCTCACCGAGGCGGCGCGCGCGCTGGCCAAGGGAGCTCCCGACATTCTGACGCTGGCGCTGGATGCGGATTACGGCTCTCACGAAGCGTTCACCCGCGCGTTCCGCGACCATTTCGGGGTCACTCCCGAAGCGGTACGGGCGGCAACGTGCCTCGACCATCTCAAGCTTCAGGAGCCGATCCTCATGGATTCCACCGCACTCGACCAGCTTCCAAAACCGCGCTTCGAGACCGGCAAGGCCTTTATCGTCGCTGGCCTCGGCGAGCGGATTCATTGCGAGAACGGGGCCGTCATTCCCGGCCTCTGGCATCGCTTCAATCAGACCGTCGACAGCGTTCCGGCGCGAATTGGTAACGTCGCTTACGGGGTCTGTTGCAACGGCGATGATGCCGGCAATTTCGACTATGTCGCCGCCGTCGAGGTCGCCGACTTCTCCGACCTGCCGCGCGAGTTCAGCCGTGTCCGCATCCCCGCGCAGAAATACGCGGTCTTTACCCATGCAGATCACATCTCGACGGTCCGGCGCACCATCAGCACCGTCTGGAATCACTGGCTGCCGGCGTCGGGCCATGAAGTCGCCGATGCGCCCAACTTCGAGCGGTATGACGAGAAGTTCGATCCCAAGACCGGCAATGGTGGCCTCGAGATCTGGGTGCCGATCAAGGCGTAACGGCGCTCGCAACGCTGGTCTGCGTCGTCCAAGGGCTCGCCCTTGCTTGGCAACGGGAGGCGACTTTGTCATAAGGTCGCGCAACATGCTGTTGCGCGGCGGAGCCGAAGGCCATGAATCCGCCTGCAC
>Ga0335071_10002632_pt1 | contig 19128 bp, 16 predicted proteins | sample Lox_Sample_15_FD_206724 | JGI IMG/M metagenome (GOLD analysis project Ga0335071, IMG submission 206724) | Soil microbial communities from Loxahatchee National Wildlife Refuge, Florida, United States - Lox_Sample_1.5 | ecosystem: Environmental > Terrestrial > Soil > Wetlands | place: USA...
GACTTTGGCCAGCACGGTATCCATCAATGTTTTCTCTTTTTTTAGCTCCTGATCTATTCTCTCTCTGGCTTGACGCAGGTCCAGGTCCTTGAGCATATCATTGAGCATACGACTATAGCTTTCCAGCGTTTCCTGGTTAATCGCGTCTTCGTCGTATATAATTCTGTTCTGCACGAAACCGCTGGTGGAGATCAGCACCACGAGAATTCGGTCCTCGGCCACTTTGACAAATTCAATGGTTTTAAAGGCTTGTTCCAGTGCAGCCACTGCCGCGACCACGCCCGCCTGTTTGGAAAGTCCCGCCAGGACTGAAGAAGATCGGCGCAACAGGTCTCTTAAATCGGCCACCGCAGAACTCAGGAGCGATTCGATGGCAGCCTGCTCCCCGACACCAAGCTGTCCCGGTTCAACTGTCGTATCTACGAAAAAGCGATATCCGCGATCGGTGGGAACCCGGCCCGCGCTCACATGCGGTTGCATAAGATAACCGAATTCTGTGAGATCACTCATCACATTACGGATCGACGCGGCAGACAAGCCAATGTCCGACTTCCTTGAAATAGTTCTGGACCCAACAGGTTCACCTGTCGCTATATATTCCGCGATTATCGTCTTCAGTATTTTTTCGTTTCTTGTTTCCGATAGGTTCATCGGCCCTTATCCTTGGCAATAGTTCCTGCTGGTTCGGCAAAAAACAGATTAGCCATACAGGGGTCTTGCGTCAAGTAAAAGCCGGACTTGCAATTCTGCCGGTGGTCTGATCATGCAAGTTTGCGGAAATATTTTGAAAAAGATTGCCGCGAGCCTCTAGGCGAGGCGATTAGCGGTCCTCTGACGCGTTTCCCGCCAAAGTGCTCGCCCACATGGAACGGCCGGCCGTCAAAATACGTTATCTCTCCTCCTGCAGCTTCCAAAATGATACTTCCTGCCGCAAGATCTTGAACATTAACGTTTTTCATGAAGCAAGCGTCCGCGGCGCCTCGTGCCACGTACGCCATGTGACCGGCTGAGGAGCCGAAATTGCGAATCTTACCGGGAAACGTGCTTCTGAAATCCTGATGGAACCGAGAGTAAACCAATGCTAAGCTTTCGTTATCAATGTTGTAGTCATCCCTAACTCTAATCGTTTTATCATTCAGGAGCGCTTCCCTGGCGGCGTAAGCCGAGTAGAGTTCCCCTGTCACCGGCAAATAAAGGAAACCCAGGACCGGCCAGAACTTCTCGAAGAGCGCGGCGCTCACACCCCAAACAGGCATGCCTGCTTGAAATGACGCGGCCCCATCCAGCGTGTCTATGATCCAAAGAAACCTGGGACAATCTTCTCCGAGGATTTGGGACTCATCAATTTCTCTGAGGAAACCATGCCCTTCAAAGCTACCCTTGATCTTTGATGAAATCAGTTGCCATACGGCATTGTCCGCTTCAGTCACGAGCTGTTCGTCGAAGCGTAGTTTTCGATCTCCCTTGCCGTACAGCTCCATCAGGAGCATACCGCTTTTTCGGAGAGCGTTCTCGACAAACTCTTTCAGAGTCGCCAGTTCTCGCTCGCTCAAAGACCGGGACAGCTTTTCTTCCATCTTCAACTCCGTTGACAATTGCAAATATGGGCTGGCGAGACTTCATCAAAGTTGATCCAATTCAACCCACCAGCCCGCGGCTTAGGGATACCAGAGAGGTACGTTGCTCTATAGGATTGTTTCCGCTCCTCTGTCAAGTCAAGGGACCGGCTACGCCCTGGGATGATACAGACTGTGTATTTGCTTCAAACGATGCTGTGCCACGTGAGTATAGATTTCAGTAGTCGAAATGTCCGCATGTCCCAGCATAAGTTGCACTGATCTCAGGTCCGCGTCATTCTGAACAAGATGGGTCGCGAAAGAATGCCGAAGAGTGTGCGGGGAGATCTCCTTGCTGATTCCGGCACGTAATGCGATTTTCTTTACTATCTTCCAAAATGCCTGGCGCGTCATCGGCCGAGCTCGTCTGGTCAGAAAGAGCGAGTCTGAGCGCTTCCCTTGGACCAGGCGAGGGCGTACTGTTTCCAGATAGCTGACCAGCGCACGGGAAGCCGGTAGCCCAATCGGCACCACCCTTTCCCTGGAACCTTTGCCCATAACCGTGACGCAGCCCACCTCGAGGTCTACCCGGGAGAGGTCCAGCCCAACCAGTTCAGAGACCCTTAGACCGGTTGCGTAGACGAGTTCCAACATTGTGTAATCGCGTTTTCCCTCCGGGGAATCCGCATTTGCCGCGGCAAGCAATCGTTCAATTTCGTGAGGCTCCAAATATTGAGGGATCCTTCGAGGCAAGGAAGGTGATTCGATCCGCTCCGACGGATTTTCCGGAATTCGTTGCGACTCAGTCAGAAACCTGAAAAATCCTTTGATGCAAGATATCTTTCTGGCTCTGGTCCTGGGACTCAGGCCTCGTCGGTCCAGAACTGACAGAAAAACAAGAATGTCCTCACGTTGAACATCTTTCAGATTTTGCACGCCCCTACGATGCAGGAAGCCGGAAAGGCCCTTCATATCTGCTGCATAGGACTGCACGCTTAGAAGGGCGAGGCCCTGATCCACTATCAAATGATCCAGGTACCCTGAAACAGCCAGTTCGATTTCCGATGGTTTGGGACCATTCATGTGATTTCCCGAAGGCCTTGGAAGAACATTGCCTCTATTGAAGAATTTCAGAAGGCGGCCTCTTTCTGGAAAGTAAAATGCTGCTCCTCCATTGCCACCAGGTGATCGTGGAGAGCGGTCCGAATTTCGTTGAGACGCTCAAAATCAAGTATTTTATTGCCCTGCCCGTCCTGAACGTAAAATATATCAGCAGCTTGATCCACCTCAGTGGTAATCTTAGTCAAGATTATGTACAAGTCCAAGGCCGTGAGCTGGCGAGAAATGTCGTACAAGAGGCCAGGTCGATCATGAGCGTAGACTTCCACAATAGTGGCTCTATCAGAAGCTGCGTTGTCTATTTCCACTTTCAGGGGCAGACGAGGCAAAAGCGTGCTTTGAAAAGGACCTCGTGAAGCTCTTCTTGCAGCCACCAGTTGGTCAACATCCGCTTCTCCTTGGAGTACCCGTGCAAGGTCGGCCTGAAAACGTTCCCAGCGTGACTCATCATCCAATGGTCCTTCTGGAATATCGTTCACGTGATAAGTTGCCACCGCAATGTCGCCTATGGAGTGGCTCCAAGCGCTCAGGATATTAATCCGATTTGCAGACAGAGTGCCGGCAATTCTGAAAAATAAGCCCGATCGGTCCCGTGTGATCAGCGAAATTGCACTGTAACCCGGTCCTCTGTGATCCACTTTTCTCGCTATTACGTCCCCAAGGCCCAAGGAGCTCTCTCCAGAGAGCCGCAGATAGTTCCGCAAGTCAGTGAAGTGATCTGCGATCACTTCAGGATTGAAGTCAAGAAAGTAACGGGATCCGGCGACTTCGAGGTACTGCTGAAGCTCCTGCCCTCTGTACTCGACCGGCACAAGCTCCCATATTGTAGCTTTGATTTGTCGTATCCAGGCGGTCAGATCTTCTCCACCCAAGGCTTCACCCTGGATTACGTCAAGAGTCCTGTAATAGAGTTCCTCAAGCAGCAGGTAGTTCCATGAATTGAAGGCGCTGGGGCCCACTCCTCTCAGGTCCGCACAGGTAAGGAGCAAGAGCATATCCAGGCGGCGTTTAGACATTATGGTTTCGGCGAATCGGCTCAACAGTGCGACATCGTGAAGGTCCTTTTTGAATGCGAGATGATTCATGGCCAGATGATTGCGTATAAGGAAGGAGACTTCTTCAAGATGCTCGGGAATCAGACCGAGCTTGTTCAGCACTTCTCGAGCAATTATTTCTCCCCTTATCTCGTGTCCGGATCCTCTACCTTTTCCCACGTCGTGAAAAAGACCGGCCAGATAAAGTACCTCAGGGTTTTCCAGTGTGGAAAAAACTGTGTGAAGAATCATGCCGGCGTGGTCCTTGTCAGAACTGGCAAACGAATCGATGTCCTCCAGGACTTTCATCGTGTGCAAGTCCACTGTGTACTGATGATAAAGATCATGGCGTGGCAAAAAACGTATCCGAGAAAACTCAGTAACACATCTCTCGAGAATACCGGTCTTCATCATTGCATTCAATGCTGGGGCAACCGAGCCTCTGAATCGAAAAATATCCAGGAAAAGTCTGTTGGCATCCTGATTGTCCAGAGGGTTTCCCTCCATGACACTCAGTCGATCCCGGATGATATCCACCAGCCGTATATCCAGATCGCACCCGCTCTCCGCAATTTTCTTAAACGCGAGGAGCATTTCCTTCCAGTCAGCTCCAAAGGTTTCTGGCTCATAGTGGTAGATGCCGCCGGCCCCAATGTAGAACCTATCGTCGAGTTTGAGTCTCTTTGTTTCCGATTCTGATGCTACTTTCGGCCGGAGGAACAGTCTGGCCCTGGCAAGCACTCTCCGGCCAAAGAAATCCATGGTGGACGCGTGCCGATAATATTCTCGCATAAATGCTTCGACACCACGCTGTCCGGCGCTATCCACAAATCCCATCTGCTCGGCAAGAATCGGCTGCGCATCGAATTTTAGACGATCGTCACGGCGCCCGGCCAAGAAATGAATCCTGGTCCGGACTTCTGCCAGGAAATCCCTTCCGGTCTTGACTTTCATCACCGTGTTTGGGCCGCATATTCCCGCTATGGGCAAATCGTCCAAGCCGGGCAACCCGAAAATCATTCGGATTAACCATCCGATCAGTTGAATGTACCGAAGCGAGCCGGGTCCTTCCTTCAAGTGAGGTTCAAGAAGATATATGGTATGTCCGAACTTATCCGACGATTTTCGGATTTCGGCTTCGACGCGTAGATACAGATCCAAGGGATCGATGGACTGGAGCAACGGCTCTCGCTGAATCATCAACTCTCGAAACAGCGCCTCGTTGCCCCATACAAGTCGAATGTCCATCAGTGAAGTAAGCACCGCGAGGTCGTTGACCCCTTCCTGTAAGCATTCCTTCACGGTGCGAACAGAATGTCCTAGCTCCACACGGGCATCCCACAAGAGATAGAGCAAACTTCTGATGCCACGGTAGACCCCTTCAGGGGCATTCTCGGGTCTCAGGAAGAGGAGGTCTATATCAGAATATGGGCTCATCTCGCGACGGCCATAGCCTCCGAGTCCAAGAAGAGCCATTTGGTCTTTCCAATTTCCGAGGAAATGGTCCGCAAGCTGTCCCAAAATATCGTCATAAACTGGATGCATTTGAAAATGCTCGGGGTGCATAGCCCCTTGATTACGATATCCAGCGATAACGTCTTTAATTCTTGCCACCTGAGAAGCACGATCGTGGCTGGCAAATATGTATCTCATTGAAATACCGGTACCGGGAATTCAGAGCTGCCGCTCGACAATATGGTGCATCAGATTCTTGTTGTCGCTTCATTGAAGCGCAAGCTGTTTCGGACTCTTTACGCCCTTTTGTGACACAGATTTTAAATAAGCAATTGCGCCTTCGGCAAGTCCGCGTGCAATGGAATCGCGATATTCAGGATCGGAAAGCCTTTTCTTTTCGGATTTGTTGCTCATGAATCCGCACTCCACCATGATCGCAGGCATTTTCGCACCCAAGAGAACATACAGAGGAGCTGCCTTGATGCCTCTGTCTCGGGCTCCAAACGCCGGCTTTGCCAGATTTTGCATTACATGGCCATGGACGTCCGCGGCCAGTTTCACGGACTCTTTCATTCTAGAGGTAATCATAAGATCAAGCAAGGCGCCCTGAAGGTCGTTTATAGCAGCCAGCGGAATATCATTCTCTCGCGCGGCCGCACGCATAGCTTTCCTTGAGTCGGCCTTGCTCAGGAAATAGGTCTCGACTCCTTTGGAACCCGGGTCCACATCAGCATTGCAGTGGATCGACAAGAAAAGGTCCGCATTCATGGAATTCGCCAGGACCGTGCGTTCCTCCAGCGCCAAGAATGTGTCCGCGCTTCGTGTAAGTGCAATCGTGCTGCCTGGAAGCCCTTTTTCGAGTTTATCCTTGACGTCTTTGGCTATCTCCAGAGTTAAATCCTTCTCTTTGAGGGAACCGTCCGATGATACCGCGCCGGGGTCCTTGCCTCCGTGTCCCGGGTCGATCACAATCACAAATTCCTGTGAGGTAACAGACTTGGAACTCTTCTGCGGCAAACCATCCGTGGCTGTATGAGAGGGGATGGAAGCGGTTTGCACCTGATTGGCAGGTCCGGTGGCATGGCTCTTGGACTTTGTGTAAAAGGGATTGCCCGTACAGTTGTAAGTGAGTAGGCGTCCTGCGATTTCGCTTTTGCCTTCGGCATGATCAGTAGGGGTAGAATCGAGAGTACGGCGCGTCAGTTCCGCGCCGGCTTGCTCTTTGATCTCTATCTGTTTCTCTTGTGCGTGTTGGCTTTGGTGACCCTCAGCGCTGGGGCGGGCCCAGGGTGATATGCTCTTGTTTTCTCGTGACTCAACCTCACGTCTCAGCAGATCAGCTTCTTTCAAGGCCTGAAGACCAGGAATTAGATAAGGGCCGTCGCGATTCACTTTGGTGAAATTGTTCAAATGGCTTATTGCATCATTTAAATCTTCAAGCTTGCCGCAGCGACGATAAAGATCGATGTAGGCTTTGCCGGTCAGCAATAAACAGAGACTTCCTTGTTTGCTATCGCTCTTCGCTTTGTGAATCGCCTCAAAAGAATCAATTACCCGCAACCATTCATCTCGGGTGGAACCAGTGTCATGGGAAACTCGCTTAAGCGCTTTGCAGGCCGCTGCGAAGGAACGTGCTTCTTGTTTTTCCGTGGCGAGGCAAGGTAAAGTTATGAAGCTCACACACAGGATGACAATGATGAGGATACTGATGGTGATAAAACGGCACGGCATGGATCGACAATTTGTGCTCCGGAGATTCCGCCTGAACGCTAGTGTGGCCCCTCAAAAGGAATGTTCAGCGACCCACACCTCCCCAAACCTTGCACCCGCCATCTATCGTCCGAGCCAGTGACCGATTCCTCCTGCTAGTCCCTAAATTCGACGTGCGAGCCTGTCTTACGCGGACGATCTCGCTTGGCACCTGCTCGATTTGCGCACAAGACCGAACTATTTTTTCGTGAAGTTCAGCGGGTATGACAAGCGGTGATTTGGGGAATTTCCAAAGCAACAGACACCTCCTTGAGCGGCTTGATTACAGTTTAACATAATATATTCAGTCTGATCAATTAGTTTTTATATAAATTACATTAAGTAATTTTCTTTGACCCTATCTTCCAGCCCTGCTAGACTTTCTTCAATGTGTTGACAATTCCATTGGCGATGCCCGAAACCAATTGCAGATATCCGGCATTGCCAAAAATGTTGTTCGCAAGTGGCCCGAGGAACTGGACAGCTAGCACAAAAACAGAAAATCAGGTCGGACGGAATGACAAGTCAGAGTTTAACCAGCGAGTATAGCGTATGAGTGATGACAAGAACCGAAGCGGCGGATTTTTCACGCGCCTGTTCAAGAAGAAGGGATCGACCGGCAAAGAAATAGAAGGAAAGCCGGATCTTTCCACACTTGAAACGGGTCTGCGGAAGACCCGAAGTTCCTTCTTGAAAAGCTTGAATAAGGTCTTTGCAGGTCGAAAAAAGCTCGACGAAGACATGGCCGCGCAATTGGAAGAGATGCTGGTGAAGGCGGATATCGGCGTCAAGACGGCTTTTGAACTCCTGGAAGATGTTACCGAGAGAATGAAACGTGGAGAACTTGATGACCCTGCGGTGGTAGTGAACCATCTTAAGTCCCTCATCAAGGCGATTCTTACTGAAGTGGAGGGACCCTTCAGAGTAGACGCCGGTTCCAAACCTTGTATTGTAATGGTTGTCGGAGTAAATGGCTCGGGCAAAACCACTACCATTGCCAAAATTGCGGCTCAGCAAAAAAACGCCGGCAAGCAGGTCCTCTTGGCAGCGGCCGACACTTTCAGGGCTGCCGCTGTGGAGCAAATCGAAATCTGGGCGGAAAGGGTCGGATGTTCTGTGGTCAAAGGAAAGGATAAGGCCGATCCGTCCTCAGTGGCATTTGAGGCCGTCGACAGAGCTTTGAAGGAGAATATTGACTTGGTGCTGGTAGACACGGCAGGAAGGCTGCATACCAGGGTGCCTTTAATGGAAGAGCTGAAAAAAGTGAGGCGTACTATTACCAAGAAAATTCCGCAGGCCCCTCACGAGACCCTTCTGGTTGTAGACGCGTCCACTGGACAAAATGCCATATTGCAGGCTAAGACCTTCAATGAGGCAATACCGATCACCGGCATTGCGTTGACCAAGTTGGACGGCACTGCGAAAGGCGGTGTGATCGTGGGAATCTCAAATGAACTCAAGATCCCGGTCCGATATATAGGGATCGGTGAAAGGATGGAAGATCTCCGGGAATTCTCCGCCGGAGATTTTGTCGAGGCGCTCTTCACAGCCGAGGATATCGAGTAGCAAGTGTGAGATCATGATCTATCGCGGCGCATGATCCAAGTCGCCGCGGGCATATTGTTCTGAAATTGATTAATGATGGAGCCAAGTCAGCAAAAGGAGAAAGTTGTGGAAGCAATTCAGGTGAAGTCGAAGTCTCGCGTTGAATTTGTAGATATAACCTCGAACATCACAGAAATTGTTGCCCGTAGTGGAGTGCGTGAAGGAATCGCAATCGTGTATGTCCCTCACACCACTGCGGGTGTAACAATTAACGAGGCGGCCGATCCGGCTGTTGTCCAAGATATAAACGCGAAGCTTTCAAGCCTGGTCCCGCATCAAGGGAACTACAGACATACGGAGGGAAATTCAGATGCGCACATCAAAGCCTCTCTGATGGGTAGTTCCGTGCATCTGATTATTTCAAAAGGCACACCTGTGTTGGGCACTTGGCAAGGCATATTTTTTTGTGAATTTGACGGTCCGAGAACGAGAAAGGTCCTTATCAAGATCCTCGCCGGTTGAGGATGAATTCATCGGGAGAGAATACAAGATGACTGATGTTGTAGAAATATTCACGGATGGTGCGTGCGCGGGCAATCCGGGGCCTGGCGGCTGGGCCGCCCTTGTTCGCGGCGACGGAGTTGGAAAAATCCTTGTCGGCGGCGAACGCAGGACGACAAATAACCGTATGGAGATGATGGCGGCAATTTCAGCCCTGGAATCCTTCGACCGTCCGCGGAAAATCAGGCTCACTACTGATTCTCAATACTTGCGGCTCGGGATGACCGAATGGATGCCGGACTGGAAGAAGAGGGGCTGGCTAACCTCTCGCAAGAGACCGGTCAAGAACGTGGACTTATGGCAACGTTTGGACCGTGCAGCGGCTCGTCACGAAATTGAATGGGAATGGGTACGCGGACACAATCTACACGTGGAGAACACCTTGGTGGATGACGCGGCCAGAAAAGCTATGAAGAAATTCATGTGAGATTGTCAGCAGAGACTCATGACGGCTTCGAGAAGCGATTTCGGTCGCTTTGACAAGAATTTGCTTACAATTTGTCGTCTCTGAGTCGGAATGACGGTAGCGATCAAACCTCTACGCCCGCTTCCAGCACATATTCCGGCTGCTGGGTGTGAAATAGCGGCAGGATAGGCTGCTCGTCAAACAGATCGGCGTCGCGGCTTCGGGGTTCGTGAGCTAATGCTATCCGAATAGCCTCCCCGATATCCGTAATAAAATGTATGGTCATCTCTTCTTTGACGTAATCAGGGAGGTCCACAAGATTAGGCTCGTTCTTCTTGGGAAGGATGACCTCTCGCACTCCGGCTCTTCGAGCGGCCAATAGCTTCTCTTTGACCCCGCCGATAGGGAGGACTCGGCCTCTGAGGGTTACCTCGCCGGTCATTGCTACATCTCGCCGAACCGGGATACCGGTAAAAAATGAAGCAAGCGCGACGGCAATGGTAATGCCGGCTGAAGGACCATCTTTGGGGATGGCCCCCGCGGGAACATGTATGTGGAGATCAGTCTGAGAAAGCCGGGTTTCGTCAATTCCATAAATGTCGCAACTATTTCGCATGTAGCTCAATGCAGCTCGCGCGGACTCCTGCATCACCTCACCTAGGCAGCCGGTCATGGTAAGCTCTTTCTGCCCTTTAAAACCCGCCACCTCGATAAAGATTATGTCCCCTCCATTTTCGGTCCATGCAAGGCCCGTAGCGACACCGGTCTTGTCTTCTTCGCCTGCCAAATCAAAGTAGAATTTTGGCGGACCGATCAATTCCTCCACTGTTTCAGGACTTATGACCTCGTGCAAAGGCTCTTCCTGAGTGATCCCCCTCGCTATTTTTCGGCACACCGAGCCTATTTTCCTTTCGAGATTGCGGACACCCGCCTCCCGAGTATAAGATGCGATGATGAATCGCAAGGCATCTGAGGTAAATCGCACAGGATAATCCTGGATGCCGTTTTCTCTGATGGTCTTGGGGATAAGGAAGAGTTCGGCAATCTTTTCCTTCTCTTCATCCGTATAGCCCGGAATGCGGATAACCTCCATACGATCACGCAGGGCAGGAGGCATGAAATCGAGCTGATTGGCGGTGGCAACAAACATCACGCCACTCAAATCAAAAGGGATGTCCAAATAATGATCACCGAAAGCGTGGTTCTGCTCAGGGTCAAGGACCTCCAGCAACGCGCATGCCGGGTCTCCACGAAAGTCCTGGCCGATCTTGTCGATCTCGTCCAGCATGAATACCGGGTTCTTGGTGCCTCCCCGCCGTATTTCCTGAATGATTTTCCCCGGCATCGCCCCAATATATGTCCTTCGATGGCCTCTGATTTCAGCTTCGTCCCGGATACCGCCGAGTGACATTCGGATGAATTTTCTTCCGAGTGCCCGAGCGATGGATCTTCCAAGAGATGTTTTTCCAACACCCGGCGGCCCCACCAGACATAGGATCGGCCCCTTGTTGTCTTGTTTGAGTTTACGAACGGCCAGAAATTCCAAGATCCTATTTTTTACCGTGACAAGATCGTAGTGGTCTTCATCAAGGATTTTCTGAGCGGAGCCTATATCCAGGTTGTCCGTGGTGGCCGTATTCCACGGCAAGGAGGTGAGCACCTCAAGATATGTCCTGGAAACGACATACTCCGGTGAATGAGCCGGAATCCGCTCAAGGCGTTGGAGCTCTCTGGTAGCCACTTCCACCGCGTCATCCGGCATGCCCGAAGTACGGATTTTTTCTTGAAATTCCTGCAGTTCGCATGATTGAGGTCCGTCATGAGGGCCAAGGTCCCGTTGCATGGAGCGCATCTGCTGTCGCAGATCGGTCTCTTTTTGACGTCTTGCGGCTAATGGGCCTTGAAGGCTGTCGCCTGCGGTTTGAAGTTTCGGATGAAGGGCCTGAACATCGGTTTGAAGATACAAGAACACTTTTTTCAGTCTGGCCAGGGGATCTTCTATTTCCAGCAGGCTCTGTTTAACGTCAGCTTTCAATGGCAGATAAACCGAAATGAGGTCCGCCAGCTTTCCGGGATCGTCTGCTCTCTCGATCATGGCCGCCCAGTGATCACTCATTGGCCGGCCGAGACTTAAAGTGATCTTGAACAGTGCTGCCACACTGTGTATGAGCGTATCCAACAGCTCGTGTGACTCACTTTCTTCTTCGACAAACTCGACTTCGCCCATAAAGTACGGCTCAGTCTGAATCTGTCGCACCAATCGCACGCGACACATGCCGTCCGCGATAGCTTTTACACCGCCGTTTTCCAGATGAACTACCTGTTGAATCCGGGCAAGAGTCCCGATCACGGAAATTTCTTCCCGTACGAGGCTAAGCCGGCTGTGGGCTTTTTGATAAAAAAGACCCACAAGGTTGTCCCCGCCGACGACGGATTCCGCAAGTTTCACCACACGAGATCCCTTTAGAAAGAGCGGGATCAAGACGTTGGGAAAAACAACCATATCCCTCAAGGGAAGGATCGGCACCACTGTGGGAGAATTCCCCACCGATTTAGATGACTTCATAGTACCGTCACACCCATCCCATGGAAAAATGCATTAACGTCAAATTGATTTAGACGATATTGTAGCCGTAACATACTCTATTTTCCCGGAAAAGTCAAGAAGGTGCGGGGTGTGACATTATCGATATATAAATGCATACAAACTTATAGGCAAAAAATACGTATAGTTAAAATATAACATTAATCTATTACAATAAGCTTTGCAAACCGTTCTCTTAAGGAGCGAATCATCAAGACTCGCGCTGCAATTCATAAAGTGGCATCGCTATGTAGAAGGGATTATCGGGGTTTCAATGATGAATCGGCCGGCCAGGAGCACATTATGTGACAAGAATTGTTTCGGCAAGACTTGACTCGGGGCTTGCTTTGCCGAACGAAGCATTCCATTTCTCTTGTAATAAGGCATCCCGAAACAGCACTTCCTCAGGTCGACCGGCATGGATTTCATGTAATATCTCGAAGAGCTTTCTGTAATCACTGCCGCTATCCGTTATCGAACCTGAAAAGAGCAGCGGCGTTGAGCTTCTTGAAAGACTCTCTTCATCAATTCGACTGGTTTCCCAGACGAAGCCTGCTACCGAATCGTAAGCCGCCGAGACCCTGCCGCGAAGCTCCGCATTCCCAGGATCCGGCCAAGTGATCCAGAAATTAATGGAAATTATAGCGCCCTCACCGTACACGGGACGGTAAGCTCTATTGAGATAATGATCAGGGTGGGCTGCGGCATACAGGGCCTTATCGAAAAACTGTAACCCCGGCAGGTCGGCTAGTTCCAGAACCACATGCAAACAGGTATGGGGATTAGCTTGTGCGAATTCATGGAGCAGATCGACCATCATTCTTTCATTCATCGTGCCTCTAAACCAGATTGTGAATGGATCTGAAGCCTTCCGGATGACTTCAGGCAAAGACCTCAACCAGGACGAACTATCAAGATTTACTATCCATTTGCTTAGGTATGCCGCCATATCGAGTTCGGTAACCACCGACGGTCCCCGATCTACCAGGGACGGAGGCGGGATGTAATCCAGTTCCATGTCGAAGACATTCTCGCACTCCAATAGAGCCGGTTGAAAGTCCTCCTCGGCGAAAGTCCGCGTTGAGCGCACGTAATAGGGCGGTCGAGAATGAAATCTAATCCCGAGCTCTTCCGCCTCTGTTCGGAAGTCGGTGCCCGGTAAAATCGACAGCACGAATGGATGCACCACTGAATAGGCCCCAGCCTGTCTGAGCCACTCCAGGGTGCGAGTAAATCCGCCAGGCGTGTCGTTCGGCAGTCCAAGGATAATGCCGGTGGTAACTTCTATCCCTGCATCCTTGAGCCATTCGACGCCTCGAGCAACATGTTCCGGGTCGCCCGTTCTGCCCGCGTGTTTCAAGGCCAATGGATTCACAGTTTGAAGTCCGACTTCAGCGGATCTGAGTCCGGCATCCTTGAGCAAAATTACGTCTTCGCGACTAAGCAAGTCTGCGCGTAATTCGGTGTGAAGGGCTACATCCCTGGCGTTCCTCCGTATGGTCATTGACCGGACCAATCCGCGGAATCCTTGTCCCACGTTGAATGTGGGGTCCATGAGATAGATCTCGTTCACTCCGGAATCTTTGGAGTATGCCAAGTCCAAGACTTTCTCTATCGAACCGGGCGGGTGTGTTCGGATGTTGTTGAATGCCTTGTGGTAATAGCAATACTTGCATCGGAAAGGGCAACCCCTGATTGTTTCCAGAAAGAGTGTGCCGTCGCGGGATGGCGCGATTGTCTTGTCCAGGTAAGGATATGGACTCAATGAGAGGTCCCATTGTGGATGAGGTCTCGTATCCATGTGAATGCCCGCGGGAACCTTGATGAAAAAGCCGGCCGTTCCCGCCTCTTCTCGCCGACCCAGAAGAAAGGTCACCAGCGGGCGAATTCTGGATTCCCCTTCTCCGAAGACGCCCGCGTCCACCGCCGGGTGCGTGATCACCCAGTTGTTGTCCGGCGTTACTTCAGGGCCGCCGACAAGTATCTTGGTATCAGGCGCCAGTTTCTTGATGTTTGAGGCCAGGAATAGGCTGCGTTCCACATTCCAAACGTAGAGTGTCATCGCCACAATCACAGGCTGGCGCTTCACAATTTCAAGGACTATTCCTTGGTCCGCAAATACGTCCACAATCGCCGGTTCGAGGATCTCGCCGGACAGGGTGTCGTCGATTACCGCGTGAAGCGCGATAGAGAGAAATCCGGCGGCCAAAGGAATATTTGAAGGCGCTTCGGAAAACGAAAATCGAGGCGGAGGAAGTTGTACAAAAAGTACCTTATCCATGACCGTCACTTTTGGCGCAGAATGCCCACGGACGCTATTTTCCGGCGATGTATCATACCGCTTCGGGTTGAAATTTGCTCCAGCACGGACCTGCGTTGCAGGTCCGTGATTTTTCATTTCAACGTTCCACGTTAGATCGCGGATCGGTATCAGATGGATGAGCCAGAGAAAATGGGGGCTTGCGCTACATCTCGTCAACTGTGATTGCCCGCTCAGGGCATACCACTACGCATGATTCACAGTTAGTGCAATCACCGGGCCTTGCCACACGTACGCCTTCGGCATCCATATCAAACACGTCCTCAGGGCATATTTTGAAACAATCGCCGTGGTTCTTGCATTTGTTCGGGTCAATCTTCGGTAAATACATTAGTCGTCCCGCCGCTCAGAAATTGAATACTTTTGACTCCGCAGCCAATTCAATGAGCTTTTTGGCAACGGCATATTCCGCCCCTTCTAATAGCACATCTTCCGTGATGCCTCGTGCCTTAGCACATGGGGTGCAAACATATATGGGGACCTTTTCTCGCAGAAGATACTCCATCGCGATGTTCATCTCTTCACCTGTGGGGGCCACTACATTTTCAGTCACTCCCTGCCGGGCAAAGATCACTCCCTCATCAATGAGGAATATGGAGACGTCGTGGCCCTCTTGACGGGCAACCTGGGCGAACTGGACGCATCTGGTCGGACTGTTGCTGTTGCCTAGTCCGGAACCCAATATAAATAGAAATTTCGCCATAGCAGCCTCCTTTGGTGTTCGATCGGTTTATTTCATTGGTTCTTTCCGCCTCACCGAACTCCAGCCGTATGCATTCTTCCCTGTAAGTGGCCAGATCTATGAGTGAGCGCACCCATTGCCCGCGTGTCCGGAACAACTGAATCTTGAATCGAACTCCGGAAGTCGCCCCTCTCGGATAAGGTCCACGTTCTGACGCACTGTTCCCTGGGCCGCTCGATACACCCGGGTGCCCTGGGCCTGCAATCTCATCAATGCTCCCATTCCAATACCCCCTACAACTACGGCATCAACTTCCTCTCCTCCCAGAGCTTTCAAGGGCTGGCACATACCATGAATGTGATGCAGATCGCCATTCCGAATTTCTTCCACGCGCAAGTTCTCTGTATCGACAATCACAAAGCCGGGCGCTGATCCAAAATGACTATAAACAAGACTGTCGATACCCTGTAACGTCTCTGTTGGAAAACAAACTCTCATCGTTATCTCCCTTCAAATTTGAAATTTAAGCTGGTGCTTTCCTGGAGCTCAAAATCGAGCGCCTACGCTCGACACCGATATTGTCCACTCCTTTGGCTTCTGCGGCCCCGCCTCAACAGGCGACCTTGATTTTCAGAACGATGGATAGACTTGCTTTTGCATTTGGGACATTCTTGAGGTCTTCCTGTTCCGTACGGCAGGCCCCATGTGTGTTGACACTGATCGCAGTTGAATTCTCGCTGTTCCGGCATTTCGATTTCGCCCCCTTCAATGCGAAGAGCGAGACCTGCGGTCAGGACTTGGGCTACCTTGCGCCTCGCTGTCTCAATGATTCTTCCAAATGTCTGACGCGAAACGTTCATGCGATCCGCCGCTTGTTCCTGGTAAAGTCCCTCAAGGTCGGCCAGTCTGATCGCTTCGAATTCGTCCATTGATAGGATGACTTCTTCAAGGCTGGCAACCGGCACTCCAACAGGCTTAAAAACCGTGCAGTCCGGCTTCTCACTGACTCTACGGCAACACTTAGGTCTGGCCATTATCATGCGCTCCGAATCCATTATGAGCAAATGCCCAAAATTGTCAAGAGGGAAAACCCCAATTTCTACCGAGTTGAGTGCCACGGATCTGCTATGCGGGTCCGTGATTCTTCGTTAACGCATTCCACGTTTGGTCGTGAATCGGCATCGGGCTCCATCGCTTGGCCAAACAAAATTTACTTTCGAGAATTGTTGTAATCCGGGTCGGCACAGGAGGAAGAGGACGAAAGATCATTCACCATCCGTCCGTCACAAAGGTTGATCACCTGGTGGGCGAGCTTCTGAACCGTCTGAGCGTCATGGGTAGCTATTACGACGGTCTTGTCATAACCGCGATTCAACTCGATCACGATCTCTTCAATTCTTTCGGCACTCTCCTTATCCAAGTGATTTGTAGGCTCATCCAGTAATAGGACCTCTGGTTCCAGTGCCAGCGCTCTGGCAAGCGCCACCCTCTGGGATTCTCCACCCGAGAGAGATCGAGCGAATCGCTTCTCGAAACCCGAGAGACCGACTTGCTCCAATGTCGCACGAGCGATTTCTCTGCTTCGATTTCTCGGAATACCCCTCACCCGAAGTCCCCACATGACATTTGCCAGAACGGTTTCATGAAATAAATAAGGCACTTGGAGTAACAATCCCACTTTGCGTCGGAGGTCCAGGAGATTCCTGTGAGTTTGCAACTCACCGAAGAACTTGATGGTTCCCGTCTGAGGGACTACCAGAAACGCAAGGTTGTGCAGCAGAGTGGTCTTGCCGGAGCCATTAGGACCTAGAAGGGCAACGATTCGGCCGGACGGAATGAGAAGCTCTTCAATGAAAAGCGCTGTGCTATTGTCATAAGAGAAGCGCAAATCCCGAATTTCGTAGGCAAGGTTCATTGCTTGCCGCTCCGCTGCAACAAAAAAAGAAAAGCATTCACCGCCAGGGCCACGGACAGGAGAATAGTTCCCAGCGCCAACCCAAGTTCGAATTCGCCTTTCGCGGTTTCAAGAGCAATGGCAGTGGTCATGGTCCTGGTAAAACCTCTTATGTTGCCGCCTAGCATCATGGCGATGCCGACTTCGGAGATGACCCTCCCAAAGGCTACGACCACTGCTGCAGTAATGGCAAACCTGGCTTCTTTCACAATCTTTACAGCCTCTTGAGAAAGGGAAGCCCCTAGAAGTTTGCACGTCAGGAACAGGTTGCGATCCAACGCTTGAATTGCTGCCAAAGAGAGATTGACCACGGTGGGCACCGCCAGCACAAAAAGCCCCAGGGTTATGCCGGAAGGCGTGAAGAGCAGGCCAAGATCACCGAGAGGGCCCTGGCGGCTTAGCAGAGCGTAAAAAAGCAGCCCTACCACGACCGTAGGAAGTGCCATCAGGGTATTCAGAACAACAAGGACCGCAGATTTGCCTCTGAACCGGTTCAAAGCGATGAGCAATCCCAAAGGGACGCCGACGATGGAAGCAAGAACGGTTGCAGACCCCGCCACCTGCAGTGAAGTCCAAACAATAAAGTACACCTCCGGGTCCAAACTGACAATGAGTCCCAAGGCGCTCCAAAGGGCTTTACCGAGAAAATCCAAATCAGCTCCAACGCACTACTGCTTCTCAGCATCGGGGAAAAAGAGCTGTTTACCCTTGACCTTGAAGTCGGCGATGATCTTTTGCCCCTCAGGTCCTGTCACGTATTCGATAAACTTCTTTGCCAGATCATACTGCACTTTTGGATGCTTCTTTGGATTTACAGCTATAATTCCGTATGGGTTGAACAGTGCTTTGTCACCCTCTAAGAGAATCGGCAGGTCGATTTTGCCTTCATGGGCTATGTAGGTTCCACGATCAGTCAGTGTGTATGCTTGCTTGTCGTATGCCATTTGCAGAACGGCCCCCATCCCTTGACCGGCCTCGATATACCACTTTCCCTTAGGGGTAATGCCGGCCATTTTCCAAAGTTGCTTTTCCAACTGGTCGGTGCCGGAATTGTCTCCTCTCGATATAAAATCAGCCTTGCCTTCAGCTAGAAGCTTGAATGCCTCAATTGCGGACTTTGCTCCTTTGATCCCGGCAGGATCGCTCTTGGGTCCCACAATTACGAAGTCGTTGTGCATAACATCTCGACGATCCACACCGTACCCATCCGCCACAAACTTGTCTTCAGCCGGCCGGGCATGGACAAAGACAACATCCACGTCGCCGTTTTCACCGAGCTTCAAAGCCTTGCCCGTACCCACGGAAATTACATCGACCTTCACGTTGTTTGCCTTCTCGAACGGCGGAAGCAAGACGGTCAAAAGACCAGAGGCTTCAGTGCTGGTCGTAGTACTCATGCGAAGGCGTGTCTCAGAATGAGCGAGAGAGACCACGATCATGCAGGCGGCTAATACCGTCCAGGTTAGAAAACTCTTTTTCAAATTACACCTCTCGTATTTCATTTTGAGGAAACGAGCTAATCTTCCAATTTGGGCGAACTCACCTTTGGCGCTGTATCTTGCGGAAAGACCATTTTTCCGCACAGGCTCAAGTCATAACCTCGGAACTCCTGTGCCAGCTCGCGAAAAGATTGCTCATGTAGCATGCCAAGGAAAAGTTGAACGCCCTGGTCGAAGAACCGCTCCTTGGAGACTATGAGATCATAACGTTCTGTGCGCAGGGGAATAAAATCCAGATCAAGGAGGCCAGCCACGGCGGTGATTGCCGGGGCCGCGTCCGCTCTCCCGGACAGTACTTCGATGCCGACATCCAGGTGCCGCTGAAATTCCTTTTGGTAACCTTCAATCGTATTGCCGTCAATTCCGTTTCGTTTCAATTCAAGGTCAAACAGAAGACGGGTGCCGGTGCTCATCGGGCGGTTTACGATTCGTAAGCCGGGGCGGCCGAGGTCCGCCATGGAAACAATTCCCTTGGGGTTACCTCTGGGGAAAAGCAGACACTGCTCCCGTCGGCAGAAATTCACGACCGCCGGGGCCTCGCCCAGTTCCTCGGCAGCGAACCTGAAGTTGTATTCATCTTCGTTTTCTTGGAGAAGATGGCTTGTTGCGATGTGACAGAAGCCGCGTCTCATTGCCCTGAGGCCGCCGAGACTGCCCAGATTGC
>Ga0335071_10002634_pt1 | contig 19122 bp, 15 predicted proteins | sample Lox_Sample_15_FD_206724 | JGI IMG/M metagenome (GOLD analysis project Ga0335071, IMG submission 206724) | Soil microbial communities from Loxahatchee National Wildlife Refuge, Florida, United States - Lox_Sample_1.5 | ecosystem: Environmental > Terrestrial > Soil > Wetlands | place: USA...
TGTGCAGCGTATGGGGTTGCCCGGGCAGCCGGCGCGCAATGCCCACGCGCTGGCAGCCCATGAGCAGGCCTCCTTCGCGCGTCAGCGTTTGCAGAAAATCCAGACCGGTGCAGGCCGCGGTGCGCGCCAGCAGCATGCGTGGGATGAGTCCCGGCGGCGGCCCGGCGGAGGCGTCGAAAGCCGAACCAACCAGCCGGGGCGAGGCTCCGAGCAGCACGATCCCGCGATCGTGGATGGGCACATAGTGGCCGGCCTGATGTTGGAAGCGATAAGTTGCCGTATATCTGCCGCCGTCGGCCAACGCCTGCTCGTGCGTTTTCACCGTGGCGGCTTGGTCGTCCGGATGGATCAACGTTATCCACCGGGCGACATCCATTCGTGCAAATTGCTCCGGCGGGTAACCGAGCACCTGCGCGACCGGTCCCTGCCACGCGATCCGGCCGCTGTTCACGTCGTAGTCGTAAATGAGCAGATCCGTCTCTTCCGTCAGAAAATGAAACAACTCCGCCCTCCGGATAGTATCATCGACCATCCGGGGTCCGGGCGTGGCTGACTTGGGAGTGGGCATGGATATCCCCACAGGTGAGGGCTGAAACCTGACGACTTCTTTATCGGCAATATCTTACCGAAATTTAGCAAAATCCCCCGGGCAACTGCGCCGCCCCGGCCGGATTTTCAGCGCGCCAGCAATTGCCGGGTTAGAAACGCGGTCTGGAGGGAGGCCAGTTCCTTCAAACCCTTCTGCGCGAGCACCAGCAGGCTTTGGAGCTGTTCGTGGGAAAAGGTGGATTCCTCGCCCGTGCCCTGAACTTCGACGTATTGGCCGCGACCGGTCATCACGACATTGAAGTCCACCTCGGCGTCCCGGTCCTCGATGTAGGCGAGGTCGAGCAGCTCGCGGCCCTCGTGCCGCCCCACGCTCACGGCGGCGACGGAATCGGCGATGGGATTTTCCGCGATTTTTTTTGCGTCGAGCAATTTCTGCACGGCAAGCCGCGCCGCGAGGTAGGCGCCGGTGATCGAGGCAGTACGCGTGCCACCGTCGGCCTGGAGCACGTCGCAATCGATCCAGAGCGTGTTGTCGCCGAGTTTCTGCAAATCGACCACGGCGCGCAACGAGCGGCCGATGAGGCGTTGGATCTCGACGGTGCGGCCGTCGATCTTGCCCTTGGAGATGTCGCGCGGTTTTCGCTCCAGCGTGGAGTACGGCAGCATCGAGTACTCCGCGGTGAGCCAGCCGCCCGGCACACCCTGCTGTCTCATCCAGGTGGGCACCTTGGGCTCGATGGTGGCGGCGCAGATCACCCGCGTCAGACCGAAGCTGGCGAGGACGGAGCCGGAGGCGTAGGGGGCGATGTTGGCCTCGAACGAGACCTGGCGTAGCTGGTCGGCCCGGCGGCCGTCGATGCGGAGGGAGGTAGCGGAAGGCATGGGTGAGGCGCCGATCGCATCGAATCCCACCCCCGGAGGCAAACCTCTATCTCGGCAAAACGGTCTGAGCCCGGTGGGAGCGCGGGCGAATCCGCAGGATCGTCCGCCGATTTCGGACTGCAGGCAGCACCAGCCGTCTCCGTACGGACTGAGTGCGGACGATCGCCCGCCTCCGGCGGGCAAGCCGGTGGCGATACGTCCGCGCTCCCCAGTCGGAACGTGGATTCGGCTTTGCCCTTGGTCGATTGCCGATAAACATCCCGCCCCATGAGTCGCGCTCCCAGCCCCACGATCACCACCGGCGCTCCCGGTACGGCGGCCGGCTGGCGGGGGTTGGCGGTCGCCATCATTCTGATACTCGCGGCGGTGGGGGCGTATTGGAACAGCTGCAAAGTGCCGTTCCTGCTGGATGACCAGTGGGCGATCACCGAGAATCCGTCCATCCGCCAGCTCGGGCGGATCGGCGATGTTTTGTCGTTGCCGTCGACCGGGCCGACGGCCTCGCGGCCGCTGCTCAACCTTTCGTTGGCGTTGAATTACGCCGTGGGCGGCCTGTCCGTGCGCGGATACCATATCGTCAATCTGCTCATCCATCTTGGTGCCGGGCTCGCGCTGCTGGGCGTCGTGCGTCGCACGCTGCTCTGGCCGGGGCTGCGCCCCCGCGATGGAGAGGCGGCCCTGCCGTTGGCCGGGTTCGCCGCCCTGCTTTGGATGCTGCATCCGCTGCAAACGGAAGCGGTGACCTATATCAGCCAGCGGGCCGAGTCGCTGATGGGTCTGTTTTATCTGCTGACGCTGTATGGTTTTGTCCGGTCAGTTACGGCTGAAAGCCGTAACTGTTGGTTAATCCTGTCCGTGTCCGCGTGCCTCTGCGGCATGGCCACGAAGCAGACCATGGTCACCGCGCCGGTGCTCGTGCTGCTCTACGACCGGGCGTTCGTCAGCGGTTCGTTCCGGTCCGCGCTGGCGAACCGGCGTTGGTATTACGCGAGTCTGGCGGCCACGTGGCTCTGGCTGGGCTTTTTGATGCAGCGTTCGTCGCTGGCCGCGGTCGGCGTGGGTTTCCGTGGGGAGGTCAGTTGGGTGACGTACGCGCTGACGGAGCTGCGCGTGGTCACGGACTACCTGAAACTCGCGATTTGGCCGCATCCTTTGGTGTTCGACTATGGCACCGAAATCCTGGTGGCCAACCCGTGGACGGTGGCGCCGTACGCGTTGATTCTGGCAGCGATTTTGGCCGGTGTGGCCGTCGCCTGGCGTCGCTCGCCGATGGCCGGATTCCTCGGAGCTTGGTTTTTCCTGATCCTGGCACCCACTTCGACGGTGGTGCCGATCGCGGCGGAGCCGATGGCGGAAAGCCGCGTGTATCTGCCGTTGGCGGCGGTCGCCGTGTTCGTGACGCTCCTGAGTTATGCGCTCGGCCGGCGTAAAGCCTATGTCGCGCTCGGTCTCGTGACGGTCGGACTCGGCGCGCTGACCGTCCAGAGAAACCACGACTACCGCAGCGAATTGAGCATTTGGGAAGACACCGTGGCCCGGCAGCCCCGCTCCTCTCGCGGGCACAGCAACCTCGGCATGATACTCACGGAAATGCCGGGCCGGCTGCCCGACGCCGTTGACCAGTGTGAAGAGGCGCTACGCCTCCAGCCCACGTTGGCCGAGGCGCAGTCCAACCTTGGCCGGGCGCTGGCGCAGATGCCCGGACGGATGCCCGAGGCCATCGCGCACTTCCAGGCGGCCTTGCGCCTCCGACCGAACCTGGCCGAGGCCCATACCAACCTCGCCAATGCCCTCGCACAGACACCGGGCCGGCTGCCCGAGGCGATGGCCCACTACGAGGAAGCCCTGCGCCTCAGACCCGACTACGCCGAGGCGCACTGCAACCTGGCCATCATCCTGGCGCAGATGCCCGGCCGGCTGGCCGAAGCCTTGGCCCACTTTGAAGCGGCGTCGCGTCTCCGTCCGGACCTCGCCGAGGTGCATGCCAACTTCGCCGTGGCCCTGACACAGATGCCGGGCCGGCTGCCCGACGCCATCGCGCAGTACGAAGCGGCGTTGCGCCTCAAGCCGGATTCGACCGCGATTCGCGACCAGCTGGAAAAACTCCGGGCCCGGCGGCCGCAGTGACCGTTTCCACACTGCCCGGGATCGCCCGGCCGGAGTCTAGCTCCCGCCGGGGCCGTGCTCTTCGCGTTCGACCGGCTTCGTGATCGTATCCTCCTCGGACTGGCGGGTCATGAAGTCGATCAGGCGGTCGTTGAAATCCTTGGCGGAGTCGTGGCCCATGCGTTTGAGCGCCAGGGTGAGCGCGGCCACTTCCACGAGGCGCGCCATGTCGCGGCCCGGGCGGACGAACAGCTCGATGTGCGGGATCTTTTTGCCGAGAATTTCGTAGTAGTTTTCCTCGAGGCCGGTGCGTTCCTCCTGGGCGGCGGGCGTCCATTCGTGGAGCGAGATCACGAGGTCGATGCGCTTGTCGAGGCGCACGCTCTTGATGCCAAACATCTCGGCGATGTTGATGATGCCGAGGCCACGGCACTCCATGTAACCGCGATTGAGCGGCCGGCTGGAGGCGATGAGTTCGCGTTCGTCGAGCAGCTTGATGGAGGTGAGATCGTCGGCCACCAGCGAATGGCCGCGCTCGACGAGGGCCAGGGCGCACTCGCTCTTGCCCACGCCGCTCGTGCCGCGGAGCATCACGCCAACACCCTTGATGTCGAGCGTGGTGGCATGCTCGGTGGTGGAGGGGGCAAATTCGTTGTCGATGCAGAGGGTGGCGCGATTGACCCAGTTCATCGTGATCATCGGCGTGCGGAAGATCGGCAGCTGGCGTTCCTCGGCGACCGCCATCATCGGATGAGTCGGTTGGAAATTGCGCGTCAGCACCAGGCACGGGATGCTGTAGGGCGAGCGGACCATGGTATCAAAAATTTCGATCTGCTGCCGCTGGCCCAGGGTCTTCAGGTAGGTCATCTCGGCGGCGCCGATCACCTGGACGCGTTTGTTGGCAAAATATTTGAAGAAACCCGTGAGGGCGAGCGCCGGACGGTTGATCGAACCTTCGCGGATGAACCGGAGCATGCCGGCCTCTCCGGTCACGATTTCCATCTGCAACTTCTCGCGGTAAGTTTCGTAGAAGTGGGCGACGGTGATGCCATGGATCGCTTTTTTCTTCATGGAGGGAGGAGTTTGTCGGGCTTTGAATCAAAGCTCGGAAAGAGCTCGAAATATCGTCGCGAGGCATTCCGCCCCGACCGATAAACTCCTTAATCCGCCGCGAGGCGGCGGAAAAGCAAAGGAGAATTCTGGTTTTCGCAGCGCGGAGCGCTGCTTAAGGAGCCTGTCGAGACGGATTCCCGTCATCCAAATGAAATTTCCCGAAGAAGATATGGTATTCATTGGCAAGCCCGACAGGCTCCTAGGCTGTATGCGATGGGGGCGGGAACGGAAGCCTAAAGCCGGGCGTTCTGTGCCGACCGGCCCGCGGATTCAGAGATCGAAATTCTCGCCCAGATAGAACTCCCGCGCCTGGGCGTCGTTGATCAGGTATTCGCCCGTGCCCTCCGTGAGCACCTTGCCCTGGTGGATCAGGTAGGCGCGGTCGACGATGCGCAACGTCTCGCGCACATTATGGTCGGTCACGATCACCCCGATGCCGCGTTGTTTGAGCTGCAGGATCAGCTTTTGCACTTCCGCGACCGAAATGGGATCGATGGCCGCGAACGGTTCATCCATCAGCAGAAACTTCGGTTCGGTGACGAGCGCCCGCGCAATCTCCAGCCGCCGGCGCTCGCCGCCGGACAGGGTGAAGGCCTTTTGTTTGGCCAGCGGACTGAGGGCGAGCTCGTCGAGGTGACGGCGCACGCACGCGGCCCGCTCGCCCCGCGGCACGCCGGTGGCTTCGACGATGGCGAGGATGTTTTCCTCGACGGTGAGTTTGCGAAAGACCGAGGCCTCCTGCGGCAGATAGCCGATGCCGCGCCGGGCGCGGGTATGCATGCGCCGGTGCGTGAGGTCCTGGCCGTCGAGCAGCACGCGCCCGGCCGTCGCGGGCAGGAGGCCCACGACCATGTAGAACACGGTGGTCTTGCCCGCGCCGTTCGGGCCGAGCAGGCCCACGACCTCGCCCGCGCCGATGCGCAGGTTGACGCCGTCGACCACCGTGCGCGAGCCGAAGGTCTTGACGAGGCCCTCGGTCCGGATTTCGGAAGCCGGCGGCCGGGTGGGTGCGGCGGTTTCCGGCAGGCTCATTTCGCCTCCCGGGGCTGGACCGGTGTGGGTGGTTGCGGTGCGGCGGCGGGCAACTCGACTTTTTTGTCCTTGTCGAAGCCGAGGTCCTTGATCGGCGGCAGGGTCATGTGCACGTTGTCGCCATAGACCCGGCGTTCGCCGCGCAACAGCCAGAGCTTTTCGCCGTTCCACGTGACACTGGCGCTATGGTCGACGACCACCGGATTTTCAGTGAGGGTGATCTTGTCGTCGTCCGGCAGCACCACGGCGAGCCCGCAGCTGGCTTCGCGGTCACCCTGTACGATTTTCACGTGACCGGTGGCAACGAGAGATTTGAAACGGTTTTGCCGCGCGACCACCTGGGCTTGATCGCCCGTGCGGACCGACACGGCATCGAGCCGGTCGCAGGTGAGGTGAATGTTGTTGCCCGTCACCACCACTTCGCCGGTGAAGACCGTGGTCATCTCCGTGTCGGTGCTGTGCGACTCCATGTGTCGGGCCGTAATCTCCGTGGGCGGGACGGGCGCCTCTTCGGCGGCGGTCGCCCGGAGGGGCGCGCCGGCGAGGACGGCGAGGCAAAGCAGGACGGCAGGGGAGGATTTCATTTCAGGATGTCCTTCAGTTGGGCGTGAAAGATGACGTGCACGTTACCATCGAGCACGACTTTTCTCTCGCCATGATCGTACGTCCAGCGCGTGCCGGACATTTCCACGTCGTCGCGCAGCACCCGCACGCTGTGTTCGCCCCCGGCGACGTTGCGTTCCGGGAAGAACCGGGCGTTGGGGCTGATGATCACCGTCTCCACACGGTTGGTGGCATCGCCCGTGAACAGGGTAAGCTGCATACCGGTGACATCGATCTGTTGCGCGCTGACAAAGAGCGCCTCGTTGCCGCGGAGCAGGACCGAGCGGTAGCCCTCCTTGGTGAACGTGGGCAGCGAGAAATTCTTCACCGGCGCGTTGGTTTCGACCGGGGCGGCGAAGGCGCCGGCGACCAGGGACAGTGGGATGAGCCAGCGCCAGATCATGCGGGGGTGGTCTGGACCTGCGCCGCGAGGATTTGTTCGCATACCTCGCGAACGGCGCCACGCCCTGCCGGGCGGCCGGCCACGAAACCGGCGGCAGCCCGGGCGGCCGGCATCGCTTCGGGCGGGGCCGCGCCGATGCCCGCCCAGGCGATGGCCGGGGCGTCGATGTCGTCATCGCCCATGTAGGCGCATTGGGCCGCGGTCAGCCGGAGCCTGGCCGCGAGATCCTGCAGCGCCGCGAACTTGTCGGTGCGGCCCTGGATGAGATGCGGGATTTTCAGCTCCTGCGCGCGCCGCGCCGTGGCGCCGGAGGCCCGGCCGCTGATCCAGGCCACGGCGATGCCGGCCCGGTTGAGCCGGACGAGGCCCATGCCATCGAGGATGGAAAAGACCTTCGCTTCCGTGCCGTCGGAGGAGATCAGGACGGTGCCATCGGTCAGCACGCCGTCGACATCCATGGCGAAAAGGCGGATGCGGGCCCAGTCGGCGCGGGAGATTTTCGATTTTCGATTTTTGCTCTTCGAGTGGGCGGGCATGGGGCAAGGGAACCAGTTCAAATCTGAAATCCAAAATCTAAAATCAAAAATCTCCTCAGCCCATCCAGGCGGCGATCTGTTCGATCGCTTTTTCCCGGTTGGGCCGGTAGGCTTGTTCCAGCTCGGGCGCGAACGGCACCGGCAGGTCGAGTGCCGCGAGGCGCAGCGGCGGCGCTTCCAGCGCGAAGAAATGTTTTTCCGTCAGCCGCGCCACCAGCTCCGCGCCGAATCCGTGGGTGCGGCGGCCCTCGTGCAGCACGATCAGCCGGTGGGTGCGCTGGAGCGAGGCTTCGATGGCCGCGAGGTTGAGCGGCGAGAGGCAGCGCAGGTCCCAGAGGTCGAAGGTGCGTTCGTACTCGCTGGCGAAATAATCGCAGACCCCGGTCGCCACGTGCACCATCTCGCCATAGGTCACGAAGGTGGCGAAATCGCCGGGACGCACCTGCCGCGGTTGCCACACCTCGCGGTAGGCCGGATCCCAGGCGACCGGTTCCTTGCCGCGACGGTAGAGTCCCTTGTGCTCGAAGAGCAGCACAGGGTTGTCGTCCTCGTAGGCGGCGAGCAGGGCGTTGAACGCATCCTGCGGCGTGCTGGGATAGAGCGCCTTGAGACCGGGCATCGAGAGATAGAAAGATTCGAGTTCCTGCGAATGGAACAGGCCGAACGTGAGGCCGCCGCCGCAGGGCAGCCGCAGCACCAACGGCACCTTGCCGCCGGAGCGGAAGTGAAACGTCGCCGCGTTCAGGGTGATCTGGGTCGTGGCATCGGTGGAGAAGTCGGCAAACTGGTACTCGACGATGGGCCGGTGCCCGTTGGCCGCGAGGCCGATGGCGTAGCCGGTGCAGGCGCTTTCGGCCAAGGGCGTGTTCATCACGCGGGACCGGCCGAAATCCTTGAACAAACCTTCCGTCACCTTGAACGCGCCGCCGTAGGTGGCGATATCCTGGCCGAGCACGAGCGACTCCGGGCGTTCGGTGAGAATCTTGCGCAAGGCGCGATTCAAGGCCTGCGCCATGGTCAGAATTTCGGGGTTTGGGGTTTTGAGTTTTGGGTTTTGAGTTCCGGTTTCGGAGTCGGAGCCGAGCGCGGGCGTCCAGGACAGGGCCGGCGTCGCCGGCGCATACAGGTCGTCGGCCATGCCGGCCGGATTTGGGCGCGGCGTGGGCAACGAGACCCGGATGCAGGCCTCGACAAATTCATTCAAATCCCGGTCGATTGCGTCGAGGCGCGCGACGCCGAGCTCGCCCGCCAGCCGGGCACGCAGCTTGGGCAGCGGCTCGGCGGCGAAGAATCCCTCGCTTTCCCCCGGCTTGAGATAGTCGCATGTGTCGTAGGCGGCATGGCCGCGGAGGCGCCAGGTATGCGCTTCAATGAGGATGGGCCGCGAAGTCGCGCGCACCTTGGCGATCGCGCCAGCCAGCGTGCGGGTGACGTGCTCGGTGTCGCCGCAATCCAGCCGCAAACCCTCGAGGCCGTACCCGGCGGCGCGCTGCCACAGCTCGGCATTGCCCGGATACTGCTCGGACACCGGGGTGGAGTAGGCGTATTGGTTGTTCTCGATGATGAACACGACCGGCAGCGAGAGCAACGCGGCGAGGTTGAGCGACTCATGTGCGTCGCCCGTGCTCGACGCACCGTCGCCGACGAACGCGAAGCCCACCGCCGGCCGGCCCAGGCGGCGTTGCGAATCCGTGGAACCGAGGACGGTGGAATACATCGCGCCGAGGTGGCTGATCATCGGCAACGAACGGTGCGTGGGATCGCCGTGGTGAATGTTGCCCTCCCGGGCCTGGGTGGGGCTCGCCGCGTTGGCGAAATACTGGTTGAGGTGATCGCAGAGATGATGGCTCCAGATCAGGTGGCCCCCCAGGCCGCGATGGGAAAACGAGATCACGTCCACGGCCTTGTCGGCGAGGAGGGCGAGCGGCACGACGAGGCCCTCGTTGCCCTGGCCGCCGGTCACGGTGCCTTTGATGAGACCCTGGCGGAAGAGGTCGAGAATGCGGTTGTCGGCGGTGCGCGCCACCTGCATCCAGGCGTAGATGCCCAGCAAGGCGCTCGCGGGATTTTTCTCGAAATCCGCCGCGCGCAAATCGCGCGAAGCGAGAATCTCGGGCGGGATGGGAAACGACATCACCGGCGAGGTTGAAAACGGCAGCGCGGGGCTACGAGGAAAAAGTCGACCTCAGCATTCAAGGGATTCGCCCGGGGCGAGGGCCCGCACCTCGTGGCCGCGGTCGGCGGCGGTATGGGCAAACGCTCCGGCGTCCTGCATGATCGACGGCCAGGTGTTGTAATGCATGGGCACGGTGAGTCCGGGCTTGAGCAGGTCCAGCGCCTCGAGGGCGTCCTCCGGTCCCATGGTGAAATTATCGCCGATGGGCACCAGGGCCACGTCGAGCCCCAGCCGGCCGACGAGATGCAGATCGGAAAACAGCGCGGTGTCACCGGCATGGTAGACGCGTTTACCGTCGGCTTCGACGAGCACGCCGCAGGCCTCGCCGAGATAGACGGGGGTCAGCGGATCGCCGAGACTGGAGCTGTGGCGGGCGAGGGTAAGTTTCACGCGGCCGAAGGGGAAACGCCACGCGCCGCCGGGATTGAGCCCGTGGGATTTTGCGCCCTGGGCCCGGAAGTATTCGGAGATCTCGTAGTTGCCGACGATCGTGGCGCCATGGGCCTGGGCGAGGGCGAGCGCGTCGCAGCAATGATCCTCATGCCCGTGGGATAGCAGCACGTAATCGCAGCGCAGAGAAGCCGGTGTGATGCCGGCCGGACAATTGGGATTGGCCGTGAGGTTGGGATCGAACACGAGCCGCGCGGTTGCGGTCTCGAGGAGAAAACACGAATGACCGAAATAGGTGAGGCGCATGGGGGGAAATTATTGTCCGGCAGTATAACTCCGGCAGCCGCTTTTGCCAGCATCCCGGCGTGATCCACCATTGTAACCTGATGGGTTCCAAATTCACGGGCCGGCGGACGCGATGGGGGAGGACGGCCAGAGTGGTTCGGAGCGGGCGACGGCGCTGGCCCGGGCCGGGTGGCCGCGCCAGCTGGGATCGGGCGGCTAGGCCAGCTTGGGCAGGGCGGCTTCGATTTCGGCGCGATGCGGTTCGTAGAGCGCGGGCAACTTGAGCGTCGTACCGAGCGCCGCAACGGGCTCATCCACGGCGAAGCCGGGTTGATCGGTGGCGATTTCCAACAGGATCCGGTTGGGCTCGCGATAATAGATCGACTGAAAATAATTCCGGTCCAACAGCGGGCTGACGTCATAGCCGAGAACAAGCAGCTCAAGGCGGGCGACGCGTTGGGTATCGCCGTCGGGTGTGCGAAACGCCACGTGGTGCACCGTGCCCGTGCCCTGCCGGGCGCTTGGCAGCGAAGGATCGTCGAGCAGATCGACCAGCGTGCCGGGACCGCCGTTCGCGACCGTGTAGCGCACGCGGTGACCTTCTACGTGGAGTTCCTTGTGCCCCATCGTGGCGGTCAGGAGGTGCGCGGTCGGGGTGGCGTCGCGCACGGCGAGCGTGACGGAGTGAAAACCCCGGATGGCGTGTTCCAGGGGAATATCTGGATGCGGCCACGGTGGCCGTTCATCGCGCCCGCGGGTTGCCACCAGTTCGAGCACAAGGCCGTCGGGGTCGGCCAAAGTAAGCACCGCTTCACCGAAGCGCGTAGTCCGTGCGTTCGTGGCGACACCGTGGGCATGGAGGCGCTCCTCCCAGAACGAGAGGGCGTCGGGTCCGACGCTGAACGCGATCGCGCTCGCCTGTCCCGTGCCGGTCCGGCCGCGCTGCAGGCCCGTCCAGGGGAAAAAGGTCAGGATCGAGCCCGGCGTGCCCACCTGGTCGCCGTAGTAAAAATGGTAGGTGCGGGGATCGTCGAAATTGACCGTCCGCTTCACGAGGCGCAACCCGAGCACGCCGGTATAAAACGCGAGATTGCGCCGCGGGTCGCTGGCGATGGCGGTGATATGGTGGAGGCCGAGGATTTGCATGGGAGCACGCGTGGTGGCGGTACGAGGCGCGGGGTGGGCGGAAAGGCGGGTACGGCCGGGGAGAATGCTCCTGTCGGAGGTACGGCTGGGCGGAGCTAGCTGACAGCGGCGAACGGCACGGGCGTGTCCCGGTGGTCGGGCTTGATGATGAACGCCGCCGGCGCGCGCCCCAGGCCGAGCTTTTTGCAGAGCCGGGCAAGCGTGCGCTGTTCGTCCGGGGTAAGGAGCGAAAACTCGCGGGTGATATTGGCCACCACCTTGGGAAACAACTCCTGGATGAGCTGGCGCCCCTTGGCCGTGAGGTGCACGGTGACATAGCGCCGGTCGCCGGGATCGCGCTCGCGTTGGACGAGCGAGCGGCGCTCGAGATTGTCGACGACCATGGTGATGTTGCCGGCGCTCTTCAGCAGCTTGCCCGCGAGCTCCCGCTGGCAGAGCGAACCGCAGTGCAGCAAGACTTCCAACGCGCCGAATTGCGACACGGTGAGGCCCCCGGAAATTTCGAAATGCACCCGGGTGGTGACCGACTCCGCCGCCCGCATCAGCTTGATGTAGGCGTTGAGCGCGGCGACCTCGACGGCGGGGCCTTGATGACGCGTTCCCATGGTAGGGCAAGGAGTGCAAGAGTCGTTTAATGTCAAAGGGCGGACGGGATTTTCCCTCCGACATTCCCCTTGCGGCGGCGGGCGGAGGAAGACGTTATTACGGGCATCATGATTATCGATCCCCGCTTCACCCAACTGGCCGATGGCCTGTGCGGTTTTTCGACGGCCTTAAAACGCGGCGAACGCGTCCTGATCGATGCGTTCGACGTGCCCGACGCGATGGTCATCGCCCTGGTGCAGGCGGCCCGCCGGCGCGGGGCGCTGCCCTATGTGCAGCTCCATCGGGCGCGCATCACGCGGGAGCTGATGCTCGGGGCCGAGGCGGCGCAATATGCGCCGGCGGCCGAGCTCGAACTCGCCCGGATGAGAAAAATGGATGCTTACATCGCCCTGCGCGGTTCGGACAACATCTTCGAAGCCTCCGATGTGCCGGCCGGGCGCGTGCAACTGGTCAGCCGGCTGATGAAGCCGGTGCTCGACCAGCGCGTGGACAAGACCAAGTGGGTGGTGCTGCGCTGGCCCACGTCCGCCATGGCGCAGCAGGCGGCCATGAGCACCGAGAAGTTCGAGGATTTCTATTTTCGGGTGTGCACGCTCGACTACGCCCGGATGCAGCCCGGCATGAAAGCGCTGGGCGACCTGATGCGCCGCACCGACCGGGTGCGCCTCAAGGGTCCGGGCACCGACCTGCGTTTCTCCATCAAAGGCATTGGCGCGGTGGAATGCGGCGGCCGGCGCAACATCCCCGACGGCGAGGTCTTCTCCTGCCCGGTGAAGGAGAGCGTCGAGGGTGTCGTCCAGTACAACGCCCCCACGGTTTATCTCGGCCAGGCGTTCGACAATATCCGCCTGGTTTTCCGTCAGGGCCGCATCGTCGAAGCCACGGCCAACCATACCAAGCGGATGAACGAGATTCTCGATAGCGATGAAGGCGCCCGTTACATCGGGGAGTTCGCGCTCGGCTTCAACCCGCACATCCGCGAACCGATGCGGGACATTCTCTTCGACGAGAAGATCGCCGGTTCCTTCCATTTCACGCCGGGGCAGTCGTACGACGAATGCGGCAACGGCAACAAATCGCAGGTGCATTGGGACCTGGTCTGCATCCAGCGGCCCGAGTATGGCGGCGGCGAAATCTGGTTCGACGACCAGCTCATCCGCCGCGACGGCCTCTTCGTGCCGAAGGCGCTGCACAAGCTGAATCCCGACTACCTGCTGGGAAAGTAGGGTCGGGCCGGCCCGCGATTTTGCGCGCTGCAGCGATGACCCTGGACCACGGATCTTTCTGTGTCCTTGCCGCTTCGCGGGAGCAGCCCTAGACCGCAGTTGCCACGATGCCCGCCTACAACGTTCCACCCGAAATCCGCCGCACCCGCGCGGACAAAGCGCTGGCGCAGGCCTTTCCCGAGCACAGCCGGGTGGCGCTGCAGCGGGCGTTCGACGCCGGGCTCGTGCTCCGCGACGGCCGGCCGCTCGCCAAGAGCGACGAGGTCCACGGCGGCGAGGTGATCGAGTTTACCCTGCCCGAGACCAAACCCTCCGGGCTGAAGCCGGTCGATCTGCCGCTTACCGTCATCTACGAAGACGAGCATCTCATCGCGCTCAACAAGGCCGCGGGCATGATCGTGCATCCCGGCGTGGGCACCGGAGCGGATACCGTGGTGCATGCGTTGCTCGCCCACTGCGCAGGCGAACTGAGCGGGGTCGGCGGCGTGGAACGGCCGGGCATCGTGCACCGGCTCGACAAGGACACCTCCGGCGTGCTGCTGGTCGCCAAGACCGACGCCGCCCACCGCAGCCTGGCCGAACAATTTGCCGGCCGGCATCTGCGCAAGGAATACCTCGCGCTCGTCTCCGGCGTGCCGACGTTGCTGGCTGGAGTGATCGACCGCGCCATCGCGCGTCATCCGGTGCACCGCCATCGGATGACGGTGGGCGAGGGCGGCCGGCCGTCGCGCACCGATTGGGAACGGATCGAGGCTTTCGGAAAGCTCGCGGCGTTGTTGCGCTGCCACATCCACACCGGCCGCACGCACCAGATTCGCGTTCATCTGAAATCCATCGGACACATCCTGCTCGGCGACACGGTCTACGGCTGGAAACCCGACGCGCGCCTGCCGCGGCAACCGGCGCGGGTCATGCTGCACGCGGAACGGATCGCGTTCCTGCATCCCGTGACCGGCCAGGCGATGGACCTGCATGCGCCGTTGCCGGATGATTTTCAGGCGATGCTCCAGGCCTTGCGTGGGTAGGGCATACGCCGGGTGTTTATACCAAGCGCCCTTCGCCTTTGGACTGTAGGGCCGGCCCTCGTGGCCGGGCCGCGGCCCGCCGACAAGCGGCGGCCCTACAATATCTAAATATGGAGTGACATTGGTTTTGCCGATAGTATAGAAACATTGCTGCCCACGATCCAGCCGCGCAGACTCACCCGCGTAGATTCCGTCCTTTCCACCATGTCCAAAGCCGTTCGTGCCCTGTTGACTCCGCCGGTCTTTGCGGACGCGGAGGCCACGCGCGTCGGACGGATCGTCCACATTCTTTGCCTGGGGCTGGCCGTCGGCATGCTTTTGCCCATCGCGCACAATGCCGTGATGGGCAACTATGTGTCGGTCGCCGTGCTGGTTTGTCAGGGCGTTTGTTTTCTGGCCTGCTGGCGGATCAACCGGCGTGGGGCGACGAAGTGGGCGGCGCACTTGTTCGTGCTCACGCTGCTGGTGGTCTCGACCGTATTGTTGTGCGCCGCCAATGAGGGAATTCACGACATGGCCATCATGGTGTATCCGGCCGCCTTGTTGGCCGGTGGTCTGCTGCTGAGCCAGCGCGCGTTTGTCGGCACGGCCATCCTCGCGGTGTTGTGTCTCGCGGGCGTGGTGTGGGCCGAATTGCATGGCATCCTCGTCACTCCGCTCAGCGCGTATACCTCCTGGAGCAATTTGATCGATGGCGCGGTCATCCTGGGACTCACGACCCTGGCGGTGGGTCTGCTGGTGGGCGATCTGCGCGCCAGCCTGAGCCGGGAACGCGAACACACGGAGGCGTGGCGGCAAAGCGAGGCGCGGTACCGGCATTTGTTCGAGTATACCCCGGTTTCCGTGTGGGTCGAGGACACCACCGCCGTGCGCCGCGAGTTGGAGCGCCTCCGCGCTTCCGGTGTGTCCGACCTGGACGCTTATCTGCGCGCCCATCCTCCGGTGGTGGATGAGCTGTATGCTTTGATCGCGGTGGTGGAGGTCAACACGACCGCGCTCCAGATCTTTCAGGCCGGGAGCAAGCAGGAGCTGCTGGCCAACCTGTCCAAGACCCTCACCGAGCAGAGCCGCGCGGCATTCCGCGCGGCGTTGGTGGCGATGTGGGAACAGCGCAACGATTTCAGCTCGGAATTCACCGCCGCGACGCTGCGCGGTCAGCGCATCGAGTGCGCTTTGCGCTGGGTCACCCCGGTGGTTGAGGGGCGTCCCGATTGGGCGCGCGTGATCATCACGATCACCGACATCACCGAGCGCAAGCGGGCGGAGATGGCGGTGCGACAGGCGGAAGAAAAATACCGCGGCATTTTCGAGGGGGCGATGGAAGGCATCTTTCAGAGCACCCCCCAGGGCCGTTTTCTCACCGTGAACCCGGCGTTGACGCGGATGCTGGGATACGCGTCGGCGGCGGAGTTGATCGCGGCCATCCCGGACATTTCGCGGCAACTGTTCGTCGACCCGGTGCGACAGGCGGAGTATGCGGGCCAGCTGGGCGAGCGCGGCGTCGTGCGGGACTTCGAATGCGAGTGGTATTGCAAGGATGCCCGCCGCATCTGGGTGTCGATCGGTGCGCGGGTGGCGCTCGATCCCAACGGGGAGGCCGTTTACTACGATGGCACCGTGGCCGATATCACGGAGCACAAACGCCTGACGGAGCAGTACCGCCAGGCGCAGAAGATGGAAGCCTTTGGCCAGCTGGCCGGAGGTATGGCGCACGATTTCAACAATATCATGACGGTCGTGCAATCGCACGCTTCCCTGCTGCAATTGAAGGGGGTCTCCCCGGCGGAGCAGGAGGAATCCGTGAAAGAGATCTCACATGCCTCGGAGCGGGCGGCCAACCTGACCCGGCAATTGCTCACCTTTAGCCGGCAGCAGGTCTCCCAGCCCACCTATCTCGATTTGAACGAGGTCGTGGGCAGCACGGCCAAGTTGTTGCAGCGGCTCATCGGCGCGAACATCGCGTTGGACGCGCAGTTCGCGCCCGGAGGCGCCCCGGTGGTGGCCGACCTGGGGATGATGGAACAGGTGTTGATGAACCTCGCCGTAAATGCGCGCGATGCGATGCCCAAAGGCGGCCGGCTCAGCCTCGCCACGGCGATCGTCACATTCGACGCGATGCCGGCCTCGGCCTCGCCGAAAGCGCGCCCGGGGCGTTTTGTCCGTTTGAGCATCAGCGACACGGGGTGCGGTATTGCGCCGGAGCACCTCCCGCGCATTTTCGAACCTTTCTTCACGACCAAGGAAGTGGGCAAGGGCACGGGTCTGGGTCTGGCCACCGTGTTGGGAATCGTGGAACAACACCAGGGATGGATCGACGTCGAGAGCCAGTCCGGCCGGGGCACCACCTTCCGGATCTATCTGCCCTTTCAGAATGACGAGTTTGCGTTCTCGCCGGTGAAACCCGTGATGACCGAGGTCCGTGGCGGCACGGAAACCATCCTGCTGGTGGAGGACGAGGCCGTCGTGCGGGCGCTGGCCAAAAAAGTTCTGGGCCGCAAAGGCTACACGGTGCTGGAGGCCGACCGCAGCCAGACCGCTTTGGAATTATGGCGTCTGCATCAGGCCAAGATCGATCTGCTGCTGACGGACATCATCATGCCCGGAACCCTTTCCGGGCGGGATCTGGCCGAGCGTCTTTTGCGCGAGAAACCGGGGTTGAAGGTAGTCTATTGCAGCGGCTACAGCGACGACGTGCTCGGCCATGATTTCATCGCGACCGGGCGTTTCAATTTCCTGCAAAAGCCCTACGATCCGTTGAAACTGGCCCGGATCGTCCGCGATCATCTGGACGGATGACTGCCGGCGGGCTTGGTGGCATGGCGCGAGTCTGGCGCGACTGACGGAGGCGAGCGGTGCGCGATGGCGTCGCGCGGGTACGTCAACGCAGCGGCGAGATGCCCTGCGATTGGGCCGGAGGCGCGATGCCGAGTAGATCGGTCACCAGCGGGGCGATGTCGATCGAGCGTCGCCGGGGCCACGTCGCGGCCTGCGGAAGCTTCGGTCCGCGGCCGATCAGATTGGACAACATATCGGGACGCAAGGGATAGAATCCATGCACGCCCCTCGGGACCTCCATTTTTTCCACCGGCCGGCCGGTCAGCTCAGCCGACGCGGCAAAACCAGGCAAAAAGTCGAAATAGAGATCCCCACAAGTCTCGCCCCGAATCCCGAGCTGTTCCCCGACCTTTTCCGGATGGAAGAACTGCGTGACTACCGGCCGGCCGGTGGCGGGATCGGTCACGGCGCCGAGCGCGGACTCGACGCGTTGTAGCACCGCTGCCTTTTCTTCGCGCGGCACCTGGCCGTCCTTCCAATCGTCGGTGTGCACCAGAATGCTGTTGTAGAAATAACTCGCCTGGCTGCGCGCGGCATCGATCCGCCCTGCCTTCGTCAGCGTGAGCAGGCCCGCCTCCTGCAGGATTCGATTCACGAGGACGTGATGGGTCACCGGAGCCATGCCGTGATCGCTCACGAAAAGCACATGGTCGGCCGGTCCGGCCAGCGCGGCCAGTTCGTGCACATAACGGTTGATCGCCGCATAAATCCAGGTGCGGCAGGCCCGGGCCGTCGGCTCGCCCTGCGCGGCGCGGCCCAGCCATTCGTGATCCGCCTCGTCAGGAAACGGGAGGTAGCTGATGAACAGTTGTGGATCGTAATGCCGCGCCAGCCACTGCGCCTGACGATACGACTGGCGGATCAGCAGCTCGGCTGCTTCGAGATAACGGCGTTCGCTCGTGCCGTCGCCGCCGTGGGCGCCGGTTGGGCCGAAAGCGCCGGAGACCATCAGACTGACCGGGCCATTGCCCAGAAAACCTCCGGCCTCGCGCAGCAGCTGCGCTCGCACCTGCCCCGCCTGGGCGGATCCGTCGTACAACGCCAATTCCTGGACGGCCGTTTGATAGAGCAGGAAATCCGCGCCGTCCGGCGCCACCTCGAAGAGCCGGAAGTAAACCCTGCCGGCCATCGCTCCGTTTTCCTCCAGGGGCAGACCATCGCTGAAATTTCGCGCCAGCGCGCGTTGCCGTGGTGGCGTATCCTCCAGCGGGGTTGCGACGGCACTCACCCGGGGACCGGCCCGGGGATCGAGCGCCAGATAGATCCGGTTGTAGGCGGTTGCGTTGTCGGCCGCCAACGCCGCATGCAGGGTGAAACCGCTCTCGGTCCAGCTGAAATAGCGGACGGGTTTGGCGGACGCGGGCAACACCGGCCTCCAGACCGCCTCGGATTCAGCGGTGACGTCGGCGGCTTTCACGACCCGGTGTTTGGAAATCGTCCGGGTTTGATAACCGTTGACGACGACGGGCGCCAGCGGCATCGGGCCACCCGTGTTTTGGGGCAGGAACGGATAACCTTGGGTGACCTGATTGGCGACGACCCGCACGCCCTGTCGCGCCGCAGTTACCCAAATCGGTTCGGCGTTCAGACCGTCGGAGAGGTACCCCTTCCGCCGCTCAAGCACGGAGTGCTCGGCCCGCGGGGCGATCGGTGCATCGTTTGCGGTCAGACCGTTGCGATCGCCATAGCAGCCGGTCCAGATGGCGGCGTGCGAATTGGCGGTACTGCTGGGGAATGCCGGCTGGACCCCGGCGGCGACCACGCCCGAATCCGCGATTTCGCGGAGCGCCGTGAGTTCAGCAGAGACCGGATCCTGCGACCAGATCTGATATCCCAGGGCGTCGAGGCTGACCAGCACGACCCGGCTTGGTGGCGGACTGGCAGCAGCTATCGTCGAGGCTGCGAGCAGAAGAACGGCGGCAATTACCGGTCGGGCGAATGACCGCGGGCCGGAACAATGGCAGTTTCCGGAACCGCCGATTGGGCGTGTTCGATGTCGGATCGGCCGCGGCGCAGTCGGAGAAACCATGGTTGACGGTACCACGCTGCGACCTGGGCGCGAGTCAATCCCCACTCAGCAGCTCGGCCGCGAGGCCGTAGCGGAGGTTATGGAAGGAATGGTGAAACGCACGGACGCCGGCGACTTCGGCCACGGCGATAATCGTTGTCAGCGCGGCGGGAAACACGTCGGCCCGGGCCGCGGGCAGCC
>Ga0335071_10002637_pt1 | contig 19108 bp, 19 predicted proteins | sample Lox_Sample_15_FD_206724 | JGI IMG/M metagenome (GOLD analysis project Ga0335071, IMG submission 206724) | Soil microbial communities from Loxahatchee National Wildlife Refuge, Florida, United States - Lox_Sample_1.5 | ecosystem: Environmental > Terrestrial > Soil > Wetlands | place: USA...
AGAACGCGCGGAAGCCGCCCGTCTCGTCCTGCAGCTCGCGGATGCGCCGCATGTGCTCGACCCGCTCCTCGAGCGTCTCGACGTGGCCGTACATCATCGTCGCGGTCGTCGAGATCCCGAGCCGGTGGGCGTGCCGCATCACGCCGAGCCATTCCGCGGTCTTCGTCTTCTTCGGCGCGATCACCTCGCGGACGCGGTCGACGAGGATCTCGCCGCCGCCGCCCGGGATCGAGTCGAGCCCGGCGTCGCGCAGCCGCGTCAGCGTCTCCGGCACGGTGAGGCTCGAGCGGCGCGAGATGTGCTGGATCTCCGGCGGCGAGAGCGCGTGCAGGTGGATGCGATAGCGCGACTTGATCGAGCGGAAGAGGTCCTCGTAGTAGTCGATCCCGAGGTCGGGGTGGTGGCCGCCCTGCATCAGGAGGCCCGTGCCGCCGATCGCGAGCGTCTCCTCGATCTTCTTGTAGATCACCGGCTTCGGGAGGAGGTAGCCCTCGCGCGCGTCGCCGGGGCGGCGGTAGAACGCGCAGAAGTCGCAGTCGGTGACGCAGATGTTCGTGTAGTTGAGGTTCCGGTCGATGATGAACGTGACGCGGTCCGGGTCGTGCTTCCGGTTCCGGATCTCGTTGGCGGCGCGGCCGACCGCGACGAGGTCGCGCGACCGGAGCAGCGTGACGGCGTCCTCGTCCGACAGCCGCTCGCCGTCGAGCGTGCGCTCGAGAATCGCCACGGTGGGCGACGGCGCCGTGATGCTCATACCCGCTCCGGCGCCGGCCAAGCCGCCGCCTCCGCTCCTGGGTCGCCTCCGTCGAGCCTACGGCTCATGCGACCGCCGCGCCCTTCGTCGAGACGAAGCGGAGCTCCGGCACGGACTCGAGCAGCTCCGCGTCGCGCGCGAGCTCGAGGAACGTGTAGAGCCCGGCGCGCTCGCGCGGGCCGAAGCGGTAGCGCAGCTTCTCGAAGTAGCGCGCGAGGAAGCCCGGCGGGTAGCCGTAGCGCTCCGACGCCTCGAACGCGAGCTGCTCGGGCTCGGCGCGCGCGCGGCGCACCGACGAGACGAGCGCGTCCTCGAGCTCCGCGAGCCCGTCCGCGAGCGGCTCGGGGCACGCCCACACCGCGAAGACCATCGGCAGCCCGGTGCGCTCGAGCCAGAGCCGGCCGAGGTCGTGGTGCGGCGTCGGGTCCTCGAAGGCGGACTTCAGCGCCGCGTCGCCGATCAGCATCCGCGCGTCCGCGTCCTCGCCGAGCGGGACCTGCTCCGCCTCCGGCAGCAGCACCTTCGTCAGCACGACCGACGTCGCGGACTCCGGCGTCACCGCGACGACGCGCACCTGCTCGAGCGGCTTGCGCGTCACGAGCTGGATCGACTCGACGGCGCCCTCCGACGCGACGCAGAGCCGCGGCAGCAACCGCAGCTTGTCGGCGTTCCGCGCGTACTCGATCGAGGAGATCGGCGCCGTGTCGAGCTCGCCGTCGATCAGCATCCGGTTCAGCTCCGTCGGCACGCCGAGGACTTCCTCCACTTCGGCGTCGACGCGGTAGAAGACCGGCGCCATGTTCGCGTACGAGATGCGACCGAGGCGGAGCATCAGGCGTCCCACCGCCGCAGCTCGTTGTAGAGCGTGTCGCGCTGCACCGGTACGCGGCCCGCGTCGCGGATGAAGCGGACGAGCTCGTCGACCTTCTGCTCCGTCCCGCTCGTCGCGCCCGCAGCCTGGAAGATCTGCTCGCGCACGACGGTGCCCTGCACGTCGTTCGCGCCGAAATGGAGCGCGAGCTGCGCCATCGGCATCCCCATCATGATCCAGTAGGCCTTGATGTTCGGGATGTTGTCGAGCATCAGGCGCGAGACCGCGATCATCTTCAGGTCGTCGGCGCCGGTCGTGAACTTGAAGCCGCGCCGCTCGAAGACGGTGTTCTCGGGATGGAACGCGAGCGGGATGAACGCGAGGAAGCCGCCCGTCCGGTCCTGCTGGTCGCGCAGCCGGAGCATGTGGTCGATCCGCTCCTCGTACGTCTCGACGTGCCCGTAGAGGAGCGTGCAGTGCGTCGGGATGCCCATCCGGTGCGCGTGGTCGTGCACGTCGAACCACTCGTCCGGATGCTCCTTGCCCGGCGCGATCAGCCCGCGCACGCGGTCGGCGAAGATCTCGGCGCCGCCGCCCGGCAGCGAGCCGAGGCCCGCGTCCTTCAGCACCGCGAGCACCTCCTCGTGCGGGATGCCCTCGAGCTTCGACATGTGGTGGATCTCGGACGCCGTGTAGAACTTGAGATGGACGTCGGGAAGCGCGGCGCGCAGCTTCCGGAGGACGTCGGCGTAGAACTCGAGGTCGACGTGCGGGTTCTCGCCGTTGACGCAGTGGATCTCGGTGAACCGCGTTGCCTCGTACTGGACGACCGCGTCCGCGACGAGCTCGTCGGCGCTCAGCGTGTACGCGTCCTCCTGCTTCTGCGTCTTCGCGAACGCGCAGAACTTGCACTTCACGCGGCAGACGTTCGTCTGGTTCAAGTAGAGGTTCTGGACGAAGAAGACCTCGTCGCCGCCGCCGCGAAGGCGCCGCGCGAGGTCGGCGAGCTCGCCGAGCGCGAGCAGGTCCTCCGACTCCATCAGCGTCACGCCGTCCTCGAAGTCGAGCCGCTCGCCGGCCTCCACCTTGTCGCGGATCGGAGCGAGCGTGTCGAGCGATTCGAGAAGCGCCACAGTTACCTCTCCCTGTTGACGACGGCGTGCGTCAGCGACTCGAGCTCGTCGCGGTGGAGCTCGCCGTTGAGGCACGCCCGGGCCCGTCTAGCGTAGTCGAGGGCGACGTCGCGAGAGCGCTCCAGCGCGTCCGTCGCGGCGACACGCGTGAGGGCGCCGTCGAGCGGACCGCCGGCGAGCGCCTCGCGCACGATCTCGTCCTGCTGCGCCGCGAGCAGCAGCGGGAGCGTCGGCGTGCCGTCGCGGAGGTCCGTGCCGGCGATCTTGCCCGTCTCGATCGTCGCGCCGGAGCAGTCGAGCACGTCGTCGGCGATCTGGAAGGCGACGCCGAGCGCGAGGCCGTAGTCGCCGGAGCCGCCGCCGAGCCGGCACGACGCCTCGAAGAGCTTCCCCGTCTTCAGCGCGCAGCGCTCGAGGTACGCGTCGACCGTCGTCGACGGGTCGTGCGTCTGCGTGCGCTGCATCGCCTCGCCGCGCGCGAGGCAGAGCGTCGCGTCCGCGAGGATCGCGACGTCGTCCGCGTCGCCGGTCGAGGCGAGCTCCGCGAAGGCGCGGGCGAAGAGGTAGTCGCCGGTCGCGCGCGCCGCCTCGGGGCCGTGCACCGACCAGGCCGCCGCCTTGCCGCGGCGGAAGTGCGCGCGGTCGATGAGGTCGTCGTGGACGAGCGTCGCCATGTGGACGAGCTCGACCGCGACGCCGGCGGCGATCGACGGCTCCGTGCCCGGCGGCGTGGAGAGGAACACGAGCAGCGGGCGGAGCCGCTTGCCGCCGGCCGCGAGCGCCTCGTTCCCGACCGCGGCGACGACGCCGGGGTGGCTCGCGACGGTCCGCGCGAGCCGCTCCTCGATCGCGTCGAGGTACTCCTCGAGGCCGGGTGCCTCGCGAATCGCGGCCAGCGTCGTCGTTGCACTCACTCCGATCCCTCCACCTCACCGACGTGCAGCGCCACGATACCCCCTGCAAAGAGGCGGAATCGAACAGTCGAGAAGCCGCACGCCGCGAGCAGGTCGGCGAGCTCGTGCGGCACGGGGAAGCGGCGGACGCTCGCGGGGAGGTACGTGTACGCGTCGCCGCCCGGGAGGACCTTCCCGAGCTGCGGCACGACGCGGTCGAACCAGAAGCGGTAGAACGGCGCGAGCGCGCCCTGCGGGGTCGTGATCTCGAGGATCCCGAGGCGCCCGCCGGGCCGCAGCACGCGGCGCAGCTCGCGCAGCCCCGCCTCGAGGTCTTCGACGTTCCGGACGCCGAAGCCGACGGTCGCCGCGTCGAACGACGCGTCGTCGAAGGGGAGCGCGAGCATGTCGCCGCGCACCCACTCGACCCCCGGGTCCTTCGCGCGCGCCTTCGCGAGCATCCTCTCCGCGAAGTCGAGCCCGACGACGCGGCCCGCGCCGGCGCGGCGCGCGGCGAGCGCGAGGTCGCCGGTGCCGCAGCACGCGTCGAGCACCGTGTCGCCAGGCCGGACGACCGTCTCGACCGTGATCCGCCGCCAGCGCTGGTCGAGCCCGGCCGTCATCAGCCGGTTCATCGGGTCGTAGACCGGCGCGATGCGGTCGAACATCGAGCGGACGCCGTCCGCCGGGAGCCTGCCCGTATCCACCGTCACTCCGGCGAACCCCACCGCTTCGCGAGCGTGTTGTCGAGCCCGAGCTGGTCGAGGGCGCGCGCGACGACGAAGTCGACGAGATCCGAGACGGTCTCGGCGCCGTGGTAGAAGCCCGGCGCGAGGAAGAGGATCGTCGCGCCGGCCTCGCGGAGCGTGAGCATGTTGCGGAGGTGGATCGCCGAGAGCGGCGTCTCGCGCGGCATCAGGATCAGCCGCCGCTCCTCCTTGATCGCGACGGACGCGGCCCGGTGGATGAGGTTCTGCATCGCGCCGGAGGCGATCGTCCCGAGCGTCCCCATCGAGCACGGGCAGAGGACGTACGCGTCGACCTTCGCCGAGCCGGACGCGTACGGCGCCTTCCAGTCGTTCGGGTCGTACAGCGTCGCCGCGGCGCCGACCGGCTCGAGCAGACGCGCGAGCGTCTCGTCGCGGGAGAGCCGCGCGTTGCCGTAGAGCTCGGTCGCGATCACCTCGATCCCGGCGCTCGACGCGCAGACGCCGATCTCGCAGTCCTGCTCCGCGAGCGCCTCGAGGAGCCGCGCCGCGTAGGGCGCGCCGGACGCTCCGGTTATCCCGAGAAAGACATGCATGGCTCGACTACGGGATTGTGACTGCCCGAGGGCGTTCCAGCGCTACTGCTTGCCCTTCGAGGACTCGAGGAAGATCGCGAGCTGGGTCAGGCGTTTCAGCCCGAGCGAGTCGAACTTCGGCATCGGCGAGCCCGGGTTCACGCACGACGGGCACTGGAGATGCCGGATCTGGAAGGCGATCCCGAGGTTCTTCGTGCCGATCTCGCTGAGGTCCGGCGCGCCGAGGTTCGACGAGCCGGAGCCGAGGTACGTGTGGCACGAGGTGCAGCCGGAGGTCGCAAAGAGGATCGCGCCCGGCACCGCCCTCGGCGGCAGGTTCGCCTCCTTCACCCACGTCGGCACGTCGGCGACGACCTCCGACGCGAGCGCCTCCTTCGCCGTCGCGCCCTTCCACGTCAGCACCGCCATCGAGATGATCGTCAGCGCCGCGGCGACCATCGCGACGGGCCGGTACGCCGGCCTGCGCTCGCGCCGCGAGTCGAAGAACGGCAGCCCGATCAGGATCACGAGCAGGATCGTCGGGACGCCGACGGTGCCGAGGAACACCGACTCCGGCCACTTGAAGATCCGGAGCAGGTAGAAGAGGAAGTAGAAGTACCAGTCCGGCCGCGGCACGAAGTTCGTCGTGCCCGGGTCGGCCGGCGCCGTGTACAGGGGCCCGAGGACGCCGGGGTGCGTCCCGTCGTGATGCGGCCCGCCCGCCGTCCACTTCCAGATGCAGGCGAGCGCGATGATCACCGACACGACGACGAGGCTCATCAGCGTGTCCTCCCACATCGCCCACGGGAAGAACGGCTTGCCGCGCTTCTTGACGTCGTCCTTGTAGCGCGCGAAGTCCTCGCGCTGGAGCTGCTTGAGGCTCGGCTTCTCCGTCATTACTCTGAACCCCCGGGCTCGGCCGTCAGGCCCTTGCGCAGCGTCGTCGGCTCCTCGGGCCGCTCCGTCCCCGCGGCCTCCTTCGACCACGGCGGCGAGGTGACGCCGAGGCGGATCACGAGGTAGAGGTGCAGCGCGATCAGCCCGGCGATCGCGCCGGGCAGCACGAGCATGTGCAGGGAGTAGAAGCGCGTCAGCGTCGAGGCGGAGATCTCCTGCCCGGATCGCAGGAACTGCGCGAGCCACGGCCCGAGGAACGGCGCCGTCCCGTTCAGGTTGATCCCGACGACGCTCGCCCAGTACGCGGTCTGGTCCCACGGGAGCAGGTAGCCGGTGAAGCCCTCGGCGAGCGCGCTCGCGAGCAGCAGCACGCCGACGATCCAGTTCAGCTCGCGCGGGTACTTGTACGCGCCGAACAGGAACACGCGTCCCATGTGCAGGAACATCAGGATGATGAAGACGCTCGCGCCCCACTTGTGCATGCCGCGCACGAGCCAGCCGAGCGTGAGGTGGTCGGTGATGTCGACGATCGACGGGTAGGCGCCGGTCGGCGTCGGCTGGTAGTACATCGCGAGGATCACGCCGGTGACCGCCTGGACGAGGAACGCCGTCAGCGTCGCCGAGCCGAGCGTCTGCATCCAGTTCGTATCCGCCGGGACGTTGCGGAAGAGGAAGTACTTGATCCCGCCGACGAGGCCCGAGCGCTCCTCGAGCCAGTCGAGCGGGTACTGGACCGCGATCTCGAGGTTCTCGCGGCGGATCTGACCCTTCGTGGGCGGTTTGCGCGCGGCCATCGCTCAGCGGTGCGGCGGCTGGATGGGATAGAACCACTGCTCGGGGCCGTCGACGTGCTGGCCCGGGCCGGCGAGCTTGTAGCTGTGGATCTGCGCCTGCGCGCCCGTGCCGTCGACGTGCGAGACGGAGAACGTGTTGAGCAGGATCAGGCGTCCGTTGTCGATCTCGAACGCGTAGCGGTCGAGCGCGCGCACCGGCGGGCCGGCCGTCCGGTTGCCCTCCGTGTCGTACTGGCCGCCGTGGCACGGGCAGCCGAAGCCTGCGGGCGTCGTCGGGATCAGCCGCACCTCGCCGTTCGCGGTCTTCTCCTCGGACGGCTTGCCGATCGGGCCGTTCGCCTGTACGGGGCAGCCGAGGTGGGCGCAGCGGTTCGAGATGATCGTGAAGCTCGGGACCATCCGCGCCGAGCCCTCGACCTTGACGCTCCCGTTGTTGCGCACGAACGCGGTGCGCCGGCTCACCTCGCCCTCCGCCGGGTTCACCATGAACGTCGCGATCCGCCACTGGCTCTCCGGGAACTCCGTGATCGGGCCGAGGTCGACCTTGTAGCGCTTCTGCCCGAGGAACGACGGCAGCACCGCGAACCCGGCGACCGGCAGCGTGACGAGACCGCCGATGATCGCGCCGACGCCGACGGTGACCGTCTCGAGGAAGCGGCTTCGCGGGAAGCGCTCCTTCGTCGTCAGCTCCGACTCCGGCTTGCGCGGCCTGCCCTCGGCCGTCTCCGCCTCGACCTTCGCGTGCTCGACGCGGTACTCGCGCGTCGCCTCGCGGATCCAGAGGAAGCCGAAGACGATCGTGATCAGCGCGCCGATGCCGCCGATCAGGAGCGGGTCGACGACGAGCCCGACGAGGATGACCGCGATGCCGACGGCGAAGCCGAGCGGGTAGATCGTCGGCGACGGCTCGTGCGCCCCGCCGTGCTCCTCCGGACCGTGGTCCGACACTAGGCCGCTTCCTCGCGCATCCGGGATGGAGTCTTATCGAAACGGGCGGCCCTCGTCACGGGGAACCGATCCCGTACTCGGCCCAGCGGCGGTCGACGAGCGCCTTGACCTCCGGGCTCATCTCGATCTCCTCCGGCCACGGCCGAGCGCCCTCCTCGGGCCACTTCGACGTCGCGTCGATCCCGAGCTTCCCGCCGACGAACTGCCGCGCGGGCGCGTGGTCGAGGTGGTCGAGCGGCCCCTCGGAGAGGACGACGTCGCGCGCCGGGTCGACGTTCGCCCCGGCGTAGAAGACGACCTGCTCGTAGTCGTGGACGTCCACGTGCGCGTCGACGACGATCACGCACTTCGTCAGGCTCAGCATCCCGAGGCCCCAGATCGCGTGCATCACCTTCTGGGCGTGACCGGGGAACGCCTTGCGGATCGAGACGATGCAGCAGTTGTGGAATGCGCCGGCGACGGGGAGGTCGTAGTCGACGATCTCGGGCACGCTCGTCCGGATCGCCGGCAGGAAGATCCGCTCCGTCGCCTTGCCGAGCCACGCGTCCTCCTGCGGCGGCTTGCCGACGACGATCGACGGGTAGATCGCGTCGCGCCGCATCGTCATCGCGTCGACGTGGAAGACGGGGAACGGCTCGGCCGGCGTGTAGTAGCCGGTGTGGTCGCCGAACGGCCCCTCCTCGCCGAGCTCGCCCGCGTCGATGTGGCCCTCGAGGACGATCTCCGCGTGCGCGGGGACCTCGAGGTCGACGGTCGCGCCCTTCACGAGCTCGACCGGCTCGCCGCGGAGGAAGCCCGCGAGCATGAACTCGTCGATGTGCTTCGGCAGCGGTGCGCTCGCCGAGTACGCCGTCACCGGGTCGAGCCCGAGCGCGACGGCGACCTCGATCCGGGCGCCGCTCGCGAGCCAGTCGGCGCGCCCGTCCTTGTGCATCTGCCAGTGCATGAACGTCGTGCGGCGGTCGATCACCTGCATCCGGTACATGCCGACGTTGCGGCCGCCGCTCCCCGGGTCGCGCGTGATCACGGCCGGGAGCGTGATGAACGGCGCCGGGTCGCCGGGCCAGCAGCGCTGGATCGGCAGGAGACCGAGGTCGACGTCGTCGCCGCGAAGCACGACCTCCTGCACCGGGCCGCGCCTCACCGAGTGCGGCGTCGAGTCCGCGATCGACTTCAGCTTCTGGAGGCCGCGCACCTTCTCCATCAGGCCCGCCGGCGGCTGCATCTCGAGCACGTCGGCGAGCTTCTGCGCCGCGTCGTCGAGGCGCTCGACGCCGAGCGCGAGGCACATGCGCCGCTCGGTGCCGAACTGGTTGATGAGGAGCGGGTGCTGCGATCCCTTCGGATGCTCGAAGAGCAGCGCCGGGCCGCCGGCGCGCACGGTGCGGTCGACGATCTCCGTGATCTCGAGGTCCGGGTCGACCTCCGCCGAGACGCGGACGAGCTCGCCCTCGCGCTCGAGGAGTGCGATCCACTCGCGGAGGTCCTTCACGGGTGGATCAGTGCTGCCGGCGCCGCAGCCAGTGGAACAGCTCGCCGAGCGCGATCACGGTGACGAAGACGAGCCCGACGACGAGCATCGAGAGCACCGTCTTCTTGCCTTCCTCGGCTGCGCTCTCTGCGACGAGAAGGTGGAACAGCGCGACCACGACGGCGACTCTACCGCAGCCGGTTGTCGTGCGCGGCGAGGGCGGCCGCAACGGCGGCGTCGCCGGCGGCGGCGCGCGCGGCGTCCTCGAGCGGCGCCGCGTCGCCGCGGAGCCGCAGCGCGGCGCGCGCCTCGTCGAGCTCGTTGCGGCCGAGGAGGGCGGCGGTCGCGGCCCAGAGCGGGCCGTCGCCCGGGCCGTTCTCGGCGCGGAGCTGGCTGCAGAGCGAGATCAGCTCCGAGAGGTCCTCGACGGCGGCGACGTCGCCGAAGGCCGCGATCCGGACGAGGCCGTGCGCGTAGAGGTAGTCGCCGAGCAGGAGCGCGGTGTCGCCGTCGGCCGGCGCGAAGAGCCGCGGCGACCCGTAGTGCACGAGGTAGCCCTCGTAGATCGTCTCGAGCCCGAGCGCGAACCGCTCGTCGGCGAGCGGCGAGAAGACCGCGACGAGCTCGCGGTCGCGTTCCGGCCGGAGCGCCTCGGCCCACAGCGGCGACTCGGCGGACGCCTCGCCGGCGAGCGCGTCCCAGACGTCACTCACCGCGGAAGAACTCACCGACGCTCTCGATCGTGCGGTCGATCTCCTCGTCGCCGTGCGCGAGCGAGACGAACATCGCCTCGAACTGCGACGGCGCGACGTAGATGCCGTTCGCGAGCAGATGGCGGAAGAGCGCGCCGTACCGCTCGGTGTTGCAGCGCTTCGCGTCGTCGAAGTTGCGGATCGGGCCGTCCGTCATGAAGAGCGTGAGCATCGCGCCGACGCGGCGTACGCGACCGTACCGCCCGAGACCTGCCTCGAGCCGCGCGCCGCGGCGCTCGAGCTCCTCGTAGACCGCGGGATCGTGCAGCCGCCGCAGCACCGAGAGCCCCGCGGCCGTCGCGAGCGGGTTCCCGGACAGCGTCCCGGCCTGGTAGACGGGGCCGTTCGGCGCGAGCTGGTCCATCACGTCGGCGCGTCCGCCGAACGCCGCGAGCGGGAGCCCGCCGCCGACGATCTTCCCGAGGATCGTGAGGTCCGGCGTGACGCCGTAGAGCTCCTGCGCGCCGCCGCGCGCGACGCGGAAGCCGGAGATCACCTCGTCGAAGACGAGCAGTGCGCCCGACGCGTCGCAGAGCCGGCGGAGCGTGGCGAGGTAGCCGTCGACCGGCGGGACGACGCCCATGTTCCCCGCGACCGGCTCGACGACGATCGCCGCGAGCCCCTCGCCGTAGCGCATCACCGCGTCGGCCACCGCCTCGACGTCGTTGTACGGGACGACGATCGTGTCGGCGGTGACAGCGCTCGGCACGCCCGGCGACGACGGGATCGCGAGCGTCGCGAGCCCCGAGCCGGCGCTCGCGAGGAGCGCGTCGGCGTGACCGTGGTAGCAGCCGGCGAACTTGACGATGCGGTCGCGCTTCGTGAACCCGCGCGCGAGCCGGATCGCGCTCATCGCCGCCTCGGTGCCGGACGAGACGAGGCGCACCTTCTCGACCGACGGCACCGCGTCCGCGATCTCCGCCGCGAGCTCGACCTCCGCCTCGGTCGGCGCGCCGAACGTCGTTCCGCGCAGCGCCGCGTCGCGCACGGCCTCGACCGTCTCGGCATCGGCGTGGCCGAAGAGCAGCGGCCCCCACGAGAGGACCCAGTCGAGGTAGCGGTTGCCGTCGACGTCGACGAGGTACGCGCCCTCGCCGCGCTCGACGAAGAACGGCTCGTCGAGGCCGACCGCCTTCATCGCGCGGACGGGCGAGTTGACGCCGCCGGGGACCAGGGAGAGCGCGCGGCGGTAGAGCTCCGACCGCGTACTCAAAGCCAAGACGCGAGGTCCTTCGTCCAGTAGCTGAGGATGAGATCGGCGCCGGCGCGCTTGATCGCGGTCAGCGACTCGAGCACCGCCGTCCGCTCGTCCAGCCAGCCCGCCTGCGCGGCCGCCTTCAGCATCGCGTACTCGCCCGAGACGTTGTATGCGCCGATCGGGACGTCGAACGCGTCGCGCGCCGCGCGGATCACGTCGAGGTACGGCAGCGCAGGCTTGATCATGATCGCGTCGGCGCCCTCGTCGATGTCGAGCTCGCACTCGCGCAGCGCCTCGCGGACGTTCGCCGGATCCATCTGGTAGCCGCGGCGGTCGCCGAACGACGGCGCCGAGCCCGCCGCCTCGCGGAACGGCCCGAAGAACGCAGAGGCGTATTTCGCGGAGTACGCGAGGATCGGCGTCGTCTCGAACCCGGTGTCGTCGAGCGCATCGCGGATCGCGCGCACGCGGCCGTCCATCATGTCGCTCGGCGCGACGACGTCAGCGCCGGCCTCCACGTGCGACACGGCCGTGCGCGCGAGCACCTCGAGCGACGGGTCGTTCGCGATCTCGCCGTCGATGAGGATCCCGCAGTGGCCGTGCACCGTGTACTCGCAGAGGCACACGTCGGTCATCAGCACGAGCTCGGGGAAGCGCGGCCGGAGCGCGCGGAGCGCGCGCTGCACGATCCCGTCGTCCTCCCACGCGCCGGTTGCGAGCTCGTCCTTCTCCTCGGGGATGCCGAACAGGATCACCGCCTGGACGCCGAGACGGACGAGCTCCTCGACCTCGCGGACGAGCCCGTCGACGTCGAATCGCGACATGCCCGGAAGCGCCTCGTTCCGGAGCGGTTCGGGCGCGACGAAGAGCGGCATGACGAAGGACTCGAGGTCGAGCCGCGTCTCGCGCACGAGCCCGCGGAGCGGCGCCGTGCGCCGGAAGCGGCGAAGCCTCACGTCCGGGAACGAGCTCACGCGGAAAGAGTACGCGCGGAGCCGCGGCCGGTCACTTGGCCAACGTGGCGTAGCTTGGCGTAGCCATCTGGCCAAGCTACGCCAAGCCAACGTGGCCACGGGAGTTGGCCAAGGTCTTGGCTACGCCGCGAGCCGGCGGAGGCCGAGCCGGGCCAGGAGCCCGAAGGCGAGGCCGATCCCGACGAGCCAGAGCGTCTCGATCCCGATCGTCCGCCACGGGTCGGTGTCGTAGAGCGCCGCGGCGAACCAGCGGACGGCGTGGACGAACGGAAGGAAGAGGCTGATCCAGTACGCGGCGCCGACCGCGCCGCGCGGGACGAGCCCGAGGAAGATCACCGGCAGGACGACGAGCACCGCGAGAAGCGAGGCCGACCGTGCCTCGCGCGCGAGCGCGCCGAGCAGCACGCCGACGGCGCCGACGACCGCGCCGACGAGCGCGACACCGACGAAGAGGAGCGGCAGCCGGCCCCACGGCTCCCCGCCCGTCACGCCGCCGATCTCGACGACGATCCCGAAGACGACCGCGATCGCCGCGCCGAGCACGAGCCCGACGACGGAGGCGAGCGCCGCCTTCGCCCACACGAGCTGCCCGAACGAGACGAGCCCGCGCCGGAGCCGTCCGATCGTCCCCTCGTCCTTCTCCGCCGCCGCCGCGCCCGCCGCGAGCAGCAGCGCGAGGAACGTCACGGTGAGCGCGATGCCGTACGCCTGCACCTGCGCCGACAGGACCCACGTCCGTCCCTTCGTCTTCGGCTGCGTCAGCGCGATCGGATTCGCCGTCGCGCGCAGCGCGGCGCCCGTCTGCGCGAGCCCGACGCGCGCAACCGCGACGAAGTGCTGGATCACCCGGACGCGCTTGCTCGGCGGCAGCTTCGCGAGCTCGCGCTGCGTCCCGTCGAGCCCGAGCAGATCGAAGTGGCGGCCGACGAACGTGCCCGGGCCGCCGTGGAGGATCAGCCGCACGAACTCGAGGTTCGCCGCGATGTAGCCCGCCTGCAGCTTCTGGTTCAGCTGGTAGACGAGCGACTGCATCTGCTGGGTCACCCGCGGTGCGAGACCGCCGCTGCCGGTGCGGAGGATCAGGCTCGGGCTCTGCGACATCGTCTCGAGGTTCCCGAGGAATCCCTTCGGCACGGTCACCGTCGCGACGACCTTGCCGCTCGCGAGCTCGCGGCGCGCCTCCGCCGGCGACATCCTCACGAGCGTCACCTGCTTCGCGACCTCGTCGATGACCGTCTGCAGATGGAACTTGTGGCCGCCGACCGCGACGACGGCCGGCAGGTGCTCCTCGTCGACGAACGCGACACGCGGCTTCGAGCTCGCGTAGCCGGCGGTGAGGCCGACGAGCAGCGCGATCACGATCGGGTACACGAGCAGCGCACCGAGGAGCAGCGGCGAGCGGCGCAGCACGCGCAGGTCCTTCCGCAGGACGATGCCGACCGCTCTCACCCGAACACCTCGTCGGCGACCGACGCCCAGCCGCTCGACGGGCCGGAGAAGACGACGCGGCCGTCCTGCAGCACGAGCACGCGGTCGGCGTGCTCCGGGATCTCCTCGACGTTCTGCGTCGCGAAGCACACCGCGCCGCCGCCGGCGCGCAGATCGTTGACGACCTCCCACACGCGGCGGCGCTGGCCGGGGTCGAGCGCCGCGGTCGGCTCGTCGAGCAGCAGGACGCGCGGGTCGCCGAGCAGCGAAAGCGCGACGTTGAGCCGCTGCCGGTTGCCGACGGAGAGGTCCGCGCTCGGGCGGGCCTCCGTCGGCAGCGCGAACCGCTCGAGCAGGCGCGTCGCCTCGGCGGGAGGATCGGCGACGCCCTCGAGCCGCGCGAAGAGCTCGAGGTTCTCGCGCGCCGAGAGCCGTCCGTAGTGCGCCGGCCGCTGCGGCACCCAGCCGACGCGCGCGTGCACGTCGACCGTCCCGCCGGTCGGCTCGAGCGCGCCCGCGACGATCGCGAGCAGCGTCGACTTGCCTGCGCCGTTCGGCCCGACGAGCGCGACGGTCTCTCCGCCCGCGAGCTCGAAGTCGGTCGGCGCGAGCGCCTCGACGTCGCCGTAGCGGCGGGCGACGCCGGTCGCGCGGACGAGCGTGTCCGTCACTGCGCGGCGCGCGCCGCAGGGCGCTCGGGCGCGGGCTCGGCGTCGACCGCGTCGTCGAGCCCGACGTCGGCGCCCGCCGGAAGCGCCTCGCGCACCGGCCACGGCGCGAGCTCGACGCGCTGGCCGAAGAACTCCCACGCCGCGCGCCCCGCCGCGAGCAGCGGGAGCGCGACGATGATCCCCGCGAAGCCGTAGATCTCGCCGCCGGCGAGCAGCCCGAAGATCACGAGCAGCGGATGCAGCCGCAGCGAGTGGCCCATCACCTTGGGCACGACGACGTGTCCCTCGAGCTGCTGGATGCCGAGGAACAACAGCGCGACCCAGAGCGCCGACAGCGGATGCTGCACGAGGGCGTAGACGACGGGCGGTACCGCGCCGAGCCACGGTCCGACGTACGGGATCAGCTCCGCGATGCCGGCCCACACGCCGAACGCGGCCGCGTAGCGCCCGCCGTTCGGCACGAGCCCGACGACGCCGAGGATCCACAGGCCGAGCGCGACGCTCACGCCGATGATGAGCGAGAGCAGGAACTGGCCGCGCACGTACATCGCGATCGAGTGCTCCATGCTCCGCACGAGCCCGACCTGTCCCGGCGCCGGCGGGAAGCGCCGGTCGACGGCGTTGGTGAGCCGGTCCATGTCGAGCAGCATGTAGATCGACACGACGATCACGAGCACGACGCTGAACAGGAGACTCACGGCTGCGACGCCTGCTCCTTCTGCCCAGTTCAGCGCGCGCGTCGTGTACTTCTCGACGTCGTTCGTCCCGATCGAGTTGAGGAACTTCTCGCCCTGCTTCTCGACCTGGATCCGTTTCAGGCCGTGGCCGTCGAGCCACACCTGCAGCCGCGCGAGATCCTGCTCGGCGCCGGTCTGCGAGGGGTGTCCGGAGGCACTCGTAAAGTAATTGTCGACCCGTTGGGCCGCGCTACGCGTCTGCCGGACGACCGCGGTTGCAAGAGCGAGCACTGCCAATGCGACGACCGCCGCAAACGCCAGATAGACGACAGCGACCGCGAGCCCGCGCGGGAGCCAGGCCTTCCCCAAACCGCGCACGATCGGGTTGAGGAAGAGGGCGATGAGCGCCGCCACGAGGAAGAGGAAGACCACGTGACGCAGCGCTCCCGCCACCACCCAGACGAACAGCAGCACGAGCGGCAGGCCCACGAGTTGCACCCAGCGAGGGATCTCGATCCGCGTCGGCGTGGGCGCGCCCGCCATGCGAGCGATGGTAGCGGCGGCCCCGAACGGATCAGGCGCCGGCCCATGGAGCCCGACTGGGGCTGGAGCTTCTACGAGGACGGGAACCTCGCGCTCGACCGTCACGAAGTGTGGGAGGAACCCGAGCCGGAAAGAGCGTTGCGAGTGTCACGAAGTGCGCCGGTTCCCCGGTTGAAGGGGGTCCCGGGGTCGGTTAGGGTGAGCCACGACATGCCGTCCTCTCGCCCCACTCGGAGGCGGCGGGTCGAACGCCGGGAAGTGCGGGCGGCGCGCCGGGCCCGGAATTTCGCGCTTCTCACGCTCCTGGCGATCGTGCTCGTTGTCGCGCTGCTCCTGACCGCCTTCGGCGGCGGGGTCGACACCCGGATGACGCCGCTCGCGGTGAACGGGGTCGCGACCGCGACGGCGCAGACGCGGCCGTCGCCGCAGGTCGTCGCGGTGCGCGGGCCGGTCCGCCTCCAGATGCCGATCGCGCAGAGCTTCGTCACCGCGATCGGCTACCACGCGGCCGACGACGGCGCGATGACGCTGTCCCCCGTCGGCAAGCAGGGGAACGAAGGTCTCTTCCAGCGCGTCTTCCACACGATCTTCGGCGGCGGCGGCGGCCACCCGACGTGGTTCCAGCTCGGCGGCGGCCCGTCGTCCGCGCTCGACGTCGGCGCGGCTCCGGGGACCGGCGTCTACGCGCCCGTCGACGGCACCGTCGTCGGCATCTCGCCGTACATCGTCGGCGGCCACCACTACGGCGCGCGGATCGACATCCAGCCGCAGAACGCGCCGTCGCTCGTCGTCTCGCTGACGCAGCTGCGCGCCGACCCGTCGCTCACCGTCGGCTCGACCGTCGTCGGCGGCGCCACGCGACTCGGCTCGATCGTCGATCTCGCACGCGTCGAGAAGCAGGCGCTCGCGCGCTACACGAACGACGCCGGCAACCACGTCACGGTCGAGCTGCGGCCCGCGGCGACGCTGGTCCTGAGCTGAGACTCATCTTCCTCGCGGACGTCTTCGGCGTCGCGGGGCGGCGCGCGGTCGACGAGCGGCTCGCCTCGCTGCGCGACGAGCTCGGCGCGGATCTCTGCATCGTGAACGGCGAGAACGTCGCCGACGGCGCCGGCATCACCGCCAAGCTCGCGGACAGGCTGCTCGCCGCGGGCGCGGACGTCGTCACGCTCGGGAACCACACGTACCGCCGCACCGGAATCGCGTCCTATCTCGCGTCGAGCGAGCGCGTGATCCGGCCGGCGAACTCCGGCTCGTGGGCGCCGGGCAACGGGATGGCCGTCGTCGAGGCGCGGAACGGCGTGAAGGTCGCGGTGCTGAACCTCCTCGGCTCGCTGTTCCTCGACACGCCGGTGAGCGCGTGGGAGATCGTCGACACGCTCGTCGACGAGGCGCGTGCCGCGGCGCCCGTCGTCGTCCTCGACTTCCACGCGGAAGCGACGAGCGAGAAGGTCGCGATGGCGACGTGGCTCGACGGCCGCGTGACGGCGGTGATCGGGACGCACACGCACGTCCAGACGAACGACGCGCGCATCCTCCCCGGCGGGACCGCTGCGATCACCGACGCCGGGATGACGGGTCCGCACGACTCCGTGATCGGCGTCCGCTCCGAGCTCGCGATCCAGCGGATGCGGACGCGGATGCCCGTGCGCTTCGAACCGGCCGAGGGCGGCGTCCGGATCGAGGGCGTCGTCGTCGACTGCTCAGACGACGGCCGCGCCCACGGGATCGAGCTGCTCCGCGTGCTGCTCTAACGGCTTCGGCCACATCAGCACCGCGGTCATCGCGATCAGCACGAGGTCACGCGTGATCATGATCACGGACACGTGGAGCGCGAACGCCTTGTAGAACGGCGCGTAGTCCCACGGCTCCCAGAGACCGGTCAGGATCGTCGCGATCCCGAGCAGCACCGTCGCCCAGAGCCCGCGACGGCCGCGGACCATCGGCACGAGCGGGAAGAGCCAGAGGAGGTATTGCGGCGAGAGCACCTTCGCGAACGTGACGTAGACGGCGACGCTCGCGGCGAACGCGAGCACGATCTCGTCCGTGTCGCGTGCGCTCCGCGCGAACCAGATCCAGATCACGACGAGCAGCGCGACGACGACGATGCTCGAGATCGTCCCGCCGAGCCGTGCACCGTGAGTCGCGAAGTTGTCGGAGCCGTAGGACTTCACCGAGTGGATGTGGAAGCCGAACAGATGGTGTGCGCCGATCCAGATCGCGCCGACGAGGCTCTCGATCTGCGGCGGCCGCACGACCTGGCGCGTCATCCCGTGCTTCAGGCCCTCCCACGCGAGCAGCGCGAACGGGAGGAAGCCGGCGAGCGAGACGAGCAGCGCGACGCCGGCGCCCTCGAGCGCGCCTCGGCGCCCGCGCGTCCGCGCGAGCACGAGCAGCGCGATCGGCAGCAGCAGCAGCGGATAGATCTTCACGACGAAGCCCGCGGCGATCACGCCGCACGACGCGCGGCCCTTCCCCGCGAGAAGCAGCGCGAGCGCGAGCCCGGTCAGCACAGCCGGGAGATAGTCGTAGCGCGAGAGCGCGATCGCGCCGAGCGCGAGCGGCGCGAACCCGATGAAGAGGAGCACGGCGTACGCGCGCCGGCGCGACGCGCCGAGCAGCTTCAGCGTCCAGCCCGCGACCAGGATCCCGACGAGCGCGATGAGCAGCAGCTCGATGCGGAACCACGAGTAGTAGGTCCCGATGTAGCCGAACGTCTTGCGCGCGTAGATCGGGAAGATGAAGGAGAGCAGCGCTCCCGGCGGATACTCGAGCGGGAAGTCGCGGTACGGCATGAGGTGCGTCGTCGTCCAGTTGCCCCAGTTCTCGTAGAAGCGCACGTCGCCGTAGAGGTACGGCGCGAAGAAGTGCACGTTCGTGATCGTCAGGAACGACGCGACGAACGCCGCGGCGCCGGCGAGCATCGGGCGCCACGGCAGGCCGTGCTCATCCCGCAGGGACGGGCTCCGTTCCTTCCGGCTGAGAGGACTCGGCATCGAACAGGGCGGCGGCGGGCGTCAGAAACGCGATCGCCGCGAAAGCATAGAACCAGGGGATGAACGTGTAGAGCCAGTACGTGAGAACGAGCTCGAAGCCCGCGAGGAGCGCGGCGCTGAGGGCGGCGAGCATGAGCGGCGACTTCCACCGGGGCCACCACGCCGCGGCGACCGCGCCGGCGACGAGGACGATCTCGAGCACCTTCTGCGGGACGCGGAGATTCGGCAGCCCGCGGGCGTGGTATTGCCGCCAGTCCCAGAGCGAGAACGGCGACTCGCGGCCCGACTGCCACTTGATCGAGCGGTCCCAGAACACGTGCAGCTCGTGCAGCGGGCTCGGCTCGAGCAGGACGACCGAGAACGCGGCGAGCGTCGCGGCGCCGAAGCCGAGCAGGAAGCGTCCGCTCACGCGCCGCCCCGGATACGTGAGCCAGAGCGGCGCGAGGATCAGTCCCGCGAACTTCGTCCAGCCGCCGAGCGCGCCGAAGAACCCGCGCCCGAACGGCGACGACGCCAGCCAGAAGCCGAACACGAGGAGCGCGGGCATGATCGAGTCGTTCGTGTTCGAGTTCGAGACGTACTGCGTGAACGGGTACGCCGCCCACGCGAACGTCAGCGTCGCCGCGAGCTGCATGCCGCCGTAGCGCCGCCCGACGAGGAAGAGGCCGAGCATCGCGAGCAGGTCGAACGCGACGGCCGTGATGTGCGCCGCCGGCAGCGTGTCCCACAGGCCGTGCCACGGCCGGATCAGCACCGCGGGGATGTACGCCTCGTACGCGACGGGCCCGTACGTGTCGCCCTGCGGGTTCGCGGACTCGCAGCGGCCGTTCGCCTGGATGCGCTCGCGGATCTCGCCGTTGGCGTCGGCCGGCCCGCACGCCTTCAG
>Ga0335071_10002639_pt1 | contig 19096 bp, 15 predicted proteins | sample Lox_Sample_15_FD_206724 | JGI IMG/M metagenome (GOLD analysis project Ga0335071, IMG submission 206724) | Soil microbial communities from Loxahatchee National Wildlife Refuge, Florida, United States - Lox_Sample_1.5 | ecosystem: Environmental > Terrestrial > Soil > Wetlands | place: USA...
GCCATCTCGTGGTTCTCGTCCAGCTCGACCACTTGGCCCTCCACGCTGCGCACCAGCTTGGAGGCGGCGATGACCGCGTCGATCTCGAAGATGTCGTCATTGCCCGGGCAGACGTAACAGGCGATGCCCGTCCCGGCCAGCTTCTTGTCGGCGTACTCCATCCAGCGCTGCATCGTGGCAAGCACTTCCTTCTGAAAAAGCTCGTCCGAGCGGCTGGGGCTGGAAGCGATCTCCTGCACCTCGTCGGGGGTGGTCACGTAGGGATAATAGCCGCGGTTCTGGATGGTCTGCACCATCTTGTCGACCTCTTCCTTGCCGTGCAGGATGCTCTCCTGTTCCAGCAGGGTCACCTTGTAAGCCTCGCCGCCCTGGGCGATGATCGGGACGATGGCCTTGCCGGTCATGTCTCCGCCCAGGATCAGGGTGTCCGCCTCGTAGAATTTGGCAGCCGCCAGGAACTTCTTCCAGCAGATCTCGGAACCGTGCACGTCGGTCGCAAAATAGATCTTCATCCGTTGCTCCTCTCCTACCTCTCGACGGTCCACACCGGAAAAACTACAGGCCCTCGGGCCGCTCCAGCTTCCCGCTCACCAGGTCGGGGAACTCGGCGCGGAGGCGCGCCTCGACCTCCGGCGGGAAGACGGCTGCGCTCGGTTTGCCGAGGATCTCGCCGGCGCGCCTCAAGGCACGTGCGTGCGTATCCAGGGCGCCCTTCTTCTCCCAGACCTCGCGCGCCTCGCGATCCGATAGACGGGTCAGCAGCGCCTCGGTCTTCATGCGCTTCTTGGTGTGGGGGCTCATCATGAACGAGCCGCCCGGCCTGGTCTGGGCGACGACCTCGAGCGCCAGCTCGTCCTCGTCGAAAGCCAGGCCGCGCTTCAGGCGCTTGAGCATCAGGGCGATCTCGTCGTCGATGACCGCCTTGGCGAAGTCGAAGGCCTTGAGGGCATCCAGCAGGCCGCCGATGTTGAACAGGTCCGCCCCGCCCAGCAGCCCGGCCACGCCCGACATGCCGGTCTCGTAACCGGACTGGGCGTCGTTGAGCTTGGCATTGGTCAGACCAATGTAACCGCCGGCAGGCACATTGTAGAAGCGCGCCATCTGGGCGAAGGCCATGTGCAGCATGCCGCACTCGATCCCGCCCGAGGCGTAGGCGCCGGTGCGCATGTCGGCCACGGTCGGCAGGGTGGCGTAGATGGTCGGCGTACCGGCCTTGACCATCTGCATCAGGACCGAGATGGCCAGGAACTCGGCATTGCCCTGGGCCAGCGTCCCGGCCATGGACATGGGCGAGGTCAACCCGGCATTGGGGACGATTGACGGGTAGACCGGCAGGCCCTGCTCGCAGAAGAAGATCATCGCCTCGGTGGAAAGCTGGTCCATGGTCAGCGGCGAGACGACCGGGCAGTAGTGGTGGGTGACGAACGGGCGCGCCCGGTAGGCAGCCTCGGACCCGGCGACGGCGTACAGCAGGCGCAGGATGGCATGGATATCGTCCATATCCTTGGTGGTGGAGCGCACCGGCTTGAGGCAGTGCTTGAGCGCCGGGTAAAGCCGCGCCAGGGTGAACTGCCCGGGCGGGGCATCCTCCGCCAGGGTCGAGACCGAGAAGACGTCGTACCCGGGCAGCTCCTGGATGAGGTGGGCGATGCGGGCGATGTCGTCCGAGCGGGACCGGCGGGCGCGCCCCGTGACCGGGTCGATCAGGTCCGGGGCCGAGCTGCCTGTGACGATGACCGGTCCGTCCTTGGGAAGGGTACGGTCGTACTGCGGGTCGCGGGCGTAGAAGGTGAAAGTGGGCGGGATCAAGGCGCGGTATTTTTCGACCACTGCCGGGGGGAAGCGCACGATCTGCGTTTCGGCCTCGACCTGGCAGCCATGCCCGGCGAGGATCGTGCGCGCCTGTTCGTTGCGCACCAGCAGGCCGACCCGCTCGAGGATCTCGAGCGAGGCGGCGTGGGTGCGCTCGACCTGTTCCTGTGTGAGAAGTGCGGCGTAGTGGATCAATGCATGCTCCTAAGGTCGCAGGCTGCCGGCCAGGGCCGGGCGCTCCACGGGGAGTTTAGCCGCCAGCGTCTCGATCTCCGCCAGCGGGAACATCTGCAGTCCGGGCCGGGTGACCTTGAGCGAGGCGGCCGCGGTGGCAAAGCGGGCGCTGCGTTCCAGGTCCCAGCCGTTCAAGGTGCCGTAGCTGAAGCCGGCCGAGAAAGTCGCGCCGGCCCCGCAGCCGTCCACGGCGTGGACCGCGGGTGCGTGCACACGCACCGCCTCCTCGCCGCGCATCACCAGGCAGCCCTCGCCCGCCATGGTGATCAGGGCGGTCTGCACCCCGGCGCCAAGCAGCGTGCGGGCCACTTCCAGCGGCGGGACCTCGCCGCGCTGTGCGGCATCGGTCACGGCCTGGCAGATGGTCGCCCGCCCGGCGTAGCGGCGGAGCAGGTCGGGGTCGGCATGACCGTGCTCGAAGTTCAGGAAGACCGGCACGCCGTGGGCGCGCGCCTCGTCCATCGCCCTCAGGATGTGGTCGCCGTCGTACCAGTCGACGTACAGCAGGTGGGACCCGCGGATGAGCGACAGGTCGGCGGTGTCGAGCGTGTCGAGCACCTGCGGAGCCCGCTCCCAGAAATAGGTGCGCGCCCCGGTCCCGTCCGAGACGTCCACCTCCCAGGGGGTCTTCAGGTCCCGGGAGAGGCGCACCGGCCCCTGGACGCCCCACTCCTGGAGCTGGTGCTCCAGCAGTCGGCCGCGTGGGTCGTCGCCCAGGGCGGTGCCGATCATGGCGGTGGGCACGTCCCACTGGCGCAGGAGGCAGGCGATGATGGCGGCGTCGTCAAAGACGAACTCGCTGACCTCTTTGACCAGCGCGCCGGTGTTGTGTTCGGGCAGCTGCTCGACCACCATGATGGCGACCGGCGTGAGCATGCCGAAACCAACGTAGACAGGCCGCGGCGTTTTCATGGTTGGGTGTAAGCCTTCATTTCCTGGATGTACCAGCGCAGGAAGCGGTCGAGGTTGTATTCCTTGTACGTCGACAGCGGTCCCGGGGTGTAGGCGTGCGAGCTCACCCCGCGCTGCTGGTTGACGCAGATCTCCCAATCCTGTTCGGCGGTCATCAGCCAGAAGGGCAGCAGTTTCTCGAGGTCGTAGTCCCGCCCCTCCTCGGCCTTGCCGTCCACCAGCCAGATCATGCGAATGCTGGTGTGGGCCAGGCCAGCCGGGGTCAGGCGCACGGCCACGCTGTGGTCGCAGCTGGCGTGGATCCAGAAGTTGGGCAGCGAGCGGATGCGCAGCGTGCCCACCTCCGCGTCGGTGTAGTCGCCCATCAGCGGGGCGACCTGCCTGCCGTCGAGCGTCTCGCTGACGAAGTTCTCGACCAGCGGCGTGCGGTTGGCGGCGTACCACAGCCCGTGCTCCGGGTCGGGGAACGGCGTCATGCCGGTCTCCTCACGCAGGCTCAGGCCCTGCTCGGCCAGCTTGGTTTCCAGGCGGGACGTGACCCGGTTCAGGTGCTCGGCAACGCGCGGGATGGTGTCGTCGGCGTTGTAGTGATCGAAGTTGGCTTTAATATACTGGGGATGGTTGACGTTGCAGTGGTAGCACTCGCGGTTGTTTTCCCAGACCAGCTTCCAGTTGGAGGCGACGTCGAAGTCCATGATCTTGGCGACCCTGGCGCGCGCCAGTCCCTGGGGCCTGGCTTCCGGGGCGATCGCCGCCTCGACCGGGTTGAAGTCCGAGGGGGTTTCGGCCAGGCTGATGAAGATCATGCCCTCCAGCTCGCGGGCGTGAGCGGCGTGCAGGCCCAGCTCGGAGTTGTCCAGCCCGTCCTGCATGCCGTGGTGCAGCAGCAGCCGGCCGCTGCGGTCGTAGGTCCATTGGTGATAGGGGCAGACGAAGCGCTTGACGCTGCCTTCGGCTGCCTGGCAGATGACCGAGCCGCGGTGCCGGCAGACGTTGTACAGGGCGTGGACCTGACCGTCGTCGCCGCGCACCACGATCAGCGAATCCCCCTCCACGTCGTACAGGAAATAGTCGCCCGGCTTGGGAATCTGGCAGGAGTGGCCCGCGAAGAGCCAGCCCCGGCGCCAGATGGCTTCCATCTCGGCGCGATAGAGCAGCTCGTCGTGGTAGAACTGCCGCGGCAGGCCATGCCCCGGCTGGCGAGTGTCCAGTAAACGATTGAGTACCGATAGTTGAGCGGCATCTAACGAGGTCATAGGTTTCTCCCTTTCTTACGAATAAAAAGGTTCGTTAATGCCAAAAGGAATTCAAACCCCGGTGGGGCGGGCCTGGGAGAAACCCGCCCCACCGATCGAACGAATTTTGATTATTTGCGCAGCCGTTCCCCCTTCGCATCGAAGAGCACCGTGGCGGTCACCTCGCCCGACCGCCGGCCTTCGATCAGGTCGAACTCCAGCCGCGTCCCGGCCTTGGCCAGCTCGGTCGGCAGATAGGCGTAAAGGATATTCTTCTTGAGTGTATACCCATATCCGCCGGAGCGCACCCGCGAGGTCACCTTGCCGTCGTGGTAGACCGCCTCGCCGCCGTAGATCTGGGTGAAATCTTCGTCGTCCAGGGTCATGGTGCACAGCTTGCGCTTGACGCCTTCGGCCTTCTGCTTGACCAGTGCCGCCTTGCCGATGAAGTCCGGCTTGGTCAGGTCGACGCAGAAGCCCAGGCCGCCCTCGTAGGGCGTCTCGAGCTGGGTGACGTCGGCGGTGTAATACCGGTAGCCCTTTTCCAGGCGCAGGGCGTCCAGGACCTTGTAGCCGCCCACCTCGATGCCGAATTCCTTGCCGGCCTGCATCAGCGCGTCCCAGACCGGGGTGGCGCGCTCGACCGGCACGTACAGCTCCCAGCCCAGCTCGCCGCAGTAACTGACTCGCTGGGCCCAGATCTCCACGCCGTTGACATGGATCGTCCCGGCGTGCAGGTAGGGCATGCCCGTGTTGGAAACGTCGTCCTGGGTCAGCTTCTGCAGAACGGCGCGGGCTTGCGGTCCCCACAGCGCCAGGCAGGCACGCTCGAGGGTGATATCGCGGATCTCGACACTTCCGTCCTTGGGGTCGACGTGCATGCGCAGCCAGGCCAGGTCGTTGCCGATGAAGCCCGAGCCGGTGATGGCCCAGAAGCGCTCGGTCCCCAGGCGCACGACGGTCAGGTCCGACTCGACCCCGCCGCGCGTATTGAGGAACTGGGTGTAGGTGGCGGAGCCGACGGGCTTGTCCATGTTGCTGTCGGAGACGCGCTGCAGCAGCGCCAGCGCACCGGGCCCGCTCACCTCGATCTTGCCGAAGGAGGTCAGGTCGTACAGGCAGACGCGCTCGCGCGTGGCCTGCGACTCCTGGCCGACGCGCTCGAAGTAAGGCGGCCTGTTCCAGCCCCAGACGCGCTGGTCGGCGCCGGCGCGGCGCCAGGGCTTGCCGGGCTCGAAGAAGTTGACCCGCTCCCAGCCGAACTTCTCGCCGAAGACCGCCCCCAGCTCCTGCAGCCGGTAGTGCACCGGGCTGACCCGGTGCGGGCGGGCCCACTCGTTCTCGTCGTTGGGGAAGCGCAGGCGGTAGTAATACTTGACGCCCTCGCGCGTGCGCTCGGCGGCGTACTCGGGATTGGCGTAGTAGTTGCCGAAACGGGTGGCCTTGTAGGCGTAGACGTCCAGGGAGGGCTCGCCCTCCACGATCCACTCGGCCATCAGCTTGCCGATGCCGCCGGCGCCGCCGTAGCCGTTGAGGGACATGCCGGCGGCGATCCACATGCCGCGCGCCCCGGCCATCGGTCCGAGCATCGGCTGGCAGTCGGGCGTGTAAGCGCCTGGGTGGCAGACCAGGGTGATGATGCCGGCCTGATCCAGGAAGGGGATGCGCCGGATGGCGCCCTCGAGCAGCTGCTCGAAGCGATCGTAGTCGGCCGGCAGGGTGGTGCCGCCGTGCTCCCACGGCACACCGTCGATCCAGCGCGCCAGCGGGTTGGGCTCGTAGCCGCCGATGACCAGGCCGCCGGCCTCCTGGCGCATGTAGACCAGGTTGTCGGGATCGCGCAGGCAGGGCGTGTTGGTGGGGAACTCGTGACCGGTCACCGCCTTGAGGGCGATGTGCTGGTGGTCGACCGGGGTGGTCGGGATATGCAGCCCGGCCATGGCCGCCACCTGCGGCGCCCACAGCCCGGCGGCGTTGACCACGATCTCGGTGCGGATGTCGCCATGGTCAGTCAGGACGCGCTGCACCTCGCCCTGGGGCGAGAGCTCGATGCCGGTCACGCGCACGCCGGTGCGCACCTCCACGCCCATCTCCCTGGCAAAGCGCGCCATCGAGGTGGTGGTGGTGTAGGGGTCGAGCTGGCCGTCGCGCGGCAGGTAGATGGCGCCGTACAGGTTCTCCCTGGAGAGCTGCGGCATGATCTTGAGCGCCTCGTCGGGGGCGATGATCTCGACGTCCATGCCGATGGCCTTGGCGCGGCTGACCGAGCGGCGCAGCTCCTTGAGCTGGTCTTCGGTCGAGGCCACGCGCAGGCTGCCGACGTGGTCGAACAGCCCCAGACTCGAGTAGAGCTCGATCGAGTATTTGCGGAACTGCATGAGGGTCTGGGAAGTGGCGAACTGGGTCACGAGGCCCGCGGCATGCGACGACTCCCCGCTGGCGATCTCGCCCTTCTCGCACAGGACTACGTCCGTCCAGCCCAGCTTGGCGAGGTGATAGGCAACATTGGCCCCGACGATTCCTCCCCCGACGATGACAACGCGTGCCTGGTCTTTCATGGGTTTCGGTCTTCCTTTCGAATCGAAATGACGAACGGTTTCGGCAGGATCAAGTCTTGACCGGACTGGCGGCGGCAATCACGACTTCCATGGAATGGGCGGAAAGGGACTCGATGACCGCCGGGTCGAACGCCTGGTCCGTGACCAGCTTCCCGATTTCATCGATGGTGGCAACCTGGTAATTGGAGACGACCCCCCACTTGCTGTGGTCGGCGACGATCATGACCGGGCCGCGCGTGCGCTCGATCATCAGCTTGACGACCTCGGCCTCGGCGTTGGACGGGACGGTGCAGCCGTGCGTCGGGCTGATCCCGTCCACGCCCAGGATGCACTTGTCGGCGTATACCTGGCGCACGTTATCGATGGCGAAACGGCCGGCAACCGAATTGGAGTGCGGCTGGAACTCGCCGCCGATCAGGTTGAGGGCAAAGTCCGCCGCCCCGACCTCCAGGGCGGCATGGATGTTGTTGGTGAAAACGGCGATCTGGCTCGCCGCGCGGATGTTGCGGATCACCTGGGTGGTGGTCGTGCCGCTGTTGACAAAGACCACGTCCCCCGGCTCGATCAGCGCCGCGGCGCGCTCGCCGATCATGCGTTTTTCCTCCGGATGGGTCTGGGCCCGCTGCTGGTACTCGGCCTCGAGCGTCAGGCGCTGGCTGAGGATCGCCCCCCCGTGGGTGCGCTCCACCAGCCCCTCCTGCTCGAGCCACTCCAGGTCGCGGCGCACGGTCGCGTCGGAGGCATCCAACAGCGTACAGAGATCGTCCATCCGGGCGATCTTCTGTGTTGCCAGATACTCCTGAATGCGCTCGCGTCGCTGAGCGGGGATGAGCGGTTTGGCCATTAATTTGTGGACTGGAAGTCTGGCGGAGGGGTGAAGGAAATTGAATGATTGTCTTGCTGATTATAAGAGAATCTGAAGAAATTTGCAAGTTTTTGCTTTTTTAATTATAATGTCTGCAGGTTACCCCCGCTGTCAAGCTCCGCTAAGCTTGTTCCGCCAGCCTCCATTCACTGAAACCTCAAGGTAGGAGCAGGGTATGACGAGCAGTTCCATTGGGATGGGCGAGCAGGGTCGCGCTGATCGCGACAAATTCGAGAACGAACTCAAGCGCATTCTCAAAGCCAGCGACGATGCCGGGGTGCTGCTCCGCGTGATCGGGTCGCTGGCTTTTCAGATGCACTGTCCCAGGTACGGCTACCTCCAGGCAGCCCTGGGGCGCGCCTACACGGACATCGACTTCGCCGCCTATGGAAAGCAGACCCGCGAGATCCAGGCCCTGATGGCTGGCCTGGGCTACCACGAGAACCGCGAGGTCTTCATTGTCTCGGGCAGCGCGCGTGCCATTTACGAGCGCCCGGAGGCCGGCCTGCACATCGACGTGTTCTACGACAAGCTCGACTTCTGCCACGTGATCCATTGGGACGGGCGTCTGGAGATCGACAGGCCCTCCATCCCACTGGCGGAGATGCTGCTCGAGAAGATGCAGATCGTCCAGATCAACGAGAAGGATATCATCGACACGATCATGCTGCTGCTCGAGCACCCGCTCGGGGACACGGACGCGGAGACGATCAACATCGCCCGCATCGCCATGCTGTGCGCTGCCGACTGGGGCTTGTGGCGCACCACCAGCATGAACCTGGACAAGGTGCGCAAGCTGGCCCAGGGCTACGCCCAGCTCTCCCCCGAGCTGAAGCAAAAGGTCGAGGCGCAGGTCCAGGCCGCCCTCGCACGGATCGAGCAGGAGCCCAAGGCGCTCGCCTGGCGCCTGCGGGCGCGCGTCGGCGACCGTGTCAAGTGGTACAAGGAAGTGGACGAAGTCGAGTAAATCCCAGGAGCCGTCTATGACCCAACTCGTGCGCGACCTGATGCACCCGGGAATGATCACCTGCCGGGCCGATGCGACCCTCGGACAGGTGTCCGTGCTGCTGACCCAGAACCACGTCCACGCGCTGGTCGTGGTCGACCGGGACCACCGCCCGGTCGGGATCCTGTCCGATTACGACCTGCTGGCCGGCGAGTGGCTATCGGCTGACGGGCAGAGCCTGTCGGCCATGCGCAAGCTGACCGCCGGCGAACTGATGTCGGCGCCGATCGACACGGTTGAGGCGGGCTCGGCGCTCAAGCAGGCGGCGCAGACGCTGATCGACAAGGACATCAACCGGTTGCTGGTCACCGACCAGGGCCACCCGGTGGGCGTGATCTCGATCTCGGATTTCGTCGCCTCGATCGCCCGGGCCGAGAAGGCTTCGCGTGCGACCGTCGCCGACGTGATGTCGGACGCCATCCTGGTCTGCCGCGACCAGACCCCGCTCGTCTCGGCGGCGCGCACCATGACCCAGGCCGGCTGGCGCTCGGTGCTGGTGGTCGACGCCCACGGTCAGGCGCTGGGCGTGGTCAGCGGCAAGGACCTGCTGCCCTACGTCGAGGACGGCATCGACCCCCGGCTGACCGTGCGCGACCTGATGCACCCGGCCCTGACGATCGACATGCACGCCCCGCTGCGCGCCGCTGCCGACCGCATGATCCAGAACCACCATCACCGTCTGGTGGTGATCGACCAGTCCGACCCGCAGGCCTTCCCGCTGGGCATCATCTCGTCCTACGACATCGTGGCCGAGATGGCCCGTCCCGGCTCGATCTGGCAGAAATAGCTCTTCCCCCGCACCCCGGGGAGCACGTCCCACGACGAAAGTCAGCGTTCATTTTCCTTGGCGGAGAAAACCGGTTTGACCCTTTCCCTGGAAGCAGCGATCGCGCGCGTCCCCCAATGGGCCGGCGCACGCGACCTGAAGGTCACCCCGCTCAGCGGCGGGATCACCAACAGCAATTACCGCATCGACGTGGACGGCGCCTCCTTCGTCCTGCGCCTGCCCGGGGCGGACACCGAGCTGCTCGGCATCGACCGCGAGCACGAGCATGCCGCCAACCTGGCCGCCGGCAAGCTCGGCCTGGGGCCCGAGGTGGTCTACTTCATCCGGCCGGAAGGCTACCTGGTGACCCGTTTCCTGCCGGGACGGCCGATCCCGCCGGAGGAGCTCCGCCGGCCGGAGAACCTGCGCCGGGTGGCCGAGGCCGTGCGCCGGATCCACGCCCTGCCCCCGCTCCCGGGCCGCTTCGACGTGGTCCAGGTCATCCGCGATTACGTCGCCACGGCCAGCCGCTTCGGCGTGGCGCTCCCGGACAATTATCCCTGGCTGGCCGCCCGCCTGGACGAGACCGAGGCCGCCCTGCACGCCCGTCCGCTGCAGGCCTGCCCGTGTCACAACGACCTGCTCAACCTCAACTTCCTGCTCGACGAGCAGCTCTGGATCCTGGACTGGGAATACGCCGGGATGGGCGATCCCTTCTTCGACCTGGCGAACTTCTCCGATCACCACGACCTGACCGAGGCGCAGGACCGCTGGCTGCTGGAGTGCTATTTCGGGCAGCCGGCCGCGCCCGGGCGCTGGGCGCACCTGAAGATCATGAAGATGCTCTCCGATTTGCGCGAGGCCACCTGGGCCCTGGTGCAGATCGGCATCTCCAAGCTCGACTTCGACTTCCGTGAATACGCCGAGAAATTCTTCGGCCGCGTGAACAACGCACTTCAAAATCCCCAATGGAACGACTGGCTTAAGGAGGTTCATCAAAATGTCTGATCTTCCCACTCATGCTCAAGTTGTCATCATCGGCGGCGGCGTCGGCGGCTGCAGTATTGCCTACCACCTGACGCTCATGGGTTGGAAAGACGTCGTCGTGCTGGAACGGCACGAGCTGACCAGCGGCTCCACCTGGCATTCGGCCGGCTTGGTCGGCCAGATGCGCTCGGACGCCAACCTGACCCGCATGATGCACTACAGCACCGACCTGTACCGCAAGCTCAAGGACGAGACCGGCTACGACCCCGCCTGGCGCGAGGTCGGCGGGCTGCGCCTGGCCTCCTCGGCCGAGCGCATGGAGGACCTCAAGCGCCTGGTCGGCATGGCGCAGTCCTTCGGCGTGCCGATGGACCTGATCTCCGCCAAGGAAGCCTACGACAAGTTCCCGGCCATGAACATGGAAGGCGTGCAGGGCGCGGCCTGGACTCCCAACGACGGCGTCATCGACCCGACCGGGTTGACCAATGCCCTGGCGGCCGGCGCCAAGTCACGCGGGGCGCGCATCTTCCAGGACACCAACGTCGAGTCGATCAACCTGGTGAACGGCCGCGTCCACGACGTGGTCACCGAGCAGGGCACGATCGAGACCGAGGTGGTGGTCGACGCCGCCGGGCAGTGGGGCAACGAGGTCGCTCGCATGGTCGGCCTGACCCTGCCGGTCGTCCCGATGGCCCACCTGTACATCATCACCAAGCCCATCCCGGGCATCGGCCACGACTTCCCCACCCTGCGCGACCCGGACCTGCTGGTCTACTGGCGCGAGGAGGTCGGCGGCCTGGTCACCGGCGGCTACGAGCGCCAGCCGGAGCCCTACGGCCTGAACGGCATCCCGCGCGACTTCAAGTACACCCTGCTGCCGCCCGACTGGGAGCGCTTCACCCCGCTGATGGAAAACTCGATCAAGCGCGTCCCGTCGGTCGAGACGGCCGAGGTCATCAAACTGCTTAACGGTCCGGAAGGCTTCACCCCCGATGGCGAGTTCCTGCTCGGCCCGACCTCGGTCAAGGGCTTCTGGGTGGCGTGCGCCTTCTGCGCCCACGGCCTGGCCGGCGCCGGCGGCATCGGCAAGACCATGGCCGAGTGGATCATCGACGGGCATCCCGAGTGGGACGTCTGGCGGCTGGACGCGCGCCGCTTCGGCTCCAACTACAACAGCCAGGAGTACACCGTCGCCCGCACCATCGAGACCTACACCCAGTATTACGACATCCACTACCCGGGCGAGGAGCGCATGTCCCGGCGCGGCCTGCGCCTGTCGCCGACCTACTACCGGCTGCGCGACCTGGGCTGCGAGTTCGGCGAGAAGACCGGCTGGGAGCGCCCCAACTGGTTCAAGCCCTACGAGGAGCTGGCCACCCACGGGCACGAGCCCAAGGGCTGGTCGCACCACAACTGGTCGCGCGCCATCGGCTACGAACACCTGCAGACGCGCGCCAACGCCGGCCTGTTCGACGAGACCTCCTTCAACAAATTCGAGGTGCGCGGTCCCGGCGCGCTTGCCTTCCTGAACCGGGTGTGCGCCAACGAGATCGACCAGCCGGTCGGCACGGTGGTCTACACCCAGTGCCTCAACAAGCGCGGCGGCATCGAGTGCGACTTCACCGTCACCCGGTTGGGTGAGGAACGCTTCTTCATCATCACCGGCACCTCCTTCGGCCAGCACGACCTGTCGTGGCTGTCGATCAACATGCCCGAGGACGGCAGCGTCTCGATCGAGGACGTCAGTTCCTCCTACGTCTGCCTGGGGCTGTGGGGACCCAAGGCGCGCAAGATCCTGGAGAAGGTCACCAAGGCGGACGTCTCCAACGCCGGCTTCCCGTACATGACCGCCCGCCGCATCGTGGTCGGCGACGTGCCCGCCCTGACGGCGCGCGTGACCTACGTCGGCGAGCTGGGCTGGGAATTCTACGCCCCGATGGAGTACGGCCTGCGCCTGTGGGACACGCTGTGGGAGGCCGGGCAGGACGAGGGCCTGGTCGCCGCCGGTTACAAGGCGATCGATACCCTGCGCCTGGAAAAGGGCTACCGCTACTGGAGCTCCGAGATCAGCCCGGACTACACCCCGCTCGAGGCCGGGCTGGGCTTCGCCGTCAAGCTGGACAAGAAGGACTTCATCGGCAAGGACGCCATTGTCAAGCAGAAGAAGGACGGCCTCACCCGCAAGCTGTGCTGCCTGACCCTCTCCGACAGCCGCACGATCGCCCTGGGCAAGGAGCCGATCCGCACCCTGGACGGCAAGAACATCGGCTGGGTGGCGGCCGGCGGCTACGGCTACTCGGTCGGCAAGAGCATCCTCTACGCCTACCTGCCGATCGCGAACTCCAAGCCCGGCACCCAGCTGCAGGTCGAGTTCCTCGGCGAGCAGGTCGGGGCCGAGGTGGTCGCCTCCCCGCTGTGGGACCCGAAAGGCGAACGCGTGCGCTCGTAGGCACCCCAATCGCCGTATAATAGGTTGGAAAACAACACTCTATTGGCAGAACAAACTCGTCGAATGGGAATCCAGACCTAAGAGGAGAAAAGCCTATGTCAATCGTGAATGCGAAGGAAATCATGATCGAGGCCGCCAAGGGCAAATATGCCGTCGGCGCCTTCAACATCACCGACCTGGTCCAGATGGAAGGCGTGGTCGACGCGGCGGTCGCCAAGAAGGCCCCGCTGATCATCCAGACCTCGGTCAAGCCGACCAAGTTCCTGGGCGTGGACGTGCTGGTGGCGATCTACCGCACCATCGCCAGCTCGGCGCCCATCCCGATCTGCCTGCACCTGGACCACTGCACCGAGGTCGAGCACTGCAAGAAGTGCGCGGACGGCGGCTACACCAACATCATGATCGACGCCTCCAAGCAGGCCTACGAGGAGAACATCCGCCAGACCAAGGAAGTCGTGGATTACTGCCACAAGGTCGGGAAAATCTCGGTCGAGGGCGAGCTCGGCACGGTCAGCGGCGTCGAGGACCAGATCAAGGTCGCCGAGGACGAGACCCAGCTGGCCAACCCCAAGCAGGCAGTCGAGTTCGTCGAGCGCACCGGGCTGGACATCTTCGCCCCCGCCATCGGCACCGCCCACGGCGTCTACAAGACCAAGAACCCCAAGGTCGACTTCGAGCGCCTGGGCCAGATCAACCAGATGCTCAACGGCAAGACGATCAAGACGCCGCTGGTGGTCCACGGCGGGACCGGCCTGCCCGAGGAGTACATCAAGAAGCTGGTGGCCATGGGCGGCGCCAAGGTCAACGTGTCAACCGAGCTGAAGCGCACCATGCTCGACGCCGAGTACGAGTACATCACGGCCCACCGCGACGAGTACGACCCGGGCAAGGTCGACGAGGCGGTCCGCAAGGCGATCCGCGACGCGGTCGGCCACTGGATCGACATGCTCGGCAGCGCCGGCAAGGCCTAAATCCATCGCAACGCAGGAAGGCCGGGTGAGGGGCGAAGTGCGCTCCTCACCCTTCCATTCCTTCAACGTCCAAAACCCTGACAGGAGCTGATATGAAGAAGATTGAGGATTATTTCGTCCCCTGGGTGAAAGGCATCCCGATGTACATTTCCGGGCACATCGAACTGGCCTGGAAGAAGCCCGAACTGCACCGCATGATGTCGAATGAAAACCCGAACCCGCCGTCCGAGAAGGTGCTGGCGGCGATGATCAAATACGCCAAGATGGCCAACCGCTACCCCGACCAGGGGCTGGTGGTGCGTGGCAAGATCGCCGAGATCAACGGCCTGGGCGGCCCCGAGAATGTCATGCTGGGCAACGGCTCGAGCGAGGTCTATGACAACATCTTCCGCTGCTTCCTGACCGTCGGTGAGGAAGTCATCCAGCACACGCCCTGCTTCGGCATCTACAAGCTGCGCGGCACCATCCTGGGCGGCAAGATGGTCTCCGTCCCGATGATCTACAAGGACAAGCGCCTGCTCTACGACGCGGACGGGATCCTCAAGGCGATCACCGACAAGACCAAGATCATCGTCATCGCCAACCCGAACAACCCGACCGGCAACTTCATGGACGCCAAGGACTTTGTGCGCATCGCCGAGACGGGCATCCCGTTCGTGGTGGACGAGGCCTACGTCGAGTACGCCGGCCTGGGCATGTCGCAGGTCAACCTGACCAAGAAGTACAAGAACGTGATCGTCACCCGCACGCTCTCCAAGGCTTACGGCCTGGCCGGCCTGCGCTTCGGCTACGCCCTGGGCGACAAGGACGTCATCGGCCAGATCTCGGCCGCCCTGCTGCCCTGGAACGTCGGCACCATCCCGATGTGGGCCGCCCTGGCAGCCTTCGAGGATACCGAGGCGCTCGACTACCGGGTCAAGTTCAACAACAGCGAGGTGGATTACATCACCGAGTCCTTGAGCGAGGTCCCAGGCCTGGTCGTGTTCGCCACCAAGGCCAACTACATCTTCTTCGACTGCGGCGCCACCGGCAAGAAGGGCAAGGACATGGTCGCCTACGCCGAGCAGAAAGGCCTGATCTTCCGCCCGGAAGCCGAGAAATACGGCTCCGACGGCTGGTTCCGCATCACCATCGGCTCGAAGGAAGAGAACCGCATGGCGGTCGACGTGGTGCGCGAGTTCCTGACCAAGAAGTGATCCCGACGAGCCCGGAAGACGTGCAGCCTTCCGGGCTTTTCCAAGGAGAGGCAGACAATGGGAAAAATGAAAGCGGTCTTCTTCGACCAGGACGGCGTGATCATCGACACCGAGCGCGACGGTCACCGCGTTTCGTTCAACATGACCTTCAAGGAGTTCGGCTTCACCGACGAGTGGAGCGTGGAGTACTACCACGAGCTGCTCCAGATCGCCGGCGGCAAGGAACGCATGAAGCACCACCTGCAGACCAGGGGCTTCAGCAAGCCCGTCCCGCCCGAGCAGGTGGACGACCTGATCAAGGAAATGCACAAGCGCAAGACGGCCCTGTTCGTCGAGCTGATCGAGACCGGCAAGCTGCCCCTGCGGCCGGGCATCCACCGCTTCATGAAGGAAGCCATGGCCGCCGGGCTGAAGATCGGCGTGTGCACCACCTCCAACGAGCAGGCCGCCAAGGCCATCACCGAGAAGATCCTCAAGGACATCAAGTTCGACATCGTCCTGGCCGGCGACGTGGTCAGCCACAAGAAGCCGGACCCGGAGATCTACAACCTGGCCCTGAGCAAGACCGGGCTCAAGCCGGATGAGATCTTCGTGGTCGAGGACTCGAAGAACGGCGTGCTGGCCGCCAAGGCCGCCGGCGCCAAGGTGGTCGTCACCACCAACGGCTACACCGAAAAGGAAGACGTCTCCAGCGGGGACATCATCGTCTCCTGCCTGGGCGACCCGGACGGCGAGAAGGGCCGCCTGACCAAGGGCGTCAAGGACCTCAAGTTCGACGGCGTCCTGCACGTGGACCAGGTGGTGGCGGCCTTCTCGAAGTAGGCCTGTCCGCCGCATGCACCCCGAAGGACGCAAAGCGCGCTTTGCGTCCTTTTGTCTGGAGAGAACGGAGGCAGCCCATGCCGGACGAAATGCTGGATGTGGTCGATGAACGTGACCGGGTGATCGGCCAGGCCCCGCGTCCGGAGGTGCATGCCCGCGGCCTGTGGCACCGCGGCGTGCACGTCTTCCTGGTCGCGCCGGACGGGAAGCTGATCGTCCAGCGCCGCAGCCGCGGGCGCAAGCTCATGCCGCTTGGGCTGGACGGCTCGGTCGCCGAGCACGTCCAGTCCGGAGAGGATTACGCCCGGGCGGCGCGGCGCGGTCTGGCGGAGGAGCTCGGCCTGCATGGAGTGCGCTTCCACGCCCTGGTCAAGTACCGCATGGTCTACGGCCCGAACGACAACGAGATCTCCACCCTGTTCGAGGGCCGGGCCGACCCGCAGCGGATCGCGCTCGACCCGGGCGAGGTCGACTCCATCGACCGCTTCGGCCTGGACGAGCTGGAGGCGCTGCAGGCCGGCGGCCGGGAACTCTTCTGCCCCTGGTTCGTCGAACTGCTGCGCTGGTACCGCGGCCAGTCCTCGGCCCTGCAGGTGCTGCACACTTATCCAAAAAACCGCCTGCTGCTGCCGTAAGGCAGGAGCAGGCGGTCCCAAACAGGGGGATTTTTCATTTAATGGATCAGGCGGCTCAGGACCCAGTACAGCCCCGCCCCGACCAGGGCCGAGGCCGGGATGGTCAGCAGCCAGGCGGTGGCGAGTTCGCCCGCCACGCCCCAGCGAACCTTGTTGACCCGCTCGGCCGCCCCCACGCCCATGATCGACGAGCTGACCACCTGGGTGGTCGAGACCGGGCCGCCGAGCAGCGATGCCGTCAGAATGACGATGGCGGAGGCCAGCTGCGAGGCGAAGCCGTCCACCGGGCGGATCTTGAACATCTTGCCGCCCAACGTGCGGATCAGGCGCCACCCGCCGACGCTGGTGCCCAGGGCGATCATCGAGGCGCACAGCAGGATGACCCAGATCGGGACGATGAAGGTCTTGATGAACCCGCCGGTGACCAGGGCCAGGGTGATGATGCCCATGGTCTTCTGGGCGTCGTTGGTCCCGTGGCTGAGCGCCAGGGCCAGGCCGGTCACGATCTGGCCGCGTTTGAACCAGCCGTTGACACCCGGGGTGGCGTTCCAGCACAGCCACAGGATCAGGCGCATCAGGATCATGCCGAAGAGGAAGCCGATGATGGGCGAGGTGAACAGGGCGATCAGGATCTTGCCCAGCCCGTTCCACTTGATCACGCCCCAGCCCGCGTCCATCACCACCGCCCCGATGATCCCGCCGACCAGGGCGTGCGAGGAACTGCTCGGGAAGCCCAGGTACCAAGTCAGCAGGTCCCACAGGATGGCGCTGGTCAGCGCGGCCAGGATGACCACGATATTGATGGTCTTGGAATTGACGACGTCGTTGCCGATCGTGGTCGCCACGGCCACGCCGAAGATGAACGGGCCGAAGAAATTGGCCGCGGCGGTCGCCCCCAGGGCGATGCGCGGCGAAAACGCCCGCGAGGAAATCATCGTGGCGACCACGTTGCTTGAATCGTGCAGGCCGTTCATGAAATCGAAACCGAGACCCAATAGGATCACACCGACCAGGGTCCACGCCATGGAGGAGTCCCCTCTCTACTATGCGATTTTGACGACGATGTCGGCAATCACGTTGGCGGCCTCGTCCCCACGGTCGGCCGCATTGCTCAGGTGCCGGTAGACCTCGCGCAGCTTCATCATCTTGATCACGTGCGGAATGTCCTCGGCGCCGCTGAACAGGTCGGCCAGCGCCTCGCGGTATACGCCCTCCACCCGGTTCTCGAGCGCCTTGGCGCGCTGGGCATGGTCGTTCGCCACCGCCGGATGCTCCTCGAGCGTATTGACCGCCATGAACAGTTCATTGGCCGCATCGCGCAGCAGGCCGGCCATGGTCAGCATGAACGGCGTCGGCGCCACCTTCAGGATCTCCAGCTCACTGACCGTGCTGTAGGCATAGTCGAGCACATCGTCGATCGTGCGGGACAGGGAAAAGATGTCCTCGCGGTCGAAGGGGGTGACGAAGGTCTTGTTCAGATCGTCGATCAAGATGCGCCGGGCCTCATCGCCTTCTTTTTCCTTGGTATCCACCAGGGCCGCGGCGGCAGGGTCCTGCGTCGCCAGGTAGGTCTTGAGGGCATCCAGACCCTCCAGGGCCACTGAAGCCTGCTGGAGGATCTGCTTGACGAAGATGTTCTGGCGCTTTTTAAAGATCCGGTTCATGCGAAGTGCTCCTTTTGGTGATGGTTTCACCCAGCTGGAACATGGATCCAGGTTTGGTCTCGCGGCAGGCAGGATCGTGACCGGTGCGGTGCGCAAGACCGGGCCAGGGTCTGGATGAAGGCGCCCACGATGCTGATTGGCACGATCAATTCAGGAGATCGATTAAATTGTACATCAAACAGCCCGGAAGGTGGATGCCCTGAAAGTCACCACTTCGAGCCGTAGAAATACACCTACGCAGATCCCGCTGGCCGCAGCCGCAGGCTTAATTCCGCCTTAGAGGGCCGCACCGGCCTGCCCGGAGGGTGGTACAATCGGCCGTCTGACCCACCCGTTCCATCCCCACAACCATTCAAGCTCGCCTCCCTGGGCCATCTCATGTTGGTGTTATTAATCATCCTGGCGTTGTTCTACGCCTTCCTCAACGGGTATCGCGATTCCTCCAGCATCCTGGCCGGGGTGCTGGCCTCGCGCGCCATCCCACCGCGCTGGGCGCTGCTGCTGGTGGGCGCGATCGACCTGGTGGCCCCCTTCCTGTTCGGCTCGGCGGTGGCGCGCGCCATCACGACCGGGCTGGTCGACATCCATGCCGTCACGCTGGACACGATCGTTATCGCCATGCTGGCGGCGCTGGCCTGGAGCCTGATCTCGTGGTGGCAGGGCATCCCATCCTCCTCCACCCACGCGCTGGTCGGCGGGCTGCTGGGGGCGGTGTTGATCACCCACGGACCGCAGGCGATCCTGGGCAGCGGCCTGGTCAAGGTGCTGCTGCCGCTGATCCTGGCGCCGGCGCTCGGCCTGGCGGCCGGCTACCTGGTGATGAGCCTGCTGCTGTACTTCCTGCGCGACGCCCATCCCAAGGTCAATACTCCGCTGCGGCGCTTCCAGATCCTGACCATGCTGCTGCTGGCCATGTCCGAAAGCTCGAACGACGCCCAGAAGTCGATGGGCATTATCGCCCTGGGGCTGTTCCTGGCCGGTGCA